>JAABUR0100003721.1_pt1 | contig 21105 bp, 21 predicted proteins | sample 5560091 | NCBI WGS metagenome assembly JAABUR01 (sample SAMN10711879, study PRJNA513375) | rock metagenome | isolation source: Antarctica rocks | place: Antarctica: Victoria Land, University Valley sud
TGCCTTGGTCTTGCGGATGCATTCCCTCCAACTCAGGCCTGCCCTGAGTTGGGATTAAATACCGCTCTGGCTGGAAAAACCAAGTGCTGCGCGTTTTTCCGGCCCCAAAAGTGTCCGAACCATTGTTTCACCGGACAAACTTACAATTGGCATCTCGAATGCGCGCGATGCAATTGTAGGCCCACAGGGCAAGCCTGCATTAAGAGTTTCGAATGCGTTTGCCCTGTGCACACAGGCTTCGCGGCGGCCAGCCACGAGTGGATTTTGTATATGGACAGCGACCTGCCCATACGCATGGACGACGCGCCACGCGCCCTGCCCCTGACGAGCGGCGCCGACATGGTGATCGCCTGGCGCACCTCCGACGACGCCCTGCGCCTCGCGCGGGAGAACCCCGGCCTGGGCGTGGGCGTGCACCTCTCCGACGAGGAAGCGGCGGCTCTGCAATCGCCTGCTGTTCAGCGTGTGGTTGAGGCGTGTGGGCTTCGTTTGGCCCACTTCGGCAACGCCTGGCAGCCGTGATGGGACGAGTGTGGAGGCCTGGGCTGAAGGCAGTGCAGAAAACGTCTTCCCAAAACAAAACCGCTGAGGCGAATACCTCGACGGTCGATATAAGCGGCCCGGAACGCCGTAGTTTAAAACCAGTCGTTCTGCGCCTCACCTACCGCTTCAACCAGGTCGTTGCCGATATGAGCGCGATTCCGAGCCCGTGCCTGGCTGCCTGATGCTGCGTAGTGGAGTCTCTACGGGGCAATTCAAAGAAGATCTGCCACCTCGCGTTCTCCGCCCGTGGGCCAGAACGCGAAGCCTGGCTACCACGTGGGCGTGCACTGCAGCAGCGTGCCCATTTGTTCAGCGGGCAGGGGCTTGGAGTAGTAATAGCCCTGCCCAACCTGGCACTGCAGCGCACGTAGCTTTTCGACTTGAGCCGGGTGTTCGATGCCTTCGGCTGTGACCTGGATGCTCAGCTCCTGGCCCAGGTTGCCCACGGCTTGCAGGATCGCCGTGTTGCCGTTGAGGCTCATCTGGGAAACGAAAGAGCGGTCGATCTTGAGCACGTCCGGCGGGAACTGCTCCAGATACGACAGGCTGGAGTAGCCCACGCCGAAATCATCGATGGCCAGCTGCACGCCCAGCTGCTTCAGCTGCTTGAGCCGGCCCGTCGTGCCCTGGGCGTCGGTCACGACGGAGCTCTCGGTGATCTCCAGCTTGAGCGTGTTCGGGCGCATGGAAGTGTCGGCCAGGATGCGCGCCACGTCTTGGACCAGCTCGTGCTCTTCGAGCTGGCGCGCCGAGAGGTTGACGCTCATCGACAGCGGCTTGTCAGGGAACTGCTCGCGCCAGCGGCCCGCCTGCCTGCAGGCCTCGTCCAGCACCCACAGCCCGATGGACACGATGGCGCCCGTCTCCTCGGCCAGCGAGATGAAGTTGTCCGGCGCGATCAGCCCGTGCTCCGGGTGCTGCCAGCGAATGAGGGCTTCCATGCCCACGATCTCGCCCGAGTTGAGGTCCACCATCGGCTGGTAGTGCAAGCGCATCTGCCCGCGCCCCACGGCGTGGGGCAGGTCCAGCTCTAGGTGCAGCCGCTCTATCATCTGCGCGCTGACCTTCTGGTCGAACACCTCGTAGCGCCCGCCTCCGCTGTGCTTGGCGCGATACATCGCCACATCCGCGTGGCGCAGCAGGTCCGCCGCCCGCCCGCGCACCTCGCCAGACGCATTCTCGCCGGACGCATCCCCGCCGGATGCATCCCCGCCGGATGCATCCTCGCTCTCCCCAGCGGCATCTTCGGGCGGCACGGCGTCGCCTTCTGCGGCGTGCGCCTCATCGTTTCCGCCGGCCATCACGATGCCGATGCTGGTCATGATGGGCATCGGCTGGCCGTTGAGCTGGATGGGAGCGCGCAGGCGGTCGGCGATGCGCTGCGCGACCTGGGTGGCGTCCGCGACCCCGGCCACGTCTTCGAGCAGGATGGTGAACTCGTCGCCGCCGAAGCGGGCCACGGTGTCGCCGGGACGCACGCACCCGGCCAGGCGGTGCGCCACCTCGGCCAGCAACTGGTCGCCCACCTCGTGCCCCAGGGTGTCGTTGATGACCTTGAAGCGATCCAGGTCGAGGAACATCACCGCGATGGCGTGGTTGCCGCGCCCGATGCGCGCCACGGCGCGTTCGAGCCGGTTCACGAAGAGGGCGCGGTTGGGCAGGGCGGTCAGGGGATCGTGGAACGCCTGGTGCGCCAGCCTCCTCTCGAACTGCTTCCTCTCGGTGATGTCGCTGAACGACCACACGCGCCCGTAGCACTCGCCCTGCGGCGACAGCGCGGAGGCCGAGTAGCGCTCGAAGACGCGCCCATCGCTCAGGGCCACCTCGTCCTGCGACGAGGCCTCCAGTTCGTCTTGGTGCCCGTGCATCATGCCGGCGAAGGGGCCCGGCTCTTCCATCTGCGCCAGCACGTGCGCCACGATGCCGCCGCGCCCGCCCTCGTTCTGGAGAGCGGGCGGCACCTGCCACATCTCGATGAAGCGGTGGTTGTAGGTTTCGACATCGCCCCGCGCGTTGATGAGGCAGATGCCGTTGATGGCGGCCTCCTGCGTCGCGCGCAGCACGGCGTTGCTCTGGCGCAAGGAGGACAGGGCGCTCTTGAGCTCGGTGACGTCGAACATCACGCCGCGCGCCCGCACGGGCCGCCCCTCAAGTACTTCGACGCGCACCGAGTTCTCGAACCACATCGTGCGCCCGTCGGACGTGACCATACGGAATTCGAGGCGGTGGTTCTCGCCGCGCAGGATGCGCTCGTAGAAGGTGCGCGCGATCTCCTGGCGATCGTCGGGGTGGACGAGGCGCGTCCAGGAGTCGGGCGATTCAAGCCACTGCTGCAGCGGAAAGCCCAGCCAGCGCTCGGCCTGCGGGCTGACGAAGGAGAACGCGAAGCCCGGCGCCTCGGCCTCCCACACGATGGCGTCTACGTCGTTGATGAGGTGGCGGAAGCGGGCCTCGGAAGCGCGCGACAGCTCCAGCAGGCGCGCCGAGCGCACCGCCACGGCCACCTGCTCGCCGATCAGGCTCGCCAGCTGCTCGTGCTCGCCGCTGAAGACCCCGGCGCGCGGCGAGTCGAAGTGCAAGACGCCCAGCGTGCGCCCCTCCACCGTGAGCGGCACGTTGATGAAGGCGCGCGTCAGCGAGGCCGGGGCGTAGCGCCCGTAGTCCCAGTGGTTGACGACCCACACCCGGTTCTCCTGCAGCGAGGCCCAGATCGGATGCCAGGCGTGCGTCCGGCGCGAGAAATACGAGCCCAGCCGAGCCGCTCCCTGGCCTCCCGTGGCGACCAGGCGCAGCGTCTCGCCTTCGAGCAGCGAGATCCCCAGCCAGCTGAACGGCAGCAGCGGCTTGAGCAGAACTGCCAGCTTGGTGGCGATGGCGTGCAGGTCGTTCTGCGCGTTGATGGTCCGGGCGACCCCGAACAGAGTCGCCATCTGGCGCTCGTGCTTCTTGTGCTGCGTGATGTCGCGGCTGATCAGCACCACGCGCTGCCTTGAGGAAACACCCCCGCAAGTACTTGCAGAGGCACTCCCGGCGGCCTTCAACTCGCGCGGGCCCAGCGCCCGCCCGGTGCTCTCGAACCAGTGCCACTCGCTGTTCTTGTGCAGGTAGCGGAACTCGACCTGGCCCAGCTGAGGGCGCGAGAGCGTGGCCGCGAAGTCGGCCTGCACGCGGCCCCTGTCGTCCGGGTGCATCCGCTCGAACAGGGAGCGGCCCAGCAACTCGCCTTCCTCGTAGCCCAGGACCTCCCAGTGGTTGGGGCTGGCGTAGGTGTAGGCGCCCGTCTCGTCCAGCTCCGAGATCAGGTCGAAGGAGCTCTCGGTCAGCGCACGGTAGCGCACTTCAGTGTCGGACAGAGCACCCGGCGAAGCCTCCGCCAGAGCCTCCGCGGGCGCATCCATTGCAGATCGGATGGGCGATGGCTCCTGGACCGCAAGCAGGTTAGTTCCAGATGCGTTCGCGGCACCAAGTACTTGCACCATGGCATCCGGGAGCTTCTCAGCGCTTAGCGGCGCAGCATCTACCGCTGCAATTCGTGAACGCGCGGTCGATCCGATGAGCTCCTCGTCGAAGCCTCGCCGTACCCTCTCGCCGCCGACATCAGGATCGTGCCCTTGTCCCATAATCAAACGTCCGCCGCGTGCCACCGTCGTGAGCGTTCTCTTGAAGCGCAACTTCAGCCGTGTCCGCGTCGCTTCTGTCCTGGGCTCGTGCCCTCTGTTCGATACCCGACTTTGCTGCCATTCTAACAAACTCGCCTGAGTTCACTTGCCGCGACACTTCGTGGCTCGTGATATCCACTTTTAATATCGTTTATTGTCTCGTCATATATCCGTAATGTAACGCCCGGTGTGGAAGAGTTCGGTTGACCGTCACTGTGGCGGGTTCGAGGCATGAGCCGTTGAATATACTTCCGGTTCGTTATGGGCAACGATGCTACGAGCGGCGGCGCGGGGAATGGGCGCTGGAGCGAGGGGGCAGCGCCGCGTTTCACGCTGACGGTGCAAGTCGATGGCAGGCCCGAGAGCGAGCGCCTGGCGCAGGTGGTGCGCCGCGCGGCTTCGGGCGGGAGCGGCCCCGACTTGATCAGCCTGGTGCCACATGGAACCGAGCGGCGCAACGAAAACGCGGCCTGGGGCTGCCGGGGAACGCTGGTGGCTTTGCCGGGCGCCGTTGGCTGCGTCATCGGCCCCACTCTGGTGACGCTGCCGCTGCGCGGCGAGCTGGCGTTGCTGCACGGGAAGCTCGCGCAGGCGGATCGCTCTTCTCTTACGTCTATTGCTGGGGATGCCCCGCCGGCACTGATGGCAGAAACCATGGAATATGGGGATAGCCCTCCTGGGTGGACGCAGGCAAGTAGAGCGGCAGGCGAGAGCGAGCTGTTGCGCAGAGAAGCCGCGGCGGACGCGGCGACCGAGGACGCGCTCCTGGAACTGCGCTCGCGAGTAGCGCGGCTCGAAGGCGCTCTCGTCGGGCAGCTCACAGCGCGCCTGGACAGCAGGCTGAGCCAGCTGGCGACCCACCAGGAGATGCAGGAGGTCGCTGAGGACGTGGCAGCGGCGCTGGCAGCTGTGACAGCGATGCAGGAGTCGCTGCAGCAGCGCCAGCTGAACGAACAACAGCAGCAAGAGGAGCAGGCCGCCTGGCGCGAGGAGATGATCCAGGAGATGCGCTCCTACCGTCAGCAGGCCGAGGCTCTGTCGCACGACAACGAGGCGCTCAAAGCGGAACTGGGACAGCGGTGGTGGCAGGTGTGGCAGCGATGGAAGATGTAATAGCTATGGCAGATGTAGATTCGAGAGCGGGCGATTGGCTCGGTGCCTCCCATGATGCAGGCGCTTCTGCTGCGGTGGCGCCTGGTGCTCCGGGCGAGGCCGCGTCCCCACTACTTCCATCGGGCTCCGCAGGTGCTATGGGCTCGGCCCCCAACGAGTGGCTCGTCGAAGCGGGCGATCTCTCCTTCACCGAGGTGGCTCTTGGCTTCGGGGCCCGGCCCAACTCTGGAGCAGGATCTCCACCGCCTGGATCCGAGTCGGCCCTGTCGCTGCTGAACGAGCGCATCGACCGGATCGAGGGCATGATCGCAGGCGAGCTTTCGGTGCGCCTGCAGGATGCCCTGGCGCAGATGCCCACGCGCGACGAGCTGAAGCAGGCCATGAACGAAGCTGTGGAGACGGCCACCACGGAGGTCGTGGGCAAGGCTGTCGAGCCACTGGTGGAGGCGGTCACGCAGCTGCAGGCGCAGCACGAAGAAGAAATGCAGCGGCGCGAAGCAGAGCATCAGTCGGCCATGGAGCAACTCGTCCAACGGTTCAACGCCCTGGGCGACGAGATGGCGCGCCACAACGCACTGACCGAGGAGCAGATCACGCGGCTGCAGGAAAAGCGAGCGCGCTGGTGGTGGCTGCGCAAAAGTGATCCGGAAGGGCAATGAGACCGCTGGCCGAACATCCAGCTTGAGAGAAGCACGCCGGGCCCGGGCTGAGAACAGCCTCAAGGCTCATCCAAAGCAATGAATCTTGAGATCACTTCGAGCACATCGAGTAGAGCCAGACGACTGTCAGGGATAGAAAGGTGGTCACCCACATCATTACCACAAGCCACCTGAGGCACGCAGGCTACGCGCCTACTTTGCGCCTGGGCTTCCGTATGAGCTACAGGTTGCCGATCAGCATAAAGAGACCGCCGAGATATCATACCTCGACGGTCGATAGAAGCGGCCCCGACCACCGTAGTTTAAAACCAGTTGTGCTGCGCCTCACCTACCGCCTCAACCAGGTCGTCTCTGACATGAGCGCGATCCTCAGCCTGCGCTTGACCACCTGACACCGACAGATCATCTACGTAATGCAGTTCACATGACATGGCCCATCCACATCTTGCTCGGCACCAGCACGCTCTGGCTACTCGCTCCCCTGCCACCGGAAGTGCTTGGCAACGACTTCGGCACCTTGGCAGCGTGTGCTGCTTTAGGCGCTCTCCTGCCCGACCTTGATGCTTCGGAGTCCAAGATCAAGCACCTGAAGCTGCTTGGCACCAATTTCAAGCCGTTCCTGCTACCAGCCCAGATCGTGCACCGCAACGACCAACACCGCGGCCTGTTGCACTCGCTGTGGGGGCTGGGTTTGGCAGGCGTTTGTGTTCTGCCGCTTACGTTCTGGATCGGCTGGGCGCCGATTGCTGCGCTGTTGCTAGGCTATGCCAGCCACCTTGCCGCCGATTCGGTCACCAAATGTGGGCTGAGACTGCGTTACCCAAACAAGAGGCGTTGCCACCTCCTGCCTGCGAGTTGGCGCATTACGACTGGATCACAAGCCGAGGATCTGGTAATGGCTCTTCTGCTTCTGCCCGTGTTGCTCCTCTTCTTCCAATTGCTCTGAGCCGATGGGAGCCCATCATCTGCTGCGTGCCCAAAGCGCCATCGCTCTATCCTGCAGAGGAAAACCATCCATGCCGAGGCGTCACTATTCATAGTTGAGCCGCACGGCTATCGTGCTTTAGCTGAACTACACGAGGTGACGCCAGAGGCAAGATCGACTTCCTGATATTCGACCCTAAAACAGCCCGGTATTACTAGTCGCTGACGTGCTCCAACCAACCGACGGAGAAGCCGTCGAAGACTTCTTGGATGGTGCTGTGGGTCGTCGCGGTGGTGGCGTCACCATGCCAGTGCTTCTCGCCCGGCGGGAACCAGATCACGTCGCCGGGCCGGATTTACTCGATCAGCCCTCCCTCGCGCTGGGCCAGACCGCCGCCAGCGGTTACGATCAGGGTCCGGCCAAGCGGGTGGGTGTGCCAGACGGTGCGAGCGCCAGGCTGGAAGATGACTATGGCGCTTGGAACGCGTCATAGTTCGGGGGCTTAGAATTGCGGTTTAACGCGAACCGTGCCAGTAAACCACTCCTCTGGAGCTTGGTTCGATGGTTGTGATTCTGCTTGTTTGATTTGACTTAGAGTGAGATGTTCTGCGTCCTCATCTTGATAAAATCAAACCATCAGAATGGGGATTAAGCGCTCTTCGCTCAAGGTTGAAAATGTCGAATTGGTCACAAATCTCCACCTTGGTTCGCTTTGGATTGGAGCAACTGTCGCAACGCAACGGGCAGCACGAGTTCGAGCATCTCTGTCGGCATCTGTCGCGGGCGCGCATCTGCGCCAACATCTTGCCCGCGACTGGCCCGGTGCAGAGCGGCGGCGACCAGGGCCGTGACTTTGAGACTTTTCGCTCTCATCTGGCTCATGCTCCCTTACCTCATGGTTTCTTCACGGGTTTCACGGACAAGCCCATCGCCTTTGCCTGCTCACTCAATCGAGACTTCCGAGGCAAAATTCAAAGCGATGTAAGCACCATCGCCAGTTCAGGATCGCAGGTGGAGGAGATTCACTTCTTTTCAAGCCGCGACATCCCCGTCGCAACCCGCCATGAATTGCAACGGTGGGGGCGCGAGGAACACTCGGTGCATTTGGAAATCCACGATGGAGCTGGTGTCAGCGAAATGCTGTGCAGCCACGATGTCTTCTGGATCGCCGAGCAGTTTTTGAATCTTCCTGAGAACCTTGCCCCGCCTCTTCCCGAGGGAGAACCACAAGATTGGTATAGCCAAACGCTCGACAAGTGGCGCCGCGAAACGCTGGCCGCGCAAACCTACGCTGATCTGGTTGTGATCCGTTCGGCGGCGCGAGTAGCGCGCGGCCCGTTGGGCTACGACCAGAGCAAACGGCCGGTCAACCGTTACGAAAAAGCGGAGTTTCCATTCTGGCTCGACCGCTTAGACCAGATCGCCAGTGATGGAGCTGGCGAGTCTCTGCGGCGACGGGCATTCTTCGAGGCGAGCGTGCTTCGACTTCGTGGATTGGGCACGCTCGTGGGACAGGAAGAGAGGCTGCGCCGCTACTTCGCAGCGGTGCCTCAGATGACCGAGCCCTCCGAACTGAGCGAGGCCAACTCGCTTTTGTGCTACTGCGTGGCGGCGAATGGTAGTCAAGAGGTGCACTTGGAGGCAGAAGAGCTTGAGTCTTGGAAGTGGGCATTGAAGACGCGCATCGGAGAGCGATTGCAGAACACGAAGCGCCACGGCCGCACGAGCGAGCAGTGCGCTCTGCTGGAAATCCTGGGCAATTTCGAGTTCAATTCTTCTTTGGACGCCGACAACGGCCCCAACTTCGCGGCGATGTTCGATGCGTGGGAAGAATTGGCGAGGTTGGCTGTGGACGCGCCCTTGTTTCCCCTTCAGCGCTTCTCCAGCCACTTGGCTCAGGGCGCGGAGTTCTTTGGTCGTCACCTTGGCTACGAGCCGCTCACCGAAGCCATCGATCAACTGCTTGGCGAGCGGGTAGGCGCTTTTGCCGTCGCCGAGAAGTGCCTGGAACGGGCAGAGCGGTTTCATAAGATGGGTGACTTGCCGCGCGCCATGGCCCAGCTTCACCGGGCCAAGATCAACTGGTTCGCCCCAGAGACGCTGTCCAAGTCGCTGACGGCGTTGTCGTATCTCAGTCGTATCTCAGTCGAATCTACTCTGAGCAGGGCTTGTGGTTTGCGGCCAAGTACTACGCGTTGTCCGCCGCTTACGTCGCCCTGAACGCCGATTCACTCAAGATCAAGCCGCTGATTGCTCCCAACCTCTTCCGCGCGGGCGAGTGCGATTATCTCGGCGGCGCCTGGCACGGGCTTCTCGAACTCTGCGAAGTCGGGGCCCGGATTTACCCGCACCACGCGCGCGACCCAAAGCGAGATTTCAACGAGCCTGACGGTGAGCTCCAGCGCCTGATCTACAACCTGACTGCGCTCACCACTACAACCGGGCGGTTGCATCCCGCTTTAAGTCAGTTTGCCCAGGAAAAATGCGCCCTCATCGCCAAGCGGGTGGGACTGGGCGAAGCGTGGGAGCAAGTGCTGCTTGTGGGTGAGCAGGAATGGTCGGGCATCAGCGAATCGAAACTTTGGGAAGCTGCCCAAAAGCAACTCGGTGCGGCTCCTTGGAGCGACGCCGGAGCGATGCGTCAGAACTCATGGCGCGCTCATGGCGTGACTTGGAACTTCAACTGGCCCAACGAGCACGCCACAACCCTCATCGCCGAGGAGTTCTTAGCGGCTTTACAGATTTTGCTTTCTGATTTGGCTGGTCAAGATCTGCTTCTTCTGCGCTCGACTCTTCACATTTCGATTCGGTTGATGGCACCCGACGAACTCCCGTCCTCTAACAGCTACAAGGGGTTTGACTTCGGGTTTGAGCCTTCCAACTCCGACCGGCGGTGTCTTGTGACCTTGCCCTGTGCTCAAACCTGGCAGGAAGGCCGACTCCCCCTCGAAGATATGAGCGCCGGCACTCTGAGCGTGATGATGGGGTTGCTGTCCGAGGTGTCGCTGCTTTCCAACGAGGCTTTGCACGACGTTTTAGCCGAGCGTTTTTCGGAAGGGTTGAGCCACAAGCTGCTCATCGCTGCGCCTTACAACCGCGTTCTGCGCCAGTTCATCGGGCAGAAGGAGTTCGACGCGTCCAATCGCCTCGCTCATCCACCTATCGAACCACCTCAACCGTTCGTTTCAGAATTGCCTGACGGCTTACCGTGGTTCGATGGCCCAGGCCCAGGCTACTCCACCGAGTCGGCCCGCGAGATCCTTCAGAACCGCTACACCAACGCCGTTGTCCCCATCCAGCGCACCCTGGCACAACTGAAAACCACCCCGCAATTCCAAGAGACAATCGCTCAACTGCGTGCCGAGGGCTGGTTGGACTGGCATATCCTGGCGGCGATTTCCAGCACGGCTATCTCCTACCGATTCCAGCACCAGCGGATCGTTTTGCCCGGCCTTGCTGTACAGCAGAAGGTCATGCAGAAGATAGCAACCGAACCTGAATCGGAGGATGCGTTAGCTGTGCCGTTGAACGAGTTCTCCATCGAGAACTTGCGAATGTCCATGAATATGTGTGCCGTGAGCTCTTTGGGTCTCTACGGCCTGTTGATTCATCAAGGCACACCTGACTTCGAGGCCATCAAGGTTTTTCTGTCTCAGCGCTACAACTACTGGAAAGACGACATCGAACACGCAGATGTTTTCGCGGCCACTCCACTCGGAGGTGAGACAAGTGGTAGGGATTAGCTGGAAGAAGCAGCGAGATTTGAAGCCGATGAAGACGCTCAGGAAATGAAGCTAAGGGAGGAGAATTCGCAATGAAGAAAATAAGCGAGATGTCGAAAGAGGAATTGCAAACAGAACTGCAGAAGGCCATCGAACACAACATCGAGTTGCTGAACACCATCCGCGTCTGGACAGTTGGTGCCATGCGAGCTGCTCCAGTCATGGAACGCCAGTGGCCCGAAGGGAATAAGCAGTTCAGCGAGATAGTGGTTGAGGAAATTCAAAAGCGCGATCAGCACATTGCCGAATTGAAGGCAATGATAGACAACAGCACGGACAATCGGCGCGAAGCTCAGGGGTGCTGAGGGTGCACTTTGGTAAGTGCGAGCGGAAACTTCAAGAGGCTGGCATAGGAGTAGGGAATCTGCTCCCCACAGGATGTCTCAGTGTAGGCCGCCTCCTGATGGGACATCTCGGATATCGCGCGGCTCCTGACCGCTTGCGGTTACGCGGACGTACAAGTACTTGCCGACTCGCAGGGCGGAGCCGACATCAGCGCCTCCTCCTCAAATGGCCTGTCCAGAGCTATAACGCTGGTGCAGGCCAAGCAATATCGCAGGCCGGTTTCGCGCCGCTTCGTGGACGAGCTTCGCGGCGCGGCTCTCAGGACAGGCGCGCAACAGGGCGTATTGCTGACGACCTCCACCTTTTACCTCCCCGCCTACCGCGCCGTGTGGAAGGGGTGCCCGCTTCCGGTGCGCCTGGTGGACGGTTCCGAGATGCTCGACCTGCTCATCGCCCATGACCTCGGCGTTATCACTTCCGCCAGAGGGCGTACCAAGCTCGACCGCAAGTACTTCGAGGATCTCAGACGCGAGCACGGCAACGTCCCGCGCCCGCGGCAACGCCCCCATGCCGCTCTCAAAGCCCCTTTACGCGGCGTTCGGCGCCGCTCATGCCTTGACTTCTTCCTTAAACCCTAATCCATCTATGCAGCCAATTCCGCCACACAACCTGTCCTCGTTGCTGGAGCCGCCCTTCGTGATCCGGGTCGAGCACCTGGACTTTTCTCTCAGCGGTAACTTCCGCCCTGCCGCTATCGTGACCTTTGCCGCTCCCTTGCGCGCGAGCGGCCTGCTGCACGCGTTGCCGCCCGAGGCCGCTAAGGACTTGCTGCTGCTGCTCACCTTCGTCACGCCCAACGGCCTTTGCGCGCCGACCGTGCACCAGATCGCTGAGGCCATGCACGTTTCAGGAGGCAAGGCGCGCGGGCGCATGGAACGTCTGCTGGCGTTCCGCTGGCAGGGCGAGCCGTTGCTGCTGCACCAGAAAAGCGAGAGCGGGCTGGAGGCCTTCACACCACGCCCGTGGCTGGCTCCCGTTCGAGAGAACTCCAAGCCCGAGCCTCCGCGCACCTCGCAGCCTCCGATGCGGGCCGCCTCGCGCGAAGAGGTCATCGCCCACACCCGCGCTACCTACGCTCGGCCCCGCGCCGAGGTCGAGCGCGAGATCGAGGAGGCGATGGGCTACCGGCGGGACGAACACGGGCGGCCTTACCGTGGCCCAGCCCAGATAGCGCCCGATTCCCAGCCGCAGGCGCCTCCTCTCACGTCGGAAGAGATCGAAGCGCGACGAGAGCGCAGCGAGGTCAAAGGGCTGCTGCTCCAGGCGGGGCTGCAGGACGAGCAAGCCGAGGCCCTGCTCGCAGGCTACGACACAGTGCGCATCGGCCGCCAACTGATGTGGCTCCCCTACCGCCGCGCCAAGAACCCCGCCGGGATGCTACTCGCCGCTATCAAGGACGATTATGAGGCGCCGCCCATGATGCGCCGCCAGGTACCCGATCAGCCCGCTGACGGAACCACGACGCCCGACGAAGGCGCTCCTGATGCGGAGCAGCCATCATTGGCCACCAAGCTCGGCCAGGGAGAGGAAGTGGACCTGACAATGCCATCCTGAAGAGTTGGGCATCCCCGCGGCGCGGCCACTCGTTCCCGGCCTCTGTGTTCGTTACTTGACCTTAAACAGCGCTTCTGCCTGGCGCCGAACCTTCAAGTACTCGGGTCAACTTTGCGCTGCTGCCAGCGCCTCTTTTGCGAGGCCGAGATCTTCGCCTTGGTTTCCTCACTCAAGCGGCTGCCTTTGCGCCGCCCGGCGTAGGGGGTCGGTGTCCAAGCCAGCACATCCGCTTCGAGCACGGCGATCCTGCCCAGCACCTTCCGATGCGGCAGACGGCCCTCGCGGATCGCGCCGTAAATAGCTTCTCGCGAGACGCCTTTCAAATTGGCCGCTTCCACGGCAGTCAAGAGCTTTGGCTTCATCGTTCTAATAATTGAGCTCCACAATACCAGACGACATCCCGATAATCCATCCCCCGGCCTTACTTGCTCTTGACATCTGTGAAGAATAAACTATTATAGAGGCGAAATCCGTAACACCTCGCCATGTCGAAGAAACCCGCCCGGCAACAGCCGGAGCATTCCGTAGAAACCTGGAACGACTTTCTCACGCCGGAGCAGCGCCTGGAAGCCATCGCCGAGATCCTGGGCGAGATCGCCCTCAACATCGTAAAGCAGCAGCATGAACAAGACCAAAGCCTCTAACGCCCTCCCGCCGCAGAAGCGCATGGCACTCTACGCCCGCGTCAGCACGCAGGAGCAGACCAAAGGCCAATATCCTTCCTGCGAGTCGCAGATCGAGGAACTGGAAGCCCATTGTAAGGCCAAGGGCTGGCACGTCGAGGCGGTCATCAAGGACGAGGCCGTCAGCGCGGGCTCGCTGAAGCGGCCTGGACTTTCCCGCCTACGAAGTCTTGTGGAAGATGAGCAGATCGACGGCGTGGTGTGCACCTGGTACGACCGCATGACGCGCTCGCGCGACTTCTACGTGCTGGACAAGGAATTCAAGACCCACAACGTCTCCTTCATCACGCTACACGACCCCACAGACCGCCACACCGCATCGGGCCGCTTCATGGAGACGCTCTTGGTGGCCGCCAAGACTTATGAGCGCGAGCAGACAGGTGAGAAAGTCCACACCAAGATGCAGATGCGCGCCGAGAAAGGCTTATGGAACGGCGGCTACGTGCCGTTCGGGTTCCGCCGCGAAGATCCGACTCACGTCATCCTGCCCAACGAGAAGATGACCTCGCTGGTGCAGCAGCTCTTCCAGGTCTACGTCGAGACGCGCTCCGACTTCGCCGTGCGCGACTGGCTCCGGGCGCGCCAGATTCCTGCTCCCAATGGCAACCCGGTGTGGTCGGTAGGCACCCTGCGCGACCTGCTTTCCAGCCGCCGCTACATCGGCGAGATCGAGATCAACAAGCAGAACGAAGACCGCAGCGAGGTGCCGGAATCGGAGGCTTACCGGATCGTGAAGGCACCACACGGCGAGATCGTGCCGCGCGAGCTGTGGGAACTGGCGCAGTCGCTCCGCCAGGAGAAGGCCGAGGCTAACCCGAACAACCCCAGCGTGGTGCGCAGCCGTGGCCGCTCCTACGCGTGGAGCAAAGACCAACGCGTCTACCCGCTGCAGGGATTGCTTTCCTGTGCAATTTGCGGCTCGCTGATGACGCCACATTACGTGTTCCACAAGGCAGGTAAAGGGCGTCGCAATGACTCGTTCATCAACCATTACGTCTGCACCAAGCACCGCAAATATGGCACAAGCTGTGACCACCGCAACCGCGTGCTGGCCCGTGTCCCGGAAGCCTGGGTGCTGGAGCGGGTAGAGGATTTGGCGCAGACGCCACTGATGCTGGAGCGGGCGCTCGCCCATGCCATCCAGAAAAGCGAGGAGGCATCGCACCCTGCTCAAGAAGCTCTGGCCCGCACCCGAAGCGGCCTGGCCGAGACCGAGAAGCAGATCGACATCCTGATGAACACCCTCGCTCTGGGCACGGTCACGCCCGCCCTCATGCAGTTGGTCAACGAGCGGGCGCACCAACTCAAGGTGCAACGAGAAACCTTGCGCGCCGACCAGCGCCGCCTGCTCTCCCGCATCGCGCCCACGGAGAACAAGCCGGACGCCCAGGCCCTGCGCACTGTCCTCGCCGACTTTACGATCGTGACCCGCGGCGCCGAACCCGTGCAACTGCAGCGGATGCTCCGCTTGATGGTGCGCCGAATCACATGGAATCCCGAGGGCTGCCACTCGATCCAGCTTCACAAGCTGCCGAACAGGCTGCCGGATTTGCGGGAGGAATTCAAGAAAGAGAGGATGGAGACACAAAAAGAAATGTCGAACCCACTGGCCCCGGAGGGTGCAGATAGGTTCAACATTTCTAGATGGAGCGACGGCCCCGACCACCGTAGTTTAAAACCAGTTGTCCTGCGCCTTACCTACCGCCTCAACAAGGTCGTCGCGGGCATGAGCACCGTTCTCAGCCTGCGTTTGACGACCTGAAACCATACTGTGGTTCTTTCATCCGCGTCCAATTGGAAGAAAACCGCTTAAGCCCGTGGCCCCGCCTATATGGACAGGCTCTGAGCTGGACTTTATCCATTTGGGCGCAACCACACCCTTGAGAAACCAGGGCTTTGGGCCTTTTGAGATTGGAATTTTGGATGTCGGGGGCTCAACCCGACATCCAGAAACTCCTGAGCGTGAAAACCCCCTTTGTTTTCAAGGGATTTCTCCTCCGCGCTCATGGATAAAGTCCAGCTAAAGACCCGCCGAGCATCAAGGCTGCCGTCACCAGGTTCTTGCTTGGAAAAGCCCTGATGTGAATCCTGCTTTCCGTTCGCTTCAGGCGCTACGCTTTCAGGCGCCGCGCGCGACGATGGAGGCGCACTGGGCCAGCTGCAGCAACCGCTCCGGCGCGGCCTGCGCCACCAGAACGTAGTTCGTCATGCCCGAGCACCAGGCTACCGAAGAGAGGCTGCCTTCCTGCTCGATCACGTAACATCGCTGGCTGCCTGTGGCTCGCCGCTGCTCCATCGCACGCAGAGCGGGCAGCGCCAGGCGCCGCCCATCGGCCTGGTAAAGCGAGACGCGCTGGCCGTTCCACTCGTAGCATAGGAACGCCACCGGCGCGCCGTTCACACGATACCAGCGCCCACCCAGCAACTTCGCACCCGAAGCCGACAAGCTCACCGGAACGGCGAGGCAGTCGTCCGACCTACCCAGGTGCTGCGAAACCTGCCGGGGATCGTGGCCCATCACGGTCACGGCTCGCGGGCTGGCGAGCGATTGCAGGTGGTCCTTGCGCAGCGACGCCAGCTCAAGTCCTTGCGTGGCCGGCACTTGCGACGCCGGTGCCTGGGCAACGGTTGTTCGCGGTGGCAACGGCTGCGGCGAGGCTTGAGGTGGCGTGGCCCTGCCAAAAGGGGCGCGGCCCATCAGGAACCCCGCCAGGAATCCCGCCGGCACCAGGCACAAGGCCGCTCCCACCGTGGCCAGACGCCGCTGCCAGCTCCAGGGCGGCGCGAAGGCGGGCCACTGCAGCCGCGGCTCCGGGAGCCGCCGCACCGTTGCCATGACGCGGGCCTCCAGGGTCGGCGGCGCGGCCATCGCGGTGCTCAGGGCGGCTTCGACCTGATCCTGCGTCTCGACCAGAGTTTCGGCCAGCGCGTCGCAACGCGGGCAGTCGCGCAGATGATCGCGCACCTGGGCGCTCTCGCGCGGTTCCAATTCTCCCTCCTGGAAGAGAAGGAGCCTGGCCCGGACTTGCCGGCACTTCATGGATTCCATTTTTCAATCCTCCTTGGCCCTGCGGGATTTGTGCTGCGGGCGTCTTTCTCCGGCGCTTGCAGAAGTACTTGCATGGCTGGAGCTTTGACGATCCAGGGCCTGCCGAACCTGCTCCAGAGCGCGCCGCACGCGCGTGGCCGCGGTTGGCAGCGGCACACCCAGAACTTCGGACAGCTCACGGAACGAAAGCTGGTCCACCACGCGCAAGGTCACGGCGATGCGCAACGCGGGCGGCAGAGCGCCAATCGCTTGCAGAACCGCGCCTGCTTCCTCTCTCGCCAGCATCTCTTGCAACGGATCGGGCTGCGGGAGCGCGCCGGCGCGCTCCGCCAGCACATTCGGTTCGCAAGGCTCCGCGTGCTGTGAGCGCGCTTTAGCCAGGTTGATGCACGAGTTGGAGACCAGCCGCAGCAGCCAGGGCGCAAACGGCAGTGCCGGATCGAAATGCCTCAGCTGGCGGAAAGCGCGCACGAAGCATTCCTGTGCCCAATCCTCGGCGTCGTCGGCATTGCCCGCGCAGCGATAGCAGATGCGATAGACGCGGTCGCGATAGCGCGCCAGCAACTCCTCGAAGCAGTCCAAGCGGCCCCCGGCGGCGCGACGTGCCAGCTCTTCATCCGGTGTGCTCAGCACAAGCCATTCCCTTTGCTTCTTCCACCTCTGCGCGGTGGCGAAGCCTTCAGGTTTCTATACACAACGGCGCGGAATTTTTATTCAGCAGAACGCCAACGGCTCTTTGCCTGAATAAAAAGGCGCTGCCGTAGTGTATGAAGGTGCGACGGAACACGAGGAGGAACAATGAAATTGCAAACAAGGTGGGGCGCTCTGCTAGCCACCGCAGCCATCGCGGCGCTCACCAACGGCGTTCTGCTGCAGGCCGGGGCCAGGTCGGAGAAGGCGGAGCAAAAGCGCGCCGCCAAGACAATCCAGTGGCAGCCCTCGCTGGCGGCGGCTGAAAAGGAATCGCGGGAGACGGGCAAGCCGGTCATGGTGGTCTTCCACGCCTCTTGGTGCGGCGCCTGCCGGATGCTGGAGCAGCAGACGCTCACCAATCCCAAAGTCATCGAGGCCGCGCAGAAGTGGGTCACCGTGAAGGTGGACGTTGACCAGGAAAAGGAAATCGCCGCGCAATTTGGCATCCGCAGCCTGCCGACCACCGGCTTCTTGCGCGCCGATGGCGGGCCCAAGCTCGGCTTTGTCGGAGCCGCCGGGCCGCAGGACATGGTGAAAGTCATGGAAGCCGCCCACGCCAGGCTGGAGAAAAGCAAGGCCGGGACGCAAGAGAGCGGCGGCAAGACGGAGCAGTGAGCCGGCTCACGGCGAGCCGACCTCCAGCCGCGCTCAAAAATTCCGCGAAGCTGGAAAGAAGTGAATAAAAAACGCGCGCCCAGGTGTAGAAAAGGGCAAGTCGTTCCAATCAACAGGAGATTCCCATGAGACACACTCGTTCCACCCCGCTGGCTTCGGGCCTGGCCATCCTCGGCGCCGCCCTTTGCACGAGCACCGCTTTCGCGGCCCCCGCTTCCAAGATGTCCGGCTCCAAGATGTCGGGCAGCAGCTCGAAGATGATGGGCAAGAAGTCGATGGCCAGGAGCTCCAAGGTCGTCGACGTGCCGTTCTGCGTCATGGATCAGATGGCCATGCACAAGGGGATGGGCGCCACTCAGGTGGTGGGCAAGAACCGGCTGTATTTCTGCAGCGCCGCCGAGCGCAAGCAGTTCAACGCCCTGCCCTCCGCGCAGCGCCAGAAGAAGATCGCCGCCGTGCTGAAGCTGAAGCAGTCCAACGGCAAGATGGCCTCGCCCAAGGGCATGTAAAGGCTCTTGAACGCGGCGCAACCCCAGTTCGCGCGGTCCAGGCCGAGCACAAGATCCGGCACCGACGACAGCATCCCGGTGCCGGATTTCTTTTTGCCGGATGCTTGACTTTCTTCGCGGCCAGCGACGGGCGTCTCGTGGCAGAGATCCTCGTGGGAGAGATTAATGAAGCCTCAAAAGCAGCAGCTCTGGGCGGTGCCCCTTCTCGTGATTATCGCGGGCAGCGCGATGTACTTGGGAAGCCGTCTGCGGGGCGCTTCGTCGCTCGCCGCCTCGCCGTCATCCATCGAAGACGCCCGCTTGTCGGACGGCCACTATCGCTACACCAACCGGCTGGCCCGCGAGAAAAGCCCTTACCTGCTGCAGCACGCGCACAATCCCGTGGACTGGTATCCCTGGGGTGCAGAGGCGTTTGCCAGAGCCAAGAAGGAAAACAAGCCGATCTTCCTCTCGATTGGCTACTCGACGTGCCACTGGTGCCACGTCATGGAGCACGAATCGTTTGAAGACCCCGAGGTCGCCAGGTTGATGAACGACAGCTTCGTGGCCATCAAGGTGGACAGGGAAGAGCGGCCCGACATCGACAACGTCTATATGACGGTGTCGCAGATGCTCTCCGGCAGCGGCGGCTGGCCGCTCACCATCCTGATGACGCCGGACAAAAAGCCCTTCTACGCCGGCACCTACATCCCCAGAGAAGGCCGCTTCGGCCAGCCGGGAATGCTGGAGCTCCTTCCCCAGGTCGCCAAGGCGTGGAGCACGCAGCACGACAAGATCGCGGACTCCGCCAACAAGATCACCTCGGCTCTGCAGCAAGCCTCCTCCGGCTCGGCGGGCGGCGACCTGGGCGCAAGGACTTTGAGCGCCGCCTATCGCCAGCTTGAGTCCACATTCGATGCTCAAAACGGCGGCTTCGGCACCAGCCCCAAGTTCCCCACGCCGCACCAACTGCTTTTCCTGCTGCGCTACTGGAAGCGCAGCGGCGACGTCCACGCTCTGGCGATGGTCGAGAAGACGCTGCGTGCGATGCGCCAGGGCGGCATCTACGACCAGGTCGGCTTCGGCTTCCACCGCTACTCGACGGACGCCCGGTGGCTGGTGCCGCACTTCGAGAAGATGCTCTACGACCAGGCCCTGCTGGCCATGGCCTACACCGAAGCCTTCCAGGCCACGGGCAAAGCCGAGTATCGCCAGACCGCGCGCGAGATTTTGACCTACGTGCTACGCGACATGACATCGCCCGAGGGCGGCTTCTACTCCGCTGAGGACGCCGACAGCCAGGGGCAGGAGGGCAAGTTCTACCTCTGGACGCAAAGCGAGATTCGCCAAGTACTTGGGGCGGGCGCCGGCCCCTTCATCAAAGCCTACGGCGTCGAAGATGGTGGCAACTTCGCGGACGAGGCGAGCGGGCAGCAAGGCAACAGCAACATCCTGCACCGCACCGCAGCGCCTTCGCCAGCTGCCGCGGCTTCACTTGAAGCGGCGCGCCAGAAGCTCTTCGCGGCGCGCGAGAAGCGTGTGCACCCGCGCAAGGACGACAAGATCCTGACCGACTGGAATGGCCTCATGATCGCGGCTCTGGCCAAGGCGGGTCGGGCCTTCGGCGAGCCGCGCTACACCCAGGCGGCGCAGCGCGCGGCGGACTTCATCCTGCAAAAGGCGCGCAAGAACGACCGCCTGCTGCACCGCTACCGCGAGGGCGAGGCGGCCATCACGGCGCACCTCGATGACTACGCCTTCCTCTGCTGGGGCCTGCTCGAACTCTACGAAGCCGACTTCGACGCCCGCAGGCTGCAGAGCGCGCTGGACCTGAACCGCTCCATGCTGGCGCACTTCTGGGACGGACAGAAGGGCGGGCTCTACCTGACAGCCGACGACAGCGAGGAGCTGCTGACCCGCTCGAAGGAGGTCTACGACGGCGCCGTGCCCTCGGGCAACTCGGTGGCGATGTGGAACCTGCTGCGCCTGTCGCGCATGACCGGCCAGGCTGACCTCGAAGCCAGGGCGGCGCGGCTCGAACGCGCCTTCAGCGCGGGCGTGGCGCAGCAGCCGGCGGCTCACACGCAGTTCCTGGTGGCGCTCGACTTCGCCATCGGGCCGTCTTACGAGGTCGTCATCGCCGGCAAGCCCGAGGCGCCCGACGCCAGAGCGATGCTGCGCGCCTTGAACACCCGCTTCCTGCCCAACAAAGTCGTGCTGCTGCGCCCGACCGGCCAGGCCGCGCCGCCCATCACCAGCCTGGCGACTTTCACGCGCTATCAAACCGGCCTGAAGAACAAGGCGACGGCCTACGTGTGCCTCAAGGGCGCCTGCCGCTTGCCCACCACCGACATCAACCAGATGTTAAGCCTGCTGAACGCCAGGCAGAACATCAAGCCGAGCACGTCCAAGGCGCCATGACGCGATGGCCCGTTGGGACATGAAATCCGCTGCGCCAGTGCTGACTCAATCTCCAACACGCTTCAGCGGGCCTCTCCATTTAAAGGAGCGGAACAGGTCAAGGCGATCAGATGCGCTTCTTGCTTACCAACCAGAGCCCACGCCTTGCGGTGCGCCTGCTCCTTGTGCTCGATGCTGGCCAGGGCCGGCCAGGGCACCTCGCTCCACAGCTCGCTTGCCGGCCTTGTAGACGGTGAGCCTGGAGCAGCCCTGGCGTGCTGCAATCTCTTCATCAATGCAACTCGCCCCCTTGATCCTGGAGAAAGCAGCTGTCACTCAAGAGCAAGGTGCACGCACGCCTCTTCCCGTGGAGGGTACGGCGGCGCGAGCGAGGGAGGTGTTCGAGCAGGGCAAAGGCATTCAAAATTCCTTATACAAGTTTCACCAATGGTTCGGACACTTTTTGGATAGTCAGAAAGCCTTGCTATACAAGGCTTTCTGACCCTGCCTTGGTCTTGCGGATGCATTCCCTCCAACTCAGGCCTGCCCTGAGTTGGGATTAAATACCGCTCTGGCTGGAAAAACCAAGTGCTGCGC
>JAABUR0100003726.1_pt1 | contig 21087 bp, 22 predicted proteins | sample 5560091 | NCBI WGS metagenome assembly JAABUR01 (sample SAMN10711879, study PRJNA513375) | rock metagenome | isolation source: Antarctica rocks | place: Antarctica: Victoria Land, University Valley sud
CCATGACCGATACGGCAGACCAGACGAACCAGCGGGCCGTCGCCGTGTCCGCCTCCGCCGAGGAGGCCAGCGTGGCCATGGAGACCGTCGCCGTCGCGGCCGAGCAGCTGACCGCGTCCGTGCACGAGATCGCCCGCCGGGTGGCGGAATCAGCAAGCATGAGCGGCAAGGCGGTGGAGGCTGCGCGGCAGACGGACACGATCGTCCACGCTCTGGCGGCTGGTGCGCAAAAGATCGGCCAGGTGGTCCAACTGATCACCGGCATCGCCGGCCAGACCAACCTGCTGGCACTGAACGCGACGATCGAGGCGGCCCGCGCCGGCGAGGCGGGCAAGGGGTTCGCGGTGGTCGCCTCGGAGGTGAAGAGCCTCGCGCAGCAGACGGCAAAGGCGACGGAGGAGATCGCCGCCCAGATAAGCCAGATACAGCAGGCAACCGGGGAAGCGGTCCATGCCATCCGGAGCATCACGGCTGCGATCGAGGACATGAGCGGCATCGCGACCAGCATTGCTGCGGCGGTGGAGCAGCAGGGAGCAGCCACTACGGAGATCAGCCGCAATGTGCAACGCACGGCGGCAAACACCCAGGAAGTGACGAGCAACATCGGCGAAGTGAGCGAGTCCTCGACCAGGACCGGAGCCGCCTCGGCCCAGGTCCTGGTCGCTGCCGACGAGCTGTCCAGCCAGGCCGAGCAACTCTCGCGCGAGGTTCATGGCTTTGTTGCCAACATAAGAGCTGCATAACAAGCAGCCCTGCGGCTCAGTGCGTCGCCAAGCTGGTCAAGCCACGCGTCGGGTCAGAATCCAGCATTGGCCGCTCTGACGCGTTGGAGGCCGCCGCGACACTCTTGCCGATCGCGTCGGACAGCTCGATCGGCAATACGGGGGCACGCTATAGAACAGGCAGGATAGCACGGTAGGAAGCACGGATTGGAAACGCTAAGCGGATCAGGCGTCTTTAGACGACGCTCTGCTTCGCTTGACGATGTCGGCGACGATATTCTTACTCAGTCCCACCTCGCGCCCGACCAGGCGGTAGCTGCGGCCCAGGGCGACGAGCACCAGCACCTTGGGCGCGAGCCGGTCCGACTTCGGCCGCTGCCCGGACTAACGGCCCAGTCGCTTACCCCGTGCCTTGGCGGCAGCAATGCCTGAGCGAATACTCTCCTGGATCAGCTCGCGCTCGAACTCGGCGATACCGGCCAGGAGGGTGGCCATCATGCGCCCGTGCGGGGTGGTAAGGGCGAACGCCATGCCGTTCAGCGCCACCAGCGACACGCGCCGGGCTTCCAGCTCCTTGAGCGTCGCCAGCAGGTCGATCGTGCTGGCCCCCAGCGCGACAGTTCCGTCACCAACACCGCGTCGATCTCGCGCCGCTGCGCAAGCGCCAGCACCTTGCGACGCTCGGCACGATCGAGTTTCACCCCTGACGCGGTTTCCTTGTAGGTGCCGATCACCTGGTAGCCGGCCCGTTCGGCAAAGGCGGCGAGATCGCGTTCCTGCCGCGCGCAGGACTGGTCGGTGGTCGAGACCCGGCAGTAGATCGCGGCGCGCAGTGGCGCTTGCTGTCCCAGTTGGACTCTTTCGGCCGGACGGCCCGCAAGCTCCTGTTCCCGTTTGGGTGCCTGCCGTAGCAGTTAGACTACACCCTGATTGGGACGGGAGAAGCGTTCCCTGTCCGTGTCGCCAACCGTACAATCCTGCCCGTTCTATGGGTCTTGGCCACTTTTGGTGATCATGCAGGCGTTGCCACGTAGAGTAGATGAACCTGATCTCCTGCTTGTTGCCGGATCCCGCTATGGTCCGGCTCGAAACCTGGGGCACTGAGCCTGTCCCGCCGACGATCACCCTGACCCTGGCTTCCCGCTCCCGTCCAGCGCCGTGCCCGCTCTGCAGCCGCCGGGCCATGCGGACCCATAGTTGGTACGAGCGCGCCCTGGCCGACCTGCCCTGGGGCGAGCATGCCGTTGCTGTCCGGCTCCGCGTCCGGAAACTCTTCTGCGACAACACCGGGTGCAAACGTCGTATTTTCACCGAACGTCTGCCTGGCGTCGCGGCGCCTTGGGCACGCAAGACGGCGCGGCTGTCCGAGCGGCTGACGACTGTGGGCCTGGCGCTCGGCGGCGCAGCCGGCGCACGCCTCGGCCGGGGTACAGGACTGGCCGCGAGCCGCAACACCGTGCTGCGCTTGGTCCGGCGGGTACCCGTGCCAGCGGACGCCACACCGACGGTGTTGGGCGTGGACGACTGGGCACTGCGCAAGCGGCACACCTACGGCACGGTGCTGGTGGACCTGGAGCAGCGCCGTCCCGTGGCGCTGCTGCCCGACCGCGAGGCCAGCACGCTCGCCACCTGGCTGCGCCACCATCCCGGCGTCGAGGTGATCTCCCGTGACCGCGCCAGCGCCTATGCCGCGGGAGGCCGCAACGGGGCGCCTGACGCGGTGCAGGTCGCTGACCGGTTCCACTTGCTGCAGAACCTTGCCGAGGCGCTGGAGCTGGCGTTCACCAGTCACGCCAGGGAAATGCGGGACGCCGAGCACGCCCGGCGCCAGCACGTGGCAGCCGAGGACGGTTCGGTTCAGCCCGACCCGCCTCCACCGCCCAAGCGGCCGCTCGCCATGGCCGCGGCCCGCCGGGAGCAGCGCATGGCGACGCACCGGCAGGTGTGGGACCTTCATCGCCAGGGCTGGTCCGGAGAAGACATTGCATGCCACCTCGGCATCGGGCGCACGACCGCCTACCGCCATCTCAGGAGCGAGGCATTCCCCGAACGCAAAGGCCGCAGCGATGCCGGGCGAAGCTCCATGGACCCGTGGCGCGACTGGATCATCGAGCGCTGGAACAAGGGACAGCGCAACGGCAGGCAAACGCTGCGCGACCTCCGGGCCAAGGGCTTCACGGGCAACTACGCGACGGTGCTGCGCTACCTCAACCGTCTCCGCGACGCGCAGCAAGGCGCGGTGCCCCACCGCCCGCAGGCAAGGCCCAGACTGCCCCTGGTCGCCGCACCCAGGCAGGTGCTGACGCCGCGCACCGCGGCGTGGACCGTGCTGCGCCCGCCGGATCGGCGAGGCAGCGAGGAGACGGCCCTGCTGGCCAGGCTGCACGAGACCGCACCCATCCTTGCGACGGCGATGACCCTGGCAGAAGAGTTCGCCGCCCTGGTGCGCGGGCGCAAGCCGGAGCGCCTCGATCCCTGGCTGCAGCGCACGCAGGACAGCGCAGTGCCGGCACTGCAGAGGTTCGCTAGGCGGCTATCATCGGACTACGACGCCGTGCGTGCCGCGGTGACGCTGGCCTGGAGCAACGGGCAGGTCGAGGGACAGATCAACCGGCTGAAGACCCTCAAGCGCCAGATGTATGGTCGAGCCAGCCTCGACCTGCTCGAACGCAGGTTCCTGCTCGCAGCATGATCACCAAAAGTGGCCAAGACCCCGTTCCATGGCGTGACCCCGGCTTGGCCTGCCCGCACCGCCGACACGTCAGTTCGAGACGCGGCCCGGCGAATTCAGCGCCGAAGCAAGCATCATCTGCATAGCGGTGTTGATCGCGGTGGGGTTGGTCGCCTGAAAGAAATGCGAGGGATAGCGGGCGCATGCCTGGAGTGCCGCGACGTTGGCCGCGGTGGCGCCGGTCTGCGCCGGTTCGGAGTATGGCATGACCACGGTTTGATACTTCCCGGAGGGCAATGGCAGGTAGGGCGTGTAGAGAACATAGACGTCAAAGCCCTTGGCCCAGAATTGCGAGCAGCTCTCGTTGCTCGCCGCGTTCATCGCGTCGATCGCGGAGTCATAGTTCGGGTCATTAATCCCGTCAGTGACAATGAACAGGTTCTTGAACGGGGTTGTCGGCGTAGTGCCATTGCCGGCGCTGGTCACGTTCTGACTCAGCGACTGCATGCTAGCTTTGAAATCCGTGTTGCCGATAGGGGCGGGTTTTGACACTGTCACCGGCGGCGTCATGGCCTTGGTCTTGGATTGGGTTGTTGTCAAATCCGTTGTCGCTTCGCCCGATATTGGCCATACCGCCGAGAGTGTGTTGTTGAACGCATAGACGCCTACGGAAAACTGGTTCGGCTGCTGCTTGTTACTCAGCGCCTGGATCACGTTCGCGGCAGCACTCTGCACCACGTCCGTGCGCAGCTCGATGCCCGCATTTCTCGCAAGGCTGTAGAAATCGTTGCCGTTGCCGCTGGAATCGCTATGGCACGCAAATGCGCAGGGTGCCTGGACCCGGTAATAGGTCTGGCCGCTACTGCTCGTATATTTGTAACCACCTTGATTGGTGCAGTACCAAGTGTTGGAGCTGCTGATGTTCTGCATCGCCGGAGCGTAGGTGCAGGCTGCCTTGTTCCCGGTGTAGGCAGGGTCGCAGTTCCCGTTGATTGGGCTGGCAGGGGGCGGGCTATTTGAACCGTAATTATAACCGTAATTTCCTGTGTAGTCCCAGTTCCACCAGTAGCCCGCCCCGCGAGAGTCAGTCATCCCACGGCCGCCCTGTGAAAGGCCTTTCGTGCTGCATGGCGTCGCACTCTCCATCTGCGCGATGCCTGCCGACGTCGATGGAATCAGCATCGACCCCGAGTTGTCGAGCAGCATCAGCACCTCGACGAAGGTGTTTGAGATGACCGCGGTCGAACCGCCGCCGTTGCCGACGTTGAAGCTGGGAACGTGAAACAACCCACCGAAATTCGTCGGCACCGTTCCGGTGTACGACACGTTCGCGCTGAACCGGTTGCTGCCGGTGGCATTGTAGGACACGTTCACGGCGATGTTGCCGGCCGGCACCGAGCCGTTGACCAGGTTGCCCATCTGCGCCTGAAACCATTGCTGGCCCGCCTGCTGGCCCGCCGTCTGCACGTCGGCCTGATAGGCGGACGCCGACTTGATGGTTCCGTCGGCGTTGGTGTCGCTGACCTCGGAGGCGACGCGCACCGCCTGCATCGCCGCGGTGTCGGCGGCGAGGTTGAGCTGCGACTGCACCTTGACGTAGACGCTGTAGTCCGACGCCAGGCCGACCGCCATCGCCAGCGGGACGACCGACAGCCCGAAGATCATCGCGACCGCGCCGCGCCGGTCGCCGAACCTCCGCCGCGATCCGGCCAGCCGCGTCGGCATCAGGTGTAGCCCTTGCATTTGCTGGCTCCGCCGTTCTGGTTCGCGATGTCGTAGCGGGTCCAGCGCGCGCCGGCCGCCGCGCCGGGATCGAAGCTGCGGATCGGCCAGTAGCCGGAGGACCAGAAGTCGATCGGGCCGGTGATGAACCTGAAGAACAGCGGCGTGTACCGGTAGTGCGCGTCCACGACCAGCATCAGGTCCGGGTTGGTCAGATTCAGCGTGCGCACTAAGGTGAGGTCGCCCGGCACGTTCTGGGTGGGCGTGGTATGCTTGAGCTGCCCGCAAGGACGGGTCAGAAGCTGGAAGGTGTTGGTGTTGCTGCCATCGCGCGGGCCTGCAATCGTGGCGAACACCGCGGACAGGTTCTGCTGCACCGGTGTTGGCGTCACCGAGGTCGTCTTGTCGAGCTGCACCGCTAAACTGCTAACTGACACCAGGGTCGAGTGGGTGCTGTTGTACATTTCCTGCTGCACGGTCATCACCCTGGCGGTGTCAAAACCGACAATCCCCGGCTGTCCCTAATCCGGACGACCATACCGGCTGGGCCTTAACGAGACGTTACTCCGGCACCATGGGACAATCCCGCCTCCTCAATCCCGACCGCGTCGTGCAGCGACGCCTCGCCCCCGGGCCGGTACAGTGCCTGCGTGGGATTGCCCCGCCTTGGTGGACGGTTTGCGGGCTTGGGCGGCTATGTCTCGGTCAGGGCAGCCTCTGTGTCCGTTTCGTAGGTTATGGGTGAGCGGTAGCCTAGTGGTATGAGTTAGAAGTTCTCTGACAGAAGCGCCTGATGCTGGCGAAGATGTCGTCAGCCGTCTTGGTCCAGACGAACGGCTTCGGCGCTGCGTTTGTCTGGTCGATGTAGCTCTTGATCGCGGCTTCCAGACTGGCGGTGGTGCGAAATGCACCCCGCTGCAGGCAACGTCGCGTCAGCAGCGAGAGCCAGCACTCGACGAGGCACCGTCAACTTGGCGGCTGGCCGGCTTGTGAGATGGAGCTGAGCCAGGTAGCGGGACGGGATGACACCGTGCGCTGTTCCCAGCTACGTCGGCTACCGCTTCCCGGCCGAGGTCATCAGCCACGCCGTCTGGCTCTACTTCCGCTTTCCCCTGAGGCTGCGGATGGTGGACGAGCTGCTGGCCGCGCGCGGCATCATCGTCAGCCACGAGACCGTGCGCCAGTGGGCGCTGAAGTTCGGCCAGGCGTTCGCGAACCAGATCCGCCGCAGGCTGCCCGCGGCCGGGGACAAGTGGCACATGGACGAGGTCGTGCTGACGATCTGCGGGGTAAAGCACTGGCTGTGGCGCGCGGTCGACCAGACCGGGATGGTGCTGGACATCCTGGTGCAGAGGCGGCGCGACACACGGGCCGCCAAGCGGCTGCTACGCAAGCTGATGAAGCGGCAGACCCGCCCACCTCGCGTCATGGTGAGCGACAAGCTGGCGAGCTATGGGGCGGCCAGGCGAGAGGTGATGCCCTCGGTCGAGCACAGGAAGCACAAGGGGCTGAACAACCGGGCGGAGAACTCGCATCAGCCGACGCGACGGTGAGAGCGGCAGATGAAGCGGTTCAAGTCGGCCGGCCAGGCGCAGCGTTTCCTGTCCGCCCATGACGGGATCAACAACCTCTTCCACCTCCACCGTCACCAAGTTCCAGCCGCCCAGTATCGAACCGCCCGGACCCAAGCCTTTCAGGTTTGGGCCGAGGTCACCGGCGTCGCCGCCGGGGCGTAATCACGAGCACGCCGTCCGTATCGCCCACCACCGCGACCTCAATCCAACAAGTTGACAGTGCCATGTGGATGTTGAAGTAGTTCGCTGGATCGGTCCCAACCTTCTCGAAGCGCGGATCGACCAACTTTGCTTGCCTGGTCATGCTGGTTGGTTCTCGCCACGCTGGTTGCCTCTCTGCCGCAAGGTATACCGGATGGTACATCAGCATCGTCAGCTTGCAAACCTTCGCCGTGCGGCAGAATAATGGTTCATCTTATTTCTGTAGTAGGCCTAGTGACCGCAAAGATACATGGAATGATTATGGTTTTATAGGGCACATGTTTTGTTAAAAGTGCTTTCTCCTGAGAGCAGTAGAATGTGTATCACTCTGTCAAACGGTCGTTTGACAGAGTGATACAAACTGGTCGCTGAACCCCACGGATGGCGCTTGACCGATCGTCTCGCGGGATCGTGTTCAGTCAGCCAGAGACCAACGCCTGTGGCTGCACGTAAACCTCTGGTTCAATGTAGCCAGGAAAACCTTGGCGGAAGAGGAAAGTGGCAGCAGTCAGGGTCCTGCTCGTCGAGGACGAGGGCCTTATCCGGATGGTGACCTCCGAGTTCCTTCGGGACGAGGGCTTCGAGGTGACGGAGGCCTGGAACGGCGACGAAGCCGCAAGGTTGCTCGACACCTCCGACCACTTCGATGTCCTGTTCACTGACGTGCAGATGCCCGGCACACTGGACGGCATCGACCTAGCCATGCGCGCCCGACGTCAATACGCCATGATCCCTTTGCTGGTCGTGTCCGGCTACGCAGCACAGCTTATGACCCGACTTGGCGTGCTGAAGCCATCTGCTGTCTTCATCGGCAAGCCGTATGACCTGAAAAGGATCGTGGACGCTCTAAGACGCTTGACCCTTCGATCCTAGCCGAGCGGGCCATCGTGGCAACCGGTTCGGGGACGCCCGGGTTGCTACTGCGCGACGCGGGCCTTGTTCATCCGCAACGTCACGATCACGCCCTCGGGCGGCCAGTCGAACGCGATGGAGCCACCAAGCTGACCGGACACGCTCTGGGTGAGCAGTCTGCTTCCGAAGCCTCTTGGCCCCGTGGGCCTGACGGGGGGTGGACCACCCCGCTCAGTCCAGATCACCACGACCTCGTCGCCACTCGCGTCGCAGGCCACGTCGAGCGTGCCGCGTATCTCCGAAAGCGCGCCGTACTTGATTGAGTTGGTCGCCAGCTCGTGCACGATCAAAGCCAGCGTCGTCGCCGCTGTTTCCCCGACACGCACCTCCGGCACAGAGACGCGGATGTGGTCGCTGACGGTTCTCTCGTCGCCATAGGGCGCGAGCAGGATAGCGAAAAGGTCGCCGAGCAGCGCGGCCTTGTCCTCTGCCTGGCCAGGGGTGGGGCGCACGAGATCGTGGGCGTGTCCCAGCGCGGTCAGCCGCTGCGTCAGGTCCCGAGCCATCTCCGTCGTCGTCGCCGCGGAACGTGCGGCGATCGCGGTCAGCGCCGACGCGATGGCGAACAAGTTCTTGACTCGGTGGCTCATCTCGCCCGCCAGCAGCTCGCGGGCTTCCTCGGCTTCCTTGCGGTCCGTCACGTCAAGGAAGACCCCGAACATGACTCGTCCGACAATGCCCCTGTCCTCTCCCTGGCCCCGGGCCGAGATCCACCGAACGTCTTCCCCATGCAGGATGCGGAAGTCGATCTCGTAGACGCCCAGAACTGCCCGTGTCTCGGCGAAGGCGGCCCTCACCCTGTCAAAATCCTGGGGGTGGATGCGATCTGAAAGATCCTCGAAGGTGACCTGCCCGCTCATGGGCACCGCCCACAGGGCATGTGCCCGTTTGTCCATCGCGATCTCGTCGGTGTCGACGTTCCACGACCACAGGGAAACACCAGCGGCGTCGGTGGCGATGCGCAGGTGATCTGCATCCCATACCTCGGCGCTTGATCCTTCCCATAACATCGTGTTGGTTTCTCCTCGCTGGCTGCAGCGGCGACACCATTAGCACGGCGAGTCAGAATGCCTCAGCACAGCATTTCGCCACAGCCGGGTTTAGGAAGTGTCGCCGGTGTAGTGACTGAGCAGCCAGATGACGCCAGTTGCAAACTGTCTTGAACGGAGTTCTGTTCAAAACGATATGCTTCAGTCGTCCTAAGGAAGGCGTTTCAAAGGCTTGCCTTTGGCGAAGGTTGAGGCAGAGCCTCAACCTTGCTTACTTCTTCAGCGCCGCCACCAGCTCCGCCTTCTTCATCTTCGAGCGCCCGGCGATGCCCGCGTTGCGCGCCTCCTCCAGCAGGGCGGCGCGCGTCATCGCCTCGTGCTCCGAGGCGCGGCGCACCGCGCCGGTCTTCTTTGCCACGTCGACGGGCTGCGCGGAGTGCTGCCTCCCCTTTGCGGTGTCCGCCTGCTTCTTGCGCGTGGTGCGCTTGTACTCGTCGTCCGAGAGCGCCTCGCGGGCCGCCTCCGGGAGGTAGCGCTCGCCGGTCTTGCCGGACTCCTCGCCCGACTTCGTGCCCCACTCCTCCTTGGTCCACTGCGCCAGGTGGTTGTCGGCGGTCTTGGCGCCCTCGTAGCCGCCGCCCTCGGCCTTGTAGTCGTGCACCGCGAGTTGCGCCTTGCGCGCCGACCACTGCCCGGGCTTGCCGCCCTTGTCGCCCTCGGTGACTTCCTCCTTGACCTTCTCCCACAGCTTGGGGTCGGTCTTCTTCGCGGTCTTCGCCATGCGCCTGCTCCCTGCCTCGCGCGCCAGACTGTCGGCACTGGCTGTCCTTCAAGCTGAGCGCGTACCGCCGGCCCGCAAGTCGCACTGCACATCGTTACGTGTAGCGGCTTGCACTTATTCGTCGAGCAGTATCACGCCGAGCTGCTTGCTCAGCCCTACACGCGCGTGGGTGACGCGATGCTGGCCAAGTTGCGGCAGCGTAAGGCAGAAGGCCATCACAGCAACGCCATCGAGGGCATCCATCTGACCTCGGAGTTGATGGCGTTGTTCGCCACGTTCCTTGAGGAGTGCGCCCCTCCGGATGTGTCCGGTCCTTACGTGCACCGCTACATCATGGAGAGGATCGTGCCAATGGACCGGGCGCTGGCGGCGAAAAGGCTGTCCAGCCAAATGTAGAGTGGCCGCACGTCGCGGGCGAGCGGGCTATATGAACTCTAAACGGTGGTTTAGAACCTGTACGCTGGACAAGTTTGATCTTGTGAGAACGCCGCTACTCGCCTGCCGCTGCCTTAGCTCGCTTGCTGCCGAGGCCGATCGACTTGGCAAGGGCGGAGCGCCTGGCGGCGTAGCTGGGCGCCACCATTGGGTAGTCCGGCGGCAGGCCCCAGCGCTCCCGGTAGGCCTGCGGCGTCATGCCGTAGGACGCCATCAGGTGGCGCTTGAGCATCCTGAGCTTCTTGCCGTCCTCCAGGCAGACGATGTGGTCGGCGAACACGGACCTCTTCACCGGCACCGCCGGCTCCGGCCGGGCCGCGGCGGCGGCCAGCGGTGTGGTGCCCAGGCCGGTGATGGCCTGGAACACCTGGCCGATCAGCGAGGGCAGCTCGCTCGTGGGCAGGGCGTTGTGGCTGAGCTGCGCCGCCACGATGCGCGTGGTCAGCTCCAGCATACGATCGTGTTCGCCCTCGAACACAGCGGTCGCAGGGCTGTTCTCGGTCATGCTCTGTCCAGTGTTCGACGACTCGGACATCTTGATAAGAGACTTGGAGGAACCGAGATAGTCCCGCATCCTGCCCCGCGCCAAAAGTGCATCGACATCGGTTGTTTGTGGCTCCGTAGTCTGCCCCGATCTGGATTGGCTCTGTCGCCGCATCATCAACTCGCCCGCGATTTCCTTCCTCCCTTTTGAAAGCCGCACTCCTTTGTCCAGTCCGCTCCTACACATGCGACACGGCGACACCGAGACAGGCGAGGACACCGCCGAGGCGCGCATGCGCCAGGCGCTCGGCAAGCTCGGGGCCAGCACGCCGGCCCAGCCAGGCACGCAGCGCCGGACCACGCACCAGGTGACGGCCAGCGGCCACCGCCACCGCTTCAGGCAGGACGGCGAGGTCCCCGTGGTCCGGCTCGCGCTGCCGCAGGCGAGCCGCGGCGCAGAGCGTCAGGCACCGTCACCCATCAGCGACGCCGGCGCAGCGGAGAAGAACCCGGGCGTAGGCTGGGACCAGGCCGGCGAGAGCGCCCGCACGGTAGCGGATCTGACAGAGCAGCTGCGCGCCGTGCAGACCCGCCTGGGTCATGCCGAGCTGGCGCTGGAGGAGAGCAAGGCGGCGCTGATGCTGGCGCGTGCCGAGCTGGCGGCCAATCGGCAGGAGGACGAGCTGCCGAGACATGCAGTTCGGCCGACACGCCAGCCCAGGCCGGGTCGTGAGGCCCAGGATGCATCCGTCCGCCGCAAGGTTGGCCGTCCTCTGGGCTCCACGAACCGTATCCGTAGTCAGGAGCAGGGCAGTGAGCCGGAGCCGGTGAAGTGGTGGGCCGGCGACTGAGGGTGCCCAGCGACCACATAGAAACCAGTGCATTTTTGCCTGTCCTATGTCGTGACCCCAGGAGATGACTCCTTCCCCGCCCCGCTTTGTCAGCTACCTGCGTGTCTCCACGGACGGCCAGGGGCGCTCCGGCCTCGGCCTGGAGGCGCAGCGTCAGGCGGTTGCCGCTCACATCGCCCAGGCTCGCGGCGAGCTGGTGGCGGAGTTCCAGGAAGTGGAGAGCGGCAAGCGCGCCGATCGGCCGCAGCTCACCGCGGCGTTGGCTTCCTGCCGCACCCGCCGCGCCGTGCTGGTGATCGCCAAGCTCGATCGACTGGCGCGCAACGCGCGTTTCCTGCTGTCCGTGGTGGAGGGCAGCGGCGAGGCCGGGGTGGTGTTCTGCGACCTGCCCACGGTGCCGGCCGGGCCGGTCGGTAGGTTCCTGGTCACGCAGATGGCGGCTGTCGCCGAGCTGGAGGCCGGGCTGATCAGCCAGCGCACGCGCGCTGCCCTGGCCGTGGCCAAGGCGCGCGGGGTGAAGCTGGGCAACCCCTGCCCGGTGCCGGCGACGCCGGCCATGGCCGCGGTGGCGCGGCAGGCGCGCAGCCGTCAGGTGGCGGAGCGGACAGCCGACGTGCTCGCCGTGTTGCGCCAGGTGCAGGACGAAGGCGCGGGCAGCCTGCGCACCATCGCGGCGGGGCTCCAGGCACGCGGCGTGCTCACCCCGGCCGGCAAGGCGCAGTGGTCGGCAGCGCAGGTGCGGCGGCTGACGAGCCGGGTTAAGGCAGCAAGCGTGAAGGCGTAACGCGGCATAAGCTATCAAGCCAAAGCCCTGAGAACCGCTGCGGGCTCGCGTTCCATGATCCGCAGCAGCGTACGGGCGGACGGCGCGATGCCGGTGCGGCGTTGCTCCCAGTTCCGCACCGTTGCCACAGGCACGCCGATTGTGGTCGCAAACGTCGCCTGAGACATCGACAGCCGCTCACGGATGGCCTGCACGTCGGGGACCGGCTGAAAGTCCGCCAGCGGCGCGCCGGGGTCTTCGCCATCCTTGATCATGTGGCGGCGGATATCCGCCTCCGTGGTGGCCGCGATTTTGGCCTTATCGACCTGGCTAGGAGCCGCTGCGATAGCTTCGGCCAGCGTCACGCGGATTGTCTCAGCCATTCTGCACGCTCCCTCTTGCTTGCAATCCGCGCCGATATGATTCGGCGCACGCCACCCCGGTCGGTGTAGATCACGGCCAACACCAGCCCGATCGCGGCTTGACCGATCGCCTGAATACGAACCTCACCGTAGTCGTGCCGTGTGTCTTCCGCCTCAATGACACGGCCGGCAAAGATGCTGGCAGCCACCGCGAAACCGAAGCCCCGTGCCGCATAGGTGGCGTCGCTTTTGGTCGGGTCCCAGGCAAACTCCATGAGTTGTTATACGCTTAAAGCTTATATCTGGAAAGCGATACGTGCATCATACAGATGATGCTGCGCCGTAGCAGCAGTCGGTTTCAGGTGCATTATCATAGAGTTAAGACGACAAGAAACCCACATTAAGTATTTGTGTTTTTGTGGTTATGTGGTTAACCATGTTTCATCATTTGTGGAAAAACGGATCGTGATCCTCGCAGTTGTCAACCAGAAGGGAGGAGCGGGCAAAACCACGATCGCCTTGAACCTCGCCGCCGCCATGGCAGCACAAGGCAAGCGGGTGTTGCTGATAGACGCTGACCCTCAGCAGACGGCACAGGATTGGGCCGCGATCCGCCAGGAGCCGTTGCCGTTTCAGGTGATCGGGCTGGCGAAACCGGTGTTGCATCGGGACCTGCCCGCCATGTCGGCCGACTACGATTCGATCATCATCGACGGAGCGCCGCGGAACTATGAGGTTGCCCGCTCAGCGATAGCGGCGGCGGACGTGGTGCTGATCCCGGTGCAACCATCCGGAGCGGATTTTTGGGCCAGTCGGGAGACGGTCGCTCTCGTGAAGGAGGCGCACGGTTTTAAGGAAATGAGGAAATCCACATTTGTGGTTTCACGGAAAATTAGCCGGAGCGTTCTAAGCCGGGAGATTGGGGACGCCCTGGCAGAGTTTGCCCTGCCCATTCTGACAGCCAGCACGACGCAGCGCGTGATCTACGCCGATGCGATGACCGCAGGCCGAACCGTGATCGAGCAGCAGCCGGATGGAGCCGCAGCCGATGAGGTTCGGGCGATTCTCGCAGAGCTCGAAGGAATGGCAGCATGAGCAGCAAGTTTAAGATGCCCGCCCGCGGTGCTCAGGACATACAGGGGTGGGTTGATGAAGGCGCGGCGTCGGTCGGGATGGTCGCAACGCCGAAGGAGGCAGCGAGAGCCATAGGCGAGCAACAAACGCGGTTGAGCATCGACATACCATCGCAGCTTCATGCTCGGTTCAAAGCAGCTTGCGCGATCAATCAGACTCGGATGGGCGAGCAAATCACCCGCCTTATCGATGAGTGGATACGGAAAACCACATAACCACAAATGTGGATTTTTGTGGATCAACAGGCTTTCTGGGTGAGCTCCTTTGAGAACGTGCATCCTTGAGCCCGAGTGGCTTTGCACGATTCCCAGGCACTTATGAAGATTTGTTGAGTTTTGGTGGCGCATCGTTCAGGCTGGCGCATGGCGACCCATCCTCGGGGCGTCATACCATTGCGATTGGAGAACGACTAGCCCAGAAATAGCAAGACCCGCCGGGTAAAGGGCGGGGCTCACCACCGGCAGAGCCGGAGACTATCAGAGGTGTGAGAACCAGATAGTCTCTTATTCTCGGCGTTTTTGCAAGCGAAACCTTGCGGCGCCTGAGTTTTGCCTGGTGTCCGGCTCTGACCCGGCGGTTGCCCAGCAACCGACAGGAACGCCATGCGCAGAGCAAACCCCGGCAGGCGCCGGGACAAGGTATTCGGACCAGGCCGGGCGATCCCGCTCGACCGCAACGCCAAGGCCCGCATCTGGGCCTACGCCCAGGGCTACACGGCGCTGCACCGCCGCCGGGGACAGCACCGGGGGCCGCTGACACGCGCGCACCTGGACGTGCTGTGGGCGTTGCTGTGGGGGTTCCACAACACGCACACCGGCCGGTGCTTCCCAAGCTACGAGGCGATCGCCGAGAAGGCCAAGGTGGACCGCTCGACGGTGGCTCGAGCGATCGCGGCGCTGGAGGCGGGGCAGGTGCTGACCTGGGAGAACCGCCTGGTGCGGCAGCGCGTGGTCACGCCAAGGCTGGTCGGTCCCATGGTGGTGCTGGTGCCGCGGCGGACCTCGAACGCCTACAGCTTTCGCGACCCGCAGCCGCAAACCCCAGCAATTTTGCCTAAGTCGCAAAACTCGACTGGAACCATCTTCAAGGATTCTTCCTCTCTTGCTGAGGTCCCGAAGGTGGCACCGCTGGACCCGTTAAACCTTCTCGACGCCATGCTGATCCGGCTAGGGAAGGCAATCGGAGCCATTCCAGATGGCTCCAAGGAAGCAAGAGGCTGACACGAGAAGGAGTTTAGCGAGTGTCCTCTGGCTCCCGATTTTATCGGTTGTAGGTGTTGTTCTGCTGTCTCCGAGGCTGATCAGGATCACGATCGTTGCGGTAATTCTGCTGGTTGTCCCCAGCCTCGCCACCGTTGCGCTCATCCATGTCAGGACGGCCAGAACGACCCGTATTGCCCCTGCCTTGGCCTGATGCCTGCTGGCGTGCCTCATCCTGGCGGCCGCGCTGGTAGCCGCGCTCGAAAGCATTCTGCAAGGCTTGATCCTGCCCCTGATTGCCGGTCGTCAGTCCTTGAAGCAGTTGTCTCACGTCCGGTCCTCCTTGGGCTGCGGCAGGGGTCACCACAGACAACCCAAGAAACGCTGCTAGGAGGGTGCTTCGCATCATAGTGCTCCGTCTGAAACTGCCATTAGGCAGAAACGTAGTCGCGTGGCTTAATCCACACCCTTAGTCCCTTCCCAAAAAGAAGGGGTTAAGGAGCGCTGGTTCTGTATTTTTAAGCGTCGTCTCGTCCGTGCACGGGGGCGGGAGGCGTCGTCGCCTCGACCGCAGTGAAGGCTTCAAGAATCTTGTAACTGTGCTCGGCACCACGCGGCACGATCCAAGAGTCGCCGGGGTTAAGCGTGATTACCTGTCCTTCAGTGTGCAGCTCTGCCCGGCCGCTGATGGCGTAGCCCGCGCAGTCGTAGTCCCGTCGCACGGGAGCCTGATTGTCGCCAGGCTCCACATCGCGCCATATGCGCATGGCGATGCTCTTGCCTGTCGCGAGATAGACCTGGCCATCAGGCCCCTTGGGGGAGTGCCTGCTGTCCACCTTGATCACAGTCGTATCGCTCATATCGGCCTCCTCGATTTACCAAGCCAACGTCATGGCGAAGAGAGGAGATGCAAGCGCGCCGATGCTTCTTTCTCCGCCTCGAACGCGTCCATTCCTTTCCGTCGCCATTGTGCCTTGAGTGACGCGGCATCCTTTCCCTCTGGCCCACCTGCTTGCAGCCGCTCTGCCATCTCCAGCAGTGCGCCGAGCAGGGTCGCGCGATCGTCCTCCAGCAGCTCGACCAGCCCGGCTTTCTGCACGAGGCCGCCCAGCTCGATGAGCTGTCGCGTGCGTGCGCGTCGTTCCTGCGCCCAGTCTCGTGTGTAGGCGCGGTTCTGTGCCAGCACGAGCCTATTTCGCAGCACGGTCAGGCGGTAGAGCTGAGCCGTTGATGCCTGGAGCTGCTGGAGCAGCGTCGCCGGCTGTTTTTGTCTTCTCCCGCTTGCCCCCTGGCTGAAAGACCGACTTGCCCGCCTCGGTCCACCTCTCGATGGCGCCGGGCTGTTCCTTGCTCTGCTTGACGACGGCGAGGAGTGCCCCTGCCAGAGCCTCCATGGGCAGATTGTCGGCGCCGACAATCTGCACCAGCTCGCCGAGCTGGGTCGTCTTTTGCGTTCTTACCTTCTTTGCCTTGTCCATGAGGGCCTGGAGTTCGGCATCGTAATCCCTCGGCTTGCGCGCCATCCCCGGCTCCCCATGCTAACTTGTGCAGCCTAGCCATGGCTGATCGCATTCGGCAACAGACTTTGGCACCGGCAAAAAGCGTCACTCGCGCGATCGAAGCGCAGCGGAGAAAAGCGTTTGAGTGCGCGCTGATACGTTGCAAGTGCAACGTGCGCTCAGGGGCGTGACAGGAGTCCTGGCACACGGCTAGGCTGCTAGCGGCAACGCTGGAGCCCGTGCTGCCCGATGGCGATCTACCACGCCCACATCCAGGTGATCGGCCGATCGAAGCGCGCGGGCGGGCGCAGCGTGGTGGCGGCGGCGGCCTACCGCGCGGCGGACGAGCTGTTCGACGCCAAGCTGAACCGCACGCACGATTTCACCGCCAAGCTCGGCGTGGTGCACTCCGAAATCATGCTGCCGCAAGGTGCGCCGGCTCGCTGGGAACAGGGCACGACCAAGGCCGAGCTGCACGCCGCGCGCCTGGCCTTGTGGAACGAGGTCGAGGCCAAGGAGCGCCGGAGCGACGCGCAGCTTGCCCGCGAGATGGAGTTCGCGATCCCACGGGAGCTGTCGCGCGTAGAGGCGATCCGGCTGGCGCGGGATTTCGTGCGCGAGCAGTTCGTGGAGCGCGGGATGGTGGCGGACCTGAACGTGCACTGGGACATGGGCAAGGACGGCGAGGCCAAGCCGCACGCGCACGTCATGCTGACCATGCGCCAAGTCACGCCCGAGGGGTTCGGACCCAAGGTGCGGGCGTGGAACGCGGCCGGGCTGTACGAGGGTGTGCGGCAGCGCTGGGCGGAGCTTGCCAACGAGCGCCTGGCCGAGCTTGGGCATGACGTGCGGATCGACCACCGCTCGAACGCCGAGCTGGGGATCGCCCTGGAGCCGCAGAACAAGATCGGGCCGGCGGGGGCGCGCCGTGCGGAGCGGGGCGAGGACGCCGAGCGCGTGGCGGAGCACCTGGCGCTCGCGCGGCGCAACGGCGAGGCGATCCTGGCCGATCCCGGCGTGGTGCTGGATGCGATCACGCGGCAGCACTCGACGTTCAGCCGGCGTGACCTGGCGCGGTTCGTGAACCGGCACACGGCGGACGCCGAGCAGTTCGGCCTGGTGATGGCGAGGGTGGAGGGTTCGGCCGAGCTGGTGCGGGTGGGCGTGGACGGGCGGGGCGAGGCGCGGTTCAGCACGCGCGAGCTGCTGGCGGCGGAGCGGCGCATGGAGGCGGCGGCGCTGGCGCTGTCCGGGAGCCGGACGCACGCGGTTCGGGAGGACCGGCGGCGTGCGGCGCGGGCGGGCTCTGTGCTGGGGGAGGAGCAGGCGGCGGCGCTGGGGCACGTGACGCGGTCGCGCGACCTGGTGGCGGTGGTGGGCTACGCGGGGACGGGCAAGAGCACGATGCTCGGGGTGGCGCGGCAGGCGTGGGAGGCGGAGGGCTACCGGGTGGTGGGCGCCGCTCTGTCCGGCATCGCGGCGGAGGGTCTGGAGGCGGGCAGCGGGATCTCGAGCCGGACGCTGGCGAGCCTGGAGCATGGCTGGCGGGAGGGCCGGGACGTGCTGGGTCCTCGGGACGTGCTGGTTGTGGACGAGGCGGGGATGGTGGGGTCGCGGCAGATGGAGCGTGTGCTCTCTGCCGTGCGGGCGGCGGGCGCCAAGGTGGTTCTGGTGGGCGACCCGGAGCAGCTGCAGGCGATCGAGGCGGGGGCGGCGTTCCGGGCGATCGTGGAGCGTGTGGGGTCGGTGGAGATCACCCAGGTGGTGCGGCAGCGCGAGGGGTGGCAGCGCGACGCGACGAAGGAGCTGGCGACGGGTCGGACGTCGGAGGCGCTGGGGCGCTACGCGGCGGCGGGGATGGTGCGGGCGTCGGAGACGCGGGCGGAGGCGATGGAGTCGCTGGTGTCGGGGTGGGACGAGGGGCGGCTGGCGCGTCCTGGGGAGAGCCGGGTGCTGCTGGCGTCCACGCGGGCGGACGTAGCGGAGCTGAACGGTATGGCGCGGGAGCGGCTGCGGGCGTCTGGGGAGCTTGGCGCGGACCAGGTGGTCGCGACGGAGCGGGGGGAGCGGTCGCTGGCGGCGGGGGACCGGGTGATGTTCGGGCGCAACGAGCGCGGGCTTGGGGCAGGTCCTGGTGGGCGCGGCGGCGTGGCGGTGAAGAACGGCACTCTGGGCACGGTGCTGGGGGTGGAGGCCGGGGGCGGGCGTCTGACGGTGCGGGTGGACGGGCAAGGTGGGTCAGGCAGCCAAGGCGGGCAGGCGGGGAGGGAGGTGACGTTCTCCCTGGGCGAGTATGGGCACGTTGACCACGGGTATGCGGCGACGGTGCACAAGGCGCAGGGGGTGACGGCGGACCGGGCTCACGTTCTGGCGTCGCGGTACATGGACCGGCACGCGGCGTATGTGGGTCTGACGCGGCACCGGGCGGGTGTGGTGCTGCACTACGCGCGCGAGGAGTTTGCCGACTCGGCGGCGCTGGCGGAGGCGCTGGGGCGGGAGCGGGCGAAGGACACCAGCCTGGACTATGGCGACGGAGCAGGGTCCGAGGACCTGGTGGCGGCGTATGCGGCGCGGCGCGGGCTTGGGCCGGTGCCGAAGGTCAAGGCGCCGGTGCCGGCCCGCAAGCCGGGCCTGTTCTCCGGGCTGCGGCTCGGCGCCGGTCCTGTCGCGGCGGTGGAGGTGCCCCAGGCGCCCACGAGGCCGGCCGAGGTGGAGGGTACGCTGTCGCAGTCCGTGGGACGGTTTGCGGCGGCGTGGGGGGATGCGGTGCGGATGGTGGAACAGGACCTGCCGATCCTGCCGCACCAGCGCGCGGTGCTGGACGCGGCGCACCAGGCGATCGAGGCGGAGCGGCCTGGCTTTGCCAAGGCGGTGGCCAAGGCGCTGCAGGCCAGCCCGGAGCTGGGCACGCGGGCGGTGGCGGGTCCGGCGGGGCGCAAGGCGCTGGTCGGGGCGGTGGAGGCGGCGGAGGTGCAGCGGCGGGACGCGGAGTTGCTTGAGCGGGTGCGCGAGGCGGAGGCGGTGCTGCGGGCGAAGCTGGACCCGATGCGGGCTCTGCTGCTGGAGGGGCGGCTTGCGGCGTGGCTGGAGGCGCAGGGCTCGCCTGCGAAGCGGCGCCAGGTGCCGGCGGAGCAGGTGGAGCGGGCGCGGGCGGAGCTGTCGCGCGAGATCGAGGCGATGCCGAACGCGGAGCTACGCCGGGCGGCTGCGGCGTGGCGGGAGCAGGAGCTGCGGCGCGAGCAGGAGCAGGCGCAGGCGCAGGAGCGAGCGCGCGAGCAGGAGCAGGCGCGGGTGGCGCCGCGGCAGCGCTCCGGTCCCAGCATGGGGATGTGAGGCATGGATGTGGGAGCTGTGGACACCGGGGACGGCGACGGGGCGGAGCGTGCGTTCGAGGCGTTGCGCGAGGAGGTGGCGGGTCTGCGTCGCGGCATCGAGCAGGTGTCGCAGCACCGCGGCACCGCGGCGGCCGGGGTGGCGGCGGTGGACTACAGCCCGACGCTGGGGGCGATGCAGAAGGCGCTGGGGGTGATTGCCGGTCGGCTGGAGGCGGTGGAGCGCCAGCCGGCGTTGCGGGTCACGGGGGCGAGCCTGGGGGCGGAGCTGAACGCAGCGGCACGAGATGCCACCGAGGCCCTGAGCGGGTCGGTGAGTGGCGTGGTGAGCGAGATGCGCAACGCGACCGCGGCTCTGGGCGACCTGGTGGGCCGTATCCACGAGCAGCGCGAGCAGCGGATGCGGATGTGGGCGGCCGGCGCGGGCGGGGTGCTGGGGGGTGTCCTGCTGTGGTTCTTTCTGGCCGCGCTGCTGCCCTGGGGTGCGGGCGACTGGCTGGCGTCCTTGCCGATCGCGCGCGGCGGTCCCTGGGCGGCCGGGCAGGCGCTGCTGGCGCGCAGCAGCCCGGATAGCTGGGATCAGATGCTGCGGCTCTACAGGGCGTGTGGCGACAAGACGACGGAGGTTTGCGAGGCCGCCATCACGGTGCACACCATCCCGGCCGGGCACGAGGAGACGAAAGCGCCGCCTGCCGTCCAGCCATCTCGGCCGCTGCCTCGCAACCGGACCGGCCAGTAATACGCCCAGCTTCATTGACTGACGTAGGCTGACTGAGGGTCGGCGTGTCCTTCATGTATCAGTCAACTTGGCCGTGCATATAAATCTAGCGGCGCACAATGATGTATGGGTCTGGGGAGCAAGCGAACAGAAAATCTATGTAAGGCCGTGTTGCACAACTTGGCACGGAGTTTTGCCCTTCTGCGACATACATTTGTGACAGGACAGCGCCTGATCTGCCTGGGGCGTGGTGGCGGTCGCGGAACCTAGGAGTTGTGCGTCTGACCCGCAGCCATTGGTCGGACAGGGCTTACATAGGCTTTCCGTTCGCTTGCTCCCTAGACCCCAGACCAAGCAGCTTCGCGATCGTTGGCCGGATTACGTGCCTGTCTGTCCTCCAGTCGATCAAAGTATTGGATGACGTCCGCTGATGCGCCATCGAAGTGCAGGTAGGATTTGTCGAAGCCGGCGATGTCCTGCAGGCCGGCGACGTCGAGCACCTTGAGCAGGCGATGCTCCATCGCGATCAGGTGACGCTTGCGGAACTCCATGAACACGCGGTTGACGTGGACCGGGGTCAGGCCGAGCGCGTCGCCCAGTTCGGTTTGGGTCAGGGGCAAGTGATATGCCTCGTCTTTGGCCAGGCCCATTGCGGTGTAGCGCCAGAGCAGCTCGCACAGCAGGTAGGCGATGCGGCCGCGGGCGCCGCGTCGGCCGAGCGAGACGATGCGCTCGCGCA
>JAABUR0100003729.1_pt1 | contig 21071 bp, 24 predicted proteins | sample 5560091 | NCBI WGS metagenome assembly JAABUR01 (sample SAMN10711879, study PRJNA513375) | rock metagenome | isolation source: Antarctica rocks | place: Antarctica: Victoria Land, University Valley sud
GCACTAATGATATGCATCCTACAGGACCTCGGCTACCTAGAATTAATCGAGCATCCTTTGGGGGTACGTTCCACAGGTACCCGGCAAGTGAACGATGGATTGACTGGATGAGAGCCGCTGTTGGCATGACAAGCATGCACGACATGGTACCCACACCACCAGCAGTAGGTCCAAAGGGAGGCACAGTCTCCACGATTCATTCTCCCACAGCCTCTTCTGCGCCTGGGATGTCCCACAGGGGTGATAGGCAGCGGTGAAAGGCAGCCATATATCGCCCGTTTTATTGCCCCGGCATCAGCATTGAAGTCATTCTGCAAGTACTCCATTCTAGTCCACTGTGCTGCCACCAGGCTTGTAGGATCCACCGGCATACACGACAACCTACTCCTACTTCTGAATCGGCATGCTCGCTCCTGTTCGGCAAGGCGTCACTTACCTGAATTTAGGAGAATACCACACCAGACAACCATGTCAACCAAGACATTCTTGTCGTTGGCCTACTAAGATTCTTGCACTACAATTCCTACACTCGGGCATACTCTGCGCTTTCCTGTTGGAATTTTCACAGTCTGTGGTAAACGTCTGGCGATATTCTCGGTTCTTCCCTTTTTTCTTTGTGCCTCAGGATTAGGATCACTTCTTGCCATTACCTCCAAGCATAAGAGATCATTTCTCATTTCTACCTATGATGGTAGGTATCAAGTCTAAGAGGTCGGGCACTAGAAAGTCGATTGAAAGTTGAACTTGGTCTTAGGGAACTGCCCAAGAAGATGTCACCGGAACAGTGCCCGTCTCGGTTGCGGAGGAAGGGAAAGCCTTTCCCGCTGCTGGGTTCAAACACCCTTTTCAGACTCTTACCGACTGGGACGGCGTTGACGATCCAGGAAATCCGCGCAATTGGAAAATAATTAAGAAGCTCTACGCAACGGTGATTCCAGCGTTGTACGCGTTCTCCGTGTATGTCGCCTTCCGCAACGGTTCTTTTCCTGTCTAATTGAACCTAGGGTATTCGGTGCCTCTGTGTATACTCACGGTAACCCTGATATCACGGAGCGCTTCAACGTGAGCCAGACTGTGGCTATGCTCGGATTCTCACTCTACTGCGAAGGTCCAGGTAGGTTAACGCCGCAGAACTTGGTGCGTTGACTCTTCCAATCAGCATGGAAGCGTTCGGACCCATGATCGGTGCCCCAGTCTCGGAGACTTTCGGCTCAAAAGCGGTTTACCTCCTAAGTTTACCTATCTCTATCCTCTTTACAATGGCTACCGGTCTATCTCAGAACATCGAAACCGTCCTAATATGCCGATTCCTGTCCCAAGCTTTGGCGCACCGGCCGTTGCTGTTGGCGCTTGGACTATAGCTGAAGTATGTGATCTCGAGCATGGAGGTGGCCTCGCCGCCATCCTTTTCCCTTATGCCCTTTCTTGACTGGGCGCTGGGTCCTCTTATCGGCGGATATACTGTATAAACGCGTAGCGATTGGCGATGGATCATGTGGGTCTTCATGCTAATGGAAAGATTTGTGTGGCTCATGAATTGTTTGCTTGAAGAAATGTCGGAGAAAGAGTTGCTTCGGCGTCGTGCACTTGCACGCGGAATTTTTACATCGCCGAAACCGTCGACAAAGACAGCTTTAAAGATGATCTTCACCATCACACTGTTTCGCCCCTTGCGAATGCTTTTGATAGAGCCGATTGTAGCATTCATCATCTTTTATGTGTCGTTCGTGTTTGGAGTCATGTTCGCTTTCTTTGATGCTTACCCCTACGTTTTTCATAGCGTATATGGTTTCAGTCTTGGGCAAGTGGGTCTGGATTTCTTGGGAATTGTCGTGGGAATCTGTCTCGCAGCCTTCACTTTCGTTGTCATAGACAAAACACTCTACGCAAAGGCAAAGGCAAGAGCACCATCAGGAAAGCCGTCATCCTCAGAAGAGCGCCTTTACGTTTCTATGCTTGGCTTGGTTGGCATTCCAGTCTCCCTCTTTTGGTAAGTCTATCGTGCTGTTGAGCACTTTGCACGCGTCGTTATGATATTTGACCTTGGCTAATGCATGTGTCTTCATTCAGGTTTGCATGGTCCGCCCGGTTGTCCGTGCATTGGACAGCTCCGATCCTGGCTGGTATTCCTTTCGGCTGGGGTAACGTATGTCTATTTATGAGTGGACTTCCTTCTTCCACCATTTCAATACTTACACATGCACAGCTCGGGAACCCAACATACCTCGTTAATACATATCAAGCCACGTATGTAGCGTCTGCTCTTGCTGCTAATGGCCTCCTGCGCTACACTTTCGGGACGATCTTCCCTCTATTTGCCTTCCAGATGTACTCTAAACTAGGAATTGCATGGGCTGGCAGTCTCCTTGCGTTTATCAGTCTCCTGTTACTCCTAATACCTTGGGTGTTGTACAAATGGGGACCGTTCCTGCGCAGCCGAAGCTCATATCAAAGAGTCAAAACTTGAGGTCAGGAAAAATGTATTGGGATATCATAATTGAGATTGAAGGACGGCCAATTTGTTTGAAGGCTATCTGGAGTCTTCAAGCGTTGTCCTGATACAAGCAATCGACCCTTCACTTTTACAGTGTTTCATCCAGACGGTAGTCTCTTCCATCATCATTCTAGCAAATCTACTTGAAAACAACCTGGTAACACACATCCCTCCCCCATCAGGTTTGCAGTCCCACAAGAGACCACACGTCAATTGCTTCTTGTGCCCTATCAAACCTCTTGCTCGTGTGACTATGGTAAAGACAAACTCCTAACTCTTATGGCAACGGTAGCGCAAGTCGTCTGCCCCACGTGCCCAGCAGAATGGCCGTCGCTTCTCGTCAGTCTCGCAGTTTCATGTGGCTATTCATGACAGTAACTATAGTTTCCAACCTACCGTTTCTTCTTCCCTACACCATCGCTGTCTGAATCGTATCTTTCCTTCTTATTCTCCAATCCATCCCCTACAACCCCCACTAGCACTCCTTCCTCAGCATCCGAACCCCATCCCCCCGCCCCACGACACAACCCTACCAACCGTCTCCCATCCAACCCCCAAAATCGATGACCACCACACCCATCCCGCTCTCCCCCACCAGTGCCTCCCGACTCTTACCGAATACCACCGAAGCCGTAGCCGAAGCCAGGGAAAAGGAGAGAATTGTCGCCCTTGAGTACGGAAGGAGGGCATGAGTTGGAGGAGGATGTGAAGAGAAAGGAGGTACAAATGGAGATGTGGGTAAGGGGAGCAGGAGGAGGTAAAGAGGGGGTGGAAGAGGTGAGAGAAGGAAGGAAAGAAAGATGAGATTATAAATTGACGAGAAAGAACGAAGAAGAAGAGAATGAGAAACAAAATGAATAAGAATGAAAAGATGAAAAGAGACGAGAACAACAATCTTCCAACAAATAATCCGCAAAAAGCCACAGAAAAAAGCTCCTCTGATTAATTTATTCCCGCAGCTCCCATCTCAACCCCACAAAAACCCACCCCACCCACCCCGTCAGCTCCGTGTTCTCAATCCCAAAGCCATTTCTTGCTTTCATTATTACACAGCCACAGCATCCATCCATCCCATACAACTGTTTTTTTCTTTTCTTTTCAGATGGAAGAATTGTAAGCGAAGCTTCAGGATGGTTGAAGAAGGGGTCTGGTTGTGGTCTGGATTTGGATGGGGGAGATGAGAGCGATTAGGTTATATCGAAACCCTATGTAGATACATTTCTTCCCCCTAAAAGGGGGTTTTCCCACTCAAAAGGATTTGTTTCAATCCCATCGGCATCACTATATTGTCTGTACGTCTAAGGCGAACCCTCGTTTGTTAGCTTGTATTGAGATATGTTCCCATCCTCAATATACTTGAAGTAAAGTAGTCTTGATTCTCACTGCCACACTCTCTAATAACCCCCCCCCCCCCTTGTTCCCCGGAATTTCTCACTTTTTGCTTATTTGTCATTCCCCATAAATCCGCCCACTTGCACATTTCTTTTGCTTCTCGGGGAACATGTCTGTCAGTCTCCTTCCTTTCCTTGCCTTTCCTTGCCAACAACATACCCCAACCTTCTCCCCACTCGCCCCTTTCCCACAAGGGGAATATCCCCTCTCTTCCCTCTTGGTGGATGGGCTTGGGAAATAGGAGATTTGATTGAGAGTGTATATCTTTATTAGTAGTTCGAAGATCGCGAGGTTTGGGTTGGGGGAAGGAGCGCTGGTGTGAATACGATGAGAAGAAGGATTGAAAGTGGAAGAGAAAAAGGATTTGATTCCGCGATGAGATTGACGCTTCTCAAATTCTGCCTTTTTCGTTTCATTCATGAGGGTCAGGCTCGGTGTGAAAGACTTTTTCGTCATCACTTGGTTGTTTACTATGCATATTGGATGGGATTTTTTATTTCCGTTGTTTTCTCGGCTCAACGCTTCTGTTTTGGTGTGGTAGGATTGCCTTGATGTTGGGCTCTCATGGCTTTGTTTGATGTAAGTTTGATAAACGCCTGTATGCGCTTTTCTCCTATCAGGTGTTCCTCGTTATGTGTATGCAAAGTAGGCACAGGAAGAAAAGAAGACCTCACTATACATCCACACAATATCGCACTTCGCGTTAGTACCCTATACATTCATCCCCTCAATCTTCCCTCCCACTCCTCCCTCAGCCCCTCCATCTCCTCCCAGCACCTCCTACCGAGCTCTTCAAACGTCTCTCTCTCCCCCTCTTTCAACCCTTCCACCCCTCTCCTCCTCCCCTTCCTCATCCCACCTTTCGATCCATCTCCAACCTTCCCTCCAAATCCCCAACCCTCCACCTCTGTCCTCATCACCCTTTCCTCTCCTCTCCAATCCACACAGCTTCCCCATTTACCCTTGCCATCCCTCTCTTCCAGCGCATCCAGTTCTTCTTGAGAGGCCAAAGCGAGCCAGACGGGGGCACATGCGCCTTTGTAGGAGGATACGGTGTGCCAGGGCGAACCAAGCCAGCGGGCGAGGTAGAAAGCGAACATCATGAAGTAGTACGGTATCCAGTGAAGTGGTATAATGCCGGTGGTACAGATGCCGGGGTGGGTGAGGTAAATGTTCGGGAGCGCGACTTGAGTTTCGGGCTGTTGCAAAGGAGTGGAGAGGAAGCGTTGTACGTAACGGCGTGTTGAGGGAAGGGAGGAGGTTAGAGCGAGGATGTCGGTGAGGCGTTTCGAGGACTCGTAGGCGGTCGAGGACGAGAGCCCTTGGATGTCATCAACAGAGAACGTATGTGCATAAGCCTCGACGCTAGAGATCCATATTATACGGCCCTCATTAGGAGGGGTAGAGAGGAGCGGCACGAGACGATGGGCGAGGTAGTAGTGGCCGAATAGGTTGGAGCAGAATACTTGACCGAGTGGCGGCGGGGGCTTCTCGGCGGTTGTAGCTTGTCGAGAAAGTTGGGGAGCAGTGGTATATCCGACACCGCTGAGCTTGTACGTAGGGTACGTGACTTCGAAAGGGAAGTCAGTCAGGACGCCCCAGACTGCTTTGGGCCAATTAAGGCCCGTGAAGCCGCCGTAGCCTGCATTCAGGACTATAGCATCGAGTTTGGGGATGGAGGTAATAAGCTTCTCGGAGAGGGATCGGACGGAGAGGAGGGAAGTGAGGTCGAGTTGCTGGGGCTGGAAAGAGACGCGATTGTTCAAGGCTGTTTTGCGCTTCTTCGTGTGGACATTGAGGTGCTGCTGCAATCGGTCAAGGGTATAATTGCTCTTCTTCTCATCTCTGGTAGTGTATATTAGATACAACGACTGTGACGTTGGCCGAGTGAATAGAAATTCATCGATAAGTCGGCAGCAAATGGCGAAGCCAAGACCGCTGCGGCGGGAAGTCAGCGCTTCCTCGAACGAACTCGAAGCAACGTCCCTCACCTGTTTGCACCTGTCACGAGCACATAGATCCAATGTTCCTCATCAAGAGGACGATGTTCACGACTGCCCATTGCTGTCGGTCAAACTTCATGGTTTTAAGCCTAGAACTATCTATTTAATTTTATTCTGGCTGAAAGCGGCTACGGAGAACCCTCCGGCGAGCCCTGGCTCTTTCTTTCTATTGGACGTACCTACCATTTCACAAAAGTTCCACATACAGTATCTCAACTTTCGACGACTATATATCCTCCTTAATTATATCTAATAGCGAGGACACAAAGTGTCTAACCGCATTCTCTTCCAGTTTGACGATTTGGCATCCGTACTATCTAGATGGCTTGCTTAACAAGACCTTTGTTGCACAGCTCTCTAGCAATCGCTCATGTTCATATGGCCGGATGCGGTAGCATGATACTCCACATACTATTCTATGGCTGCCACCTCTCTCTCCTTTGTCTTGCCTCTCTGTTCATCTTTTTTTTACCGTTCTTACACTACGTACATACATCTCTGTCAAGATGACCCCTGTGCAATCGTAAAGTCCGTACTCGCGATGTATTTATATTTCGTTGCTGCGTTGCTGCTGGCCACTGCCATTTCCCAGGACATACAGCTGTCAGATGTGCCATCTTGTGGTGTAAGTCGGCAATCTCTGCCTACTGTGAGAAGAAGACTAATGCCACGCAGCAAGCATGCCTCAAAAATGCCTCGGATGGGATACCCTCATGTTCAGCCGGAGTTCATTGCCTTTGCACCAATACCAATTATATCAATACGCTAGCATGTTGTCTAGGCACGAATTGCCAGCCTGCTGATCAACAGAGTTGGCATCACTCTAGAACCGAGACCTGTTGATTTAAATGCTGACTTTCTTGTAGAGGCTTTAGCATTCAATCAGCAAGTCTGCAAGAGCTCAAATGTAACCATTCCAGATTCCATCGGCTGCTCCCCTCCTACGTCGAGCACAAGCAGTGTATCTATCGCCCATGCTTCGAGTAATACCGGTTCAAGTATCGACATGTCTGCAACGTTATCGTCGACGTCAAAATTAATCGGGCTGACGACTGCAACAGCTACCGGAAATTACTTCGTGCCTGCAGTCACACTTCCTATTAGTGCACCCGTCGCCAAATTCACGGGAGGTCAACTATTGCAAGGATCATGTACTATACCACAGTTCGCCTCCGTGACAATCGACGGTGGCGGAATTCTAGAATACCCTTGGCTTGGATGCTCGAATCTCGACCCAGGTTGTTGCCCCTTTGATATCAGTGTCGGTGGCCTTCTCAGTGTATGTCCTAAAGATTACTTTACTACGAGTGGCGCTTGCTGTCCATCGTAAGTTCCAGCCTCGTATTTCTTCCAAAACCCCAGCTGACCGATCGTACAGCGGCTGGCAAATCTATACCTCCGCCTTTGCAGGCGAAACTCCTTGCTTCACAACCCCCTCACTCCCTCTCATCCCCGCTCCAACTACATCCAACGTTGTCACCAACTCCTCGCTCAACGTAAAGGTTATAAGCGCCCAACTCTTCACCCTGAGATACGCTCTGGAGCCCGGCAGCTCCGGTCTCACCACTGGCGTAAAAGCCGGCATAGCGGGTGGCATCGTTGCCGGCTCTCTCATCTTCGCCGTCCTCCTCTTCCTCTTCATCCGCCACCATCGCGCAGCCCGTGCGCGCGAGCTCGCCGAAACAAGAGCCGCCATCGAAGCAATGAACACAGACAAGAAGCGCTTCTCGGCACTCCCCGCCGAACCCCCAGAATTCACAGAATTGCCCACTCCCGCCACGCCGATGCACGAGCTGCCTTCACAAAACACCGTCGCGTTCGAGCTGCCAGCGATGCCCACCCCCGCGCAAGAAATGCCCGGCGACTCCTACATCAACGCGCACCACCCAGCCTTCAACACACAAGCAGAGTCCATCACAGAGGAGCCCTACAGCCCCATCACGACAATCCGCGACTCGGTCACCGAACCCACCCTCAGCGAAGCCACCACCGCGCGCGAGTCCCTCGTAGAGCCCGAATTCGTGGCGCCGGCCGCAGCGCGTAAATCGCAGTTTATCGCAGGACCTTTGGACCGGGAATCCGTCGTAGAGCCGCTTTTTACACCGCCTGCGGAGGGGGAGCTGGGTCGGCGGTCGGTGTTGCCGTCGCCGTTGGCGACGCCAGGGGTGGTGAGTCCGATGACGGACCAGGGTGGGAGTCGGGATGCAGAGCGTGCTTCACATTTTTTTGCGCTTTGAGTTGTCGGGCCTTGGGGTGGTGGTGTATGGCGCTTTTGTGAGTAGCTTCTGATATTGATCAACATCCACACCTCTATCACGGTTTGAGGTTTCTAGAGTTCCATATCCTGTGAATGTTTTACTTTTGTTGTAGACTTTTTCAAAATCGTCAACTTGAGATATCCCAACGCCATCACGAGCGTCATCTAGAAAGTAAGGTTTCAATGTGACTGTTGTGATGCTTCATCCGGTTAAATAGAACATTATAGTATCTATTCTTCCATCGAACGAACTGGTCTTTTCGTCACTCACACACATCAAAGCCGAGAACCAGAATTTTTCTTTTCTTTTTCTTTTCTCGATCGCGGTATTTATAGCATGATTTGTATTCAGAATTTCTACAGCTTTGACTTGTTTTTCGGTTGATGGGAGTAATCGGTACGAGTATGCCTGGCTGATATGTGATGATATTGTGAAGTGGATTCGTTATAGGGGAGCACGGATGGGGTGTATGTATATAGGTAGATGAATGAGATTTGTCAAGCATTGGCCGGGGTTTGCGCCTTCGACACGGAGAGTAGCTAGCTAAGGTACCTTGAAGTACACATACCGGCTACGTTTTGAAGTTTGGATGCCTTCCTGTTTGGCAACTGAGCTCCGACGCAAACGTATTGTGGAGAGGAGTGAGTGTTTTGGTGTGAACGGCATACACTGGGGGGGCTGTAGTATCCAAGTCAATTGAACATAAGCCGATAGTTGAACATAAGGTACTCTCGACCAGGTGAACTGTTGCAGAGAGTGACACTGTTCATGAGAATCCCGAGTCAATGCTGGTGTTATTTTCAAGAAACAGGATGAAATCTACATGAGGTGTTCATTTAGACATTTGCTCTGGCGATACAATTCGAGAGTCTCTTTTGTAGAAGATGACGGATTGTAGGAGTTTATCGGATATATTTGTTGGTTGAGGTTAGATTGTTGAACGTGGTTGAGAGCGGTGTAAAGCGGACGGTTGTGGTTGGCCCGCTTCTTCCGCTATTCTAGCGCGGAGTCGGAGCGGGAGAGAGGGCGGAGTCAAGTTCCGGTGTCTCGGTGCCACAGTGGAGTAAATCATGTTTATCATAACTGCGTCGGTGAGGCCTGGGGGAGGGGGGGGGGGGGAGAGGGTAAACCACCACGCTCATGCATGACGTTGTAGGCCTGACCGGTGCAGTACCTCAGGCTAAGGTACCTGGGGAAGGAAGAGGCCGACAGTAGTGACTCTGAGCTAACGGCAGACCGACATCGACTTTGGTGCTTGTGAGGCCGATTCGTAAATTCTGGCTCCTTAAAGAGACTTAGACATGGGCTGCTGCAGGCTCGAGGTTATCTTGTGTGTTGACCTTATTCGAGTAAGTGACAAAACTGGCATCCTGTTCAGCCCCAGGTGGTGTTTGCGTTCGGGCAGATTACCGTGGCCTGAGGTCGATATTCCAATTGGATGACGTTGGAAAAGGCACACAGGGAACAGTGGAGGCGGCTACAGCGTACCTGGTCATTGTGGGTCGTCGGATATGGGTGATTTTGACCAAGTTTGGCGGTCTTACACCAGGAGCAAGAGCCTTATCAATCCCTCCCACTATCTTTTAACCGGATTGACCAATAGCGGATTTCTTCTCGGACTATATCGGCTTTTCTTTGCCAGCCTTTTCTAGTGCTTCTAGTAAACGCCCCGTATGCATGCCGACCAAATCTTGTGCATCCAGCTGCAAGGGCATCAACCTCATCGACGATCATGTAGGCCACGTAAGGCACCTCTATGGTCCGCATCTGCTTGCCGCAGTCCCAACGCGCAGCCCGTATAGCTCCACGCAGCTTTGACAGGACCTCGTGATGTTGGGTCCCAATAGAGCGCCTGTAAAGTCCATCCTATATTGTGCCATTCCCATGTCCCCTTCACAAAGTGTTCACCTTGAAACAGAACAATGTTTTCCCATTTGAGCCTCAGTCCTTCGCCAGCGAATAACCAGGCCGATCCACCCTTTCTCGAAGATGTTGGCAGGAAGCTATCCGGTAACATTGGGACTTTGCTTGACGATGTGATGCCCAAGTCCAAATCCAGAGCCGAAGCAGTGCGAACCGGGTCGACATCTTCGAATGATGCTTCCATTGGCGAAGGTGGAAATGAGAAATCTTTTAGTCGATCAGCTGAGATGCATGCTACATTAGAAAAAGAGCCCGGAAAAGTCCGAGCATTCGATCCGATCACAGAGACAGGCATGATCATGGCCAACGGTAGCACCTTTCGTGGAGCTATACCGTTCGACACCGAAGGAATGACGGCCAAACTTGTTCAGGCCTTGCAAGATGGCGAGCGCGGTATGGACATCTTATTCAAAGCAACTACCGTCGACGATGAGTGGATGGCTACGGACATTGAACAAGTCAGTCCTGCCAAGTATCAAGGAAGTCGAGGTACGGAGCGAATTTGTGGAAAATTTCCAGCTTGGTTTCAATTCACCACTGATGTTTTTATAGACACAAAAGGAAAGCCAGCCCAACGATGACGTCTCGGTGATTTCCTAGTGTGGGTTTTGGGTGCTGAGAACAGGTTCCAAAAAGCCGGCAACAAACACTATTGCTGCCGACATACATGTCCAGCAGGGCCCAACCATCATCAAAAGTTGCCAGGACTGAGACAGGATCATTGCAGACTGAAAGGTATTCGGTATAGAATTGAATGCACCATGGCCTTGTAGGAGAGCGGGTAGTGTTTGAAGCCTTTGTGAGCCAGGGAGAAACTCGGAAAATAGAGCTGACCTTAGAAGCGATACGTAGCAATGGAATACAACATTGCACCAAAAGAGACAGAAAATGCATCCGAGAATCACTTCATTCATGCTAAGCCACATGCATGGCGTACCTATCCTTTTGTCATGCAATCATACCATCATGCTCCACAAGCGCCCTTAGTAACTCCGTTCCTTACATGACCTCGTTACGCCGTTATCCTATCTGTATAGATTGCCATTTGCTCCTTTCGCAACAAACAACCTCCATACACCTCCAATGACGTAAGTGAACATCCATCTCAAGCGCCGCCGAAAAGCCTGACCGTTACTTAGATTCAAACGAGTGGTACGATCGTAGATTGAGACCGCGATAAGATTGCTGAAAATAACCCACTGGGTAAGATCCTGAGAGAAGCCGTAAATGCTATACCATGGGCTTATCCGCCTGGATCCAGAAAGATCGTCTAGAAATGCGATAGGGCAAGTGAGCCAGGAGCTAGATTGTGCTGGGGAATCAAAGCCGAGAACGACCGGTCGATGTCAATCGCGAAGAACAGAATTTAGCCAGGGACTTCCTGCCACTGGAGTTCAAAATCGCTGACGGTGCCTTCTGCAAGCTGTTTGGCATGAACGGAGCCCCAGTCTTCGATCGCAAGCTGAACGTCATCATCAGAATCTATGCACACCTTGTCACCATCCATATCCTTGTATCGCAAGCGAGCGGTCCCTTTAGATATAGCGGCCGAGGAGATCTTGACCATCTTCGAGTCGATACGATCAACCAACGAGCGATGTTTGACGACGATAGGTACGACGATAGTAACGTGGCTTGGTGCTGGGTCGAAATATATCTTGACTTTCAATTGCGTAGGGTACGCTATGTCGGAAGTAGCTATGGGTAGCAATTGGGGATGAACGAGGGCGCTTGGTGCTCCTTCATGCTCGCCCCTATAGACTTCACGAGACTCGGCTTCAGCTCGCTGTTGCTGCCGCATTCGGTAATAGATCTCGCTATCTGTGTCGTCTGAAACCTGCCGTTGTGCTCTATCTCGTTGCACTTGCGGAGATTGAGTAGCACTTCTTGTCGGTAACGGGTTCATAGCAGGGGAACTGGTTTGGCTTCTACTTATTGGCGCTCTCATCTGAGCCACGTGCTGGGGTATTGGGGGTACCGGGACGTTGTCGATTGACGCCTGGCCGTTGGCGTATCGTCTGGCTGCTGCGGCGTTGGAGTTGTGAATATCTGGAGTGCTGGCCGATCGGAGACGACTCTGCATGGTTGCAGAATGCTGTGGATTTTGTGCGGTTGCCATTACCGGCAACGAAGGCCGGGTCTTGCCATTGATAGTGTAGCCATTGAGAGGGCCTGATCCATCTCGGGAAGGCGCGCGGCCCATAGCTGGGGCTGTTCTATGCTTATGGTCGTCATGCGGCCAACCGCCGACAGGTGTTCCTTGACGAGGAAACGGATACATATTAGCTTGAGAGCTCGAGCGCGTAGACATAGGTGAATCGGCTATGGGAGAGAAATATGAGTTGGCGTTGATTTCTCCAGGTGAGTCAGCACCTGGGGCAAAGTTGGTGTTCAAGGTCAGAGGTGCGTTTGGTCCGCTGGCTTGCTCAGGAAGCGGAAACCTGGGAGGGGCCGAACGGCCCGTGGTACGATCTATAGAGTGTAATCCAGTGCTACTATGCGGTGTAGTCGACCGTAAACTTGTACTCGAAGTGTTCCGACTCACGTTGAACACGGATTGCCCTGGAGGCCCCATGCCCGTTCGATTGTCATCTTCCTCGCCATCGTCGTCCTGTAGATAGGGGTTCTCGAAGAGTCCTTGGTTCTTCATGAATGTGAATTCAGTCTCTGATGTACCAGTCTGACCAGAACTGCGGGCAGAATCGCTTAGCGTCTTCTTTTGCTGTTGAACTTGCTCTCGCCATTTGAGCATCAAGTCTTTGTTCGCAAAGCGAATCACAAAATTTTCCACACCTGGATCGCCTTTCCAGAATATCTGTATGGTATACGTAGGTTTGTCTGCAATACGTCAACATATGGTCATTCCCCACCACCACATCGTCATTCCAAAACGGATTCGGACTTCACAAACCTTTGTGTCCAAGCGACACAACATCAGTCACATTCTGCATGAAAATCCGACCCTTTAATTGTAGCCGTGGCTTTCCTTTCTTATCAAGGGGTGGTTTGTTGTTACCTAACATCTTGTTCTTTGGCTTGTTAGGGTTTATCTCTTTGCAACAGAGAAGTATTCGTTCGAATAGATATACTTTATACTGCACACGGACAGGAGCACGAATGCCCAATTTGTCAGCATGTTTCTTTAAATTCAAGGTACGTAATTCTCTGGGGCTCAATTCCGCACTCAGGTGATAAAAGAATGGGGAGCACTCCGCCAATCTAAGACACGTGTTAAATTCGAAGAGACGATGACCCGGATGCGACATTAAAGGAAAGCCTAGATATCTTCCGAACGACCGACGAATCTTCGCCTTCTTGCCGTTGGATTCGAACTTGGGCCTAGATCTAGAAAGTGCGCTTTCGAATCTTAGCTTGCCCCTCCGGCTTGGGGTGGGTGACATCGAGCCAACCTCCGCCCCAGAGCCATCACGGGAGTAAGCAGTTGAGATGGGTGACGCGCTTGCAGAAGTAAACGTACTCGTCGGAGTTTGGGGGGAGTTTGGTGGTGAGTTGCGTCCAATCTTCCTTCTGCTCAAGTAAGACGGCATGGAACGCATTTTCCTTATTTGCTTCGCCATGCTTTGCGTGATGGGTGACGAGGGAGAAGTATGCGCCGAGACATCATAAGAGGTCTTCATTGATCGTTGTCCTTCGGGGATCTCTTCTGATACATCCTCTAACGAAGTGACAAACCTTATGGGAAAGGAGCTGTCTTCTGGGGGGGACAACACGCCTGGGGAGATGTTGCCCAATTTGTGCCTTGTATGGGTTGGGGAACCGAGCTTGAGCTGCTCTTGCTTGACGGCGTTCAAAAACGTAGCGTAAAGTCTTGGGGGAAATAAATCGAGAATACCGACCTCTCTTTCCACTTCCTTAGCTCCTTCGCCTTTCAAGACGGTGAAATTACCGTGTAGGAGGAGATCACCAAAATGATCAATCTTATGACCCTTCCAGTCCTCCACACGGCTTTGCAGCTCCGTTACAGCTTCAAGTCGGTGTTCTTTGTCGATGGCATCATTGGCCCGGTGAAGAATTGAGCTAGCCGCTCTCGAACCTTCGGCTAAGGCCTCGTTCATGTCTTCACTCAGGTCTCCTTTTGTGCGTAGGTCCTTGGTATATGTTAGAAAATGGGGAGTTACGACAGAAGAGAACGCTGAAAACGTACATCAAGGAGCATGGGATATTTTGACAAGCGCTGGAACGGCTTCATCAGGAACCCGGTCAAGATTGATTGAATTTCCACCATTCCTCGCAAGTCTTCTGAAAGAGGAGCCGCTTTGAGTTTATCCCATTCTTTCGTGACCGCGTTATTACATCGGATCTGATTGGCTATGAAAGGTTCATAAACTCTGAATGATTCCTTGTATTGGATGAACAGTTGGCCCCAATTTTGTTGGTCTTCCGGCAGAGAATTTTGCTGTTCAATACGGATTAGGAAGCGTCGCTGAAAATCGAGCAGGGCATTTAGATTCAAGAAAATATCATGCACCGCGTCACCTGCGATAGCACCACTTTCTTCGACTTCGTTCTTGAAATCTTGCAATATTTCAAGGTGTTGCACGTAGTCACGTTCCGTCCTTACAATCTCATCAATCACAAAATGTTTATGCGGGATGTTCTTGTCATTCTTCACGAGCGGTGCCAATCTATCCACACTGGTCTGAACATGTTCCTCTGGAAGCAGCAAGCCCTTGTTGCTCAGGATATCAAGTACTCTATTGACAACCTTGGTCACCTATGCCAACATTAGTCTCTTCGTCGACAAAAATCATAAGAAAAGTGACCATGATTATGCACATCAGTAATTATAACATAGAAGAAGCGGCTACAGGCAAGGAATAAAAACATGTCAAAAAGATACATACCTTGACAAAACCGGTAGTGTCACCCCCGTACAAGTCCGTGATGAGAAAACACTCATTTGCTGGAAAAGCTAGATCCGTTAAGCATGCTTGTAGAAATTTGAATGTAGCCGCTTTGCCGTACTTCGACTCTGCAATCCTACTTGGATCAATATGAAGTGGCACCTTAGGCTTCAGAGCATTGTATATGGTCATCAAGGGATAGCCACGGCGGAAACAATTCCACATCGACGTCACAGGTTCTGTCGAGTCGTCGGCTTCTGCTTCCTCTTCCTCCATTTCTGCTATGTGATGCATAAATCCAGGGACTGTGGTCAACCGTCGTCTCAGGCTCAGACAAATATGGTACAGAGAAATCTTCTCGGTTGCTCTCTTGTTGGTTATGCTCTTATCCGGTTGAGGCGCATTGCTTGTTGGTAATTGTGGAGAGAAAGCTGTTTGTGGAGGGAAATGACTCTGCTGCGCACTACTGATGTTCGACCTTGTCGGCCCTGTGGCATAACGGGAATGCTGAGGTGTCGCTCCATTAGTGGTAAAGGATGACGGTGGTGCATTCATATGCCCGCGCGGGTGCACAGAAGAGGCCATCACACTCCGAGCCAAATGACCTTGAGCGGGTTGTGTCGCCAGCATCACTTGAGTTAGTACTCGATGCTCGTTCTCAGTGATTCATCTCTTTCTCGGTTTACCGGCTTCCACGCTGCAGCTGGCTATTCCGAGGTCAAGGCTTCTCTTGAAGAAAGCTGTCGATGAATGTCTGAAAAAGTATCAGACGCGGTATGCGCGAAGGCGTCCCAAAAGCGAAGAGTGATTTTCGCAAATCACCATCAACAGTTGAGACCTTGACCGGAGACTGCGAAGGGAGGTTGGGGGCGGAGGATATAAAAGCCTATCGATCGTCCAAGGTACCGAGGAATGCAAGCACGACTGAAGGCTGGGTCCAGACAATGCGATGATACGGTATGTTGAGCGCGTCGATCCAGAAACTCCCCGTCTTGAACACTAGAACGATTGAGCGACTGGCCAGTGGAGGTGACGGGCGGTGGGTTTCCAGGTCTGGTGATCCGACTGTCGCAAAGACACCTTGTGAACGTAGGTATGTAAGGCCAACAATCAAAAGAAAGGAAGGATGCAGACCCGCTGAAGGAGAAGAAAGTCTGGGATGATTTGAAAGGGTTCACAGTCCGAGACAGGATGAAAGGCAGTAGCAGTAAAACAGTAGTAGTAGTATGGAGTACGGTACTTAGGTCATACTGGAGTGTTTGAGATGTATCTGTATCAGGTTGACTGGAGCCCTGGTGAAAAATACCTTGATTGGCGGGGTTGAGAGCGCCTTACTGGATCTGGACATGGCGTCTTGGCAGGTCTCCTCGTACCTTACTGTGCCTTACGGGCCCACCGCCAAACCATTAGATCGTAATTAAACAGTTCAGCTAATCGAATGCTAACCTTAGTGTTTCTAAAAAGCAGTAACGTAGCTTGAAATCAATGGTACACATAGAAATTGAAAGGCTACGTACTCCGTACGGTACACAAAAAGGAATGATTCGGGAACGTCTCAAGCAAAATGTGTATTCTAAGTCCGACTGTGTCCGAGCTCAATTCAATGAGTTCGTTAAGCGCACTGTTCAACGATGCTCAACATCGTTTGTTTTCTGATTGCAGAAATGTCTGTTTTGAGCAAATTCTACTCGCGCGCAATCGGTTGAACTTCTGATCTACATGATAATTACTGCAAGCATGTCTCCCGAATCTCGATGGTTAACCGAATACTTTAGCGTAGTACATAAAACGAACGGTTCTTACGTTTCCGCTCTTGCTGTTCGTTTAATTGAACCGTAAATTACACAGAATGCTAATTTATTGGCTTAATTTCTCGAACGTTCTGCAAATCGGAACAGTAATGATACAGCTCTACTACGGTTAGATATATTGGTGGTTGAGCCAGTAGGTACTCTACCTTAAGGTAGTCTACGAGCAATGCCACGTGATGACGAGAACGAATGTTGACGTCTGCCATAGTACCTGTCGTGTGTGTGTCAAACAATCTAGAGTGGAAGATACTCCAATAACGAAAAAGGCCTAGCTACGGGTCGAATATGACTGGAGTTGCTTGAGAAAGAAAAATTCACGCTATACGGAGGTACACCCCACATCGTCGAGTGGCTCGTTGATCAGAGCGCACCGACTTAGCCTCACCTGTGCAGCTTTTGCGAGACTGACGCGGTGTTCATGAAAGCACGAGAACCAAAAGTAGGGCGATCATCCCTTTGGATTATATCCACCGGCTGAGAAGGCTGACTTGAAGGCTATCCATACAGAGTAATGGCCACTCGTCATAGGGGCAATCCCTTTCCGGGCATGGCCAATCACTCAAAATGTGCATAGGATGTCAAAATCGAAAATGCTCATTGTTTTGCTTTGGAGCTTGCGCAAGCTCATCGTATCCGTTGCATCACTACAGAAGCAACTTATAGAGAAGATACGTCGAAATGCTGCAGGCTAAGCCGAGCTCAATGTAACTTCCAGTCCTTCTACGACTTCTTTTGAGTCATTGATGTGCATAAGCATCGGATCATCCAGGTATAATTGAGACCGTTCTTTCTCAAGCTAACATCTGTCTTGGTTAACACCGTGTTCATACCCGAGGAAACCAACCTATCCTAATAGCAAAAAATCATTTAGCATGAAGAAACGAGCGTCTTTTCTGGGAAACCTTTTCATACAATTAAGCCTATTGTGGTCCGCTATGCACAACCACTTTCTATGCGATCTTCCAATGCCTCGATAGCGTGACACAATCCTCAGGGGTGAACTGGAGAGAGGGTATCTTGGTACGACCATCGACTCGGTATCTCATCGGTAGAGCAGTGCAACGCGGTAACAAAGCAATAGTGATTGATGGTAGCAGTGTTAGGTTCTATGTAGGCTCGAGCCCTGATAACAAGCCGAGATCACAGCTTGGCTCGACAGTTGCCAACTAATGGGTGGTACAATCATGCAATAATAATAGCATTCAACCAGAAATAGTGGTCAAGGTACTAAATAATGCTGTGCGCTGTAGATATAAATCGGCTTCTTTCAAAATCGCGGACTTGGTAGCAAGCCGGCGTAATGACCTTCAACATATGAAAATTCTTACTACTGTCATTGTCAAAACATCCAGGTCATACTTATGTATTGGGTATTTTGTTGAACCTAAGCTACTCTCGAGGCGGGTTTTAGTTTGAGACCCTACCAGACAAACCACGAATCAAGCATGTATGTGAAGGCATTGACTTTCCGTAATAGTGATATCGACCTTTTTCTTCCTTGAATTTTGGTAAAGGCCGCTTGTAGTAGAGAGTAGGGCTAAACTCAAAACCGCCTTAAGAGTACAGTAGGAGGTCTCCACTAGCGTAGCCTTATGAGACTCTATCGGCGAATGATAGAGACCCCATCAACACCCGTTGATGACCACAAGAACCCACGACTCCTTTGGCCGAGCCACACTGATAATCTCGCTGCCACCGGCTCCCATAAACAGCCATCTGGTCGATCTCATCTTCGCACGGTCCGGTCTTCGTGTGCTAATATCAAGTCGACTTGGTGCGTCTCTGCAAAAGCCTGGCTTTGGGAAGGAACATCCGCAGAAAGGCTCAAGGTCGCAAGCCTCACTATAGAACCACAGCTTGGGTCTGGTTTTCCTTCACGCTCGGTCTGCTTGAGATCCTGCTGGTCGGGCTTCCAAGAACAGGACTGGACGTTTTTAGGTCGACAGGGAAGCGCGGACGACTCGATTAATAGGCACATCGGCATATGGAACAAGAAGGCAGCTAAGAGTTTATCGAGGGGATGGTAGACTACTCGACGTTACTAAATTTAACACGGACGTACCAACCAGCTTTCGCGACGTCAAAAATGGACACGTCCTTCAAAGTTGACGAAGGGTACTCAGAAGAGAGTAGAAGTCAAGATGATCTGGATTCTCCGATGAGATCAGAGTCAATCTCTGATGAAACCGTTACAGTCCCTATCAATGATCCACCGACTTTGCCTCCAGCAATCTTGGCCCTGAGCGAGGCTGAGAGAAGTGGTATGCTTGATTTCCCTTGCGCGTTTGGGCATTTTGTGCTTTGATGGCTGACATTTCATTTAGAATTCGTTTACCACGTTTTACGGACACTGCAAACTTCCTCGATAGCCGCCGTTGTCGAGCGACTGAGACCACTGTTACACATAGACCCGGTAGCAGTCTTGCCCACAGAGATCACATCTGAGATTTTCTCCTACCTCAGCCCATCGATGTTGCTTCAGGCTTCAAGGGTTTCCCGGTCATGGCGTGATGGCACACTCGATAGCCGGCTATGGAAGCAGAAATTCAACTTGGAAGGCTGGGAATTGGATATGGACGAAGTTCGGCGATTCGAGCAAAACTACAGCCTACGCAGGAAGACTAGGTCGAGGCGAGCGGAGACACACCAGGAGCAAAGAAGAAATAAGAAGCGTGCCAGAGCTGGTATTGATTTGGTTCGCGACGGCATTTTACCACAATTATCCACAAGCTCTTCTGGGGCGCAGCAAGGTTCCCAGGACTGGAATGAGCAGACCGGTACCGTAGAGGCAGATGGAGAGATGCAAGATGAGGGCCACGATGAAGAAATGCACGATGCTGAAGCGATTCCAGTTCAGGAGATCTCACATTCAGATATGATGACCCCGCACCGCGAGGATGCTGTACAAACATCACTTAATCGCGAAGCCGATCTTTCCTTATCAGAGGATCCGCTGTCCAGGGCTGGATTTGAACCACAACTAATGCAGACTGCTTCAGGCTATCCTCGGCTTAATTATCATCACGTCTTCAAGCAAAAAAGAAAACTGGAGGACAACTGGAATGCTGGTGCTTACAAGAGCTTTCAACTACCTCACCACGATCATCCAGAAGAGGCTCACAGCGAATGTGTGTACACAATTCAATATCTCGGAAAGCATCTTGTAAGTGGTAGCCGAGATCGTACGCTTCGTATTTGGGACTTGGACACTCAACGACTCGTCCGAAAGCCATTGATGGGTCACACTGCTTCCGTCCTTTGCTTGCAGTTCGATGATAGCCCAAAGGAGGACATCATTATATCCGGCAGCAGCGACACAGATGTCATTCTTTGGCGCTTTTCCACCGGTAAGATGCTCAGGAAGATTTCTCAAGCACATAAAGAATCAGTGTTGAATCTGAAGTTCGACGAGCGCTTCCTCGTAACTTGCTCCAAGGACAAAACAATAAAGATTTGGAGCCGGCATGCACTGCGTCCGGGCGATCCGAATTACCCAGTTAAGGGCGTCGAAGGCGGTGGAAGATGCCCGGCATATATCTTAGACTTGACTAGGTTCTCAAGCCCAATCGACATCGACAAGCATTTAACCATGGAGCAGAAAAAGCCTTTACCGCCATATACACCCCTCATGCTTCTTGAACTTCATGGCGCTGCAGTCAACGCAATTCATATATACAACGACCAATTAGTATCAGCATCTGGAGATCGACTGGTCAAAATCTGGAACATACATACTGGCATTTGTACATCAACATGTAGAGGCCACACGAAAGGGATCGCATGTGTCCAGTATGACGGCAAAAGAATTGTTAGTGGAAGCAGCGACTGTACTATTCGAATTTATGATCCTGCTACACAAGCCGAAGTAGCTTGCTTACAGGGCCACAATAGGCTGGTACGCACCATCCAATCAGCTTTCGGAGATGTGCCGGGGAGTCGTGAAGAACTGGAGCTGGAGGCCAATGAAGTCGACCGCCGATATTTCGAAGCGAGACGCTCAGGAGCCCTCTCTACGGCCTCTGCCAGATCTCGCCAGCAGCGGAACGCAGGCTCAAAAGATCCGAAGGATATCATGGCACATGGTGCAAAACTGCCCCCTGGTGGCGGTGGCAGTCGATGGGGTCGGATTATATCTGGATCATATGATGAAACTATCATCATCTGGAAGAAGGCTTCCGATGGGCGTTGGGTGCCAGGGCATCGGCTTCGCCAAGAGGAGGCGCTTCGAGCAGCCGGCGGGCCTCTTATTTCTCATTCAGAGTTGCAGCACGCACCACATGGAGCCGCACAGCACTCTAACACTGGCAACACTCCACAGCAGAACC
>JAABUR0100003734.1_pt1 | contig 21048 bp, 20 predicted proteins | sample 5560091 | NCBI WGS metagenome assembly JAABUR01 (sample SAMN10711879, study PRJNA513375) | rock metagenome | isolation source: Antarctica rocks | place: Antarctica: Victoria Land, University Valley sud
CGCGTAGCATGTGTTGCCAAAGTTCTCCAGGCCGAAGTAGCGCTCGCCGTCGGGGAAGTCGACCAGCGCCTTCTCCATCTTGCTGCCGGAGCCGCCCATGGCGCGGCGCTGCGTGCGGACGCACCGCCTTTGCGCTGCAGCTGCGGAGCGTCGGCGAGCGCGGTTGCAAGGGAGGGCCGCCCGAGCTGCGCTGCTGCGGCAAAAGCAGCTTGAGTACACCGTGAGCCTGACGTGACGGTCCTATCTCTTGCAGAAGCTCCGAAACGACCTCCATCCTTACTCAACCCCAGCCAAAGCAGGCTTGCATTTGCCCGGGCTTTGCTCAAGCAAAGGCTGCCCCTTTCAAAAAGCTCAAGCGATGCACACAGGCACGACCATCAGCTCGCAGAGGCAGGAGGGAGGGCAGCGAGGTTGCTGCGCAGCAGGAAGGCGCGCGGACATGGCCGAGGCGAAGCCGCCCGACACCAGCGGCGACTTTGCGGTGGATGAGGCGCCGGGCGCCGCGGCGCTGGTCGAGGCGGACCCGGTGCGGCTGGCGCAGCGGCAGAAGCAGATTGACTACGGCAAAAACACGCTCGGCTACGTCAACTACCTCAAGGCAGTGCCGAGGTGAGCGGCCCGCCTTGCCAGCTCTCCATGCGCGCCCGCACTCACCTGCTTGATGACTAAGCCAGCCTGTTTGGCGGTGGCTTCAGCGCAACAGTAGCCGACAGCCTGCTTGACGGGGACATCCTGGCTGTGTGAGGGCGCGGCGTTGCTCAGCGCCCTGAGTTCGCTGCTCTTGGAAAGTGCTTTTGCCCAGCGAGTGTGTTTGAGGGCACGAATGCAGTGTCCGGGCACTACGAACAGCACAGTTGCAGCGCGCTTCGCCAAACTTGAATGCTATCAGGGCCTCCGGCCCGCCTGCGCGCGCGCTGCCCTCCGAGTCCGCCCCTGCTCACTGCGCGGGCGCGCTGCGCCAGGGAACGGCGGCGCTGCAAGGCGGAGGGCCGCGTGCCGATCGACCCCATCACGCCCGACGTGCGCCAGGTGTGCAGCAAGCGCGCGTTCGACGGCCAGGTCAAGAAGTGGCGCCGCATGCTGCACGCGTACGACCCGCCCGCGGCGTCGGCGCCGCAGAACCCGCCGCCGCCGGCCAAGCGGCGAGCGGACGCCGGCGCGGAGGGCGGCAAGCCGCGCGCGGACGCCGGCGCCGAGGGCGGCAAGCGGCCGCGCCTGGGGCCGCAGCCGGCGGACGCGGCCGCGCGCGCGGGCAAGGCGGCAACGGCGGCCGCGGGGGCGGCGGCCGACGCCGCGCCGGCTGCGCCTACGGAGGATGCGGTGGACGCGCCTGCAGAGGTGCAGCGCTCCATCTATGACGCCTGGGATGAGGAGGATGTGGGCCTGTAGGTGAGTGCGCCTCGTACGGAGGCCGCCTGCGCGCGCTGGGCGAGGTGCAGGTGGCGGGGTGAGGCGCTGGCATGGTGAGGTCGCGGGGCCGCTGGGGGGGGAGGATGTGGCGGGGGAGGAGGACGCGGGGCGGGGCTCTTGGAGTAGAGGCGCGCGCCGCGGCGCCGGCCGTGACGGTCAGGGTAATTGCGGGCCCCACATACGCTAAGAGTTTCAGTGCCTGTCCGCTTGGGACAGCGCGAGCTCGAGTGAGAGCTTGCGGTGAACCTACCGATGTGCTCGCAGGAAATGTGAACGACTTGCCTGTTCCATACCAGATCAGTTTGTCCCTGTACTTTCAGTCTATTGCAGTATTGCAGCATGCTGCCTGCTGCACCTGCAAGGCCGTGGGAGCTGTGTGCAGGCATGAGGTACTGCTTCTCAGCACGTGGCGAGAAATGCTGCCAGGTTTTCATGGCTTCAGTGATGCTGGCAGCGCCTGGCCAGAGCTTTGAAACATGGCCAGTGCATCAAACATGTGAGGTCAGACATCAGCACAGTGGGTGCCATATCCACAGAGAGCACAGTTATATGCACCCAGAAATCGCAGTGTTGACATTGAGTCCTGGCGGACCATTAGCTCAGTGGACCAGAGTGTGTGTTTCCGAAGCACAAAGTCCCGTGTTCGAACCACGGATGGTTCTAAAACGCTGGCCCCCCTTTTTGCTCTCTTTAAGTTTTGCGCCCGGCTCAAGCGAGCCTGACAGCCTCAGAGCGCGGCGTGCCATCAGTGCGGCGTCTGTCCTTGACCTGGTCACCTATCTAGTGCTGAGCAGGTGAGGCCTATCCCTCTACCGAGGGTCCAAGCGCATTGAGCATTGCTGCCCCGCTTCATGCGCGTCAGACTCTGACTGGCGTGGCACCCAATAGCTGAGCTGATGAGTTTTGAAACCTGGCCTGCCAATTCCTACCCTGACAAAGCGTTGCAACCTAACTGGCCATAAAGCGATGCAACTACATGGCCTGCAACCTGCTACAGACAGGCGCCACAGCGCACTGGCGATGCCGCTGCAGGCTTTGAGTAGTGAAGAGCGCTCAAGCGATACAACGGAGCTGATGTCCTCAACATGCTCTGACAGCAACAAGGAGAACAGGTAGGCTCTGCCCCATCCTCAAACCTCGCAGCGGTGTAGTGGGTGTACGCTCTCGTCAAGCGGCAGCTGCCCGTGCGGCGCACGACCACTGTCCACGCCCTGCGTGCAGCTGCCTGCGTGTCTCGCCGCACGTGCAAGCGCGTTACACACGCCCTGGAGGGGGCACACCGGTCACAGCTGCCTTTGCTGACGCAATTGCTGCGCGAGCTCCTGGCCATCAGCGGCATTTTCTGCCGTTGTGCAGGCCCTTGGGCGCGTGCTCGGGCGGCAAGCCCGCGCGCGCCGACGCAGCCGCCGGCCAGCTGGTGCACGCGCCCGCGGAGTCCGGCGAGCTCGCGGCCTGGCTGAATCATGCCGCGGTCGCCAGCCCGGATGGCAGCACAGGCCGCGCGCCCGCGGCGGCCGCGCAGCCGAGGGCCGCAGCCGTGCACGGCGCGCCTGGAGCTGAGGACAGCCCGCGCACGCACCTGGCAGCCCTGCCGTGCGACACGGAGGCAGGTGGACAGGTGCTTGCGCATGGCCCGCTGCCTGGAAGCGTAGCGGGCCAGCCAGGCGGCGGCGGGGACCCAGACGATGTGCCTGCGGCACAGGCTGGTCGGCCGGGTTGGAGCGCCGTGGACCGGCCGCGACCGCTGGAGGAGGAGGCGCACGCTTGCGGGGCGCCGGCCGGCGCGCTGGTGTGCAGCATGGCGGGCGGGCTGCCTCTCCCGGGGGGCCGCAATGCGGGCGCGGCACAGGACGGGCTGGGTGACTGCAGCCCGACAGGCCAGCGGCCGCATGCGGCTGAGGACGCGGCGGCCGGCGCGGCCGCCGGCGAGGGCCTGGGCGGGCTGCTCGCCTACCTGGACAGCCTGGAGGCGCCGCACGCCTGCCCTGCCGTCATGGTGCGCGGCCCTGCGACGGCGCTCTAGCGCCCGCCTCGTCGCTTTGCTCCGCTCCGCTTTGCTTTGCTTTGCTCTGCTTTGCTCCGACTCGCAGCAGTGACGTGCAACCTTCTAGGGAATGGAGATTCCTAGTTGCAAGTGTGTTCAGGACCGCAGGCGGCTCTTCTTCATCGCGAACCTGTTGCACGGCCGCAGTCTGCATGCTAATGTGCAGGAGCTGCCTGCTTTCATCTGCAAAGGATGCGGAAGATGATATTTCACGGCGGCACGGAAACGGCAAATTGGCTGCAGGGGCGCAGCAATGGCACGCCGTTGTTGTCGTCACTGTATCCTGTTCAGCATGTGATGAGGTTTGCCACCCGCGGACCAGGCTCGTATCTGGCCTGACACCCATGCGGGTCAACGCCCGGACAGGGGGTGGAGGCTGTGGACGAGGCTGGAGCAACCTGGTCGGAGCAGCCATCTGCGCACCCCCTCACGGAGGAGGGCGGTGCGGAGGGGGCCACCCCGACCGGCTGCCCTGTCCACGCGCCTGGCTTGCAATCAGAGCGTGCTGTGCCAGTGGGGCCCTGTGCATGGACTCGGTGGACATAGGCGGTGGTAGCGCCGCATGAAGCGGCGTATGCCTCAAGTTAACTTCAAGTGCTCAATGTGCGCATCATTTCTTGCAGGCGCGCCCGGGTGCCCGCCTGCTGCGGTCTTGGTTATGATCGGCTGAAGGCTTGCGTGCACTCACGGCGGCGCCGAGGCAGCAGAAACTCATGCATATGTCGCTGCGAGGCTCAAGCGCACGACCTGGCACACTTACAACACCACACGCTCAACACGACCCTGAACTCAGTTGCGGCGCTGAGCGAGCGGCCCGCGGCAGGCGCGCCCGCGCCCGGCGCAGACCCGGCCGCGGTGTTCGAGGGCGTGCGCGCGCGGCTGGCAGCGCTGGGCGCCGAGGCAGCGCGCGCGCGCGGCGATGCGGACGCGCTGCGCGGCCAGCTCGCGGCCGCGGCCGAGCGCCACGGCGCCGCGATGGCCGACGCCGAGCGCATGCGGCAGGCGCGCGCGCGCAGCGGCTTGCGGATACTTGCTGACGTGGGTGGCCCCCGCGGCCGGCCGTCACTGAGTGCGCACTGACCGGCACCTGCCGACTGCGGTCTTGAGTGCAGGGCCGCCGGGAGCAGGTCGGACGCAGCCTGTCTGACCACCACGCCATGGGCACTGCACGGCGTAGAGCAGGGGCAGCGCGGCTGGCAGCCTGTGCACGCTTGAGCACCCGTGCTGCTGCGCGGTCATGCAGCGGGCCTTCCGTGCACTATCCTCCCCCACCTATGCTGCACGCTGGCTGGGAGGGGTCGCGGCACGCGCGCGCCGCTCGAGGGCACCGAGCTGCTCGACGCAGTTGCTGAGCGCCGCGGCGCGGCGGCGTGCAGGCTGCCCGGGCTGAGGCGGCGGCAGCCGCGGAGGCGGCGCAGGCGCGCTTCCGGGCAGCCGCCGGCCGGCTGCTGGCGGAGAATGAGGCGCTCGCCACGGCGGCCGCGGCCGACGCGGCGGCCGCCGCGCAGCAGCTGCGGGTGGCTCTCTGCATCCTTGCCTGTGTCGTATTAGTCATGATGCTGCCGATCAGATAAGCCATGCTCCATGAGCACCGCATGACCGCTGTCGTACTTCGCCTGTGTGCTCAGACTGAGTTATTGAATTCTGCTAAGCAGGATGTGGTGAGCGCGTCACCCAGAGCCAAGCCATGCAGCGCCAGGAACAAGGGCAGTGCGGGGCCCACACGGAGGCGCCGGCCGGCAGGAGCGCGAGGTGCGCGGCGCGGCGGCGCTGGTGGACGCGCGCGGCGCATGGGAGGCTGAGGCGCGGCGCGCGCGCGGCGCGTGGGCCGCGGGCGAGAAGGCGCGCCGCGAGGCCTGGGCGGCCGGCAAGGCGCGCGAGGTGAAGGAGCTCACCATCAAGGCGCGCGCCGGGGGGCCCGGCGCTCGTGCCGGCCGCAGGGTTAGGGTGGCCTATGCGGTGGATGCTTGGGCGACCCTTGTCAGGAGAGCGCGAGGCCGAAGCCTTCCTGCCCCATGACATGCCCGTGAGTCCTCTCATCACCAGATCCCCTGTGGCGCGGATGTGGGTACAATCCATTGCCACAGCACATGCGCGCCAGTTTGTGCGTGCACAACCCCAACTGTTGCGCCCTTTGCCCTGCAGTTACACCTTGCGTGATTTGAGCCACGGGTTTCCCTGCATCCTTCAAGGAGCCCTGTGTATTGCGCAGGGCCTGGAGCCAGAGATCGAGCGCCTGGTGCAGGGCCATGGCGCAGAGCTGGGGCGTGAGCGCAGCGCCGCGGCCGCCGAGCGTGCGCAGGTGCGTCCCCGTCTCTCCGTTGAATGTGATCTCAACGATCTTCAGCCCAAGCGTGTAGCATGCTTGCAGCCCAAGCGCATAGCGTGCTCCCACGGACACAGATAGCTGGAACAAAGTGTCTTAATTAGCCTTGTTCAAGTCCAGTCCAAGCGCTGGGCCTCTCCATCCGTCGGCGTCTGTCACCTAGGCGGATGGTTGCCTATTCCCGCTCTCATGGGGTTCGCTCTGCCAGCAAGTGAGTGCATGTGGGCGGGTAGGCCCTGGCTGCCGCGGCTGCCGCCGCAGAGGCGGCTGCAGCGGCGGCGGCAGTGCAGGCCACGCGCGACGTTGACGTCGCAGTTGCTGCTGAGCGCGCTGCGGCGGCGGCGGCAGATGAGGCACTTGCTGCCACGTGCGCTGCTCCGCTCGTCCCTTGAGCACTTTTTGCAGCATGATATGCGCTGGCCATTGCAGCACCGCATGAGCTCTTGCTCGCCAAGCACCAGCGGTGGCGCTGCATGTGAGGGGCTGTGCCGTGTGATTTTCATCTGTGGCAGCTTAGGAGCCCCACAAGGATCACAGGCAGTAACTCGATGCATGCCCTGCACACACACGCGTAGTATTTGCGGGCTGTCCTCATGTCAACGCACTAGGCAGGCAGGCATCCGTGCGCATGTGCTGAAGCTGGCACGGTGTTCTGTTGGGCAGGCACAGAGATGAGGTGCAAGCGGTGCGGCAACGCACCAGCCTTGAGACGGAAGCGGCCGCCGCCGCCGCTCAGGCGGAGCGCCGGGAAGCGCTAGCCCGCCACGCAACAGCTCTGTGCGCCCTGCAGCAGGTGCCGAAGCGGTACTCCGGGTGTTCAGAACTGCAGCTGCAATGTGGGGCCAACCCTGGCGCACGACGGCAGTCCAGCGCTACCGAGGCTGCATGTCCAGTCCGGGCAAAGTGTGTTTTTTTCTCCTTGACGAGCCAGATGAGCGAATGCCATCTGTGAGGTATGTCAAGGCATCCATACGACGCTTGCAATGAGCGCATGAGGCAGCACTGCCGTGTCAGGAGGCTTTAAGCTGCTCAGTTGGCGCAAGATCCTGCTTCGTGTCAATGCAGGAGGCCAAGCGGCGCGAAGCGAGGCTGTTGGAGAGCGCACATGCGGCGGCCGCGCTGCAGAAGCGCACGCATGAGGCCAGGCAGCTTGAGTATGATCAGGAGCACGCGCACCGCCAGGTGCGGGCCAGGCAAACATGTACCGGTGTTTGGGTATGCTGCGGATGCGCTGCATGCTGCATGACCGTGGTGCAGCCGCAGAGCCTCAGCTGGCTGTGTGCCTAGACTATGCCATCCTGCATGCCACATCCAGATTATAGCACTTGCCGCAGGGCGCGCTGCTGCAAGCAGCACATGCCCAGCACGCTAGGGACTGCAGTGCGGCCCTCGAGGCGCAGACTGCATGCCTGGCGGCTGAGCACGACGCGCTGCTCCAGGCACGCCCAGGGCTCATGCCGCTGTCACAACAAAGTTCGGCGCACATGGGCGATATCATGCGCTGTCTGATTGCAATGGCCGACAGCATGCCTCGCACTCATGTCATCTGTGCCCCAAAACAAGTTCTGTCTGCAACGGGCTTCAGTGTGCCTCGCACCAGGCAAGGGAGGCATGGGCCCCCCTCGTAGCAAGCATACCGCACATGGACGCATTTCATGCGCTTTCCATGTCTGATCCATGTCTGCAATCGACGAGCATCAGCATGCCTCGCACTCTGTGTCACATGTGCAACCAAAATAACGAAGGGATGCAAAGGGCGTGCCTCGCATCAGCGAAATGCGAGGCAGCAAAAACACTGCAGCACCTCGGGTTCCCACGTGATTCCTCAACGCAGTACTGGTAAGGCCCAACCCAATTTGACTTCGGTGATCGGACGGGAACCGGTATGTTGTGGGTGGTATGACCGCAGCATACCAAAGCCTGCTTGTTACAATATATACTATGCTCTGAAACGGACGTCTTGCTGCTGGTTTTCTGCACGGCTTTCCGCTGATTAATGCACGTCTTTTACTGTGTATGCACGTCTTGTTGACGGCATGTGTCTCTCGCCGCAGGCCGCATGCGAGAGCCTGCGCATGGAGGCCGCATCATCGGCCCAACAAGCTGCAGCAGAGGCGCGTGCTGCCGCCCTGGAGAGCCAGCGGCTGCGCGCAGACGCAGCTGCAGCGCATGGACGAGAACGAGCAGAGTTCCAGGACAGGTGCACCGTATGATCTGGCACGTCATCATACCACTTTCGACAAGCACTTTGTGATGCTGCAGGTGGCTCTATCGTCATGCATTCCATGCTGCCCTGCCCAGCGGCCTGTGCATGGCATGCAGCGTCTCTTCTGTGCCGTATGTTCAGCCGAGTGCGCATGATCCAAACAGTGCACCCCATTTGTGTCCATGCAGGTGCGCAGCGCTGGGCAGGGATGTGCTAGCTGCAGAGGCGCGCGGCGTGACAGCCGAGGCCGCGGCGGCGCAGCTGCGGGGCGACCTGGGCTGCAGCGCAGACGCGGTGACTCAGCTGAAGGCCGAGGTACGGAACCAGGGCCCGTATCAGCTGAGGAGTGTTGCCCATGCTGTGTTGCCGTCATGGTCTCGCTTGAGTGATGGCATGGCTTGGTGCACTGCAGGCTGCGGAGCGCGGCGCACAGGCGGCCGCTGCTGCGGAGGCAGCTGCAGCGGCCGCGGCTGGACATGCGCAGGCGCTGCAGGCCCTCTCGCGCGACGTGGCGGCGCTGAGCGCAGAGGTCAGCGTCCAAGTCACGTCCGTTCTTGGCTGTGCCCTGCCTGGAGCATCAGCTGGGCAGTCCAGACAGCCATACCTGCTGACACTGGTATGCGGAGTAAAATTAGAGCCTGGTTTGAAGAGCCAATGCTCCGCATTATGCACCATCAGGGGCACGACATGCTACCGAGCATGTTACCCTGACGCTCGCTGCACCCTGTCATTCAGCCCAAGGCAAGGGCTTCTTACACGCACCCAAAGTAAGGCCCGCACGCAGTGGCGGTCGCCAGTATGGCAGTGGTGTCGCCGCATTATGGGCGCGCTCAAACAGAAGGAGCTTAATGGTCACCGCCTGCTCAGGCAAACGTGCGGGTGTGGCCGCCCACGGGCGCGACGGCGCGCGCAGAACGCGGCCCTGCAAGCCAAGGCGGCGGCCGACGCAGCGGCGGTGGGCGCGCGCGTCAGGGGCGTGGTGGGGGCGCGCGACTCCGTCAATGCCGAGCTGCGGCGGCAGCTGTCGGCCGCCGCAGCGCGGCTGGCGGCGGCCGAGGGCGTGCTCGACCGCCAGCGCACCGAGCTGCTGGGCTAGGCGGCCGCCTGGCCGCTTGCACCTCAGAGGCTGGCTTCGGCCACTACATGTATTGCATCATTGTCTGCAATACAGCAGACTGTGCTTGCATTTGCACACAGCGAAGGCACGCACCTCTGACCGTGGCTGTCGAGGCGCTCGTGCCTGGTTGTTGCGGGTGCTTGTGCAGGGGTAGAAACACTGGTCAATCACGCCATGTACAGCCCTGCTAGGATACACCACAGCGCTCATGATACACTCACAGCATGCTCACACCCTGAAGCCTTTGCTGGGCGTGCGCGCCATCCTCCCAGTATTCTTCACGCGGCACACCTCATGCGAGTCTGATACTGTAGTGATCAGGGTCCATGCAATACAGGCCATTACAGGAGCACACCAGGCAGGGTTGCATGCAGGGCGCGTGCCGCGTCACAGGGGGTCCAGCAGCAGGTTTGCATGCGCGCGCGCATCCAAGCTTGTCGCGCAGGGCAGGCAGGGCACGCGCAGGGTTGTCTAGCTAGTATACAGCAAAGAAGGTGCTTGCCCTGCACCCAGGCCGCCCGGGCCTTGAGGTGCGGCAACACACCGGCTGTCAAAACTGTGGCCGCCGCCGCCAAGGGCGGCGGCCGGCGCTCCTCCCCAGGGTACAAGTTCTGCAGTTTCTTGATAGGGTAGCTGCACCCTGTTGCAGCTTGGAGGCAGGCCATGCGGGGTTGGTGACGGGGCGCAGATGCGCTCCCGCTTGTATCTACACACAAGTTCTTGACCCCGCGGCGCCCGCTTATGTGCCGGGAGATCGGCCTCGGGCTGCCCAAACAAACCAAAACGCCCTGCCCGCACGTGGCGCGACATGGGAAAGATGCCCCGTCCCAGCACTCGGCAGCCCCCCGCGCGCTTTGCGACACGCAAAGGGGCAAACAGCGGGTCCATCCCAAAAGGCCCACCGCTCCCGCATGATGGCGTCGAGACCGCAGCCCAGCATCGCAAAGTGCCCCGCAGCCCCTCTCTGAGCAGGCGCTCTGTGCAGTGCACGCCCAGTGCAGCAGGGAAAGGAGATGAGAAGAAACCTGTGGCCAGCGACCAAGCTCCGGCCGCCTAGCGCAGGCGCCGTTGGAAGCCGAGGCTCAGCGCACAGCCCAGAGACCCGCCGCCGCCCACAGCCCCTGCCCGCCCTGCTCCGCGCGACCGGCCTGCCCAGCATCACCCACGCAGAGGCTCGGCGACGCATGGCCGCATGCAGCGGCGGCGCGCGGCTTGTTCTGGCAGCGCAAGCCGAGCCGGCCCTGGGACTGCGCTCCCCCTCTCACCGCCCGGCGGGTCCTGATGCAGGCGCTCGAACGCCCTATTCCTGTTAACCAATGTGCGTGGTGAAGGTGCTCGCCCGCCAGCAGCAGCCCCTCCTCCCGAGCCCCGTGCAGCCGCGCCCCGCTGCCTGCCTGGTCGCCGCCCTGCCGCAGCGCGGCCGCGCTGCGCTGCACGCCCTGCAGCGCGCGTGGCTGCCCGCCCTCCTGTCCGCCGGCGCGTCCTCGGCGCTGCCAACAGCGTGTGCTGGGCCGGGCGCAGGCCCGCCGCGCCGCCGGGCGGCCTACCCGGCCGGCGTGGGCCAGGCGCGGGGGCGCGCAACGCTACGCGGGCAGGCGGTCGACTGCGGCGGTGTGCAGGCGCGGCAGCTGCAGGCGCAGCCGATCGGCCGCCGCCTGGCGCACGCGCGTGCCGCGCAGCACCAGCACCTCCAGCTCCTGCGCGCGCGCGCGGCCACGTGTTGCGGTGAAGTGCCAGGACACGAGCGCAGGTGCCCCGCGCGGCTGCGGCCGACGCATGGGCGCGCGCCCTGCTTTGCACCCAGCTCCATGGGGTCTGGCAAGGTGAAAGAAGGGGCGATCAGTGTCAGTCTGCATACACGCAAGGCTTGGAATAAGAGCGTAAGCGGACGGCGCGAGCGCATTCTTCCTCCTCAGATAAAATTCTGCATGGCCAGAGTGAGGAGGTCAGCGCCATGCAGACACCTGCATGGCACCGCATGCACGCTTGGTTCGCTGCGGGACAGGCGCGACGGCAGCGCGCACGACCGCAGACGCCGCCGCCAGCGAGCCGCCTGCACCAGGCAGGCCGGGCTGGTCGGGCGCGGCGAGCGGGCCGCGCCGACCCCCGGCCGGACCGCGTGGCGCAGCTGCCCGGCCGCTGGGCCGCCGCGCGCGAGGCCGGGGCGCCGGGCGGGGGCGGCCGCGCACCAGCAGCGCCTGGAACAGCAGGACGCCGTTGCCGGTGACCCGCCGCGCGCCGGACAGGTTGAGCTCGCGCAGCGCGGTCAGGCGCGCGAGCGGCGGCGCCGCGCGGTCCGACAGCGCGCCGTTGTTCGCCAGCGACAGCACGCGCAGCCGGCTGAGGCCGCCCAGCTCGCGCGCGCCCGCGTCGCCCACGCCGCCGCCGCACAGCTCCAGCTCCTCCAGCGCCGTCAGCGGCCTGCGCCCGCGTTCCCGGGGCCGCGTGACGCCAGGACTGGGTGGCTCGCAGGTTGGTGTTGATTTGGGTCGGAAACAGATGTTCGACCCAGTTCCTGAACGCTTCACTGGGCCGTCCGAAAGGGATGACCATGTGCCGCCGCCCGTGCTGCTGCGCAGCGGGAATGGTGTGGAGCCGCCGCAAACCAGACGGCGAGTGGCGCATGCATGCAGAGAAGATCTGCAACAGAAAGAGGCGTCACCGAGCAACGCTCGAGCACGTGCGAGCGGAGCGGCGTGCGCTCGCCTACTCATGCCCGCCAGGCTACGAGCGGCCAGGGGCGGCGGCCGCGTGCCCTGGTCCGGCAGTACGTCCACCGCCCCCGCGCGGCATGCCGACGCACTGGCTTGCTCCGGGGCGGGGCCGGCAGGCGCCCCCTGGCAGCGCACTGTTCCCGAGGGGCACCGATAGCGCGTCTTTGGCAGCAGAAGCGGGTGCCGCCTGTAGGGCAACGAAAGCGCGTCGCCGGTGGACCTTACCCTACCCTGCCGCCCGGCGCGCCTGAGCGCGGAGCAGCCGGCGCTGGTGATGTGCGCGGAGTAGAGGTCCAGGCGGCGGAGGCCGGTGAGCGGCGCGAGCGCGGCCAGGCCTGCGTCGCCGAACTTGCGCGAGTCCAGGTTCAGCGACGTCAGGCCCGTCAGGCCGGCCAGCGCGGTCAGGCCCGCGTCGCACACGCCGCCGCGCACGCCTGCGCGCCGCAGAGCGCGCGGCTTGGCAGATGGCTGGGAGGGACGTTGCCGCTCGAGCGCCACGGCAGCAGCACTGCGCCCATGCATGACAGTCTCGAGCGGCACGTTGGCAGGAGCTGCGGCGCGCTTCGCGTGCCGGCAGGCACGTTGGAGCGCAGCGCCGGCTTTGCGCGATGCCGCGCGGGCCTGACTGCCCGCCCAGCGCGCGGCGCTGCGGCAGCAGCGCGGGCACCGACAGCGCACCTCCGAAGGACAGCGCGAGCGTGTGCAGGCCGCGCATGCGCGACACGGCGCCCATGCCGGCGCTGGTCACCGCCGTGTCCGACAGGTCCAGCGCACACATCTGCGTCAGCGGCCCCAGCGCCGCCAGGCCCCTGCGCGGCCGCCACGTCACGTAACGGGGGCGACCGTGCAAGCAAGGCAGCGCACACTACTGGCAGCGACACACAGGCGCGTAAGCAGACTGGTGTGCAGGCGCGCAGCCAGACACAGTAAGCGGAGCCTCACTGCTGCAGCACTGGGCGCCAGCCTTCACGGCAGACGAGCCCGAACGCAGCTGGACGTGTCAACCAGCCTCGCGCATGCAGCAGCAGCCCAGGGAGCAGCCTAGACGCCCTTTTAGAAAGTGCTACCAGCGCTGCGGCATGGAGAGCGCGTGCCTGTCAGTCACGGCAGTGGAGTCGAGGTTGAGCCGCGTGAGCGCGGTCAGCCCGCCCCATGCCGCCAGCGACGCATCGCCGGCGGCGGTGTTGGCGACGCTCAGCTCGCGCAGGCTCACCAGCGCGCCCAGCACCGCTAGGCCGCGCGCGTTGGCCAGGCGGCAGTGTGCCAGGTCCAGAGCGGCCAGGCCGGCCAGGCGCCCGGCCGCTGCGCAGTGCGCCAGCGCGGCCAGCGCCGCGTTGGTCACGCCGTCCTCGGGCCCGCCGCGCGGCGCCGTGCGGCAGCCCGCCAGGCCCAGCGCGCGCAGCTGCCGCCCGCGCACCGCGAGCGCCATCAAGCTGCGCGCGCCCACCTGCCGGCGCGCGCCCCCACCTCTCTTCCCGCCCACACGTGCGTCTGTGCTGCTTTCTCAGCGTGCTTGAATTTGCAGCAGCCATGATACCACATGTCAGGCTCCTAACCACCAAGTGGGTATTTTACAGCACCCCAGTGCAAGGAGTTCCCACTCAGGACGCCACTATGGTGACCCGCAGGGTCACGGCCGCGGCATGGTGTCTGTGGTTTCCGCGCTGCCTGCCAGCGCCCTGCAGGAGCGGGCGGACCGGCAAAGCGCAGGCGGCCCGTCACGCCGCACACGCGCAGCCGCCGGCGCGCGCGCGCCCCTGCGCCAACGCTCAGGGGGCAGCGGAGGGCGGGCAGCGCGCCTGGACGCGCGCGAGCTGCAGGTGCGTGAGCACGGGCAGGCGCGCGAGCGCGGCCACGTCGCATCCCGCCACGCCGACGCACCAGCCGAGGTCCAGCCGCTCCAGGCGCACCAGGCCTGCAGGTCAGGTCTGGGGTTGGGCATGCAGGGCAGCGGCCGCACTGTCGCGTCTGAAGTGGTGACGAATGCTGCGTGGCCGCCTCAAGCCGCCACTGCTGGGTGCTCGCAGGTCAAGAGCCGACCGGTTTCTCAGTAGCGCCGGCGGCGCACAGCTGGGCCAACTGAGCCGCTGCGGCGCCGTGCGGGGGCGGGGGCGCACGGCTGAGGCGCGAAACGCTGGTGAGCCGGCAGCACAGCGCGAGCGACAGCGCCTCCAGCCGCGTCAGCTCCGCCAGCGGTGCCGCGCTCGTCAGCGCCTCGCACCGCTCCAGGCGCAGCTCGCGTAGGCTCACCAGCCCTGCAGGCGCACCGCACCGGGCTCGGACCAAGGGGGCGGCTGAGGCGTGACCGCCCAGGCTGACAGCGCTGACAGCGCGGATCGAGCTGCTCTGAAGTCACTGCTCACGCTGACTCAACGCTGCCGGCGGTCCACAACATCACGAGCCAGGCATGGCGAAGCACATTGGCGGTGGCCATGCAGGTTTACGCTGTGCCGGAGTTAGGCTCTCGATAGCTGCCCGTGCACCGCGCTGCACCAGGCGCTTCTCACATGCGCCCCAGGCGCGCACGCGACACGCTGGTCAGGCCCGCGTCCGTCAGGCGGTGGCAGCCGCTGAGGTCCAGCTTGGTCAGGCTGTGGTGCCCTCCTAGGTATGCCATGCCCGCGTCGCTCATCTGCGCGCGCAGACGCACCACGCTTGCAGCGTGGCGTAATCTGCGCGTCACTCTCGTTGAGCATGCACTGGCATACCAGCGCTGCACGCACCGCAACATCACACCAAGAACCGGGTCGATGCAGAACACTCGCCCTGTGACGTCCTTCCTAGCCAGCCGTACAGGTGCCCAGGACCTTGTGGGTGCAAGCAAGGTGGTTGCTGCCGGATCAACAGGTGCGCAGCAAAGCACCACCATGGCAATTGAACACACCCGGCCGTCACAGACGAATAGGAGGCCACAGACCGTCTTTTGGAGCCAGGTGCGGCGAAGTGAAGGTGCGCAGCTAGGGCGAGGAGCTGCGCCCGCCCCAGCGGCCACTGCGCATGTGTGTCACATGACTACCTCTATTCTGTTTAAAACGCATCTGCAATGCCAAGTGCAAGCCAGCTGCCACGTCCGGCGCGCGAGACGCACGATGCGCAGATGGTCATCCGCGTCAGCATTATCTACTCGCTGCACAACAGCGCGCGCAAGTCAGCGGTGGTAGCACTGGGCCCGCACCAGCTCGCAGTTGCGCAGCGACACCGTGCACAGCGGCGCATGGCGCAGCAGCCGCAGCCACTCCGGCTTGAAGTCCGGGAACTCTGCAAGGTCCAGGCGGTACACCGACTGACCGCCAAAGCGCGCCAGGCGCTTGAACGTCAGCTCCCCGGCGGCCACCAGCGCGTCCAGCACCAGCTGCGCGCAGTCCGGCGGCAGCGCGGCCAGCGCATCGCTGGCGATTGCATCAAAGTGCGCAGCCGCGGCCGCCGCGGCCAGCGCGAGCAGGCTGTCGGCCGGCGGCTGGCAGCGCTTGCAGCGGTACAGGCGCAGCAGGCTGGCGTGGCTGACCTGCGCGCGGTGCAGGGTGCCGGCATTCAAATCTTGCCGCTCCCTGCCTTGGCCTAGCCGGGGCAGAGCGTGCTGGCAGCGGCTGCGTTTCCCGCCGCTGGCGCACGGCGTGCGCGCTCCCCCAGCAGCGATGCAGCTCCGGACGTGGGTCGAAAGTAAATGCAATCGACACACCCTCGCGGGAGCCGCACCTCGCGCTCCACCCGGCCCTCGACTGCCTTGCGCGAGCACCGGTCGCCAAACAGGCCGCGCGGCAGCAGCTTGGCCAGCAGGGAGCCGGCAAACACGGCGGTCATCCTCTCGCCGAGAGACATCTTGCCTCTTCCCTCTGCTGAGCAGCACGTTGTTCATAAGCCACGGCAAGCCTGCCCAGCGGCCAGAGGGACTTGAAATGGAGTGGAGACCACCGTTACCAGCAAAGGGAAACCTAGTGTTACGAGGGCCTGGTCACACACTTTGCGACACGCTTGGAGGACTCCTGGAGGAGCAACACCGGCGTGTGCGACGCTAGCAGTACCCAGGAAGGAGTGCTGCAACTTCTTCAGGCCTGTGGTCAACAGCGGGCAGCCAATGCGTCACGCTATAGCACGCAGATCGCCTGCATAACCATTGCACATCTCCTGTGCGCGCAGACCTGTGTGTGTGATACCAGATATCCGTCAGCACTGAACAGTCATGCCAGCAATGCTTGCTACATCTGCCAGACAGACTCCCGTGCTGTGGCCCTCAGCAACGCTGTCGTCACGCTGAATGTTTGCCTGATAAAGCTGTGCGTGTGCACGACTGGGATATTGAAAGCTCCTGCGCACAGGCCAGATAACCATGCGCAAGCTACGCACGCAGCATCTAGACAGACGCACTCACTCAGGAGGCTGCAAGTTGCTAGCACTGGTCTGCTTGAACAGCGCCGCGTGCACTTGCTGCTGTGAGTCAGAGAGTCAGCGGGCTGGCTCGCGTCCTTGGGCAGCACAAAAAAAACCTGCTGAACCCAGCAAAGTACAAAACGCTTCGACAGCTTGCCGAGCGCGATCCAGCAAGGCCTGTACGGAGCTCGCACAAGGCTCCCGGCACTGTTGTAGGGGCAGCACGCGGCGCGGCTGGGAAGCTGGGCGGCAATGTGTATGTAACAAGATGGCCCCGCCACGGGCGGCTGCTGCAGGCGCGGGCGCCAGGGCCAGCGGCTCCAGGGCGCCCTCGCCAGAGCCGACCAGCCCCGGCGGCGTCAAGCAGCGCACGCAGGTCAGCGCGGCGTGGCGGGTGCGCTCCCCGTGCGCCGGCGATCACCTTTGAGGCAGAATCATGATAAGCCACGTCCCACTGAATCTGGCAAGCCATTATCGCCGCAACCGTATGCTCACACGGGAAGCAAGTGCAGCACTGCTTTTAGTGCATGTTGGCAGCAAGCAGCTGCTTGAGCGGCGTTACGAAGCTCGGCACGGCGTCCTGGCATATGCGTCCTCGCACTGAGCTCTGCAGCAGTGCTCCTTGCCTGTGCGCAGGCAGCATTGAAGCTAGCTCGTCAGCTTTCAGGTTTCCTTGCCGCCACCTGACTCGTGGTGGGCCTGCGCAGTTACAACCGGGCCCTTCTTCTCTGTGACATAAGCGCATCAAGTCGTTGCAGGGCACAGAGGCGCTGGTGCACCTGCCGGCGCACCTGGCGGCGCGGCTGGAGGTCTACCGCCGCAGTGCCAAGCTGCGCACGAAGCTGGAGCACGAGTGCCGCGAGGCGCGCCGCGCCGCCGCCTGTGCTGCCCCCTGGCTGGGCCCGCGCCCGTACAGCCCCCGCGCGCGCCTGCTGTCGCGGCCGTGCAGCAGCTCCCCCAGCCTGCCTGTGCAACCTTGGCTTCAAGCGCCGGGAAGCAGAGGAGGGCTGCCGAACCTCGGATCCGCTTCCTGCTGGGGGCGCCAGGTGGTCCGCGCGCGCGCCGCGCTGGCCGCCGCGCGTGCGCGCGGCGGCGTCGATCACATCGCGGCCAACATCCTGGCGGTTGCGCCGCTGCCGGACGCTGGCTGGGGCTGCCCCGGCTGGCCAGACACGGAGCCCTCGCGGCCCTGGGGCGCGCCGCACACGCCGCGCGGCCCGGGCCCCGGCTCGTTGCCGGCAGGCCTGCCAGGGCCCTTGCCAGGGTCCTTCCCCGCAGGGCGGCGCGCGTGGCCGCCGGGCGGCGTGGCCGGCTGGGCGGACCGCCCGGCGCAGGCGGCGCTGGCGGCGGCGGGGCGCGAGCGGCGCTGGCGGCGGCACATGCGGATCTGGGGCGCCGGGGGCGATCCACCGGACGCGCCAATTGCTGACAGCGCTGGCTCCGGGTCTCAGCAGAGACCCAGCACCGTTCCCGCCGCCGCCGGCGAGCGGGCGCGGGGGTCGGCAGCCGAGCCGTTCCTGGCTAGGTCCTCCGCGCGCTGGCGCACCACAAGTGGTGCCCTACGGCCGTCCTCTGCAAGCACGGGGTCGGCCGCGAGCGCAGCGTGTCGAGCCAACTCAGCGGGACCTGCGGCGCCGTCCGGTGATGAACAGAGCTCTACAGGGCCCGCAGCAGAGCGCGGCAGCGGCGCCCCGCCCGGACCTCGCCACGGCAGCGCAGTGGCCAGGTTCAGCCCCAGGGCGTCCAGGTTGGGGCCGTTTTTGGGGCCGTCCGCACCAGCCGGTGGAGCGTCACGGTCAGCACAGGCCGCCTCGCGCTCGGCCGCTGCGCTTCATGCTGGTGCGACAGGCGCCGTAGAAGAGCACATGGGAGGCGAACTTGCGGGAGCGGTGCCGTACGGGGACCAGCCACCGACGCGCGGCAGCACGCCGGGGCCCGGCCGGCCGCGGCGACCGACTGACGAGGCCCGCGACCCTGCAGCGTGGTGCCCGGCGAGCCTCGGAGAGCAGCCGGAGGGCGCGAGCTCCGCGCTGCTGGGGGGCGGCAGCTTTGCCATCGCGACGCGCTACGGGAGTGCCGCGGGCGCGCGCGGGAGCGCACGGCGGAGCATGCTAGCGCACCCTGCCTCGAGCGCCGTGCCTGGACTGCTGGGCGACGCCATGGAGCCAGATGCGGGCTCGGCGGGCGCCTCGCGGCCCGCCTCCGCAGCTGCGGCTGCCGCCACGGGCGGCGGCTGCGCAGTCGCGCGGCCGTCCAGCCACGCCTGGGAGCCCATGCCCGGCCCTGTGGGCGCGCCGCGGCCCGGCACCACGGCCCCTGGGCTTCCCCAGCCAGGCGCCTCGTTCTCCGGGCGCGCCAGCAGCGCGGCCCTGGAGGCTGCCGGGCCTGACGCCCGGCGTGCAGGGCGCGCCAGCAGCGCCGCGCCAACATCTCCTGGGCGTAGCGGGTCGCCATATGGCCGCGCGCTCGCAGGGCGCCCCGGCAGCGCAGCTCCTGCGCCCGCTGGGTGCGCTGGTGACCGCGGCCGCTGGCCCAGCGGGCCAGCGCCCGCCGCGCCGCAGGAGCATCGCGCATCGGCCGCGGCCTGGGCGGGCCCGGCGCTGCTGGCGGGCGCGGCGCGGCCTTCCCTGGAGGGGGTCTGTGGGGCTTCGCAGGGCGCGCAGCGGGCACTCTGGGGCTTGGACGGCCTGGCAGCACGGCCGTCTATGCACCAGCTCAGAGCGCTCCCGCATGGGGCGCGTCTGCACAGGGCGCGGTCGCGGCGCGGAGGCCGGGCACGGCGCCTGCGGCGCCCGGCGCGCCGGCGAGACCGCGGCTGGCGCGGCCGGGCTCGGGCGGCTCGCCTACCAGCAGGCGTGCCCGCAGCGCGCACCCCGCACCCCATCCTGCCACTTCGAACCCTGCAAATGCGCGCCATGTCAGCGTGCAAACAGGACAGGAGGGCGTGGAGGTACCAGCTGCAGGGCACCTGCGCGCAGTCGCGGCTGCTGTGATGGAGCGCGCCTTGCCAGCTCTTAGCATAGTGGCAGGAGTGTTTGGCAGTGGGAGCCCTCCTCCGCAGCACTCTCAGATGCGTTCATATACGCTAGAGCGCGCTGTCACATGCAGGCGCATGGTCAGCAAGAGCCTGCCAGCAGCCTGCACGGCGTCTCAGCGCGAGGGCGCCGAACACTAAGGTTGTTCGTGCGCGCGCGCGCTCTCGCGGCCCATCTGAATGCCAGCTGCATCCGCATCACCGGCGTCCTCGTTCAAGCGCGTACTGGACATGCAAGCACAACCTGTGACAGGCCTTTGTGCACTCACGCGGGCAAACGCCCGGCACAGCTGCATGACCCCTGGCGCACCCCAGGCCAAAGTACCTGGCCTGCCTGGCGGCCGCGCGGCAGCAGGCGGCCGAGCACGCCGTGGCCGTGCACGGCCGCCGCGAGGCCGCAGCCGCCGCGGCCGCCGCCGCGCGCGCAGAGGCCGCGGCCGCCGGCGACGAGCGCGCAGTGCGGCAGCACCGGCAGCGCGCGGCGTGGGCGGCCGCGGTCGCGCTGGCGCTGCCGCTCGCGCGGCTGCGCGAGCGCGTGCTCGCCGCGCGCGCCGCTGTGCAGGTACGAGCATCTAAGGGTACGGCAGACCAGAGGCAGACCAGGGACTGTGGGGAAGGTCAGCGACTGGGTTTCACACATGTAAAGGACTGGGCGGCATGGGCAGCCGCAATCACGCTGACGCGCAGGTGCAGGGCCGTGTGCTGAGTTTTGTAGAAATCAGTATGCGCATCTACGGTGTGCCTTGGATGGGGGCGGAACGGCAGGGACGCAGGGAACCCACTAAAAAAAATTAAAAATAAAAAAATTGCAAGCAGCGCATGCAGCAGAGCGCAAACGCGCGGCGCACTTGAGCGCAGGCCTGCTACGATCTGCACAGCAGCCATCGATGCAGTGCAGTGCGTGGCCTGGCCCTGGAGCCGCGGGTCCAGCACGCGTGCGGGCGCAGAACGACTGGCGGCGCGCCGAGGCGGCCGCGACCATTTGGCGCGCCTGGCGGCGCCTGCAGCGGCGGCGCGAGCGCGCCGCGTCCCTGCACACGGGCATGGCGCTGCTGCGCATGACCGCGCGCTGGCTGGCGGCGGCGCGGCGGCGCGCGGCGGCCGCCGCGACCGCGCGCGTGCTCAGCTTCCTGCGCCCGCTGGCGGGCGCCGCGCGCGGCGCCGCCGCCATCCGCGCGCTGCACGCCAAGGCAGGCGCCTGGCATGCGTCTCCGCGCTTGCGACATGTGCGCTCGAGGCTAGTGCATGCCGTGCTCGCCGGAAGACAGCTCGCACGGCAGCCCTGCCAAGAGCGCCTGACGTGTATGTCAGCGTGTGAGTCAAGCTGTGACGCAAGTCCGGCCGGCGCAGGTGGTGGCGGCGCAGCGTGCGTGGCGCGGCGCGGTCGCGGTGCGCCGCGCGCAGGCGGGCCTGCTGGCCGCGCAGCTGAGCGGCCTGGAGGCCGAGGTCTGGCGCGCGCAGCAGGCGGCCGCGCGCGGCGGCGAGCCCGGCCCGGACGCGCCGCCGCCGGCGTGGGGCGCGTTTGCGGCGCGCGGCGCGGCCGTCGCGGCCGGCCGCCGCGAGCGCGGCGCAGGCACGCGCTGCCGGCCCGAGACGCGGCGGGGGCATTGCATGCGTTGTCAGGGGTTGTCCCGCCAAAGTGCTGTTGCGTCTCAGAGGACATGCTGCTTCAGCCTCGTTGTGTTTTTAAGCAAAGCGTTGACGCGGGACGTGGTGAGAGAGCGCGGCACGCTCGTCCGTCGCACCAGGGACTGATCGGGCAGCAGGTGCGTGTGCAGACACGCGTTTGCGCACTTAGTACGGCTGCGCGGCGCCGGCCGCTGGTTGTG
>JAABUR0100003740.1_pt1 | contig 21010 bp, 24 predicted proteins | sample 5560091 | NCBI WGS metagenome assembly JAABUR01 (sample SAMN10711879, study PRJNA513375) | rock metagenome | isolation source: Antarctica rocks | place: Antarctica: Victoria Land, University Valley sud
CTACGTCCCGCTGATCCGCGGCCAGCACAGCTCGGCGGGACTCCGCTGCGGACAGCTGGCTGCCTTCACCGCGGTCGGTCCTCCTACGTGCCATGCGACACACCTCCTCTCACAGGACCCATTCCAGGCCAACTATGCGCGCTGGGGCTGTTGCGCGCGGCACGCTCCGACGAATGTGGACGATACTAATAGTACTTTTAGGGCTTCAGTAGGCGGCCCCTTGCGGTGGCGGTGGCGGTTGCGGTTGCGGTTGCGGTTGCGGTTGAGATTGAGGGCCTCGCTCCGGGCATTCTTGGCGCGGTCGCTCCGCAGCGTCCACTTGCACGACACTGAAGCTGTGGACTGTTCTGTCAGCCCGGCGTGGCGGCGAGGAACGGGACGTCGTTGGCGCGGACGGTGTCTCTGGTACCTCGGCCAGGCCGTTGCGGCGCACCCGATCAGTCGGTGAGACAAGGACGCAATGCAGGACCGTGAGTCGAACAACTACTATTTGCATTAGTCGGCCGCCGGGTAGTCGCACGACGTGAGTGTCGTCAAGTAAGGAGCGCAGCAGGTGAGTACCCAGGCGCGGTGGACCATCGTAGGTTTCGCAGTGTTCGCGGCCCTGATCGTCGCCCTATGGCCACACCCTTCGACCGTCGCCACCGGCCGCTCCCCTGACACCGGGGCACAGTTCTCAGCACCTGGGACCGAAACGACAAACGTTGACCAGACCGACCCCGCACTGGCGGATGCTCGCACCAAGGCGGCACTGCAGCCGTGCCCGGTGGCCGGAGCGGACCGAACGACCGCGGGCGCAGTGGTGGCGGCACAGCTAGCGGGGGTGTTCGTCGATTGTCTGGGATCACCAGACCGCCTCGACCTGGGCAGCGCCTCCAATGGAAAACCCACACTTCTGAATTTCTGGGCCTCCTGGTGTGGGCCATGTCGGCAGGAAATGCCCATCCTCGCGGCATACGCCACGGAACCAGGCGCGATCAACGTCCTGGGTGTCAACGTGCAGGACACACCCAGTTCAGCGCTGGCACTGATGACCAGCCTCGGCGTGCATTACCCCTCCGTAATCGACAGCAGCGGTGCAGCTCAGCGGGCCCTGAAGGGGCCGCCCGTGCTTCCACTCAGCTTCCTCGTTCATCCCGACGGCACGATCGAGCGGGTACGCAACCCAGCTGTCTTTTCCAGCGTCGAACAAGTACGAAGCGTGGTACACGACTATCTACACCAACCTTGAGGTGTGGCGCACCTCGCGGGTGCACCCCATCCGTCTGAAGTGCCACCACGGCATCGTGCCTACAGGGCGCGTTGTCGGTCACAGGTCGTTTGTGACGAGCCGCAAAGCCCGGCTGATAAGGGAACCCCAGCGCGAATGCCACGTCGACGTGCGCTGCGGCGGTCGAGACGAGCAACGAACAAAGCTCAGGCGCACCAGGAGGTGGGTAGCTGCTCGCCCGGTTCGAAGAGTTTCGCCGCCAACCGCAGGCTTTCCGCCATGGTCAGGTACGGCGCCCAGGTGTCGGCCATGTCCTGCACCGTCATCGGAGATTTGATGACGTAGGTGGCGGCGAGCACCAACTCCCCAGCCCCTCAGCGGCGGCGAACACCCGCGGGTTCAAGGTGCGCTGGCTTTATCCACAACGATGAAGCCGCGCTCGTCGGTCTTGACTCCGGCCGCGGGCAGGTTCAGGACGGCGGTGCGGGGCCGCGCCCGGTCGCAACATGTACCCGGCCGGCGGTGATGCACATACCCGTGTCGGTCACCTCATGATGATCCTGTCGCCCGCCCAGGCCGATGTGCACGGGCGACACGGCTCAAGCCTTGGGCGGGGGAGGTGTGGTACGGCTGGAAACGCGGCCGCTGTCCAACGCGTCCTGAGCCCGCAGGACCCTCAGCTCCTCCCGCAACTCGCCGACCTGCCGATCCATCTCCGCGTCACTCTTGCTGGCCCCGGCCATCCCGCAGCTACTTGATCCCCGCAAATGTGGGCGAATGCAGAACAGGTACGTCACGGTGATCGCCGCGAGCAGCAGCAACCCTGCCCCCCACACCGACATCAGCGACCTCGCTGAGTGACTCGGTCAGCTTTAAGCTGATCGATCTCCGCGCGCAGCTGGTCAACCTGCTGCTGGGACCCGCTGCCCTGAGCGGAGGAATCCCCACCATCGGGATTCTTCTTCTGCCCACGCATCATCATCCACATCATCAAGCCCATTCCCACCGGGCACGCCAACACTGCCAAACCATAAAACACCGCCTGCATGCGAACTCTCCTTCACTCGAGGGTAGGCAAGCACCTACTAATATTTATAGTAGACTGATACAACGGGATACGCACGCACCGGACGCAGTTCCCCACGCAGCCGACCTCACTGGAGGGGGCATCCCGTGTGGGGCAGGGGACGCGACAACGCCGTGGGTGGACTCTACGATCTGGTCTCGTTGGAGCCGCTGCGCTACCGTCGGCCACGACGGGACTTGCTTCATCAGCTGGACCTTCCACCCGGGGACACCGTCCTTGACCTTGGCTGTGGCAACGGCCTGAATTTTCCAGACGTCTCTGCTGCGGTCGGGCCGTGCGGACGCATCGTCGGGGTCGACGCCAGCACGAGCATGGTCGCCGCCGCGCAGCGACGCACTCAGAATGCAGGCTTGCGCAACGTCTCTCTGATGAGCGGTGATCTGCTCACGCTGGCAGAGGTCCTCCACCGCGCGCAGATCGACACCGCCCAGGTCGACGCCATTATCGCCACCTTCGCCCTGTCTCTGTTAGAACGCACGGACGAGGTGTAGGCGGTGATCGATCGACGCAGCGCTGTCCGCCCTGTGCAGATCGGTATCGCCGACATCGGGGACCCCACCGGGGCCGTAGCGCCCTTGCGCCCGGCATACCGGGCCCTCGCCGCACTCGGTGGCGCCGACCCACACCGCGTGCCGTGGGACGGCCTGATTTTACGGGACGCCAGCACTACCCACCTGACCTACTTCGGGGGACATGTGCACACGGCCACAGCCACCCTGGCACCCCTCTCACAACGACCCGGTGAATGGCCACAACCCCCGGATGTGGCCGCCCTCCCAGGGCGACCGCGGTGCCGCTGAGCTCATGCGGACGCGGTCGAGGTGAACCGCCGTAGTCGCAGGCTGTTGGAGACCACGAAGATGGAGCTGAAGGCCATCGCCGCGCCCGCGATCAACGGATTCAGCAGGCCCAGCGCGGCCAGCGGGAGCGCGGCCATGTTGTAGGCGAAGGCCCAGAACAAGTTGCCCTTGATCGTTTTGAGCGTCGAGCGGGACAGTCGGATGGCATCCGCCGCGGCCCGCAGGTCACCGCGCACCAAGGTGATGTCGGAGGCCTCGATGGCGACATCGCTGCCGGTGCCCATGGCCAGCCCGAGATCGGCCTGGGCCAAGGCGGCAGCATCGTTGACCCCGTCGCCGACCATGGCCACCGTGGCGCCCTGCGCCTGAAGGTCAGCAATGGCGGTGACCTTGCCCGCGGGCAGGACCTCAGCGATCACGTCGCCGGGGTCGATCCCAACCTGCGCGGCGACTGCACTCGCCGCCCTGCGGTTGTCTCCGGTCAGCAGCACCGGGCGCAGCCCGAGTTGGCGGAACTGGGCGATGGCCGCGGCCGAGGTGTCTCTGATCGTGTCGGCCACGACGATCACCCCGCGCACTGCCCCGTCCCACGCCACCCACACCGGGGTGGTGCCCTGGGCTTCGGCCTCCTCAGCGACCGCCGCCAGCGCCGGTGGCGCAGGCAGCGACCATTGCTGGGCGAGCCAGCTGCGCCGCCCGACCAGCACCGCATGCCCCTCGACGACACCGCTGACCCCGCGTCCGTCGTGGTTGGCGAACTCCTCGACACCGGCCACCCCGGAGGTGTCTTTCTTGGCTGCCGTCGCGATGGCTTGGGCGATCGGGTGTTCGGAGGCGTCCTCCAAGGCCCCGGCCAGCCGCAACACCTCATCGCGGGTCTCGCCCGGGCCGGGGTGCACCGCCGCCATGCTCATCCGACCGGTGGTGACGGTGCCCGTTTTATCGAGCACGATCGTGTCCACAGCTCGGGTGGACTCCAGCACCTGCGGGCCTTTGATGAGGACGCCGAGCTGGGCGCCGCGGCCGGTGCCGACCATCAGGGCAGTCGGAGTGGCCAACCCGAGGGCGCAGGGGCACGCGATGATCAACACCGCGACCGCCGCGGTGAACGCCGCGGTCACCGGGTTGCCGGTGAGCAACCAGATCGCGAGCGTCGCCACCGCCAAACCGATGACAATGGGCACGAAAACGGCCGAGACCCGGTCGGCCAACCGCTGAACTTGGGCCTTACCGTTCTGGGCGTCCGCGACGAGGCGCGCCATTTGCGCCAGCTGGGTGTCCGCACCGATCCTGCTGGCCCGCACCAGCAGTCGGCCGCCGGCGTTGACGGTGGCGCCGATGACCTCGTCGCCGGGTCGAACCTCCACGGGCACCGATTCACCGGTGAGCATCGAGGCGTCCACCGCGGAGCTGCCCTCGACGACGACACCGTCGGTGGCGAGCTTCTCCCCCGGACGGACCACGAACACGTCGCCGACCACGAGACGGTCGGTGGGCACGCGTGTCTCGATACCGTCGCGGAGTACGGCAACGTCCTTGGCGCCCATGTCCAACAAGGCTCGCAGCGCGGCGCCGGAGCGCTTTTTGGCGCGGGCCTCGAAGTAGCGGCCGGTCAGGATGAACACGGTGAGCGCGGAGGCAACTTCCAGATAAATGTGGTTGGCCCCTACTCCCGCCTCGGGCAGCAGGCTGAAGCTCATCCGCATACCCGCCATGCCGGCGTCACCGACGAACAACGCCCACAGCGACCACAGGTAGGCGGCGGACACTCCGACGGAGATGAGGGTGTCCATGGTGGCTGCGCCGTGGCGGGCGTTCGCCCATGCCGCCCGGTGAAACGGCCACGCCCCCCACACCACCACCGGGGAGGCCAACGTCAGGGCCAGCCACTGCCAGTTCGTAAACTGCAACGCCGGAATCATTGACAGCACCACCACCGGGACCGCCAAGAAGAGCGAGACCAGCAGCCTTTGCCGCAACAGCGCAGCCGCATCTGCTTCCGCGGGCTGCTCGTCCGCGCCGTCGGCCTCTCTCGCCGCCGGCAGCGCAGCGGTGTACCCGGTCGCCTCCACGACACCAACCAGATCGGCCGTTACCACGGATCCGCCGTAGGTAACTTTGGCCTTCTCTGTGGCGTAGTTGACGCTCGCGATGACCCCGTCCAGCTTGTTCAGCTTCTTCTCGATCCGCGCGGCGCAGGAGGCACACGTCATGCCACCGATCGCAAGCTCGATGCTGCTGGTAGGGCCGATCCCGGCTCCCTGATCAAGCCCGGCGCTCTGATCGATGGTGCTCATGTCCTGTCCTCTCCGTGGGTCGTCCGTGCATCGCGCTCAGGCTGTCGCCAGGTGGTAGTCACCCGCCTCGTCGAGTGCGCCCACGATCTGCTCGCTGTTCAGCGGAGCGTCACTGGTGACCGTGACCGTGGAGGTTCCCCCCGCGGCCAGGTCCACGCTCACCTCGCTCACGCCAGGCAGCGCCGTGAGCTCCTCGGTGACAGCGGCAGCGCAGTGACCGCACGTCATCCCGGTCACGGGGTAATTGGTCGTCATGCACATGGGGTGTCCTTCACGGTTGCGTTGTGGGTGGAGTGTTCAGGAGCGGACGAGGCGGGCGATGGCATCGGAGGCCTCGCGGATCTTGGTCTCCGATTCCTGGCCACCGGCTTCGGCGGCGTCGACCATGCAGCTGGCCATGTGCTCGTCGAGCAGTCTCAAGGCAACCGACTGCAGCGCTTTGGTCGCGGCGGAGATCTGGGTGAGAACGTCGATGCAGTACTTGTCGTCCTCGATCATCTTCTGCAGTCCGCGAGTCTGGCCCTCAATACGGCGCAGCCGCTTGAGGTAGTCGTCCTTGTTGGCTGTGTAACCGTTCACGTGCCGCCTCCCGATCTCCGCTGCTGCGTCAGCCAACCCGCCGACACCCAATTGGTACCATACCCCCCTAGTGTACACCGCCGAGGGTGGAGGCGAAGACGGCACAGTGTGCCGGTCACTGGGTACCTGCGGGGTTGGCCGCGGCGTCGCGTTCTTCCGGTAACCATCCACACCTGACAGCGCACCGTCAGCGTGTGCCGCCACGGTGGGTCATCCACTCATAGGTCCATGCCCGCACCAACAAGGTTCAGCTGCCCCTGCTGGCAGGGGTCGACTTAGACAGCAACCTCGACACCGTGAAGGTGGGAGGCGGCCCCATACGTAGCCGGCGAGAACGCCCGGCACCAACGTCGGATAGTCCCGCCACCGCCCCGGCGTCATGCGAGTGCAAGAGGTTCTCGATCACCGCGGTGGGGTGGCGGCCGCGACCGCAGTAATCGCCGCCGCGGGGTGGGCGGGCAGCCAGCTCCAGGCGCCGCGATCGATCCGGCTACTCCACATAAGACGTCACGGTCATCATTCCTGATTCGCCGTGGTAAAGGTTGTGGCAGTGGGTCAGCCACTGGCCGGGGTTGTCGGCGTCGAAGTCGACCTCGACGGTCTGCATCGGCAGGACCAGCACCGTGTCTTTGCGTGGTCCCGCACCGCCTTGGCCGCGGACCTGACACCGGACTGGGCATCGCCCGCCTCGTGGTTTTGGCCGCGACGGCACTGACCCTGCTGCTGGCCGGGGACGCGATCGCCGGGGCGCGCCGGGAGACCGAGTTCGTGGTGCTGGTGTTACTCACCAGCCTCGGAGTGATCGTCCTGGCCGGGGCCAACGACCTGCTCCTGCTGGTTGGCGGTTACCTGCTGACCAGCATTCCGCTCTACGCGCTCACCGCCTTCGGAAAAACCTCGGGCGGTACGGAGGCGGCGCTGAAGCAGTACCTGCTGGGTGCCTTCTCCGGGGTGCTGCTCCTCGTCGGGGTGACCGTGCTGTTCGGGGCCGGGGGCGCCACCGACTACCCCAGCCTGGCCGCGTCGCTGCCTGGCGCGTCCCGGGTGGCGTTGGTGGTGGGGGTCGTCGCAATTCTGGCCGGGTTGCTGTTCGAGCTCGGAGGAGTGCCACTGCACTTCTGGGTGCCCGACGTGGTGCAGGCCGCGCCCGCGCCCGTCGCGGCATTCGTCAGCACCGTGCCCAAGATCGGTGCCGCCCTCGCGCTGTACCGGTTGTTGGACATCCCCCTCGGGCACACCGCGCCCGACTGGGCACTGCTCGTCGCCGTGGTCGCGGCCGCGAGCATGACCCTGGGCAACCTTGCCGCCTTCGCCCAGGACGACGTGCGGAGGCTGCTCGGCTACTCCACCGTCAGCCAGGTCGGCTACCTGCTGATGGCCGTCGTCGCCGCCGGACGGGTCGACTTCGCGTTGGGCTCCCTGGCGCTGTACCTCGCGGCCTACGCGGTCACCAACCTCGGGGCGTTCGCCGTCGTCTGCGCCTTCCCCCACGCCCGCACCATCGCCGACTACCGGGGACTGCTCCGCCAGCACCGCTGGCTCGCCCTCGCGCTGGTGGTCTGCCTGCTGGGCCTGGTCGGCACCCCACCGACCGCGGTGTTCGCCGGCAAGGTCCTCGTGTTCACTGCCGCCGGCCAAGCCGGCCTCGGCTGGCTCGTCGTGGTCGCCGCGATCAACACCGTGGCCAGCCTGTTCTACTACCTCCGCTGGATCGCCCCCGCCCTACGCCGACCCGAACCCGACACAGCCACCAGCCCGCTGGCCACCGCCCAACCCTGGGCCGCCACCGCCGCACTCGTCGCTGCCCCGGTGTCGGTGGTGCTCGGACCACTCGCCGGACTCGTGCTCGCCGCCGCGCACAACCCGTTACTCGTGCGATAGGCGGTACGTTGCGGCGACGTGACGGATGATCAGGCGGCCAATTTGGGGCGACTCTCCGGGTGATCCCCGATGTGCCGCAGATGTGCACCGTGTTGGCTTGTTCGCATCCTCAACCGACGAAGGGGTACACAGAATGTCCGTAACACGAGATCGCAGTGATCGATGGAATCATTACTCGGACAAGCACTCCGACACCTACGACCGAGCCCCCGAGCGGTTTTTCGTAGGACCAGGCAAGGTCGTCCAGGGTGGGCGTGGACCAATAGGACGCGGTGCCCACCGATCAGTCAGAAGAGCCGGATTTATTTCCGGTGTCTTATGTGGCGCACTACGCCGCCAATAATCATGACTACCAGCATGATACTCATGATTGTGATGGCAACAACCATCAGCGAGGACATGCCCTGCACCGGGTTGGGCATCATGTCAGCAGTGTAACCGCACGGCCTTCAACACCAAGGCGTCGGCGGCCACGAACGTGTACGGCCCGGCATCCAACGGGCGGGACCGGAAGTCGGCCACGTGCTCATCGGGCTCCCTGGCCATCACCGACACCTGGGACTTGGACAGCCCGGTGATGCCCAACGTCTCAACGAGCTTCTCCATCCGGCGGGTGGACACCCCGAGCAGGTAGCAGGTCGCCACCACCGTGGTCAGTGCCCGCTCGGCCCGCCGGCGACGCTCCAACAGCCAGTCCGGGAAGTACGACCCGGCACGCAGCTTGGGGATCACCACGTCCATGGTCCCGGCCCGGGTGTCCCACTCCCGGGACCGGTAGCCGTTGCGGGAGTTCACCCGGTCATCAGAGCGCGCACCATAAGGGGCGCCACACAGAGCGTCGGCCTCGGCGCTCATCAGGGTGTCGATGAACGTCCTGAGCATGGAACGCAACAAATCGGGCTCGGCCCGCTCGAGGTGCTCGGACAGAAACTGGGCAGCGTCAATACTGTGGTTTGCGGTCATCGCGTGGTGGCCGCCTCACATCACAACGCCACGCTCAACAACGCGGCCTCGTCGTACACCACGTCCGTGGACTCAACTCTGTGCCCCCGGTGAATCACCCTTCGCCACCCATCCTTCGGTGGGCGAAGGGAGCGCTCACGCGGGACCGCCAAGGGGAACTGGATGTCGAGACCTCCGGGCAGAGAACTCGATCGCTCTGTGCAGCTACTGCAGATCTTCGCGGAGCAGGACGGCGTTGATCGCCGAGGCGGCCTGCGCTCCTTCGGCCGCGGCGACGATGGCGAGTTGGGCTCGGCGGGATGCGTCGCCCGCGACGAACAGTCGCGCGACGTTGGTGGACTCGTTCTCGCCGGTCTGGACGGTTCCCTCGGCGTTGAAGACACAGCCCAGGGCGGCGGCCAGACCAGAGCGTTCCCGCTGGCCGGTGATGAAAAACATCGCCCGACGGGGCAGCAGCGCGCCGTCAACGAACCGCACCGCGCTCAGCTGCCCGTCGTCGGCACACAACTCGGCGATGCGCCGTTCCTCGACCGCGATGCCGTTGCGGGCCAACCGGTCCCGGTCCCGGTCGTCAAGTTCGTCCGATCCGTCGGTACACAAAATCAGATCGCGGCTCCACGTGGTCAGCTCGAGAGCGAGCCCAGCGCCGCGATGGCCCCGTCCGTAGACGGCGATCGGCTGGTCGCGTTGTTCCCAGCCATCGCAGTAGGGGCAATGAAAAACACTGCGCCCGTAGCAGCGGTCCAGTCCTGGCAACGGGGGCAGCTCGTCGACGACGCCGGTGGCGAGCAGCAGCACACGGCAGTGGATCTCCTGCCCGTCGGCGAGCTCGACGTCGAAGCCGGTCTGTGTTTTTCGGGCGGTATGGACAGCGATGTCGCGCAGCTCAACGCTGGGGTAGCTGGCCAGCTCGCCACGTCCGCGTTCGCGCAGGAGGTCGGGGTGGGTGCCATCGCGTCCGATGAAGGCGTGGATGGCTTCGCTGCGGGCGTTGCGGTACTCACCGCTGTCGCAGACCAAGGTCTGACGGCGACACCGCCCGAGCAGGATCGCCGCGCTGAGTCCGGCTGGTCCTGCACCGACGATGACGGCGTCGTAGTTGATCACCGGCACACCTGGTGCTGGACCATCCTTGCTGCCCTCCACCACGCACGTGCGAATTCTGCGGTGCCGCAGTTCACCGTTCGGGTCAGGGACGCTGATCTCTGAGAGTGCATGAGCGAGGAGTCCTGAGGGGAGGTCAACGGTTCGCACCAGTGGTCAGGGGCACGCCAGCGTCTTCGGCGGCGGTGAAGGTGTCGTCGAGGACGACCACGGTGCGACCGGCCCGGGCAAGCAAAGTGGCGGCGGTCGTGGCGCGGTAACCACTGGCGCAATGCACCCACACCGCACCAGCGGGTATCTCCTCGATGCGGCCGAGCAGGTCGGGCAGGGGAATGTGGACGGCCCCCCGGACGTGCGCGGTGTCCCACTCGCCGCCGAGTCGAACATCGAGTACCACCTCCGCGGGAGGGAGGCCGCGTACCCGCCGCCCGGTGAGCTCGACGGCGAGGTCGGCGAAGGCCGCGCTGGGCAGGTCGGTGAGCTGTGCGGGGTTCGCGGCCAACTCCTGTGGGGTGCCGACGGCGGCGGCGGCGACGCGGTCGATACCGATGCGGGCCAGTTCCCGCCGCGCGTCGGTGACCTGTGCCCGGCTGTTGCCGAGCAGGGTGATCGGGGCGTCGGGTTCGCTCAACCATCCCAGCCAGGTCGCCATCGGCCCATCCAGGCCCAGGCTCACCGTCCCGGCCAGATGTGAGGCGAGGTAGGCCTTGCGGGTACGCAGGTCCACCACCCACTGCCCCTCGCGTAGCCGTCGGGCCAGCTCGCTTGGGTTCGTTGGTTGCGGCGGGCGCAGATCCACCGGTTGCGGCCCGGTCGTGTTCAGCGCGGGGATGCGCGCGTAATAGGTGGGGTAAGCGTCCAGACCGGACAAGGTCTCGCTCACGAAATCCTCGCAGGCCAACCGTAAAACCGGGTTGACCTGCTTCTCGTGGCCCAGTGTTGAGGAGTCCCCGCCAGCTGCGCTGGCGGCGCAGAAGCTGCCGAACCCGTGGGTCGGCCACACCTGGGCCCCGTCGGGCAGCGTCTCGGCCAGGGTGTGTGCCGAGGCGTGTTGCGCCCGGGCCAGGGTTTCGGCGTGCTCACCGCCGAGGAGGTCGGTGCGCCCGGTGGTGCCATAGAGCAGCGATCCACCGGTGAACACCCCCTGTGGGCCGTCGGGGCCCTCCAGGACGTAGGACAGGTGATGGAAGGTGTGCCCCGGGGTGCCCAGCACCCGTAGCTGCATCGACGGCGACATCTCCATGACGTCCCCGCCGGCCACCCCTGTGTGTGCAAAGCTCAGGTCGTCCGCTGTTGCCACCGCATAGACCGCACCGGTCAGGCGGGCCAGCTCCAGCCCACCGGAGACATAGTCGTTGTGCACGTGGGTTTCCACCACATGCGAGATGCGCACTCCCAACCGGCCGGCCAGGGCGATCACCCGGTCCACATCGCGTTGGGGGTCGACCACCACCGCGACCTCGCCGTCGGTAGCCAGATAGCTTCGGTCGCCCAGCGTGGACGTCTCGATCATCTCAACATCGATCACGACTTACTCCTCCTATTGATGATGTCCGCCTGCCGAGCGGGCGAGTCCCGGGCCGCGCTTGTGGGTTGCGACCGACCCCCGGTTGGATCGCGCGGGGAAACCGGGGCCAGCAAGCCGTGCTGACCCGGTTTCGGTGCCCCGGTGGTGACTGCCCCCCAGTTGTGGTTCCGCGGCCGGTCTGCGTGCACTGGCCGCCGCGGCCCAGTCCGAATGCTGGCTGAGCGCCGTGGCCGGAGATGCCACCGAAGGTCAGGAGCCCACTCCGAGTTCGATGGGCGCGCCGATCAGCGAGCCGTACTCGGCCCAGCTGCCGTCGTAGTTTTTCACGTCGCGGTGCCCGAGCAGCTCGTGCAGCACCACCCAGGTGTGTGAGCTGCGTTCGCCGATGCGGCAGTAGGCGATCGTCGGCTTGGATCCGTCGAGGCCGGCTTCACCGTAGAGCGCCGTGAGCTCGTCGTCGGATTTGAAGGTGCCATCCTCGTTGGCTGCCTTGCTCCACGGCACGTTGATCGCCGAGGGAACATGGCCGGGTCGCTGCGCCTGTTCCTGCGGTAGGTGCGCCGGGGCGAGGATTTTGCCGGAGAATTCGTCGGGCGACCGGACGTCGATCAGGTTCCTTTTGTTGATCGAGTCCACCACCTCGTCGCGGAACGCGCGGATCGTCAGGTCCGGTGCGTGGGCGGTGTAGCTGGTGGCCGACCGCGCGACCACATCAGTGGTGAGCGGGCGCCTGTCGAGTTCCCACTTTTTGCGACCGCCGTCGAGCAGCTTCACGTTGTCGTGGCCGTACAGCGTGAACGCGCCTCGAAACCGGTCTTGTCGAGGATGTCGCGGCGCACCGGGTCGCCGAGTTCGGTGGTCCAGTCCATCCTGATTGCTCCGGGTAGGTGTCCCTTGTCGTAGGCGGTGGTGTCCTCGTCGACCTCGACGAAAGCGACCCCGTCGGTGTTGAGGTTCTGCTCTGCCCAGTCGGCGGTGAACAGGACGTTCGTGCGGCTCATACGGTGACTCCCTGTTCTGCGTGGCGATGGTGGTGGGTGCCTCTGGTGGGACGAATCGATCCGGGTGCGGCCCGCTGCCCGGAGTCGGCGCGCGCTGCCCGCGGTCCTCGGCGTGTCGGCGCGGTGATGCGGGCCCCACCGGTCAGCCGCCCATCTTCGGGTTCCCGCCGTTCATCCCGTTCCCGCCGTTCATGCCGTTCGCTCCGGGGTTCATCGGAGCGGTGCCGCCCATGTTCCCGGACATCATCTTCTGCATGGCGGGGCGCATCTGCTCGTGCATCTGAGTGGCAGCGGCACGCTGGTCAGCCGGCAGCGTCTGCACCATCTGCGCCATCAGCTGGTCCATGTTCGCCGTGTTGTCCGGCGGCTGGGGGCTGCCATCACCGGCACCGGGGCTGGTTTGGGCTGGTGCGGGGGGTGGGGTAGGGGTTGTCGCGAACGCGACACCGGTGCCGGCAGCACCGACACCGAGCGCCAGGGCTGCGGCCGCGATCCCGGCCCGCACCTTGTTTGTGTTCCTCATCGTTGTGCCTCCTCGTCGTCCTTGTCGTAGTCGGCGAACCGAACTGGCGGCCGACACTGTGAACGGTAGGGCGGCGTTATGAAGATCCGATGAAGGCGTGGTGCGGGTCCGAGGCGGTGGCGGGGAGGTGGACCACGAAGCGGCTTCCACGCCCGGGGGGGCTGTCTGCTGTGATGGTTCCGCCGTGGGCGGCGACGAGTTCTGCGGCCACCGCCAGCCCGATGCCGGAGCCGCCCGGTGGGGAGGTGGCGCCCCGGAAGAAGCGGTCGAACACCCGTGGGAGTTCCTCGGCGGGGATGCCGGGCCCGGTGTCGGCGACCCCTAGCTCCACTGTTTCGGTGTCGGTGCTCAGGGTGAGGGTGATCGTGCCGCCGGGCGGGGTGTAGGTGGCGGCGTTGGTGAGCAAATTGGTGACCACCTGGCTGATCCGCACGGGGTCGGCGAGCACCGTGACCTCCTCGAGGTGGGTGATGACCGTAAGCTCGCGTTCGTTGATGCGGGCGCCCAGAGCATCGAGGGTGGCGGCGACCAGATCGTGCAGCGCGACCTCCCGTCGCTGCAGGGTGAATCCCGCTGCACCGGCGTCGGCCATGGTCTCCAAATCCGCGACGAGGCGGCCCATGCGCACTGCTTCCTCGTGGAGTGAGGCAATGAGCTGCGGATCGGGCTGGGTGATCCCGTCCTGGACGGCTTCGAGCTGGCCCTGCAGGATCGTCAGCGGGGTCCGCAGCTCGTGGGCGATGTCAGCGGCGAAGGCTTGGCGCAGTGTGTCCTCGCGGTCCACAGTGTCGGCCATGGCGTTGAACGATCGGGCCAGCTGCCCGATCTCGTCGGGAGCGGACACCTGCGCGCGGCGGTCACGACGTCCGGCGGCCAACGCGTCGGCGGCCGCGGTCAGCTCGCCCAGGGACCCGGTGGCGCGCCGGGCCACCAGCAGACCCACGAGCAGGGCCACCAGCCCGGCGCCCGCCGCGGCGAGGAGCAGCAATCGGTTGACCGCGTCCCGGAAACCCCGGTCCGCGGCGGGCGCCGCGGCTCGGGGCACCGCCAGTACTGCCGTCCCGACCTGCCGACCGTCGACCACCACCGGGTCCTGAATGCTGGGCCCGGGAGCGCTGACCCCCATCATCTGCCCATGCATGCCCGCCATCGCCGGATTGACGGTGGCATCAGCCAGGGACCAGATGAGTCGCCCATCCGGCCCCAACACCTGCACCGTGGAACCGGACATCAGCAGTCCTGGGGCCAGCCGGTCCAACGACTCGGGCCGCCAGCTCCCATCGGCCCGGTAGTCAGCGGCGAGCAGCGTGACGATCTGCTGCGCCCGGGCCTGCTGCTGGGTGTCGAGGTAACCCTCGAACCGGGAACCGAACGCCAGGTTGACCACGATCGCGGTCAACGCGGCCGCGGACAGCGCCGTCGCGGTGAACGCCAGGGCGAGGCGGCGGCCCACTCGGGCCCGCACCCACCCCACCAAGCTAACCATCGCGGTCCACCCCCAGCTTGTAGCCAACCCCGGGCACGGTCTCCACCACCCGAGCGGCCGCCAGTGAGTCGCTGAGCTTATGCCGCAGGTTCTTCACATGGGCGTCGATCGTGCGTTCATCGGCGTCGCCGTCCCGCTCACCGCGCAGCCTGGGCACCAGCTCGCGACGAGAGAACACCCGACCAGGGCGGGCGGCTAGCGCGGTGAGCAAGTCGAACTCCGAGCGGGTCAACGCGACCGGCTGGTCATCGACGCTCACCTCCCGCCGCTGGGTGTCGATCCGCAAGACGCCCCCACCGAACACGTCCACTCCCCCGGTACTGCCCGCACCGGTGCTGCGGCGCAGCACCGCGGCCACCCGCGCGACCAGCTCACCCGGGCTGAACGGTTTGCTCACGTAGTCATCGGCGCCCAACCGCAACCCGGCGATCCGCTCGGCTTCACCCGCCCGGGCTGTGAGGATGATGATCGGGATGTCCACCGACCGCCGCAGCCGCCGTGCCACGTCCAACCCGTCCCGGTCAGGCAACCCCAGATCCAGGATGATCAAGTCGGCGGTGGGGGCCAGCTCCAACGCCGCGGCGCCACTCGCCGCCTCCACCACTGAGTAGCCCTCACGCTCCAAGTATCCCCGCACGAGCCGACGGATCTTCACCTCGTCCTCCACCACCACGATCACCGGAGCCACCACCGCTATCGCCTCCTTGTCCGCTTGTCTCTCGTGTGCGGGACTCCTCCGGTCGTCGCTAGCTCGCCTCAGCAACGACGTCATCGCGATCATCAAGGGACCGCTCGGACGTGACAAACAGCGCAGAGGCCGCGATCACGGTGCCATTCGGCTTCCTCTCAGAGGACAGCTGACCACCGCGACGCCGAGCCGCGCTGGGCACTACCCGCGCTGATGCTGGCCGCTGGGAGGCCGACGCTCATCCTGGAATGTTTGCACCCGCCCCGAGCCTATGACCATACGCGCCACACTAACCTGCTTAGTAGCTTCGTATATGGTTGCGGGGACGGTGCTGAGGGCGTCGCCGTTCGTGGAGGTCGTGGCGAACTGCTGGCGCCGGACGTTGCTTCACCATTCCGAAGGAGGGCGCATGCGCGAGCTGCTGCTCAGCGGGACGATCCTGACCGCGTTTTTGGGTGGGGTGGTGGCCCTGCTGGCACCGTGCTGCGTCTCGGTGATGTTGCCGGCGTACTTCTCAGCCACTTTCGCCCGCCGCTCGCGCATCCTGGCGATGACGCTGGTCTTTGCCATCGGTGTCGGCACCGTGATCCTGCCGATCGGGCTCGGCGCTTCCGCGATCAGCCGCCTGCTGGCGGGCCAACATTTTGCGGTGTTCGCGGTGATGGGGGTCCTGCTCGCCGCCGGGGGCGCCGCGATGATCGCCGGCGGCAAGATGATGCTGCCGATGCCGGGGATGCGGGGGCGCCGACCGGGTGTGGCCGGTGTCTATGTGCTCGGCGTGTTTTCCGGAGCGGCCAGCGCATGCTGTGCCCCCGTATTGGCCGGTGTCGCGGTGGTGTCGGGGGCCGCCGCGTCGTTTCCGGCGGCGTTGGCGGTGGGCGTGGCGTATGTGTTCGGGATGGTGGCCCCGCTGAGTGCGCTGGCCTTGCTGTGGGATCGCCGGGACTGGGCCACCAGCCGCTTGTTCACCGCCACCAGTAAACCGGTGCGGGTATGGGGTCGGGCGGTGCCGCTGGGATCAGTGATTTCCGGTGTGCTCCTGGTGGTGATGGGGATGCTGACGGTGGTGTTTGCGTTCCTCGGCCCAGGCATGGGATCCGGCGGCTGGCAGTTGCGGGCTACCGCGTTCCTCGGTCATACCGCCGCCACAGTGCAGTCGGGGTTGGGGTGGCTCCCGGGGTGGGTGAGCACCCTGCTGATTTTCGCGGCCCTGGCCGGGGTGGTCGGCCTCGCGGTGCGCCACCACAGCCGCATGCCCCTCGAGCCTGACCCCCTGACGAGGGCGGCACTGGGCCGGTCACGGCCGGATGTGGTGTCGACGATCAGCAGTCCCGGCCGGCGGGTCCCCCCGCCGAGATGATTCTGTCGAGAGAGAAGGACCTACAGTCATGACCAAGACGAAGCGCCCCCAACGCCCCGTCGCCGCAGCCCGAAAGCAGGGGGTCGGCCCGTGGCCGATCCTCATCGCCGGGGTGGCGGCCGTGCTGGCGTTCGCGGTGCTCTACGGCGTGTTCCGCAGCAACAGCCCCCACGCCGCCAACGCGACGGGCAGCGACCAGTTCCAGGTGGGCAGTCCGGGCACCGGACAGATGGCACCGGGCTTCACCCTGGCCGCCGCTGGCGGTGGCACGAAGTCGCTGGCCGACTACAAAGGCAAGACGGTGTTGCTGTACTTCCACGAGGGACTGGGCTGCCAGCCCTGCTGGGACCAGATACGGGACCTGGAGAAGCAGCCGTCCGTACTGCAGTCGGCGGGGATCGACGATTTGGTCGCCATCACGACCGGGCCACCGGATCTACTGGCCCAGAAGCTGCGAGATGACGGCCTGCACACCACGACCCTGTCCGACGCCACCGTGGCGGTGTCCCGGCAGTACTCCGCGAACCAGTACGGAATGATGGGCAACAACCAGGACGGCCACACGTTCATCTTGGTCGGCCCCGACGGGAAGATTCAGTGGCGCGCCGACTACGGTGGCGCCCCGAACTACACCATGTACGTGCCGCCGTCCCAACTGCTGACGGATCTGCGCAACGGCCGCAAACCATGACGAGCACGGTGACCCTGCTGACGCAGCACGACTGCACCCTGTGCGAGGACGCCAAGCAGGTCCTCACCCGCGTTGGCCGTGACCACCGGCTGGACGTGCAGGAAATCAGCCTCGACACCCCGGCAGGAAAAGAACTCGCCGTCCGGCACTCGGTGCTGTTCGCGCCCGGAGTGCTGCTCGACGGCAAACCTTTTGGGTATGGGCGCCTCTCCGAACGTAAACTGCGCCGCGCCCTGGCCCAGCGCACCACTGTCCACGGATGACCCATCACCGGCACAGACGCAGGTGTCAGGGCCAGGCCCCGAGGTAGACATCGCTGCTGATCACCGCATGCTGTGGGCAGCAGATGCCAGGAGAACCAGCTGATCACCTGCACCCTCGACGACACATCGTAATGGTCACCAGTTTCCAGTGATGATGATGGTGGCGGTGTCGGCGGGCGTGGTCTGACCCGCAAGTTTCCTGGCCGCTGTTGGTGCCTTCCTCAGGACCTGTCGGCCCCGCTCGCCGACACGCCACCTGTGCACCGTGGGTCCCTGCTGGCCGGTTTGCACGGGCGGGTACTGGAGCTGGGGGCCGGGAAGGGACTGAACTTTGCCTACTACCCACCGACGGTGCGCGAGGTGGTGGCCACTGAACCTGATGTGCTGCTGCGAGCAGGCCCTGGCCCAGGCCGCGAGGTCACCAGTGCGAGTCAGTGTGCTCGCCGATGCTGCCGCGGTAGCGACTACCAGTTGTGATGCGGCGGTGGTGTCGTTGGTGTTGTGTACGGTGCCCGACCCGGGTGCTGCGATGGCGCAGGTCCGGCGGACGCTGCGTCCCGGCGCAGAGCTGCGGTTTTATGAGCACGTCCGTTCGGGGCGGGCCTGGGTTGCTGGGCTGCAGCAGGTGTTCGATCCGGGATGGTCCCGCATCGCGGAGGGCTGCCACACCAACCCCAACCGCAACACCCTCGCGACGATCAGCAGTGCTGGGTTCTCGCTCGGGGACGTCGACAGGTTCAGCTTCCGTCCCGGGGTCATCGCCCCACCAATGCCGCATGTCCTGGGCCGTGCTCACCGAGTGTGACGGTTTGCTGCATCGATCATGGCGGGGCGCCATGATCACCTCGGTTCGTCCCCCAGAAGCTGAAGCCCCGGGCGCCAGCCATCGCGGACTGTGCCCTCACCCGCCCGCCGCCGCCATGCAGGTCTCTACTAATGTGCCTAGTATGCCTTGGGAGCTCGTCGCTGACACGCACACCGGGGAGAGGGTCTTGACGCTGACCGGTGGTGCGGAACCAACACCTCGACGCTGTGTGTCGATGCCGGTGCGACAGGCGTGCGCGGGTGGGGTAGCCCACCGTGCGGGCGACAAGCGGTGATCACGATCCGAGCAGGCAGGTCTCACCCCGCAACGACCGCTGTCGTGCAGGGCGGGGTCGCGGTGCTGGTCGCGGTCCTTGGTCTCACCGGCTGTGCCGGAGGTTCCAATGCGGTGGCGCAGAGCGGCAACTTCGATTTCGTCTCCCCGGGCGGGAAAACCGAGATCTTCTACGATCCGCCCGCGAGCCGGGGCACCATCGGCACCCTCTCGGGTCCGGACCTCCTCACCGCAGCCACGACCACCGCAGTGTCAGACTTCACCGGCCAGGTGGTCGTGATCAACCTGTGGGGTTCGTGGTGCGCGCCGTGCCGCGCGGAAGCCCCGGAGTTGGAAAGCACCTACACCTCCACCAAGGCGTTGGGGGTGCAGTTCGTCGGGATCGATGTCCGCGATGAACGCCAGGCGGCCCAGGACTTCATCGCCGACCGCACAATTACTTATCCCTCGATCTTCGATCCGTCGATGCGCAGCCTTCTCGCCCTCGGCGGCAAATACCCCACCAGTGTGATCCCGTCCACGTTGGTCCTCGACCGGCGCCACCGGGTGGCCGCGGTGTTCCTCCGAGCCATCGTGGTGGCCGATCTGCAGCCGATCGTCGAACGCGTCGCGGCGCAGACATGAGCGTGCTCGCGGAAGGGATAGGGACGAGTTTTCAAAATGCGGTGGCCACCGGCCCGCTGCTCCTCGGGCTGGGTGCGGCGGCCCTGGCCGGTCTGGTCTCCTTCGCCTCCCCCTGTTGCATTCCCCTGGTCCCCGGCTACCTCTCGTATCTGGCTGGGGTCGCGGGAGCCGACGCTCCCCCGGTGAGCGCCGGTGCCACCATGGTGAAACAGGTCGGGCGGTGGCGGGTGATGGGCGCAGCAATCCTGTTCGTCGCCGGGTTCACCGTGGTGTTCGTGCTGGCCACCGCCTCAGTGTTCGGTCTCATCGGCATTCTGCAGGTCAACAGCGATCTACTCCAACGCATCGGTGGGGTCATCACCATCGTGATGGGCCTGGCGTTCCTCGGACTCATCCCTGCACTGCAGAAAGACACCCGTTTCCATCCCCACCGGGTGTCCTCCCTGGCGGGGGCACCACTGTTGGGGGCGGTCTTCGGTTTGGGGTGGACACCGTGCCTGGGCCCCACCCTGGCGGGGGTGCTGTCGGTCGCGGCCGGCACCCAGGGCACCACCGCGGCGCGGGGTGTGGTGCTGATCGTCGCCTACTGCCTCGGCCTGGGTCTGCCGTTCATCGTCCTGGCCTTCGGTTCCACCCGGGCGCTGGCCGGAGTGGGGTGGCTCCGCCGCCACGCTCGCACCATCCAGGTCATCGGCGGGATCATGCTGGTGCTGGTCGGGATCGCGCTGGTCACCGGCGCGTGGGGGCTGTTCATCACCTGGCTGCGTGACGCGTTTGTCACCAACACGGTGCTCCCGATATGACCCTCACCGCGCAGCGACCTTCCCTGCCGACGACCCCGAAACGACCCTCCCCGATCAGCCGCATCATCGCCGGGGCCCGCAACGCGTGGCGCAGCCTCACCTCGATGCGCACCGCGCTGGTGCTGCTGTTCCTGCTCGCGCTCGCCGCGATCCCCGGCGCCCTGATCCCCCAGCGCAGCCTGAACGCCCAAAAGGTGGCCCAGTACATCGCCGACCGACCCACCCTGGGTGGGTGGATGGACAAGCTCGAGCTGTTCGATGTGTTTTCCAGCTTCTGGTTCACCGCCATCTACGCGCTGCTGTTCATCTCCCTCATCGGGTGTGTGACCCCCCGGCTGGTGGAGCACGCCCGCGCCCTGCGCCGCCCCCCCGTGGCGGTACCACGCAACCTCGCCCGGCTGCCCCACCACCACAGCGCAACCGTCACCGACACCCCCGAGCAATTCGCGGAGCGTGTCCGCGGCGCCCTGCGGGGGTGGCGGACCACCACCCGCACCGAAGAGGCTGGCACCCTCGCGATCTCGGCGGAGAAAGGCTACCTGCGCGAGGCGGGCAACCTGATCTTCCACTTCTCCCTCATCGGGCTGCTGGTGGCAATCGCTCTCGGCAAACTGTTCGGCTACGAAGGATCGGTCATCGTCGTCGCCGACAACGGCCCCGGCTTCTGCAACACCTCACCCGCCGTCTATGACTCCTTCCGCGCGGGCAACAGCGAGAACGGCACCGGGCTCACCCCGTTCTGCGTGCGGGTCAAGGACTTCCGCGCCGACTACCTCCCCAACGGCCAGGCCAAGAGTTTCACCTCGAATATCACCTACCAGGACGGAACGAACCTGGGGACCAACACGTGGCGGGACTACCCGCTGAAAGTCAACGACCCGTTGCGCATCGACGGCGACCGCCTCTACCTCATCGGACACGGATTCGCACCGACGTTCACCGTCACCTTCCCCAACGGCCAGACCCGCACACAGACCTTGCAGTTCGCCCCGGAGAACTCCACGACCTTCCTGAGCAGCGGGG
>JAABUR0100003742.1_pt1 | contig 21006 bp, 22 predicted proteins | sample 5560091 | NCBI WGS metagenome assembly JAABUR01 (sample SAMN10711879, study PRJNA513375) | rock metagenome | isolation source: Antarctica rocks | place: Antarctica: Victoria Land, University Valley sud
ATGCGTGGGGACAGGTCAACGCCGCAGACCTCGACGCCGAGACCGGCGAGATGGGCCGTGACCGTTCCTGGGCCGCAGCCGACGTCGAGCACCGGCCCGAGACCGTTGACGTCCTCGGCGAACGCCGCCAGCGCAGCACGCAGCCACGGCGTCGGTCCCAGCTCGCCGACGCCCATCGCGACGTAGTTGTCGGCAACCCGGTCATAGGAGGACCGGACGACCTCGAGATCGGCGGGCTGCGCCATGTCTTCAAGCACAGGGAGAAAGGCTAGAGGTCGTTCATCGGCGATCGGGCTCATCGCTCGCGTGTCCGGGCCTCACCGTATGAGGATCCGTGAATCGGTGCACGCTCGGACTTGTGCCTGCACACTCTTCTTATGCGCTTGTACCTGTCATCCTTCCGCCTGGGTGATCATCCACAGCGACTTCTTGAACTGGCTGGGCAAGGACGTCGGCTCGCGCTGGTCGCCAACGCGCTGGACGGCCTAGACGATCAAACCCGACAGGCTGGTGTGCACCGAGAGGCAGACGAGCTGGCGTCTCTTGGCTTCCATGCCACCGAGATCGACCTCCGTGACGGTCCGGCGGCTGTGGAGCGGTTGCCAGAAGCGGATGTCATCTGGGTTCGCGGTGGGAACGTCTTTGCATTGCGGCGCGCCCTAGCCGACAGCGGCGCCGATGCGGTCGTCGTCGACCTGCTTGAGCGCGATGCCGTTGTCTACGCGGGGTACAGCGCGGGGGTGTGCGTCCTTGCACCGGACCTGCACGGCCTTGAGCGGGTGGACGACGTTGCGACAGTGCACACCCCGATCTACGACGGCCTGGGCGTACTTGATCGTCTAGTCGTGCCTCACGTTGATTCCCCCGGCCACCCGGAGACGCGCGACTGCGACGAACTCAGCGCCGAGCTAACACGCACCGGCCGACGTCACTGGGCGTTGTCCGACGGTGACGTCCTCATCGCACGCAACAGCGCCATCGAACGACTCCATCGCAAGCACTCCCCTCCGCCCCGTTAGCCGAACCTTCAGTGGGCGCTGGCGGAGCCGGCGGCTACGGTCGCTCTCGTGCCGCATCGGCAGCTGTACGAGAGGGCGATGGCGCTGTTGACGGAGCAGCGCCTGTCCGCCGCCACCCGTCTTTTGGGTGTCATCGAGGCGGCTGGTGAGGGCAAGGCGCTTCTCGTGCACCCGACCGTCGCGGTCCTTCCTGCTCGGGTGAGAGTGTGCCTCACGCCGGTCCTTACGGAGCAGGACTGGCGTGACTACGAGGACCAGCGGGTGGTGGTCGAGGCCGGCTTCGGGGTGGACGCGGTGCGGGCGCGGACGATGGTCGAGGAGCTGCGCGAGCGCAGCAGACGCCTTGGGCTGGGCCTCTATCTGGCCAGCGACGGTGAACAGGTCGTGGGAGCGGTCGGGTGCTTCCGGCTGCCACCACCACACGGACAGTGGGCTCGCTTGCAAGAGGTGGACGTGTTCCCGTCCTGGCGCGGCCGCGGGTACGGCGACGCCCTGCTTGCCGCTGTGCTCGAGCTGCTGGTCGCCGAGGGCAGCAACACCGTGGTAGTTGGAGCGGACGAGGACGACTGGCCCCTGACCTGGTACCGCCGTCGTGGGTTTCGTGATGTGGCCCGGGTGCCGCTCACCCGCTGAGCCGTGTCCGGCCGAGGATCCTGCTGTGGGAATGGCTCGCGGTGGCGCGTGAGTGGTCTGGCTGTGCGGCTGGCTGTTGCATGCGACAGTCCCGATGACGTCGGGTGGTTGTTCAGGTCCTCTGTGCTGGTGCGATCCGCAGCATCTCGACGGCCTGGAGGGGCCGGAGGCTTTACACGTTGTTCTGCCACGAGTCAACGCGGGGGGTTGCGACTTAGGCCACAGTCGTCTACCGTTCGACCGGTCAACAGGTGGCGTTGACGATGTGGAGTTGGCGGCGGAATGCCTTGCCCACCTACATCATGGTCACGCCCTCTCCCTAGGCAGAGCGTCGCATGTGCGCCGCTGTGTCGATGCGCATCGCGCGTCGAAGGGAGTTTCTGTGTCTATTTATGCTTCCGGCGCTTCGGTCAGAGAAGAAGTCGCCGATATGGGCAACACTTCTTTTAGGACGAAGGCGGTGTACGGAAACGCGTCATCACTGATGATCGCGACGCGTCCGGCCGGGTACCACTCGGTGCCGCACAGCCACGACTGTGAGCAGTTGAATTGGCTCCAGGCTGGTGAGCTGTGGGTGTTCATCGTGGATCGAGCGGTCCACCTGAAGGTGGGCGACTTCCTGCGGATCCCGGCCGGTGATCTGCACTGGTCGTGGAACAAGGCTGCTGCGCCGTGCACCCTGATCGAAGTCCACACACCCGGGTTGCAGAATGATCCGCTGATCAAGAACTACGCCGTCGGCCTGCACGAGATGGGGGAGACACCGGCGTTCCTCGGCTCCCCGGTGAGCGAGTTCCTCCCCGCGGATTCGATGTTCGACCCCGCGATCGCCGAGAAGTACGCGGACTGATCGCCATGCACTTGAGCACGCTCGACAAGCCACGGACCGCTCCCGGCTCGACGTACAAGTGGATCATTCTGGCCGTCTTGTGGTTGACGCTGCTGCTGTCCTACTTCGACCGCGTCGCGATCGCCGCGGCCCTTCCGTTCATGTCCCACGACCTGCACCTGTCCCCGTCCATTGCGGGGCTGGTCTCCGGGGCGCTGTTTCTCAGCTACACGATCGTGCAGGTGCCCGCGGGTTACTTGTCGGACCGCTTCGGGCAGCGGCGGGTCATCGTCGCCGCGATCGCGTGGTGGACGCTGTTCAGCGTGCTCACCGGGGTGCTCTCGGGCAGCGTGCTGACGTTGTTGATCGTGCGGTTCCTGATGGGGGCCGGCGAAGGCTTCCACCCACCACCGTTGTGGCGGATGATGTCGAACTGGTTCCCGGCCGGGCGGCGGGCGTTGCCGCTCGCCCTGATGCTGACCGCGTTGCCGCTCGGGCCAGCGCTCGCGCCCTCCATCGCGTTTCCCATCATCAGATCGTTGGGCTGGCACTGGGTGTTCTACGTGACCGCCATCCCGGGCATCCTGGCGGTGCTGCTGGTCGCCCGCTATCTCCGCGACACCCCACGGTACCGGGACCTCGTCGAACCCACGTCCACGAGCACCGCGACCGGACCGGCGCGGCCGCCGCGGCAGTGGTGGGTGCCCCACATTTGGTTGACGTTCCTGTCGTTCCTGTTCTTCGGGTTCGTCCTCTACGGGTTGATGGGATGGCTCCCGACGTATCTGATCAAGTACCGCGGACTGAACCTGCTGCACGCCGGGGTGTTTGCGACATTGCCCTATGTCGCTGGGGTGGTCGGCATGCTGCTGGGCGCGTGGATCTGCGAGCGCCGCTACAACCACCTCCGTCGGCGCTTCGTCGCGCTCACCTACCTGGCCACGGCGGTGTGCATCGCGCTGACCGCGATCGCCCCGACGGTGACGCTCGCGGGCACCTTCCTGACCATGGCGGGTTTCTTCCTCTACTCCGGGTTGGGACCCTTCTGGTCGGTGCCGATGGACGTGGTGCGCCCGCACGAGGTCGGGATGTGGCTGGGTTTCATCAACATGGGCACCCAGATCTCCGGCTTCCTCGGACCGATCATCATCGGCTGGTTGATCCAGGTCAGCGGCTCGTTCACCCCGGCCCTGGTCGCGATGATCGTGGCGATGGTGTTGGCCGCCGGATGCCTGAGTTTGGTGCGGGAGAAGGTGACCGAGGCCATCACGCCCCCTGAGCCCGTGCCGGCATGACGGCGATGACCCGCGATGACGCAATGCCCGCGGTGGCACACTCGGGATCATGGCCACCGCGAGCAGCGTGATCGTCGTCGGCTACGCCAAGGTGCCGGTCGCCTCCGCCTCCCACAGCACCCACGAGTTGTTCTCGATCAGCCTGCGCATCGATCGACAGACCAGCCGGATCACCCAGGTCGACTCGACCGCGGTGACCGGCCTGGTCCGGGACTGGCTGGCCGGGCTGCTTTCGGGGATCGACTTCGCCAGTAACATCGATCCCGTCCTCGCTGAAATCGAAGACACGTATCTCGGGCACGCCGCCGGGTCCATCAAACAAGCGATCACCGATGCCTGGCGCCGCTACGCCACCTACCGCAGGGGCTAACGGTCCCGGCCGAAACCGGGCCGCACTCTACGTCTTGCGTGGTGCTCCTTGTCGAACACCGCAAACACGGTGACGGTCCTCCACAATCTTTGGAGAAGAAGAATGACCTATCAGATCCGGCGTCTGAACTTCGGCACGGTCACGATCGATGAGTCGATGCGGCTGCGCGGCATCACACCCGGCCATCAGATCGACGTGCTTGCCCAAGGCTTCCTGATGCTGGGCGCCGCGGGGCCCATCCTCGTGGACGCCGGTTACCGCGACCCGGCGGTACTGGGCATGGGCGGTGAAGTGGGGCCGGGGCAAGGCTTCACCGACCAGCTCGCCGCCCACGGCCTCGGGGTGGAGGACCTGACGTGCGTGATCATGACCCATCTGCACCGCGACCACGCAGGGCACCTCGACAAGATTCCCATGAGCATTCCGGTGATCGTCAACCGCAGCGAGCTGGGCAGCGCCTGCACCGGCATCCAGGGCACGGCCTACGCCAAAGACGACCTGCATCATCTGCTCGACCGCCTCTACACCCCCGGCGCGCTGCGCTTGCTGGACCTCGAACAGTCCGGTCCCGAGGAGGTGTTCCCCGAAATCACCTGCCAACTCTCCGGGGGACACACGCCGGGATCGATCGGCATCGTCGTCCCCACCGACGACGGCGAGGCCTACCTATGTGGTGACCTGTTCTACGACGTCGAGGGCGCGTTGCACGAACAGCCGAGACAAAGCTTCGTCGCGGGAGTGCAACCCTCGATGCTGGTCAGCGACGACCCGGCACTGAGCAACAACTTCACGACCTCGGTGCTGCAGGAGATCGGCGCGATCAAACGCGCCCGCAAATACCGTTTCATCGTGCCCGCCCACGACGATCCCGGTGTGCTCGAGGCAGGCCACTACATCGGGCGCATCAGCGGGGACATCATCCCGGGACCCATCACCCCGGTCGCAGGGTCTGTCCCGTTGTAGGGACTGTCTGGTCGTAGGAAGCCATCACGGTGTCCAGGAGCGTGGGAAAGCGGGCCTGGAGATCGTCGAGCCGGAGCGTGGTCCAGCGCCGGTTCCCCTCTTCGCGCTGCCGGATGACACCGGCCTCGCGCAGCACTCGGAAATGGTGGGTGAGGGTGGAGGGCGCGACCTCGACGGGAAACGTTCCGCAGGCTCGTTCGGGGTCGCCACGCAGGGTCTGCACGATCGTCATCCGGGTGGGATCGGACAGGGCATGCAGGACATCCAGTAGGTCGAGGTCCACCGTCTCGGGGTGGACGAGCGTTCCGTGGCCGCGCTGCGATCGGTGCATCACACCTCTCCTTCGATGTACGTCGTAACTACATGCTACGTTGTTCGACATACGACGAACATCGAAGAAGGGCTATGCCATGCGTGCCGTAGTGATGACCGAACCGTCCCCCGGACCCGACCGCACCGAGGTCCGTGAGGTGCCGGTTCCCCGGCCGGGTGCGGGCCAGGTGAGCATCGACGTTTCCGCCGCCGGGATCAATTTCATCGACGTAATGGCCCGCCGAGGCGACCCGGGCTACGCCACCTCCTGGCCCTACGTACCCGGCCTGGAGGTGGCCGGCACCGTGCGCGAAGTCGGCGCCGACGTCGCCGGCGTGAGCGTAGGTCAGCGGGTGGCCGCATTCACCCCCGGTGGAGGCCTCGCCGAAATCGCCCTGGCCAGGGCCGACCTGCTGGCACCCGTTGCCGAGGGCGTGCCTTTGCCGGTTGCTGCGGCGGCACCGCTCATGCTGTCCACCGCGCTCCTGTTGCTGACCGACGTGGCCCACCTGCAGCCGGGCGAGAGCGTCCTGATGCAGTCAGCCAGCGGAGGTGTCGGCAGCGCCGTCGCCCAACTCGTGCCCGTGCTGGGCGGGGGACTGCGGATTGGGACGGTCAGCACGACCGGGAAGGTGCCCGACGCGCAGCACAGCGGCTGGGACGTCGCCTTCGTCCGTGACGACCACCTGACCGAGGCCACGCGGGCGGTCGTCGCCGGAGGAATCGACGTCATTCTCGACCCCCTCGGCACCACCATGCTCGACCTCGACCTGGCCATCGCCGCACCGGGCGCCCGGATCGTGCTATTCGGCAACGCGGGCGGCGGACAGCCCGAACCCCTGCCGCCGTTAGGCCGGTTGATCGGCGGCAACCTCGCGATCGCCGGTTTCAGCATCAGCCGCCTCGCCGCCACCGCCCCCCAGCGGGTCGCCGCAGCATTGCGCCGGGTGTTGGAATTCCTCGGCGACGGAAGCCTGCACGTGCCGATCACCGAACTCGAATCTCTTGACGACGTGGCGGCCACCCACCAACTCCTCGCCGACAGGCGGGGCCACGGCAAATACGTCGTCCTCGTGCCTCCGCACAACTAAACAGCGCACCACCGGGCCGGCTTAGCCCATGATTTCTCAAACCCCTGGAACAACGACAGCGGCGCAAGCGAAGGCCGTGACGCGGTCCTACCCGACTACCCCGACAGAAGAAAGCAAACCATGCCTGCCTACCTGATGTCTGAGGTCAAAATAATCGACCAGACGCTCGCCGAACGGTATCGAGCTTTGACGGCCAACTCGGTCACCGCATACGGGGGAGAATATCTCGCCCGGGGAGTAACTCCCGAGGCCGTCGAGGGACAATGGCCCGCCGATCAATACGTTGTCCTGGTGCGGTTTCCCGACCTTGCTGCCGTAAGAGCTTGGTATGCCTCCGCAGGGTACGCGGAGGCGCTTGCTCTCAGTCGCGATGCGCTCTCACGTCGTCTTCTCGTATTCGAGGGACACGTACCGTCACAGGAAGATTGAGAGAAGCCGCCACAGCACTCGTCAGCGTTGTGTCGGAGGTGGCTGGCAGTTGACGTCCACGACTGGTCCACGCAAGCTGACGGCACCGCCGCCGCGCTACTACTCACCAGCCCAGACACCAACTACCTTACCTGCACCGTCCTGCCGGTCAATTGTGGATGGACCGCACACTGAAGGAAGACGCTGCTCGCTTCCCGCGAGGAAAGTTGTGTTCCGTAAGCCGAAGGACGATTGAGACGAAGTTTAGCGCGGTCCGTACGTAGGAGCTAAATCGTCGATGGTCAGATCGTTCCGAGGATCGCGTCCAGCTCTGCCTGTTGAACGGTGATGGGCGTTTCATCTTTGGTGACGAGCACGCTATATCCCGCTTCGCCCGCCTGCGTTGTGATGAGGGTGGCGAACTGGGCATCGCGCTGCATCCAGCTTTCGAACGCCGCTACCGGATCGCTGGTTAGTTCGACGAGTTCCTGAGCCCAGCCGCGACGGGCATAGTGCGCCCGTTGGAAGGACTCGGTGGGGACGATCCAAACCGCTCGATCAGGCGGTACGCCAGACTCGAGCAGCAGCTCGGGAAGGAGCGCGGCCCCCTCAGCGACGATCGTGCCCTCCATGCCACTGAGGTCCTCGAGAAGCTGCGGCCAAGCCTCCCGATACAGACGAAACACGTCGGCAACCTGGATGCCGAGCGGCTGGGCGAGGCGATCGTCAACGCTGATCGACGTCACCTTCTTCAAGGTGGGTCCCCGCTCAACCGAAACGTCGGCGGCATGCCGTTCAAACTCCTCATCGCAGACGTAGAGTCGGGCGCCGAGTCTGGCGGCCAACGCAGCCGCGAGCGTGCTCTTGCCAGAGCATGGCGCGCCACCAATCCACCAAACTCGGCCAAGCAGGGGATGCATGTGCGCGAGCATCTCACCCCCAGTTCTGTGACCAGGGTTCAGCCGACATGTCACCAGTCAGCACGCGTGATCGACGAGTGGCGACGGTGGCCGTTAGCCGAACGACAACCGGACGAAGGGCACCAGCCCTCGGGAGCGCGGAGACCGTTCCGTAGGGGATCCCGTTTCGGGCATCGTATATATAGCATTCCAGTGAGATATACTGAGTGCCATGAAGCACCTAGTCGACGTCGATGACGACGTCTTGGAGCGCGCGAAGCGACACCTGGGAACTCCGACAATCAAGGCGACGGTAAACGCCGCACTGCGGCTGGCCTCAGGAGGCTCGGCCGCCGATGATGACCTCACAGCCGCGGTGGCGACCCTCGCATCCGTGGAGTTCGAGGATCGGTCGGCCGCGTGGCGTTGAGCTACCTCGCCGACACCAGTGTGCTCACTCGGCTCGCCGTACCGCAGGTGCAGGACGCATTGCAGGGACTGTTCGGCTCGGCCGTCATCGCCCGCTGCGCCATGACCGACCTTGAACTCGGTTTCTCGGCACGCAACGCTGCCGAGTGGGACCGTATCCAGGCGGCCGCCGCAGCGTTCACCGGCGTGGAGGTCACCGCGGAAGACTTCCGCCGGGCCGGGCAAGTTCAGCGGATGCTCGTCGTTGCCGGGCTGAAGGGGCGCAAAGTGCCAGACCTGCTCATCGCCGCGGCCGCTGAACGCGCACGCCTGGCGTTGCTGCATTACGACCACGATTTCGAGCACATCGCGCAACTCACCGGACAGGCTCAACAGTGGATCGTCCCGCCGGGAACCGTGGACTGAACGCACCTCGCGCCAGGCCGTTGAGCGATCGATGACCGGTGAACGATCCGCGGGGCTGAGCAGGTCGGTCCCGCCCACGGCCGACTTCCTGCGCGCGTCGGTGGCGCTACGGCGACCCTGACCAGTCCACAAATACTCTTGTACAAATACCGTTGTGCAAGTAGGTTCCGGGCATGTCGAACCCCTCGCCCGCCGATCAGCCTGCCCACCGCGACGACGTTCGCCGGATCAGCGAGGCCGCCGTGCTCAGCGCCATCGCCAACCCGTTCCGCTCCCGAATGCTCGATGCGCTGAAGGTCGACGGCCCGTCGACTGCATCGTCGTTGTCCAAGCGCACCGGCCAGGCCGTGGGCAGTGTCAGCCACCACCTGAAGGTGCTCGCCGAGGTGGGGCTCGTCGAGGAGGTACCTGAGCTGGCGCGCGACCGTCGGGAGCGGTGGTGGCAGCTAGTGTCGTCCGGGTTCCGGTGGTCGCGCTCGGACCTCGTCGGGGACCCCGTGGCCGCCGAGGCCGGCGACGCGGCCGAGTCGATGTCGTTGTCCCGCCAGGTCGAGCGCAAGCGCGCCTGGATGGACAACCGGGAGGCCGCCGGCACCTGGGGTGACGCGGCGTTCGCGACGCAGGACTGGCTGCACCTGACCCCCGCCGAGCTGCACGAGCTCAGCACCGAGATCATCGACGTCATCCTGCGGTGGAGCACCCGCCCCCGCGACGATGGGATCGAGCGTGAGCCCGTATTCATCTTCGCCCACGGGTTCCCGAGCCAGCCGTGACCACCACAGCTGTCCGCCCGCTGCGCGGCAACCCGGAGTTCACCCTCCTGTGGTTCGGGCAAGGCATCAGCGTCCTCGGCAACGCCACCACGGTCGTGCTCGTGCCGCTGCTCGCCGTGACGGGCTTCGCAGCCGGCGCGGGGTGGGTCGGGGTGCTGACCGCCGCCGCCTGGCTGCCGTGGCTGGTGATCGGGCTCCCGGCCGGAGCATGGATCGACCAGTGGCCCCCACGAACAGTGATGATCACCGCGGACCTCGTCTCCGCCGCCGTCCTGGCCAGCGTTCCCATCACGTGGTTCCTCGGTGCGCTCACCCTGGCGCACCTCGCGGTCGCCGCCCTGACCAGCGGGGCGTGCACAGTCTTCTTCCGCAGCGCCTACATCAAGCTCATCACCGACGTCGTCGAACCGTCCCAGCTCGAGGCCGCCAACGCCCGGCTGATCGGCACCGAGTCCGCGATGCAGATCGGGGGCCAGGGCCTCGCGGGGCTGATGGTCCGCGCCGTCGGCGCGGCAGGCGGACTGGTCGCCGACGTCGTGTCCTTCTGCGTGTCCGCCTGCTGCCTGTGGCGCATCCGCACCCCCGACGCCGAACCCCACCGCGAACGGCCAGAACCCTTGCGGCACCGGATCGGCGCAGGCATCTCCGCGGTGGTGGGTGATCCGTACCTGCGGGCGCTGACCGTGATCGGTGGAGCGTCGAACTTCGGGTTGGCCGCCATCGACACGCTGGCCGTCATCTTCTGCCTGCAGTCCCTCGAGATCAGCCCCTCCCTCGTCGGGTACGTGCTCGCCCTCGGCAGCACCGGAGCGGTCCTCGGAGCTGTCGCCGCGCAACGCATCTCTGCCCGCTGGGGATCGGGCCGGGCATCGACCTGGCTGATGGTGGCCTCCGGGTTCTCCGGATTGCTGGTCCCCCTCGCGACACCGGGCCCCGGCATCGCCTGGTTCATCCTCGGCACGTTCGCGCTCGGGCTGTTCGTCGTCGCCGGGAACGTCGTACGCAGCGCCTGGCGCCAGCGGTACGTCCCCGCGGCCATGATGGCCCGGGTCATCACCACGACCCAGATGGTCAACTTCGGCACCATGCCGATCGCGGCACTGACCGCCGGCGCTCTGGGCGCAACGATCGGGCTGCGCCCCACTCTCGCGGTCATGGCCACGGTCCACGTCCTCGCGAGCGTCTCCATCCTGATGACGTGCCTGCGACCCCTGCGCGAGCTGCCCACGCGCTCGCCCTGATCAACACACCCACCGTGTCCGCGACACCTGTCAGGCTCCGCCTGTTCGAGCGCCCCTTCCTGGACCGCACCAGGCCTCCGTATCCCGGTAGCCGAAGCGCATACGGCGCACCCGCCGGTCAGGTCTGACCGATCCGATCGTGTGTCACAAGGGATCGGCTACTGCGACTTCGGGTCGGCCGCGGGGATGGTGGCCAGCACTGCGGCGATGGCGCCGGTGACGGCATGGACAGTCGTCTCGTCGGCGATCAGCCCGTCGGCGTCGACGGCGTTGCGGTCGATGGGCACATGCGTGCAGGCCTCAGGCAGCACGCGGGCTTGGACGTAACCGAGCACCGTGGCCAGTTCGGCGTGGGCTCCTTCACCGCGGCGGCCGCCGGCAGCGACCTTGATCCAGGCGACGGGCTTGTCGCTGAACACGGTGCTGCCCACGGTCCAGTCCAGGGCGTTCTTGAAGGCTCCCGGAAGGGCGCCGGCGTACTCCGGCGTGCACAGCACAACCGCGTTCGCTCCGGCCAGCAGGTCGCGCAGCGCGGCGACGGGTGCGGGCAGCGGGTCGCGGTCGAGATCGGGGTCGAAGTGGGGTAGTCCGGTCAGGGCGGTCCAGGCGGTCACGGTGGCTCCCGCCGGGGGGTGGGCGGCGGCCGTGCGCGCGAAGGCGGTGTTGGTCGAGGCGGCACGGGTGCTCCCCGGACATGACCACCACGCTGCGCTCCATCACCCGTCATACCTACCCCACACGGGAGCGCAGCGCGACACTGCCCAGCGCGTAGCGGTCGCTCGTCGTTCCACTGGAGGATCGACCATTGGGACGTGGTCGAAGCGGTATCGGCGAGTGCCAGTGCAGTTACCCTCCTGCGCTGAGGGAGTCGAGGTCAGCCGGAGAACCGCGCACCACCAACGCGAGTTCATCGTCGGTGTCGATGACGGTCCACGTGACGAACCCGCACCACTCCTGCTCCACGTCGATAAGCTCGGTGAGTTCACGCCGTGACGCCTCGTCCGCCCGGTAGAGCACGACCAGCTCGTCAGGCTGACGGCTGCGGTGAAGCAGGTGGCCACCCTCCAGAGCGCGCCACCTTCGGAGCTGCCCCTCACCACGACCGGGGCCGAGCGTGCACGCAACTGGAAGCTCCTCCACCGGTCCCATCTCTTGTGCCATGAAGGCAGTATCCACCGGGTCGCGCAAAGAATCATTGTTCGCTCTACACGACCGCGGCACCAGTCCGATGATCGATGCTCGCCGGTTATCGCGACGGCGGATGTGTCAGCTGCGAGCGACAACGTACAGCGCGGCCTCGCGCCACTGTCCGGCGGCCCGCCAGACCGCGGAGCGGAGGATCCCTTCGGCGGCTGAGCCCACAGCACCGGCAACGCCGAGCCGGTCGCTGCGACCGGACCGGACACGAGGCGACCGGACCGGACACGAGGCGACCGCGCAGCGGTCGCCTCGACTGCAGCACGCAGCACCTAGCGCGGTGCCCGTGGGCTAACGCGGCTCGACGTCCTTGCCGTAGCGGTAGGCGCAGTACGCACGAAGGCGGCGGGACAGTTCCTCGAGCGTCACCGCCGCGTGATGGCGGGGATCCCAAGCGGCATGAAGACCTATCGACAGTGCTCCTCGCTCGGTCGTGATCTGCACGGCTCGGAGGTCGAACCGCGGGTCGTCCGAGACGACCGCGACGCCGCGTCCGGCGGCTGCCAGCGCCTGGGCGAGTTGGGCGTTGCTGCACTCCAGTACGCTCCCGAGCTGGAGTCCCGCATCGTCGAGAGCTCGCTCGAGCAGCACACGCGGCTTGAATTCCGCCGCCATGACGATCACCGTCTCCTCGACCAGCTCGGCCATGCTGACGTGCCGCCGCGCCCCCCATGGATGATCGGCGGGTATGTAAGCCCAGATGGGCAACACGGCCAGCGCGAGGCCGACCAACGGCGGTTTCGGGGCTTCGGTCATGATCGCCAGATCCGCACCCTCAAACAGCATTTCCTGGTCGCGGGAGGGCTCGGACTCGAGCACGGTCGGGATCGGGTCCTGCGATCTGAGGGTGGCGAGGAACGGAGCAATGACGTCGGTCAGGGTCGTCATCGGCGCGGCGATCGTGAGGCGTTCCAGCCGACCACCGGCGATCGTCGCCGCCGCGAGCAGTGCCGCATCGGCCCGAAGCAGGAGGTCACGGGCGATCGGCAGGAACTGCCGTCCGGCCGCGCTGAGCACCAGCCGTCCACCCCGACGAAAGAACAGATCGACCGCGAGGCTCCGCTCCAGCTGACGCAGCTGTCTCGACAACGACGGCTGGCTCACGTGGACGACGTCGGCCGCCGCACTCACCGATCCGGCGTCGACCGTCGCGACGAAATACCTCAGCGTTCGCAGCTCCATGCTCATGCCTGGAAAGCATAGGTGCGATCAGAAACAAGTATTGGACGGCATGGAACGTCCGCCCCAGACTGTGAGGTGAACCACCCCCACCTATCACGTCCAGGAGCAGGTATGTCCGACCGTCTCGAACAACGCCGTGTGCTCGTTACCTCGATTCCCGGTCCGTTGTCGACCGCGCTGATGGCCCGCAAGCAGTCAGCGGTGGCGCAGGGCGTAGCCACGACTATGCCGGTCTTCGCGGCCGACGCGGGCGGCGGCATCGTCAAGGACGTCGACGGCAACTCCTTGATCGACTTCGGCTCCGGTATCGCGGTGACGACGATCGGCAACAGCGCACCGCGTGTGGTCGAGGCCGTGCAGGCGCAGGTGGAGAAGTTCACCCACACCTGCTTCATGATCACCCCGTACGAGGGCTACATCGCCGTGGCCGAGGCGCTCAACGCCCTGACGCCGGGCGACCACGAGAAGCGCTCTGTGCTGTTCAACTCGGGCGCCGAGGCGGTCGAGAATGCTGTCAAGATCGCCCGGGTCCACAGCAGGAAGAGTGCCGTCGTCGCGTTCGACCATGCCTACCACGGCCGGACCAACCTGACGATGGCGCTGACCGCGAAGAACATGCCCTACAAGGACGGTTTCGGGCCGTTCGCCTCCGAGATTTACCGGGCGCCGCTGTCCTATCCCTACCGAGACGACAAGACGATCGATGGCGAGTTCGCAGCCAGGCGCGCGACCGACCTGATCGAAAAGCAGGTCGGTGCCGCCAATCTCGCCGCCGTGGTCATCGAGCCCATCCAGGGCGAGGGCGGATTCATCGTCCCAGCACCGGGATTCCTGTCCGCGATCGTGGACTGGTGCACCGCCAATGACGTCGTGTTCATCGCCGACGAGGTGCAGACCGGCTTCGCGCGCACCGGTGCCCTGTTCGCCTGCGAGCACGAAGGCATTGTGCCCGACCTGATCGTCACGGCCAAGGCCATCGCCGGCGGCCTCCCGTTGGCTGCCGTCACCGGCCGCGCCGAAATGGTCGACGCACCGCACGCCGGGGGGCTGGGCGGGACGTACGGCGGGAACCCGCTGGCCTGCGCTGCCGCTTTGGCGACGATCGAGACGATCATGTCCGACGATCTCGTCGCCCGGGCCCGGGAGATCGAGCACCTGATGTTCACCCGGTTCAACCAGGTGCAGGCCGACGACAGCCGCCTCGGTGACGTCCGCGGCCGAGGCGCGATGATCGCAGTCGAGCTGGTCAAGGCCGGGTCGCACGAGCCTGACGCGGACCTGACCAGGGCCGTGGCCACCGCTGCCCACCAGCAGGGACTGATCGTCCTGACCTGTGGAACCTACGGCAACGTCCTGCGCTTCCTCCCGCCGCTGTCGATCAGCGACGAGCTCCTGCACGAGGGACTGGACATCCTCACGAAGATCTTCGGAGACACCAAATGACCAGCACGGCGATCATCGAGGCCACACCGTTGGACGACGCACGCGAGCAACTCGCGGACGCGGTCAAGATCCTCGGCTACGACCAGGGCATGTTCGACCTGCTGGCCACACCGAGGCGCGAGATGACTGTCAGCATTCCGCTGCGCCGCGACAGCGGCGACGTCGAGCTCCTGATCGGCCACCGCGTCCAGCACAACCTTTCCCGCGGTCCTGCCAAGGGCGGCCTGCGCTACAGCCCGGACGTCGACCTCGACGAGGTACGGGCGCTGGCGATGTGGATGACGTGGAAGTGCGCCCTGGTCGATGTTCCCTACGGCGGCGCCAAGGGCGGGGTCAGGATCGACCCGCGCGACTACTCGCCGGCCGAGCTCGAGCGCGTCACCCGCCGCTACACCTCGGAGATCATGCCGGTCATCGGGCCTGAGCACGACATTCCCGCTCCCGACATCGGCACCGACGAGCAGACGATGGCCTGGATGATGGACACGTTCTCGGTCAACAAGGGCCACACCGTCCTCGGTGTCGTTACCGGCAAGCCCATCAGCCTCGGTGGTTCACTGGGGCGAGCTTCGGCCACCTCACGCGGAGTCGTCGACATCGCTCTCGCTGCCCTCGAGCACTGTGGGATCAACCCGATCGACGCGACCGCAGCCGTGCAGGGCTTCGGCAAGGTCGGTCGCGGAGCGGCCCGATTCCTCGCCGAGTCCGGTGTTCGGGTCGTCGCCGTGAGCGACCAGTACGGCGCCATCAGCGCGGGGAGCGGACTCGACATCGCCGAGCTCGAGAAGCACGTCGAGGAGACCGGAACCGTGACGGGCTTCCCCGGATCACCGGACATCCCCCACGAGAGCCTCCTCGAGCTCGACGTCGACCTGCTGGTGCCCGCCGCAGTGGAGGGAGTCCTCCACCGGGACAATGCCGACCGGGTGCGCGCCCGTGTCGTCGTTGAAGGCGCCAACGGACCCACCAGCCCGGAAGCGGACCGCCTACTGGCGGCGAACGACGTGCTCGTGGTCCCCGACATCCTGGCCAACGCCGGAGGGGTGATCGTCTCCTACTTTGAATGGGTGCAGGCGAACCAGGCCTATTGGTGGTCCGAGGCCGAGGTCACCGAACGCCTCGCCGCCCGCATGCGTTTGGCCTGGGACCACGTCATCGCACACGCTGCCACGTACCAGCTGTCGTTGCGGACTGCGGCCACTTGTCTGGCCGTCCAGCGGGTCGCCGAGGCCCACCAGCTGCGGGGGTTGTACCCATGAGCGGCGCAGTGGCGACAGCCGTCTCCGAGCTGGCGTCCGAGCAAGGCGTGTTCATCGACGGACAGTGGACCAGCGGTGCGGCCGGCAGCTTCCACGTCGATGATCCGGCCACCGGCGTTCCGATCGCGACCGTCGCGAACGGCGCGGCCTCCGACGGCGTCGCAGCGGTCGACGCTGCCTCCGCCGCCTTCCCGGCGTGGCGTGCCCTGCCCGCCCGCGAACGGTCCGAGGTCCTGCGTCGCTGCTTCGAGCTCATGGTGCGCGACACCGACCGGCTCAGCGACCTCATCGCCGTCGAGAACGGCAAGCCGCGCGCGGACGCGCGATCAGAAGTGCTCTACGCCGCAGAGTTCTTCCGCTGGTTCGCCGAGGAAGCCGTGCGCACCGACGGTTCCTACGGTGCAGCACCGGCCGGTGGCACCCGCACAATCGTGACCCACCGGCCCGTCGGCGTCGCAGCCCTCGTCACGCCGTGGAACTTCCCGGCCGCCATGGCGACCCGCAAGATCGCCCCGGCGCTCGCCGCCGGCTGCACCGTCGTCCTGAAGCCGGCCGCCGAAACCCCACTCACGGCGCTGGCGCTCGCCCGACTCATGACCGAAGCTGGCGTGCCCCACGGCGTGGTCAACATCGTGCCGACAACCCATGCCGCCCTCGTCGTGACCGCGTGGCTCGAGGATCCGCGGGTCCGCAAGGTCTCGTTCACCGGGTCGACTCGGGTGGGCCGCCTCTTGCTGCACCAGGCCGCCGATCGCGTCGTCAATACCTCCATGGAGCTGGGTGGAAACGCGCCGTTCATCGTCACCGACGATGCCGACGTCGATGCCGCCGTGGCCGGCGCGATGATCGCCAAGCTCCGCAACGGCGGGCAGGCCTGCACGGCCGCCAACCGGTTCTACGTCCACGAGTTGGTCGTTGCGGAGTTCGCGACCAAGCTCGGCCGCAAAGTCGCTGCTCTGTCGGTGGGTGCCGCGGCCGACCCGAGCACCCAGATCGGTCCCCTGATCAGCCGCGCGGCCGTCGATCGCGTGGGGCGTCTGGTCGACTCAGCCGTCGCGTGCGGTGCGCGGATCACCCATCGGGCCGAACTCCCGCCGGACTCCACGGGCTACTTCTATTCACCAACCGTGCTGCGTGACGTGCCGGCGGATGCGCAGATCGTGCAGGACGAGATCTTCGCCCCCGTTGCTCCGATCGTCACTTGGTCCGACGAGGGCGAGCTGCTGCGCATGGTCAACACCTCGGAGCTCGGCCTCGCCGCCTACGTGTACACACGAGATCTGCAGCGAGCGGTGCGACTGGGCGAGGCGATCGATGCCGGAATGGTCGGCATCAACCGCGGCATCGTCTCCGATCCCTCGACGCCGTTCGGCGGGCTCAAGCAGAGCGGGCTCGGACGCGAAGGCGCCCGGGTCGGTCTCGAAGCCTTCCAAGAGACGCAGTACCTCAGCATCGACTGGCCCGAAGAGGGCCCCCAATGACCAGCAACCCGTTGTCGACATCGTCTCGACCCGTCCACGCCACGAAGGAGCCACGCACATGTCGGTAGACAACCGGAACGAGACGACCGGAGCGGGCGGTACCGCGTCGGGACTGCGCCGAGAACTCAAGGTGACCGACGCCGCCGCGTTCTCTATCGGGCTCATTGGTCCGGTCGGGGCGATGGCGCTGCTCGGCGTCGGCGCCGCCGGGCTCCTCGGGCCGGGGGCAACGTGGGCTTTTGTCTTCGCCATCATCGGCGTGTCCTTGGTGGCCTACGGCTTCGTCAAACTTTCCCAGCACATCTCCCACACCGGCTCGGTCTACGCCCTCGTCGGACGCACGCTCGGCCCGCGGGCCGGCTTCGTCGCGGGCTGCGCGCTGTTCGCCGCCTACGCCACGATCGGCACCGGTTCAACCATCGAGATCGGCCTGTTCTTCGACAAGTTTCTGACGGGTATCCACCTCGGTCACGCTCAGGAATGGATCTGGACGGGCGTCATCGCACTCGTGCTCGTCGCCGCGCTGGCACTCAGCGAGATCCGGGTGATCACCCGAATCCTGCTCGTGTCGGAGCTGGTCGGCGCAGCGCTCGTCTGCCTGCTGAGCGTGGTCATCCTGGTCCGGGCCGGTATCGGGCGCGCCCCGGCCGGACAGAAGCTGAGCTGGGACTTCCTGCAACTTCCCTCCGGTACCGGCGTCGGAACCATCGCTGGTGCCGCCGTCTTCGGCTTCCTGGCCTTCGCCGGGTTTGAGGGTGCGGCCGCGCTGGGTGAGGAGACAATGCACCCCAAGCGGGACATTCCCAAGGCCATCAAGATCGCCGTACTGATCGTCGGAGCGTTCTTCTTGCTGACCATCATCAGTCAGTCGGTGGGCTATGGCACCGGCCCCGATGGCGTCAAGAGCTTCACGGACGCGGCATCGCCATTCGGTGACCTCGGCAGTGCCTACGTCGGCTCAGCACTCGCGGTGCTGCTCAACCTGATGGCGAGCATCAGCTTGTTCGCGATCACCCTCGGCACGCTCAACGGCGCGGCCCGAATCTTTTATGCGCTGGCGAGGGACGCAGGGGGCAAAAGTCAGCTCACCCGGCTCTCGCGTCGGGGCGCGCCACTGGTCACCCTGGCGATCACCTTGACGCTGGTGCTGTGCTTCATGGTCGGTCAGCGGTTAGCCGGAACCGGGGTCGAGGACGCGACGTTCTACTGGCTGACGCTGGGGACGATCTCATTGCTGGTGGCGTACGCGCTCGCCACCTGCGGCGCTTTCCGGTTCCTGTTCGCAGACGGTCCGGCCAAGGCGCCACGATGGCAGGCAATGATCCCGGTCCTCGCGTTGGCCTTCGTCGTCTACACGATCTACAAGAACGTGGTCGGGGTCGAGGGCCCCTACCGCGTCTTTCCCTACGTCATCTTGGCGTGGCTGGTGCTGGCGACGATCGTCGTATTCACCGTGCCCGGCCTAGCCGATCGGGTCCGAACCCGCCTGGCCAGCGCAGATGCGACACCGGAGCTCGAATGACCCGCGTCAGCTGCCAGCAGCTCGCGCCCCGCATCGGCGACTTCGCGGCCAACGCAGCGATGAGCGTCGCGGCGATTCGGGAGTCCGTCGCAGCCGGCGCTGACGTGGTCGTCCTGCCCGAGCTGGCGACCTCCGGCTACGTCTTCACGTCCCCTGCGGAGGCGCAGACCGTTGCCATCACGCGCGCTCACTCAATGTTCACCGACTGGGCCGACGCCGCGGGCTCCGCTGTTGTCGTCGGCGGGTTCGCCGAACAAGGCGATGACGGTCGCCTGTACAACAGTGCGGCTCTCGTCGACTCCACCGGGGTACTCGCGGTCTACCGTAAGACACACCTGTGGGACCGGGAGAAGCTGTTCTTCACACCGGGACCCGACCTTCCCCCCGTCGTGCAGACCCGAGTCGGTGCGCTGGCCGTCCTGATCTGTTACGACCTTGAGTTCCCGGAGCTGACCCGTGCTGTCGCCCTGGCTGGAGCTGAGCTCATCGTCGTACCGACCAACTGGCCACTCGTCCCCCGCCCGCCACAAGAGCGGGCACCGGAGGTGATCATCGCGATGGCCGCTGCCCGCGTCAACCATGTGGGCATCGCCTGCTGCGACCGCACCGGTGTCGAACGGGGACAGGAGTGGACCGAGGCAACCACCATCGTCGACGAGAACGGCTGGGTGATCGCCACCGCCGGGACCGGTACCGGCACCGCCAGCGCAGACCTCGACCTAGCATCGGCCCGAGACAAGACGCTCACCCTGTTGGGCGACGCGTTCGGCGACCGCAGACCCGAGCTCTACACAGCACTGACCGAACCGCACCACGCCACGGTCGTCGAACGCTCACCGGACTGACTACCGCCGAGGCAGCGGTTCAGGTCGGCCTTCGGAACCAGGCCCGGGATTCCGGCGTGGCGAGAGGAGACGGAGAAGATGGGTGAGGTGATGGAATCAGACAGCCCCGCCAGGCGAGGACGACGGTTATCGGTGGGATCGCGGGGGAGCACTCGCCAAGCGTGGGGCTCGGGGCTGGTTGGGGGATCCAGGGCTGCGCAAGTCGGGTGTGATCCTCGAGGATCATGGCGATGTGGTCGCCGGCGGCGCGCGCTCGTGCGGACGTGACTGGGGCTCTTCTGCGTCGATGGGCGAACGTCCTCGACGACGGATCTCTGGTCTTTCGTGACGATCACGAACTCGAAGACGAGTAAAAGCCGAGCCGGTGCCAGCATGAGCACCACCGCCCAGCGCCGCGCCATCACCTGAGCCATCGCCGATCTTCTGCGCGACCGCCCCGACCACGACACCCCGCCCGCCGAGCGGGCCGGTTGGTGCGCAAGGCTGAGCTGCTCGCCGCCATCGAGGTCGAGGGACGCGAAGCGATGAGCATGGTCGCCACACCACGACTGCTGGCGCCCGCACCGTGCTGATCGGCAAAGGGTCCCTGCCGGTGGCACCCCGCCGACCCGGACACGCCCCATCCTCGAATCGGGGGCAAGCCGGCGCGGCGCGGTGCGGTGGCGCGGCAGCATCTTCTCGGGGCGTGGGTTCAGCCGCGGATTAGTCGCCGGCCTCGGCGGCGGTGGGTGCGGTTGAAGAATCGTCGCCGGACACCTCCCCGGGTGCCGGACAGTCTACGGTGCACCTCGCAGCCTCGTCGTTTTCTGGGTTTGCTCCCGGTATCGGGAGGGGACGCCGACACGCAGGGGGCACGGGCGCCGGTGACGCAGCGCCGGGCGATCATCGGAGACGAGGACCAGAATCCTGCCCGCGGGGCCGGGGTGGGTAAGTGCGAGCACAGCGATGAGCAACACCATCACCGGGCCGCCGCGGCCGGTCATGGGCGAGGACGCCCGGACCCGGTACACCGCAGCCCTCAGCGCCCGGGTCGGCCGCCAGCACGGTCCGCTCCGGGTGGCGACGGTCGGGAAGGCCAAGGCTGCTGCCGCACTCGCCCACCGCTACGGCTGCTCAGAAACGGGCGAGGCAGCAGCAATGTCTGCAGTTCGACCGCAATGGATGACTTGCCCGAACTCGACGGTCCATTCAGCACGATTACATCGGCGGGCAAGTCAGGGATGCTAGCCGCGACCGCCTATTTCATTAGTGCGCCACCACCAGGACCCGACGTGTCAATCAAGGAACCATCACCGACACTATCTGTGTCGCCGACAAGCCCGTGACCAGGGTTGTTGCAGATGACCTGTCCGGAGCCTTTTTCGATAGGGGGGCGTTTCCTGGCACACTGTTCACGGTGGAGCATTTGCG
>JAABUR0100003743.1_pt1 | contig 21004 bp, 18 predicted proteins | sample 5560091 | NCBI WGS metagenome assembly JAABUR01 (sample SAMN10711879, study PRJNA513375) | rock metagenome | isolation source: Antarctica rocks | place: Antarctica: Victoria Land, University Valley sud
GCCTATCTGACCCGTGGCCGGCGAGGCAGCCCGACCATGATCGAGCGAGCCGCCCTGGCCAACTCCACAGACGCGGACCTGCTGCTCAGCCTGCACGTCGAGTCGCATACCTCAGCGCACGCTCGAGGCGTCGCGACGTACTACTTCGGCACCGGCTCGGGATCGGGCCCTGGTTCCTCGGTCGGTGAGAGCCTGGCCGGGATGATCCGTCGTGAGGTGGTCTCGCGGACCGGCCTGCTCGACTGTGGAACCCATGCCAAATCCTGGGACCTGTTGCGGCTGACCAGGATGCCGGCCGTACGGCTGGACTGTGGCTACCTCTCGCATCCCGTCGACCGGCGACTACTTCTTGATGCGCGATTCCGCAGCACGATCGCCCAGGCGGTGCTGGCTGCTATTCAGCGGCTCTACCTCCCGCAGGCCGAGGACCACAAGACCGGCGCCCTGGATCTGGCGCCCCTGCGTCGCTGATCCGCCCGCGTTCCAGCAGTTATCGCGAGAAAGTACGGAATAGGTCCACCCATTCCAGCAGTTATCGCGATAACTGCGGTTCGATCGATGGCCGTCGGCATGACAGCACTGACCCGTACCTACGATGGAATGTCCGCGCGGCGGGACCGTTCAGTGTCATGAGCAGAAAGCGAGCAGCCACCATCGACGACGTACGCGCGGGCACGGAGGCGTCGGTGGCGACCTCCAGCGGGGGTCGCGACGAGTTGGCCGTCGAGCAGGCCTACATCACCGCCCTCTATCGCCGGGTTGACGAACTCCGCGCCCGCGCGCGCGCCGACCTGTCCGACGTTCGGCTGCAACGGGTTTCCGGGCTGACCCACCAGGGCCGCTCCGAACGGGACAGCCGGGCCGGCATGCTCGAGGACCGGGTCGCGCAACTCGACGGGATCGAGGAAGGGCTGTGCTTCGGCCGGCTCGATCGCAGCGACGACGAGCAGTTCTACATCGGCCGGATCGGGGTCGCCAGCCCGACCTATGACCGGCTGCTGGTCGACTGGCGAGCGCCGGCCGCGCGCCCGTTCTATGCCGCCACGCCGCGGGCGCCACAAGGTGTCGTCCGCCGTCGCCACATCCGGACGCGGCAACGGGTGGTGCTCGGTATCGAGGACGACGTCCTGGACATCGACGCCGTCAGCGAGGTCGATCAGCGGCATCTGGCCGGTGAGGGCGCGCTACTGGCCGCGCTCAACGCCGGTCGTACGGGCCACATGCGCGACATCGTCGCCACCATCCAGGCCGAGCAGGACTCGGTCATTCGCGCCGGGCTCGACGGGGTTCTCGTCGTCGAGGGCGGCCCCGGCACCGGAAAGACTGCGGTCGCGTTACACCGCGCGGCATATCTGCTCTACGAGCACCGCCGGCAGTTGGCCTCGCGGGGCGTGCTCGTCGTCGGTCCCGGCGATGTCTTCCTGCGCTACATCGAACGGGTGCTGCCCAGCCTCGGCGAGACCGGAGTCCTGCTGTCCACCATTTCCGGGCTGTATCGGGGGTCCCGGGTCACGGCCGAGGAGGCCGATGAGGTGGCCGCGGTCAAAGGGGCCGCGGGAATGACCGACGTACTCGGGCGGGCCATCCGGCTGCACCAGTCCTTGCCAGATCGGGTTGTCGAGATCCGGTACGGGCGGATGACTCTGGAGATCGACCGCAACGAGGTGGCCCGCTGTCGTGGGCGGGCCCGCCGGTCGCGCCAGCCGCACAACCGGGCGCGGGCGGTGTTCTTGCGGGAGCTGCTCAACGGCCTGGCCACGCAGGCCGCGCACTCCCTCGACCAGGACTTTCTCGAGTCAGGCGCGCGCGAGGATCTGATCAGCGAACTACGCGAGTACGACCCCGTCGTACAGGTGCTCGACGACTGCTGGCCCGTACTCGGTCCCGAGGACGTGCTGCGGACGCTGTTCAGCGACCCCTCCGCGCTGGCCAGGGCCGCGGATCAGCTCCCCGCCGCTGGGCGACACTTGCTCACCCGGCCGGCCGGACACGGCTGGACCGCGGCCGACATGCCGCTGCTGGACGAGTTGGACGACCGGCTCGGCACCATCGCTCCGGCCGACCCGACGGCAGTCGCCCGCCAGGCCGCCGAGGCCGCCGAGGAGGGCTATGCCGCGGAGGTCCTGGCCGAACTCGACCTGATGGTGCCGGTGGATGCTTCGTTGGTGGCCGCGCGCTACCGGGGCACGCCCAACCGGCAGAGCACCGCGGAGCGCGCCGGGGCCGACCGGGCGTGGGCTTACGGGCACGTCATCGTCGACGAGGCGCAGGAGCTCTCGCCGATGGCCTGGCGGATGCTGGCCCGGCGCTGCCCGAGCCGGTCGATGACCGTCGTGGGTGACCTCGCCCAGGCCAGCGGCCCGTCCAGCCTGCGCAGCTGGGCTGAGGCGCTCGACCCGTACGCCCGGGGTCACTGGAGCCGGGTCGAGCTCACCGTCAACTACCGGACGCCGGCCGAGATCATGGCCGTGGCCGCCGAGGTGCTGCACAGCGCCGATCCACGCGCGCGAGCCCCGGAGGCGATCCGGTCGGTCGGTGAGCAGCCACTGGCCGTCAGGGTGCCGGCCACCGACGTCGCTGCCGAGGTCGCCCGGTTGGCCGCCGGGCAGGCGTCCGGCTTCGCGGCCGACGATCGTGGGGGAACCGTCGGGATCATCGCCCCGGGTGCGCTGCTGCCCGCTGTCTCCGCCGCCGTGGCTCGTGAGCTCCCGGCTGCCTCGACCTCGGGCCGGGCCAGCCTGGACACCCCGGCCGTGGTCCTCACCTCGCGGACGACGAAGGGGCTGGAGTTCGACACGGTGATCGTGGTCGAGCCGGCCGCGATCGTCGCCGAGCGGGACCGCGGCCAGCACGATCTCTATGTGGCCCTGTCCCGGGCGACCCAGCGATTGATCGTCGTACATGCCGATCCACTACCGGACGGCATGACCCGCCTCGCCCACACGTAATCACCCCCTTTTTCCTTTCCTGTTCCGCGGTTATGCGCATAACCGTGGCCAATCGGCCCAAATTTCGACGGTTATGCGCATAACCGTGGGGTATTGCTCAAGGTGCAAGCACTCGAATGCCGCGGCCGAATCCGGTCGCGTGGCGTCCGTACACTTTGCTCGTGTCCGGCAACAGGCTCGATCCGTACTCCGACCGCTATGCCGCTCGTACGCACGGCATGACCGCCTCGGAGATTCGAGCTCTGTTCGCCGTCGTCAGCCGTCCGGAGGTCGTCTCCCTGGCCGGTGGTATGCCGGCCGTCACCGCACTGCCGCTGGACGCCGTGGGTTCGATGATCGGCGAGCTGGTCAGCGGGCACGGCGCGGCGACCCTGCAGTACGGATCAGGGCAGGGTGACCCGCGGCTGCGCGAGCGGATCTGCGACGTGATGGCCCTGGAAGGAATCGGGGTCGGCAGGGACGAGCAGGCGTCCCCGGACAATGTCGTGGTCACTGTCGGTTCGCAGCAGGGGTTGGACCTGGTCACCCGGGTCTTCTGCGATCCGGGTGACATCGTGCTGGCCGAGGCGCCTTCGTACGTCGGCGCCCTCGGCGCATTCCAGGCCGCGCAGGCAGAAGTCCGCCACGTCGACATGGACAGCGACGGGCTGATCCCGGAGGCACTGCGCCAGGCACTGCTGACCCTGAAGGCCGAAGGCCGGCGGGCGAAGTTCCTCTACACCGTGCCGAACTTTCACAACCCCGCCGGTGTCACCCTGTCGCCTCAGCGCCGCGACGAGATCCTCGCGCTGGCTGAGGAATTCGACCTGCTGATCGTCGAGGACAACCCGTACGGCCTGCTCGGCTTCGACCGGGACCCGTTGCCTGCCTTGCGTTCTCGCGCGGCTGACCGGGTCATCTACCTTGGCTCGTTCTCCAAGACCTTTTCACCCGGCTTGCGGGTCGGCTGGGTGTACGCACCGGTTGCCGTACGCGAGAAGCTGGTCCTGGCCAGCGAGGCGCAGATCCTCTGCCCACCGTCGCTGACGCAGTACGCCGTGGCGCGCTACCTCGACACCCAGCCCTGGGAGCAGCAGGTCAAGGTGTTCTGCGAGCTCTACAGCGAGCGTCGGGACGCCACGCTCGAGTCGTTGGCCGCGCTCATGCCCGACGGCGTGAGCTGGACCAGGCCCGACGGTGGCTTCTATGTCTGGCTGCAGCTGCCGGAGGGCTTGGACGCCAAGGTGATGCAGCCGCGGGCCGTTGCCGCCCGGGTCGCCTACGTTCCGGGGATCGGGTTCTATGCCGATGGCTCCGGACAGCGTTTCCTACGGCTGTCCTACTGCTATCCCGAGCCGGAGCGGATCCGGGAGGGAGTCCGGCGCCTGGCTGGGGTGATCGAGTCCGAACTGGAACTCCAGGAGACGTTCGGCGGCATCGACCTGGCCACGTTGCACGGCGCGGATGCCTTCACCGTACAAGGACCCGGTTTCCCGAGCGCGACGACGATCGCTCCCGCGGCTGGCGCGAAGGCCCGATCGGTCGCCGGCGGAGCCGGCCCGGCGGCTGATGCCCGATGAGCCCGGCTTCGGCACCCAGCCAAGCGGGTGCCGCTGCGGCATCGGCGCGTGGATCTCGGGCCGCCGCCCGTACCGAGTTCCGAGCGGTGGTGATCGCCGGCGGTCTGGACTTCGAACGAGATGTGTCGATGCACAGCGGGCGCCGGGTCAGCGCGGCCCTGCGCCACGCTGGTGTGGACGTAGAGGTTCTCGACGCCGACGCCCGGCTGTTGCCGGCGTTGGCCGAACATCCCTGTGACGCGGTGTTCATCGCGCTGCACGGTGCCTCCGGTGAGGACGGGTCGCTGCGCTCGGTGCTGGAACTAGCCGGTGTGCCCTTCGTCGGCAGTAGTTCCACGGCGAGCCGGCTGGCCTGGGACAAGCCGGGCGCCAAGATCCGGGTCCGCGATGCCGGGATCGCGACCCCCGACTGGGTTGCCTTGCCGCACTCCACCTACCGCGAGTTGGGTGCCGGTGCCGTACTCGACCTGATCCTGTCCCGCCTGGGCCTGCCGTTGATGTTGAAGCCGGCCCAGGGCGGGTCGGCGTTGGGGACGGTCAAGGTCAGCACGGTGCAGGAGCTTCCCGAGGCGATGATCGGTTCCTTCGCCTATGCCGATTCGGTCCTCATCGAGCGGTTCATCAGCGGCACTGAGATCGCGGTGTCGGTGATCGACCGCCCCGACGGGCCGACGGCGCTGCCGGCCGTCGAGATCGTGCCGCGGTCGGGCGTCTTCGACTACGCCGCCCGCTACACCCCCGGGATGACCGAGTACTTCACCCCGGCTCGCCTCGACGGCGGTCCCGCGGCTCGGGCCGCCGAGGTCGCACTGACCGTGCATCGGACGCTTGGCCTGTCCGGGTTGTCCCGCACCGATGCGATCGTCACGCCCGACGGCGAGGTCTACTTCCTCGAGGTCAACGTCTCGCCGGGCATGACCGACACCTCCATGCTGCCGATGTCGGTGGATGCCGCCGGGCTCAACCTCGGCGCGGTCCTTGCCGACCTGCTCCGCGCCGCGGCGAGGCCCGGTCCGGCACAACCGCCGGCAGGCGCGGGCAACGTCATCAGCGCCTAAGTCGCTCGGGCACCGGTCACCAGACGCTGCGCCTCCCGCCGGGAACGCGCCGTCAAGAAGGTCGGGCCCGACCAGCGCGGATCCACCGGGGCCGCCCGGTAGCGCCAGCGGTTCTTCGTGTGATTCGTCCACGACCACAGCAAGATGTTCTGCTCCCGGTCACGCCGAAACAGATTGCTGAGCTCCTCCCGATTGCCGTTCCACAGTTCCTCCCCGGTCAGACCGCGGCGCAGCGTTCGTACGAGCAACTGGCTCATCACCTGCCACCGCGGCAGATCGAGGAAGACCACCGTGTCCGCACGCGACCACACGATGTGTTGGATCCGGCCGTAGTTTCCGTCCACCACCCAAGTCTCGCCGGTTGTCGCGGCCTGGACCCGGCGGATGAACTCCGCATCGTCGAGGCCGACCCAGCCTGACTGGTGGTAGATCCCGTCAAGTTCGATGTGCGGGGCGCCCAGGCGAGCGGCGAGTGCTCGCGCGACGGTCGTCTTCCCGGACCCGGATACGCCGACCACCGACACCCGACGCACGTCCGGGCAATCTACGCCGAACCGGCGGGTCGACGGTCGCGACCCACCCGGCGCACCATCGCGCCGTTCCCCGGCTTGGTGCGAGAACACCCTGTCCAGTTGCGGAGTGTGCTTGACTAAGCACGTCCAGTGATCGTTGTGCCATCCTTGTACGGGGGCGGAGCGCTCTCGGGGCGCCGGACTGGAGCTAGGCATGCGCAGGATTCGCGGGGCCTTCGTAACCCTGTCTGTGGTTGGGCTGCTCCTGTACCCGTTCGCCTCGCCCGCCGGCAAGGACGCTCTGTACCTGCTGTCGTCGGTCTCAGTCCTCGTCGCGCTGTGGTGGGGCGTGCGCACCTACCAGCCCACTCAACGATCGCCGTGGTTGCTGCTGATGACCGGCTTCGGCTGCTTCCTGGTCGGGGACGCCACGTCCATAGTGCTGGATCACATGGTGGGTGCGGCCAAACCGTTCCCCTCCGTGGCAGATCTTGCCTACCTCCTTTTCTACCCGGTGGTCTACGTCGCCTTCGGCCGATTCTTGAGCTCCACAGGTCATCCCGACCGAGCAGCCTGGGTAGACGCCTCGATCTGGACCATCGGTGCCGCCGTGTTGTTGTGGGAGCCGCTGTTCGAGCCTTACATCGTGGCCAGCGGGGTCAGCACCCTGTCCGTCCTGGCTGCGATGGCCTACCCGTTGCTCGACCTCGGCTTGCTCTTGATGATCTTGCGAATGCTGGCCGGGCGTACGACCGTGTACCCGGCGTACGCACTGTTCACCGCCGGGTTCGTGGCGCTGGTCACGGTAGACCTCGTCTTCAACATTCGTGAGGCGCAAAACGTCTACGTCACGGGCGAATTCACCGACGCGGGTTGGTTACTTCTGAATCTGCTCGTGGGGGCGGCCGCGCTACATCCCTCGATGGTTCGCCTCACCCTTCCTCGTGACCGTGCGCCGGGACCGCCGAGCCAGCGACGCCTTCAGGCGTTGCTCGTTCCGGCCTTGTTCGTTCCGGCTCTGATGGTCTATCAGCTGGTGTCCGGCTCACCCACCGGCGAGAACCGCGATGTTCTGTTCACCGCTGCGGCAACAGCTGCCCTGCTGGTCCTCGTCGTAGCTCGCGGTCGGGGTCTTTTGACGGTTGCTCAGCAGCGTTCGGAGTTACTCGGACAACGATCTGATGCGCTGGAGATAGCCCTCGTCGCTCGAGAGCGAGCTGCCGGCGAACTCCGGCGACAGGTCGATCACGACACGTTGACCGGATTAGCCAGTCGGGACCGTTTCGTGGACGTGCTGGTTGCCGAACTCGCGGCCTGGACCGCGGGAGGTCCAAGCCCCTCGATCGCTTTTCTTGATCTCAACGACTTCAAGACGGTGAACGACACTCTCGGGCACGACGCGGGGGACCTGGTCCTCGTCGAAGTCGCAAACCGGCTGCGGTCCGCCTTGGAGCCCGGTCAGCTCATTGCCCGGTTCGGCGGTGATGAGTTCGCCGTGCTGATCCACGGTGACGCCGACACTGCCGCGCGGCGGCTGCTGATCATGTTGAGACCGCCTCTGCTGTTGCACGGTCATGAGCTGCACCCCGAGGTCAGCATCGGGGTGACGACCGCCAAGGGGCCGAACTGCACGTCCGGAGACATGCTCCGACAAGCCGACGTGGCGATGTACGCCGCCAAGCGCACAGGCGGCGGATGGGCGCGCTACCTGCCCAGTATGTCCGCGGTCCTCCTGGAACAACTCGACCTGCGTGCCCGCCTGGTTCAGGCGCTGGCTGACGGTGAGATCGAGCCCTGGTTCCAGCCCGTGGTTGAACTCGGCAGCGGCAGACTATTGGGATTCGAGGCCTTGGCCCGATGGTGCCGGCCCGGGAGTCCCACGAGCGGCCCCGTCGAGTGGCTGGCCCTGGCGAAGGAGACCGGCCTGGTCTCGGCGATCGACCGGACGGTCCTTAGTGCCGCCCTGGCACAGCTGGCAGCCTGGCGGCGCCAACCCGCGTGCGGCGAACTCGATGTCTCAGTCAACCTGTCGGGACGGACGCTCCGGCAAGCTGGCGTCGTGGGCATGGTGCTCGAGGCACTTCGGGTCTGGCAGGTCCCAGCTGAGCGGCTGATCCTGGAGGTGACCGAGGCAGTCCTGATCGAGGATGACGACGTGGGCGAAAGGCTGCAGAGGCTGCGCGCTCGCGGTGTGCGGATCGCGCTGGACGACTTCGGCACCGGCTGGTCGTCCTTGAGCTACCTGGGTCGGATTCCGGTGGACGTGATCAAACTCGATCGTTCCTTCACTGCTGAACTCGGCCAGTCGCCCGCCGCGGAGGCCATTCCGGCCACGATCATCCAGGTGGCACGTGGCCTGTCACTCGAGGTCGTCGCCGAGGGCGTGGAAACCGACGAACAGGTACAACGGCTCATTGCGATGGGCTTCCGGTTCGGGCAGGGCTACCGCTTCGGGCCGGCCCGGCCCGCGGATGAGTGGGAAGCGTTGCTCAGATCGGGACAGGGCGGGGCTGGACTGGAAATCACGACGGTTGATGCGGCGGCCGTTCCCTTGATCGTGGTGTGAGCTGGCGTCGAGGTATGCGTGCCTGCCCTCCTGCAGAGGCCGGCGTCGCGCTGGATGCTTGTACGGGTCTCGCCGGATCGTTGGCCGCGAGGACACTCAGCTACGCCCTGATCCAGGGTGGCACCGTCCTGCTGATGGGCGGCGAGGACCGAGCAGCGCTCTTGGGCAGTCAGCTGCTGGCAAACCAGGTTCTTGACCCGTGGCCGGGCAGTCCGGCGCACCGAACCTGGGTTCACGCACTAGCAGGCGCTGACGAAGTTCCGGTTCTCGAGTCGGTCGTTCAAGAAGCCAAGCGTGTCGGCGATGGATGCGCGCAGGACGCTGTCGTGCGTCTCACCCTCGTACTCGAGTAGTTGCAGGTCGTCGCCCAACTCGCAACGTTGACTCGCCAGAAGTCGGGTCAGATCGACCGGGACCGTGTCGTCTAACGTTCCCTGCTGGAGCAGGACCGGCACTTCGATGCGCTCGTTCACCGGGTTCTGGGCGGCAAGGAGTTGAAGTGCTTCATCGGAGAGCTGCCCGCCCTCGACCATCTGTTCCGCGCTGAGGCCGGCGTAGGCAATCGCAACCACGGTGAAGCAGCCTCTTTCAATGACGCCGAAGCGTGCCTCGGCCGGCGGGGCAAGGTCTTGAAAAGCGGAATAGTCCGGATACGCCGCCTGCAGGCCGGCCAGGCTCAGCGCCACGTAACCCTGAAGGTAGGTGCCGAGGACCGACTCGGCGATCACCTCGAGGCTGGATGCGGGTGCCAGCCCGACAACTCCCAGCAGGTTCAGGCCCGTGCCGTAGGTGTCAGCGAGCTCCCCTGCGAACAGCGCTGCCTGGCCGCCCTGGGAGTGACCCACCGCGAACCAGTCCTTTCCCGCGCCTACCTGCATCGCCTGCGCGGCTCGGACGATGTCAATGACCGAGCGACCTTCGCTTTCACCGATGAGGTACTCCGCGGGTCCTACCGATCCGAGACCGGGGAAGTCCGCAGCCGTCACGACGAGTCCGGCGTCGAGAAACTCCGACACCTCGACGGCGTACTCCTTGTAGTTGGGCTCCGGATACAGGACCGGTGAGCGCGACGGCGCGCAGCGGTCCGCGCTGCCGGCGGTGCCATGAGCCCAGGACACCACCGGGCGCTGATCAGACCGTCTGGTCCCGGCGGGAACGAGTACGGCTCCTGACACGGGGACAACCGCGCCGGAGGCGTTAGTCGAAGCGTAGGAGATCCGGAAACCGCGTACGCCCGAAGCGAACTGGGGGCCGAGTTCCATGGCTGCCACAGCCAGGAGGTCGCCAGGCTTGAGTTGGTTAGCGTCGGCAGCAGCCGGCGCGGTGGACAGTCCGGCACTGACGATGGCCACCGCAGCAAGAAGTCTCGTGAATCGGTTGCGCAGCATGGAGTCGACCGTAGATCTTGGCGACCTAGCGCGGCGGGTTTCGCGCAGAAATGATTGGCGGGCATTCCGGCTTGGCGGTGTGCTCTCAGACGAGCCGGCATGTCGACCACGTCACCCTGCTCCACTGACTTCCCTACGGCGACGAAGCCCGAGCAGCCTACGGTGAGCCCATGCCGTCTGACCCGACCCGCCGCTGCCACAACGTCCTGGACCCGTTGCATTCGCTGATCTACTTCGCGCCCGAAGCCGACGAGGTGTTCACCGAGGGCGGGCTGCGCCCCGGGCGGATGAACTACTTCGCCAGCCGGGCGGCGCCGATGGGTGCGGTGAGCCCCGGCGTCGTCGTCGCTACTTTCTACAACTTCAGTCCCGACCTGGTTGCCAGACACATCCCAAGGGCATGGACCCTGGCCAACCCGGAAGACATCGTCGAGGCTCGATTTGTGTTGGCGGGCACAGTATTACGGCGCCTACTCGGCGATGACGTTGCAGCTTCCCCCGAGGTGGCGGAAGCCGGTGCCCTGGCTAGGAAGGCGGCCCAGGTCTGCACCCCGCAGGGTCGCCCGCTCTACGCCGCGCACGCCGACCTGGAATATCCGACCGATCCACTGACGTCCCTGTGGCATTCGATCACCCTGCTCCGGGAGTACCGCGGTGACGGCCATCTCGGCGTACTCATGCAGCACGGAATGTCCGGGCTTGACGCACTGCAGACCCACCAGGCCACCGGCAAGGCATTCACCGACGAGTTCGCCCAGGCCAGCCGCGGCTGGTCGGCCGAACTATGGGCGGCGGGAATCGCCGGATTGCAGGAACGTGGTTTGCTCGACGAGAACGGAGGCCTCACCGAGGCTGGCCGAGAGAAGCGTCGCGAGATCGAGGAGCGGACCGACGACCTGGCGCGCGCGCCGTACGACTCGTTGGGAGATGCCGACTTGGCGCGGCTGACCGAGATTGGACTGGGCCTCACCCGTCGCGTACAGGCAGCCGGCGCGTTCCCGACCGCTGCCTTCGCCGCCCGACCCAAGTCCGCCTAGCCCGCCGCCCAGTGCTCTCCGCCGTTATGCGCATAAGAGTCAGAATCCGAGCCAAACTTGAACCGTTATGCGCATAAGGGTCGGCTACGTCGATTCGGTTGTGTCCGATTCCGGGCTGGGGTGTATGAGGGCGACGATGCGTTCCAGGTCCTGGATCGACCCGAACTCCACCACGATCCGGCCCTTACGGCGGCCGATCTCCACCCGCACCTTCGTGTCGAAGGCATCGGAAAGCCGCTCGGCCAGGTCATCGGCACCCGGGGCTGAGATCCGGCCGGTTCGCTTCGCCCGGCTCCGACCAGGCCTGGCCGCACCCGTAGACACGAGTTCCTCGGTCGCGCGTACCGAGAGTCCCTCGGCCACGATCCGCGTGGCCAAGGCTTCCTGGGCCTCGGTCTCCTCGAGTCCGAGCAAGGCGCGGGCATGTCCAGCCGAGAGCACCCCTGCGGCCACTCGGCGTTGTACCGGCACGGGAAGCCGGAGCAGCCGAATCGTGTTGGTGATCTGCGACCGGCTCCGGCCCAGCCGCCCGGCGAGCTCTTCGTGGGTCACGCCGAACTCCACCAGCAGCTGGTCATAGGCCGCGGCCTCTTCCAGCGGGTTGAGCTGCACCCGGTGGATGTTTTCCAGCAGGGCGTCGCGCAACAGGGCGTCGTCGGAGGTGTCCCGGACGATCGCGGTGACCGAGTCAAGTCCAGCCAGCGCAGCGGCGCGCAGCCGGCGCTCGCCCATGACCAGCTGATACTTGTCGCGCTCAAGGGGTCGTACGACGATCGGCTGCAGCAGCCCGAACTCCCGGATCGAATGGGCGAGTTCTTCCAAGGCCTCCTCATCGAACACCTGGCGCGGTTGGGCGGGGTTGGCCTCGATTGCCGCCAAGGCGATCTCGCGCAGCGCCAGACCTGGGATCGGCTCGACAGCATCGACAGCGGATGCCTGATCAAGGTAGGCCCCACCGGCTGGCGAGCCTGATCCTGAAACCTCCTCGGGTGAGGGCCGGCGAGCGGGCGAGTCAGCGGTCGATCCTCCCGGGGTTGGTTCACCGCCCTGAGACAGCGGCGATGCGGCGTCGGCCTCGGGCTCGGCGGGCTGTGCCGTCAGCGGGACGCCCGCCGGTGCCGATGTCGGGATGAGCGCGGCCAGACCGCGACCGAGCCCGCCGCGCTTGGTCACTGGTCGCCTCCACGCTCGCCGGGGGAGCCCGCTGCCGGCTCATCCGCCGGGGGCGGGCCGGGGCCCGCGGCTGGCTGCGAAGAGAAGTCTGGTCCCGCCGCATCGGCCGAGGGTGGGCCGGGACTCCCAGGTTCCGGCGAGGAGGAGTCGGAGCTCTCGGCTTCCGATGTCTCCGCGCCGGCCACCGACCCCACCTCGGAGTCAGCCACCGACCCGGAAGCCGGTCTCGACGTTTCATCCTGCGAGGCCAGTTCGGGTGGTGGCGGATGTGGTGCGGCGCGGCCACGTTGAGCCATCTCCCGGGCGGCCTCCAGATAGCTGATGGCGCCGCGCGAGCCGGGATCATAGGTCAGCACCGATTGCCCGTACCCAGGCGCTTCGGAGACCCGAACGCTGCGCGGCACCACAGATTCCAGCACCAGCGGACCGAAATGCCGACGCACCTCATCGGCCACCTGGTCCGACAGGCGAGTCCGGGCGTCGTACATCGTCAGCAGGATCGTCGAGATGGCCAGCCCTTCGTTGAGATGGGCCCGGATCATCTCGATGCTGGACAGAAGCTGGCCCAGGCCCTCTAGTGCGTAGTACTCGCATTGGATCGGGATCAGCACCTCGTCCGCGGCGACGAGGGCGTTCACGGTCAGCAGGCCCAGCGAAGGCGGGCAGTCGATCAGGACGTAGTGCGGTGCCGCGTCGGGGCGTTCTTCGAGGTAGGCCGCAATTGCCTTGCGCAGCCTGGTCTCCCGGGCGACCACGGATACCAACTCGATCTCGGCACCGGCCAGGTCGATAGTGGCCGGTGCGCAGGTCAGACCGGGAACGCTGTCATGCCCCACGGCGACGTCGGCCAGCGAACTGTCTCCGATCAACACGTCGTAGATCGAGGGTGTGCCGACCGCGTGCTCGACGCCGAGACCGGTGCTGGCGTTCCCCTGGGGGTCTGAGTCGATGACAAGCACCCGGGCGCCGTGCAGCGAGAGGGCGACTGCCAGGTTGACCGCGCTGGTCGTCTTGCCGACCCCGCCCTTCTGGTTGGACACCGCGATCACTCGCGGGCGCTCGGGGAGGGAGAACGGGGACAGATCCCGGGCGTGCAGCACCCGGGTGGCCCGCTCGGCCTCGACGGCGATCGGGGTCGGCGGTTCGTCGGGGTCGGCGATCGCGGCGGGTAGCTCTGCGAGCCGATTCCAGATCTCGGGCGACACGATGTTGCGTGGTGGGATGTTCTCGCTGCTCACTTCCTCACCCCCTGTGTTTCACGTGAAACATCGGTTAGTCGTCTTCCTTCATGTTTCACGTGAAACACCACGCCAGGTCATTGCGATCACCGTAGCCTTTGAGTCGCCGTACGGAGCCGGAACCGCACCTGCGCTGCCAACCGTCAGCACCTCGGCCGACCCGAATCCAAGCTTCTCCAGCATCGCCTGATCTCGCTCTAGTTCCTCCTCGGCCGATGACCCCTTCACGGCCACTAACCGGCCACCGGACCGCAGCAGTGGGGCGGCCCAGCGACCGAGTTGGCCGAGGGGTGCGACCGCTCTGGCGGTTACCACATCTGCCGGCAGTGGCCGGTCCGCCGCAGATCCTTCAGGGAGCAGGGCCAGACCAGCGGGCGTGGCCCGGGCTCGTACGATGTCGACCCGCAAATTCAGGTCGGCACAGACCTCCAGCAAAAAATCCACGCGGCGCGCCTTGGGCTCGACCAGCACAAGCCGCAGGTCCGGACGAGCCAGCAGCAGCGGGATACCGGGCAGCCCGGCCCCGGCGCCAAGGTCGAGAACGACCGAGTCAGGCCCGATCAGGCCTGCTATCCCGACCCCGTTGAGCAGGTGACGTTGCCAGATCTGGTCGCCCTCGCGGGGCCCGAGGAGTCCTCGGGTGATCCCGGCACCGACGAGCCATTCGGCGAACCGCTCGGCCAGCGGCATCCGGTCACCGAAGACAGCCGCGGCTTCCGGAGGGGCTGCAGGGACGCTCACCGATCGGGCAGGATGACCACTCGGCGGTCCGGCTCCTCGCCCTCGGATTCACTGCGCACTCCGTCGGTAGCGGTGACGACGTCGTGCACGATCTTGCGTTCGAAGGCGTTCATCGGGGTCATCCGCATCATCTCGCCGCTGTCGATGACGCGGCTCACGCTGCTCGCGGCCAGGGCGCTCAGTTCGGTACGCCGTCCAGCCCGGTAGCCGCCGACATCGAGCATCAGCCTGGTACGCACCCCGGTCTGCTGGGCCACGGTGAGCCGGGTGAGTTCCTGCAGCGCATCCAGCGTCACCCCACGGGCACCGACGAGCGGGTCGAGGTCATCGGCTCCGACGATCGCGACTACCGCCCGGCTGCCCTCCACGTCCAGGTCGATGTCACCGTCGTAGTCGAGGATGTCGAGCAACTGCTCGAGGTAGTCGCCGGCGATCTCGCCCTCCTGGACCAGTAATGCCTCGCCGGAAATGGGGGGGTCCTCGGGATCGTCGTCGGCCGCCTTGCCCTCCTCGGCCGATCCCGCGGACTCCGCCAGGGCGGAGTCACCCTTCCCGGCGGATGCAACCACGTGGCCAGACTCCGTTGCGTCAGTGGACTCGGATGCGGCGACCAGGTCGCTCGGCGGGGTGGACTCGCTGGATTCGGCTGGATAAGCCCCGGCGGTCGCGCTGGGCGGCGCCGATCCACCACCCCGATCAGCGGAAGCGGCGGCATCCTGGGGTGCAGGCGGCTCGCGGTCGGCCGCGTTGATCTGTGTTTCAGTCGTTGGTTCTTGCACTGGGAGGACTCCTTGCTCAGCGGTGCTCAGCGGGCTTGGTGGATCGCTGGAACTGCGATCACTTTGTTGGGCGTCGGTCGGAGGGCGCCAAAGCTGGTCAGCGTCTCTTGCGCCGATTCTTGTTGGCAGCCGGGCGATTAGCCGGTTGTCCAGCTGAGCCTGCCTTCGCCCTGGGCTTGCTGGCCATCTGCGGGGCATCCGGCTTGCTGCCTTGGGGGGCTGCACTCGCAGAACCGCCGTTTCGGTCAGAACCAGTGGGGCGTCCCGCCGATTTCCCGGCGCTGCTCGTCGATGTTCCACTCGACGCTCCGCCGTTCGACGCTCCGCCGTTGGCCGACCGGGCGGAGTCGGGCTGCCCATTCGACGGCGACGACGCGGCCCGCTTGCGCCGCTTTGCCGGCGCACCGGAGGTATCCGGGACAGCAGTCGCATTCGTGCCTTCGTCGCCGGCCAGGTCGGCGGCGGTCGCGGCGTTCACCACCGGAGTCCGTCCCCGGGGTCCGCGTATCGGCTTGGCACCAGGCTTGGGCGCCAGCTCTTTCGGGTCGATCTTCGGCCGGTCAGCCACGGCCTTGGCCAGCGCGCCGGCCGAACCCGGGGGAGGCAGCTTCTTCAGGATGTAGAACTGCTGGCCCAGGGTCCACAGGTTGTTGATGAACCAGTACATGAGCACGCCGAGCGGGAAGAAGAAGCTCGACGCGAATAGGCCGATCGGCATGCCGTACAAGAGCAGCTTCTGGATCATCGCCGCCTGACCCTCGACCGGGCCCGAGCGCGACATGATCTGCTTCTGGGTGAAGAAGGTGGTCAGGCACATGACCACGATCAGGATCACGGTCACGGTACGGATGTTGCCGAGCGTCACCCCGGACAGCCCGAGGATCGAGTCAGTCTTCACCCCGGCCGGCATGACGAAGGCTGACGAGATCGGAGCGCCGAAGACCTTCGCCGTCGCCGCCTGGTTGGTCAGCGTCTCGTCCCAGCCGTACAGGCCCGGCGCCCCTGGGCGCAGCCGGCGAAGCACATGCAGCAGACCGATGAAGATCGGGATCTGCGGCAGGATCGGCAGGCAGCCGGCCAGCGGGTTGACCCCGCGCTCCTTCTGCAGCGCCGACATCGCCTGAGCCATGCCCTGCCGGTCGCTGCCGTATTGCTTCTTGAGCTTGGCGATCTCCGGTTGCAGCTCTTGCATCGCCCGCTGCGAACGGACCTGCTTGACGAAAAGCCGGAACAGCAGGATCCGGACGGTGATGACCAGGAAGACGATGGACAGAGCCCAGGTCAGGCCGGCGCCCGGATCGAGGAAGGTGGAGAACAGCGAGTGCCAGGTCTTGAGCACCCACGAGATCGCGGTGTATAGCCAATCAAGCAACAGTAGACTCCTGACTTGCTGACCGCCGTTGCGGCCCAACGTCTTTGCCGGATGACGCCGGACATTCCGGCGGAGTCATCGGATCCCGATCGAGAACGGCAGGTGGTACGTGGTCGACGCCTCCCGGTTGCCACGGTCCACACCGGACGATCCGGCGCAGAGTCAGCCAGACACCGCGCGCCGGCCCGTACCGCTGAACTGCGGTGACCGCGTACGAACTGCAGGTGGGGTAGAAGCGGCACCGCGGAGGCAGAGCCGGACTTACCGCATCGCGGTACCACCGCAGGGCGGCCAGCAAGCCGCGGGCAACCCATCCCGATCCGGTACCGGATCGACCGCTCGGCATCGGTGCCATCCCAGCCTGGCCCGGTTGTATCGGTGTGGAACTCACGAGCTGACCGCTTCCAGGCGCCCCGAACCGCCGCGGGCACCTGCGCTCGACCGGGTCGCCCGCTGCATGGCCCGGCCCAACGCGTGATCCAGGGCGATCCCCAGCTCGGCGCTCGTTCGGCCGGCGGCCGCCGGCAGCGCACGTACGACGACGCCGGTGCCGTACGGGATGCCCCGATATCGGTCGCGCATCAGGTGGCGGAGTTGCCGCGTCACCCGGTGGCGGGTGACCGCATCGCCGACTGCGCCGCTGACGATGAAGCCGACGCAGGTGCAGTCCATGCCCGGGTGAACGTGTACGACGAGCGGTCCGTGCCCGCAGCGCTGCCCACGTCGTACCACGGTGTCGAACTCGGTACGGCGGCGCAGCCGAACCGGCGCGGGCAGCATGGACGCTGGGTAGATGGGCCGGTCGATGGGGGGCCGGGTCAGGCAGCGAGTTTTCCGCGGCCCTTACGGCGGCGGGCGGCCAGGATAGTGCGACCGGCGCGGGTCCGCATCCGCAACCGGAAACCGTGCGTGCGGGCACGCCGGCGGTTGTTCGGTTGATAGGTGCGCTTGCTCACGGTCGATACTCCTGAAAGGTGAGGGGGCATCGCAGGTCGAGATGCCGGATGACAGGCGGATGTTCGGCCCCGAGGGGTGCCGCAGAGGTACAGCATACGTGGCGGCATCGGGCCACCTGGAAGGCAGCCGGTACAGGCCGCACGCAGTGGTCGTCGCGCAGGTCAATCCGGCCCGCCCACGCTGGAGACTGCGGGCCGCTCGCAGCCAGGCGTGCCGAGCGTACGGCGAAGCGCCCTCGACCTCGACCAGCCGCGAACCTCGCAGGCTAGCCCGGCCCCAACCTGGGTTGTCGGCGCCACGCCGAGCCTGTTACGTTGCCTCTCGCTCGCCCGGTAGGCTTCCCCGGCTGCCGTGCCGTCGGCAAGGTCTCCGCCTCCGGTCGAGCGGACTCGGCGTACGGCTCGATGCACAGCCTGTGGATGAGCGTGTGGACTTGCCCGGAGAACCGCCGGGTGGCACGGACACTACGGGCAGGCCCACACCGGGCACGAGGATCGCCGAGGGGGGCCCAGCGTCAGTGGCAGAGCCCTTGGACCTCTCCGCAGCCTGGGACCGAGTGCTCGCCCATCTCGAACGCAGCGATGTCGCCCCGCACCAGATGGCCCTGCTCAAACTGACCCGGCCGCTCGGGCTGGTCGAGGACACGGTGTTGATCGCCGCTCCCAACGAGTTCACCCAGAATTTCCTGGAATCTCGGCTCCGGCCGCGGCTGACCGAGCAGTTGTGCGCCGAACTCGGCCGCGAGGTCCGGATCGCGGTGACGGTCGAGGCACCAGCCGCCGGGTCGGCTGACGGCTCAGCCAACGGCTCAGCTGTGGACAACGACAACGCCCGCAACCCTGACGCCGGCTACGACGCGCCGGACGACTACCACGCCGCCGACGATCCCAGCGTGCCGGTCGGGCCGCATGTCACCCATCACGAGGATGACGGCGGCCCTTATGCCGAACGGGGATCCGACGACTACCAGTACGAACATCCCACCGAGCCGCTCAACATCCGCTCCTTGAGCGAGCACGCCCGCCGGACTGAAGCCCGGCAGGAGAGCAACACCACCGCAAACGAGCACCGCGGGCAGGTAACGCCGATGCCCCGGGCACGAGCTCGCCAGCATCCGCCTGCCCGGCTCAATCCCAAGTACACCTTCGACAGCTTCGTGATCGGCAACAGCAATCGGTTCGCCCACGCTGCGGCATTTGCCGTAGCCGAGGTGCGGGCCTACAACCCGATGTTCATCTACGGCGAATCCGGCCTGGGTAAGACCCATCTGCTGCACGCGATCGGGCACTACAGCGAGACCGTTTTCCCGCACCACCGGGTGAACTACTTCACCACCGAGGAGTTCACCAACGATTTCATCAACCTGGTGCACGCCGGCCGGGCCGAGGACTTCCGTCGCCGTTACCGCGATGTGGACCTGCTGCTGGTCGACGACGTGCAGTTCCTCGAACGGGCCGAGCGAACCCAGGAGGAGTTCTTCCACACCTTCAACACCCTGCACAACGCGAACAAACAGATCGTGATCTCCTCCGACCGGCCGCCCAAACAGCTGACGACTCTCGAGGACCGATTGCGGACCCGCTTCGAGTGGGGTCTGATCACCGACGTACAGGCACCCGACCTGGAGACCCGGATCGCGATCCTGCGCAAGAAAGTGGCCGGCGACGTGCTGCCCGAGGTGGCCCCCGAGGTGCTGGAGTACATCGCTTCGAAGATCCAGACCAACATCCGGGAGCTCGAAGGTGCCCTGATCCGGGTCAACGCCTATGCCAGCCTCAACCGGACCGGGGTGTCGGTCGGCCTGGCCGAGGAGGTGCTGCGCGACCTCCTGCCCGACACCGAGGGCCCGCAGATCACCGCGACCATCATCATGTCGGTCACTGCGGAGTACTTCGGGGTCAGCCTCGAAGATCTCAAGGGCCACAACCGCAGCCGGGTCCTGGTCACCGCCCGGCAGATCGCGATGTACCTGTGCCGGGAGATGACCGAGCTGTCATTGCCCCGCATCGGTCAGATCTTCGGCGGCAAGGACCACACCACGGTGATGCACGCCGTACGCAAGATCAGTGCACTGATGGCCGAACGCCTGGCTATCTTCAACCAGGTCACCGAATTGACCAGCCGCATCAAGGCGCGCGCCCGCCAGTAATGCGGCGGTCACCGAGATGAATAGCCGCGTGCGACAGGGCATTCTTCAATCCACAGAGGACGATGCGAGAAGGCCGATCTGCCAGGCGTGCACAGTGTGGGGACAACGGTGTGGACAACGGTGGATACCGGCGAAGTACGCGATATGTAACCCGTTCGAAACACAGATGTCCCCAGGCGTTCACCATTCACGCTCAGGTCGGTACACAGCCACTGCACCTGCACAGTGCCCCTGCCCAGCAGGTACGACGACGTGATATCCACAGCGTCCACAGGTGTGATGACGATGACTACTTGGATCTAGGCAGAAGACATGCACCACAACCAGGAAGAGCTGCAGCTGAGGATGGGGACATAGATGAAGTTCCGGGTGGAGCGAGATGCACTCGCCGATGCGGTGGCCTGGACGGCTCGTAGCCTGCCGGCGCGCCCGCCCGTTCCGGTCCTTGCCGGGCTGGTCATGCGCGTCGAGGGCGACACCCTGGAGGTGTCCGGATTCGACTACGAGGTCTCCACCCAGGCCGAGTTGCCGGTGCATGCCGCCAGCGCCGGGCGCACCCTGGTCTCCGGCCGGCTGCTGGCCGACATCACCAAGTCGTTGCCACCGCATCCGGTGGACGTGGCCGTTGATGGGCCGCGACTGTCGATCACATGCGGCAACGCGAAGTTCAGCCTGCCGACGCTGCCGGTGGAGGACTACCCGGCCCTCCCGGTGATGCCGTCGACGGCGGGGACGGTGCAAGCGTCGGTCTTCGCCGAAGCGGTGGGCCAGGTGGCCATCGCGGCGGGCCGCGACGACACCCTGCCGATGCTCACCGGCGTACGGATCGAGATCGAGGCCGAGACGATCACACTGGTGGCCACCGACCGGTTCCGGCTGGCTCTGCGGGAGTTCACCTGGTCGCCGTCCACGCCTGGTGCCAGCGCGGCGATCCTGGTGCCGGCCCGTACCTTGGCCGATGCCGCCAAGACCCTGACCGGTGGCTCGGAGGTGACCGTGTCGCTGTCCACGAGCGGCGTCGGCGAGGGTTTGCTGGGCCTGTCCGGGCAGGGAAAGCAGACCACCACCAGGCTGCTGGACGCGGAGTTCCTGAAGTACCGCTCGATCCTGCCGCCGGAGTTCAGCTCGCACGCCGAACTCGATGTGGCCGCGTTCACCGAGGCAGCCAAGCGGGTCGCGCTGGTCGCCGAGCGGTGGGCGCCGCTGCGCTGTGAGTTCAGCGACGGGGCGGTCACGCTGCGCGCCGGCGGGGACGAGGAGTCCCAGGCAGAGGAGCGCTGCGAGGTGGTCTTCGACGGAGAGCCAACCACGATCGGCTTCAATCCGGCGTTCCTGCTCGACGGCTTGGCGGCGGTGCACTCCGGAACCGCCCGGCTGGAAATGACCACTCCGTTGAAGCCAGCAGTGCTCAGCGCGGTCGGTGGCGACGGCGATGCGGCGTCCTACCGTTACCTGATAATGCCCGTACGGCTGCCCAGCTAGCCCCGGTCACGCGCGGCTGAGCTCGCCCCCCCCGACCCCGCGGTT
>JAABUR0100003744.1_pt1 | contig 20997 bp, 20 predicted proteins | sample 5560091 | NCBI WGS metagenome assembly JAABUR01 (sample SAMN10711879, study PRJNA513375) | rock metagenome | isolation source: Antarctica rocks | place: Antarctica: Victoria Land, University Valley sud
CGTCGGTGAGCATGTGTCCGGCGTCGGCCAGCAGTGCGAGCGAGCCCGACGCCACGGCCACCACGACCTCGACGAGCATGAACGCCACGATCAGCCCGAGCGCGGTGGCCAGGTATCGCTGGTCGGCGTCGGCGGACACCGTGTGGTTGTGGCCGCCGTGGGACTCAGCCACGGGGGCGTCCTCGGTGGGCGTCCTTGCCTCCACGAGGGGCACAGCTGCGCATGCATGCAGATCGTACGCAGGTGGGTGGCGGGTCGGGCAGACGCAGTACCGGGCGGTTAGTCACCTGAAACGTGGGGCACGACCAAGTCCACGCCCATCGCGGCCAGGTGCAGCGGTACCCGAAGCGCGTTGTGCCGACCGTCTCGGTGCCATCCGACCAACAGTGCTCCGTCGCGCTCCTCCCGCACCCAGGTGACGGTGAGCGGACCCATGCGGTCGTTAGCTGAGCCAGCGGGGAAGAAGACAACATCTCCGGGGGCAAGTTCGGCGATGGGGTAGACGCTCACCGTCGCCGACCTTCCGTTGGGCATGGCCAGCTCGGCCGCTGACCGCGGGCCAGCGCTCAGACGAACGCCGACGGGGTGTGCCATGCCAGCGCCGCCTCGGCAACGTCGTCGCGGGTGACCGCGCACTGGATCAGCCCGTACGGTCGATCGGAGGCGTAATAGACCTCACCATTGTTCGCGGTGTCGAACGGCGACAGGTCGGAGAGGAAGTTGTGGATGTTCGGCGCGGACAGCTTGATCTCGGCGATCTCGGGGTGCGCATCGAGGACGGCTTTCCCCATCTCCCACAGCGTCTGCTGCAGCGCCAGCGAGTGCACCTGCGCGAAGCGGGTGAGCAGCAACCGGTGCACGTCGGCATAGACGGCATCCCAACTGATCTCGGTGCCGACATAGCGCCACCGGGCAGTCAGCGACGTGGCCATGACGCGGTCGTGGGTCTCGGCCAAGGTGGTGTATTCGTCCTTGAGGAAGCCGGCGAACTCGGATCCGGTTGACTTCAGCAACACCAGGTCCTTGAGTCCGGACACGACCCAGGTCTGCTGGTCGGGGCCCGGGCCATCCACCGTGACCAGGGCGGTCCGTACTTCGGGGCCCCGCCGCGTCCAGGTGTGCTCGTGCTCCTGCCCGTCGATCGCCACGCGTTCCCAGGCGTATTCCTCCAGTTCGATCCGCGCCCCGGTCACCGGCGCCACGTCGTCGACGAAGTGCCGTGCCAGGTCGATCGCGTAGTCCTCGATCCGGTCGATGCCCTTCTGCTTGGCAAAGGCGAAGCAGGTGTTCTTCTGGGTGTCGGTCGGCAGCACCCGGGATTGGTCGCCCGTCAGGTAGGCGTCCGCGAAGTCGCCTCGCAGGGATGTGGTGACGTTGACGTCGCGAATCTCGTGCCGCGCGCCGTCGCGGTAGATCCGCACGACCCGGTTCTCTGCTTTGCCGTACTGGTTGTCGCCAAGGACGATGGTCATGGTTCAGCTCCCGCGGTAGGTGGAATAGGCAAAAGGGGAAAGCAGCAACGGCACGTGGTGGTGCTGCTCCGGATCGGCCAGGGTGAACGTGATCGTCACCTCGGGGTAAAAGCCCTGCTGGCCCGTTTTGGCGAAGTACCGTGCGGTGTCAAAGACAAGCCGGTAGATGCCCGCGTCCAGCGTCCCGGCGGTCAGGCCCGAGACCCGCCCGTCCTCGTCGGTACTGCCGGCACCGACGAGGACGCCGTCACGTGTGTGCAACCGCACCTCGACGCCGGCGGCTGGTTTGCCCTTGGCGGTATCCAGGACGTGGGTGCTCACGCCGGTCATGCCGGGATCTCCGCGCCGATAAGACGTTGCAGGCGGATGCGATTGATCTTGCCCAGCTCCGCGCGTACCTGCGCACGCTCCGTCGCGGGGTCGTTGCGCAGGCGTCGGGTGAGCGCGCTCAGCAGCTCGTCACCGCTGCGGCCATCGGCGCAGACCAAGTAAACATGCCCGAAACGCGCCTCGTACTCAGCGTTGCCTGCAGTGAGCGCGCTCGCCGTGCGGATCGAGGATCCTTGCATGGCGGCCTGTTCGCGCTGAGATTCCCCGGCTGCTTGCGCACCGATCCTGGGGTGGCCGGCCATGGCCTGGTCCAGGTCCTGCTCCGTCAGCGCACTCAGCGCGGTATCTGCTGCCGCGCAGAGGGCTTCGACGTTGTGATACGGCCGACCAGCCGCAACTCGACGAGCCCAGGGTATCGCCGAGCAGCAGCGCAACAGGGTGCGCTCGGCCGCCGCTGGAGACAAAGCATTGAATGCGGTGAGATCAAGCGTCTCAGTGATGGTCATGGGCACCTTCTGCAATGAGTGGAGTAGCCGACCGCGGCCCGATGACGAGCCGCGGTCGGCTTAGCACCAAGGTTGGCGCGGAGACCCGAAGCCCGGCTACCCGTCGATTCGCCAAAGTGGGCGCTTCAGCGGGTTGTCGCGCTTGTGTGATTGCACAGTCGCGTTCGGGCCTCAGAGGGAGCGCAGGGCGAGGAAGATGTCGACCCGGTCCTCGAGGCGGCTCAGATCGCGGTTCGTGAGCTCCTCGATCCGGTTGATCCGGTACCGCACGGTGTTGACGTGCAGGTGCAGGGCGCTGGCGGCACGGCTCCACGATCCGGAGCTGGCCAGGAAGGCGTCGAGGGTGTGCAGCAGGCCGGCGTTGGTGCGCTGGTCGTAGTCGACGACGGGTCCCAGGACGCGGGTGGCAAAGGTGCGGCGGACGTCGTCGGGGACGGTCGCCAGTAGCAGGACGTAGGAGGCGACCTCGTCGCTGGCGACGATCGATACCGCGCCGGTGCGGAGCTCGGCGAGGCGCCGGGCGTGGCGTGCCTCTTCAAGGGCGCCGGACAGGGCTCCCGGTGCGGAGGGCGCGCTGATGCCGACGCTGAGCCGGGCGCGGTGGACGCCCGGAGCCAGTCGGGCCAGGATGGTCCGGATCTTCGTGGTGAGTTCGGGATCCTCGGCCGGCAGTAGGGCGATGGCTCGACGGTCCGCGCTGGTCGCCACCACGGGAGGACCGAAGGAGGCCGCGAGGTCGTCGAGGACGATGCGCGCTGTGTCGAGCAGATCGGGGCGTCCGGGGAAGTCAGCGACCACGGCGACCACGGGTGCCGACGGCTCGAGGCCGGCCTGACGGAGCCGGACCCCGATCTCGACCTGGCTGCCGCCGGCGTCGGCCATCGCCAGCGCCTCCTCGGTGATGTGCCGGACCGAGCGCAGGCCCTCGTCGTGGCGGACCCGGTCCAACGCGGCGATCGCGGCCAGCTCGCCGACGGCTTCCACCGTCTCCGGCTGCCATTCCGGTGAGCTGCCCTCGACGACCACCAGCCAGCTCGTCAGTCGGTTCTCCAGGGCCGGTCCGACCGTGAACACGCTGTGCGGTGTGTCGGTGCGGCCGTTCGTGACGACGGGCAAGCGGTCAGCAGTGAGAAACGCCCGCGTCACGCTATCCACGTCGTCGGCGTTCATCGGCGTAGGCCCGGCGACCACTTGCCGGCCGGTGGCGGTGAGCACTCGACACAGGTGTCCGGTCTCCGCGGAGACCCGGGCGGCGAGCTCGTTCAGACTCTGGCCCGCGGCGACGGCGGACAGCAGTTGTCGTTGCCGGCCGACGGTGGCCGAGAGTCGGGCGCCCCGTTCCGCGCTGACCGCGTTCATGAGGTGTTCGGCCACATCGGCGAACGCCACCTCGGTGGGCACGCCGATCAAGGGCAGTTCCTGGCGTCGGCAGGCCGCCACCAGGTCCTCTGGTACCGAACCGAGCAGCGCGTCACCGGCAGCGAGGGCGGCCACGCCGCGTTCGGTCAACGCCCGCACGAACACCTCACTGTCGGCGGGGCTGCGGCGCCACATCAGGCCGCTGATCACCAGCTCGTCCCCGGAGAGGTAACGGCTGGGTTCGAGCAGGTCGGTGGTGCAGACCCGCCGCACGGTGCGGTCCAGCGCGCCGGGTGGCTCGTAGACGAAGCGCAGTCGCAGTTCGCCGACGGCAAACAGGTCGCGCAGCAGCATGCCTTACCTCCTCGGTACTTAGAGGAAAGTACAACACCGCACAGGTTGCGCCGCCACGAATTAGTGGGCCGTGACGGTATTGCCGGCGGGCCGGTGCGACCACCATGGATGAGACACCCGCCACATTCTGTTCCACAGCAGGGAGAGCGTTATGGATTTTCTCCAGCCGGCTAGCTGGTCCGAGGCCCTGCAGATCAAGGCCGAACATCCGGAGGCGGTCGCCATCTCCGGTGGCACCGACGTGATGGTCGAGCTCAACTTCGACAAGCAGCGGCCGCAATTCCTGCTGGACCTGACCCGAGTGGACGAGCTCACCGACTGGTCGATGGAGTCCGGTGCCGTGCGCCTGGGCGCCGGGGTGACCTACACGCGGGTGATCGCCGAACTGGCCGGGGTGCTGCCCGGCCTGGCCATGGCCTCGCGCACCGTCGGCTCCCCGCAGATCCGTAACCGGGGCACGGTCGGCGGCAACCTCGGCGCGGCCTCACCGGCCGGTGACTCGCACCCGGCGCTGCTCGCTGCCTACGCCGAGGTGGAGCTCGCCTCGGTACGCGGGGTGCGGCGGCTGCCGTTGACCGATTTCTACACCGGGGTCAAGCGCAGCGCGCTGGCCGCCGACGAGTTGATCGCCGCGATCGTGATCACGCCCCCGTCCGGCCCGCAGCAGTTCTCCAAGATCGGCACCCGCAACGCGATGGTGATCTCGGTGTCCGCGTTCGGTCTCGCGCTGCACCCTGCGGGCCAGACCGTCGGTACCGGCATCGGATCGGCCGCACCCACCCCACGGCGCGCCTATGACGCGGAGAAGTTCCTGGCCCAGGCCCTGACCGAGGCCGGGTTGTGGGACACCCGCGGCGAGCTGCCCGACACCGTGGCGCGCGAGTTCGGTGCGCAGGTGCGGGCGGCGGCGTCGCCCATCGACGACGTGCGCGGCACCGCCGCCTACCGGCTGCACTCCCTGGCGGTGATGGCCCGCCGCACTCTGACCTGGGCCTGGAACGACTACCGGAAGGCGGCCTGAGCAATGCGGATCACGACGACGATCAACGGCGAACGACACGAGGCGGACGACGTGTGGGAGGGCGAGAGCCTGCTCTACGTGCTGCGGGAACGGCTGGGGCTGCCCGGCAGCAAGAACGCGTGCGAACAGGGCGAGTGCGGCTCGTGCACGGTGTACCTCGACGAGACTCCGGTGTGCGCGTGCCTGGTGGCGGCCGGGCAGGCGCAGGACCGCGACATCGTTACGGTAGAGGGCCTCGCCGAGCAGGAGACCCTGCATCCGGTGCAACAGGCCTTCGTCGAGTGCGGGGCGGTGCAGTGCGGGTTCTGCACTCCCGGGCTCGTCGTCGCCGCCCATGATCTCCTTGCCCGCAGTGAGCACCCCTCCGACCCGGAGATCCGGGAAGCGTTGGCCGGCAACCTCTGCCGCTGCACCGGGTACGAGAAGATCCTCGACGCCGTCCGTCTCGCGGCCGATCGGCTCGCTCCCGCCCCGGCCGGTGAGTGAGCGGATGGACGACCTTCCTGCGCGCGCGGTCACCGTCATCGAGGGGTGTGCCGTCGTCACCATGGACGCCGCCCGCAATGAGTACACGAGCGGGCACGTGGTCATCGAGGGGAACACGATCCTCGCCGTGGGCAGCGGCCCCGCGCCGCGACATGCCTCCGCGCGAGTGGTCGATGGCCGTGGCTGTCTGCTCACCCCGGGGCTGGTGAACACCCACCACCACCTCTACCAGTGGGTCACCCGGGGTCTGGCCGCCGACGACACCTTGTTCGGCTGGCTGCAGACGCTCTACCCGGTCTGGGCCGGGATCGACGCCGAGGCGGTGCACGTGGGGGCCCAAGGCGCCTTGGCCTGGCTTGCCCGCACGGGGTGCACCACCACGAGTGATCACCACTACGTCTTCCCCAAAGAAGGCGGCGACGTCTTCGCCGCGGAGGTCACCGCCGCGCAGCAGGTCGGGCTGCGGTTCCACCCCTGCCGCGGCTCGATGGACCTCGGTCGCAGCGCCGGGGGTCTACCACCGGACAACGTGGTCGAGGACCGGGATGCGGCGCTGCAGGCCACCGAAGACGCCATCAATCGCTGGCACGATCCGGCACCGGACTCGATGCTGCGCGTGGCGGTCGCTCCCTGTTCACCATTTTCGGTGACCGGCGAGCTGATGCGGGAAGCGGCCGAGCTGGCCCGGCGCACCGGGGTACGGCTGCACACCCACCTCGCGGAAACCGCCGACGAGGAGGACTACTGCCGCGAGCACTTCGGCGGCTCACCGCTGGACTACGCTGACGAGCTCGGCTGGACCGGTCCGGACGTCTGGTTCGCGCACGCCGTGCACCTCGACGACGCGGCGGTGAAGCGCATCGGCGCCACCTCCACCGGCGTCGCCCACTGCCCCTCCTCCAACGCCCGGCTCGGCTCCGGCATCGCCCGCGCCGCCGACCTGCGCGCGGCGGGCGGACCGGTCGGTCTCGGCGTGGACGGCGCCGCCAGCAACGAAGCCGCCAGCCTGATCGAGGAGCTGCGGCACGCCCTGCTGTTCGCCCGGGCCCGCGGCGGCCCCCGCGCGATGACAGTTCGCGACGCCCTCGAGCTGGCCACCCTCGGCGGAGCGGCTGTGCTCGGCCGGGAGTCCGAGATCGGCTCCCTGGAGCCGGGAAAGCTCGCCGACCTGGCGTTGTGGCGGATGGACACCTTGGCCCACGCCGACATCACCGACCCGGTGGCGGCATTGGTCCTCGGCGCGCCTCCACCGCTAGAGCTCCTCCTGGTCGACGGTGCCACGGTGGTCGAACACGACACCGTGGTCACTCTCGACGAAGACACCGTGGCGGCCCAAGCTGCCGCAGTCCACACGACCCTTCTACGTAAAGCCGGGTGAATGTCATGACCCCCACTCCCACCAAGGTGCCCACCGGGGCGCCTGCGGGTACCGCTTCCTCTGCCGACGGCGGTATCGGCGCCAACGCCTTGCGACCGGACGGCACCCTGAAGGTCAAGGGTGAGTTCGCCTACGCCAGTGACCTCTGGATGGAGGACATGATCTGGGGCGTCACGCTGCGCAGCCCGCATGTGCACGCCAAGATCGTGGCCATCGACATCGGTCCGGCCCTGGCCATGGCCGGGGTATACGCCGTGCTCACCGCCGACGACGTCCCCGGCGGGAAGGTCGGCCTGGAGCATCCCGACCAGCCCGCGCTGGCCGACGGCGTGGTGCGCTACCAGGGCGAACCGGTGGCACTCGTCGCCGCCGACCACCCCGAGATCGCCCGCCAGGCGGCGAAGAAGATCAAGGTCGTCTACGAGGAGCTGCCCGCAGTCACCGACGGGCGCGCAGCCTTGGACCCCGACGCCCCCCGGGTGCACGCGGACGGAAACCTGGTGCGCCACCTCAAGGTCCGCAAGGGCGACCCGAACCCGTCGGCCCCGGTGGTCGTCGCGGTGGACTTCGAGGTGGGCATGCAGGACCAGGCCTTCCTGGGCCCCGAGTCCGGCTTGGCGGTACCCGACGGCGAGGGGGGCGTAGACCTCTACGTCGCCACCCAGTGGCTGCACGCCGACCAGCGGCAGATTTGTGACGCTCTCGGCATCCCGCCGGAGCAGGTGCGCCTGACGCTGGCCGGGGTTGGTGGCGCCTTCGGGGGACGGGAGGACCTGTCCATCCACGTGCACGCCTGTCTGCTGGCCCTGCACACCGGCAAGCCGATCAAGATGGTCTACAACCGCGAAGAGTCCTTCTTCGGCCACGTGCACCGGCATCCCGCGTCGTTGCGCTACGAGTTCGGCGCCGACACCGACGGCCTCTTGCAGTACGGCAAGGCGGAGCTGCTGTTCGACGGCGGGGCGTACGCCTCCTCCACCGGCGCGGTGGTCGGCAACGGCGGCACCCTGGGCCTGGGTCCGTACAGCATTCCCAACGTCCATGTCGACTGCTACGGGGTCTACACCAACAACCCGCCGTGCGGCGCGATGCGCGGATTCGGCTGCGTACAGGCGGCGTTCGCCTACGAAGCCCTGATGGATGAGTTGGCCGACAAACTCGGCATGGACCGGGTCGCCCTCCGCCAGCTCAACGGCATGCGCGAGGGCGACGAAAACATCACCGGGCAGCTCGTCGACTCCGCCGCCCCGGTGGCCGAACTGATGCAACGGGTGCAGGACATGCCGCTGCCCCCCGAACGGTCCGCGGAAGACAAGGTAGACCTGCGGGGCGGTCCGGGTGGCGTGTCCAACACCACCCATGGCGAGGGAGTCGTGCGGGGCATCGGCTACGGCGTCACGCTGAAGAACACCGCCTTCTCGGAAGGATTCGACGATCACTCCAGCGCCCGCGTGCGCCTGCAGATCACCGCCGGCGAGCCCACGGTCACCGTGCACACGGCAGCGGCCGAGGTGGGCCAGGGGCTCATCACAGTGCAGCAACAAATCTGCCGTACCGAGCTCGGGGTGGACAGGGTTGTCGTGCACCCGTGCGACACGCAGGTCGGCTCCGGCGGTTCCACCTCCGCCTCCCGCCAGACCTACGTCACCGGTGGCGCGGTCAAGGCTGCCTGTGAGGCGGTACGCGCCACAGTCCTCGAGCGCGCCGCGGAGTTCGTCGGGCAGCCGGTAACGCAGCTGCGGCTGGACGGAGCCAAGATCGTGACCGCCGGCGGTGAGGTCGTGGCCGGGCTGGTCGAGGTCCTCGGGACCGGTGCCGTCGACGAGACGGTGAAGTGGTCGCACCGGGCGACGCACCCGATCGACCCGGAAACCGGGCAGGGAAACGCGCACGTGCAGTACGCGTTCTCCGCGCACCGGGCCGTCGTCGATGTCGATGTCGAGCTGGGGCTGGTGAAGGTGATCGCACTGGACACCGCCCAGGACGTCGGCAAGGCAATCAACCCGGACGCCGTCATCGGTCAGATCCAGGGTGGTACCGCCCAGGGAATGGGGCTTGCGCTGATGGAGGAGGTCATCGTCACCGACGGCAAGGTACGCAACCCGTCATTCACCGACTACCTCATCCCGACGATTCTTGACATGCCGCCGATGAAGATTGAGGTCCTCGAGTTCGCCGACCCGCATGCGCCCTACGGCGTCCGCGGGGTGGGCGAGTCGCCGACCATCTCCTCGGGTCCCGCCGTGGCCGCCGCGATCCGGCAGGCGACCGGCAAAGCATTGCGCCGGGTGCCCATCCGGCCTGAGCACATCACCGAGAGCTGAAGGTAGGTCGACGATGCCACGCATGTTCCTCAACGGCACGGCCATGGCCGGCGGCGCCGACCATCATTTGGTTGGCGACTCTTCGCTGGTCGGGGCCATCACCACCGCTCCGCGCTACCGGTTCCACGCGGTCGCCGATGCCTACCCGGCCCTGGAGGATATCGGCGCCGGCGGGGCAGCCGTGCAGGGCGAGGTGTACGAGATGAGTTACGACCAGCTGCGCGAGGTGCTCCTGCCCGGCGAACCGGCGGGGCTGGAGCTGGGTGTTATCGAACTGGCTGATGGTACCGGTGCGTTGGCGATGGTGCTCCGCCGTGCTCACGACGCCTCGAGCACCCGCGACATCAGCGAGCTGGGGTCGTGGTGGGCGTACCAGGCGCACCAGTGAGCGAGCGAAGCGACGTGGGGGTTCGACAGTGAGCGAGCGAAGCGACGTGGGGGTTCGACAGTGAGCGAGCGAAGCGACGTGGGGGTTCGACAGTGAGCATCTACGACCTGCTCATCCGGTCGCCGCGGGCCATCGTCGACGGCCTCGAGCGGAGCTGTTCGGTAGCGGTCCGCGACGGTCAGATTGCCGACGTGTTCGGCTACGACACCGCAGCGGACAGCGCCCAGACTGTGGAGCTCGCCGACGATGAGGTGCTGTTGCCCGGCCTGGTGGACACGCATGTGCACATCAACGAACCCGGCCGCACCAACTGGGAGGGCTTTGCCACGGCCACCAGGGCGGCTGCCGCAGGCGGGGTCACCACCCTCATCGACATGCCGCTGAACTGCATCCCACCCACCGTCGACGTACCGGCTCTGCGGGCCAAGCAGGAAGCCGCACAGAACCACTGCTTCGTCGACGTCGGCTTCTGGGGCGGTGCCGTTCCCGCCAGCTTGGGTTCGCTGCGGGAGCTGCACGACGCCGGGGTCTTCGGGTTCAAGGCGTTCTTGCTGGATTCCGGGGTGCCGGAGTTCCCGCCGCTGACCCGGCAACAGCTGCTCGCAGCCATGCAGGAACTGTCGCCGTTCGACGGCCTGCTCATCGTGCACGCCGAAGACGCGGAGACCATCGATCACGCGGCGCCTGCCGCCGGACGGGATTACGCCGACTTCCTCGCCTCTCGCCCACCCGCCGCTGAGCAGACCGCGATCAACCACGTGCTCGATGCGGCCCAGCTGACCGGCGCCCGCGCGCACATCCTGCATCTGGCCAGCGCCGCCGCGCTGCCCGCGCTACGCGCCGCCCGAGCGCGCCACGGCCGGGTCACCGTCGAGACCTGCCCCCATTACCTGACCTTGGCCGCCGAGGACGTCCCCGACGGCGCCACCCTGTTCAAGTGCTGCCCACCGATCCGGGAGACCGCGAACCAGGATGCGCTGTGGGCCGGGCTCGCCGCCGGCACCATCGACATGGTCGTCACCGATCACTCACCCTGCACCCCCGAGTTGAAGATGCTCGACGAGGGCGACTTCGGTGCTGCCTGGGGCGGTGTGTCCTCGCTGCAGATCGGGTTGCCGGTGGTCTGGTCGCAGGCACGTGCCCGCGGGCACTGCCTGGCTGACGTGGTCACCTGGATGGCGCAGCGACCAGCGGAGTTGGTCGGGTTGACCCGCAAGGGCCGAATTACGCCTGGAATGGACGCCGACTTGGTGATCTTTGCACCCGACGAGCACCTCGTCATCGATCCCGCTCGGCTGCACCACCGGCATCCCTGCACGCCCTACGCCGGTGCCACGCTCACCGGGACCGTCCGTACCACCTGGCTGCGCGGCGAGATCGCCGGCGACGTGCCCCGTGGGCGCCTGCTGGTCCGAGGAGAGGAATAGATGGTCAACTATTACGCGCCGCCCGGCGGATTGCCGCCGCAAACTCAGCTGCTCACCGATCGCGCTATGGTCACCGAGGCCTACACCGTCATCCCCCGCGGGGTGTTGCGGGACATCGTGACCAGCGTGCTGCCCGAGTGGACGCACACCCGGGCGTGGGTCCTTGCCCGCCCCATCGCCGGTTTTTCGACCACTTTCGCGCAGCTGATCCTCGAGGTGTCGCCCGGTGGTGGCGCGCAGGCCCCCGAGCCGGAGCCCGGTGTCGAGGGTTTCCTGTTCCTCCTGGACGGTGCGCTGTCGGTCACCATTGCTGGTCAGCGTCATGTATTGACCCCTGGCGGTTTTGCGTTCCTCCCGCCGGGCACCGAGTGGAGTGTGCACAACGACGATGCTGCACCCGCGCGGTTCCACTGGCTCCGCAAGGTCTACGAGCCGGTCAGCGGGCACGCACCGCACCCGCAGGTCGGCAACGAGCAGGACATCGCGGCAGCGGTCATGCCGGGCACCGACGACCGGTGGCGGACCACGCGGATGCTCGACCCGGCCGACCTGGCCTACGACATGCACGTCAACGTGGTGACCTTCGAGCCGGGCGCGGTGATCCCGTTCGCGGAGACCCACGTGATGGAGCATGGCATCTACGTGCTGCAGGGCAAGGCCGTCTACCGACTGAACCAGGACTGGGTCGAGGTGGAGGAGGGCGACTTCCTGTGGCTACGCGCCTTCTGCCCGCAGGCCTGTTACGCGGGTGGGCCTGGGCTGTTCCGTTACCTGTTGTACAAGGACGTCAATCGCCAGATCATGCTGACCCGGCCGTCCGGTGCCGCTGTTTTCAGTTGACCCGTTTAGAGGAATGCACAGCCGCGGCGGGATAACGTCCGGATAGTTCGTGTGGCCTGCCGGTTCTGCCGCACCACGGCCCCGAGTTCACTATCTATAGCGTCCAAAGGCGCGGAGAATTATCCCGTTGCCGCCCTGTGACGGGAATTGTTCAGGCATTGAGAGGTGGATATGCCCGATGTCATTCGCGATATCCACACCGCCCAATACTGGCCGGCGTCCGATGCCTGCTGAAGTGGTCAAATCTGTCGACCGTGCGCTCCACATACTGCAGCACATCGCCGATTCCGGAGGAACGATCGGACTCTCTCGATTGGCCAGCGAAGCGTGTCTGCCACTGCCCACGGTGCACCGGATCGTGCGCTCCCTGCTCGCCCACGACTACGTCCGCCAGGTTCCGTCTCGGCAATACGCGCTGGGACCCCGGCTGGTCCGACTCGGTGAAGCAGCAAGCGGCACCCTGGGCTCGTGGGCGCTCCCGCAGCTTCGTGCACTTGTCGAGGTGACCGGCGAAACGGCCAGTATGGCCATGTTCAACAACGATGACGTCGTTTACCTGGCCGAGGCGCCATCGTCACATTCGATGCGTACCTCCACCCCGATCGGTCGGCGGGCGCTGCCCCACGCCACAGCGGTTGGCAAAGCACTGCTTGCGCAATGCAGCGATGACCAGGTCCGCGCGCTGCTCGGGCGAACTGGGCTGCCTGTGCTGACCTCGAACACGGTGGTCACGACGGAGGCGCTGATCAGCGAGCTGGTCGTAATCCGGCGCAGCGGCTACGCGGTCGATCACGAAGAAGAGGAGCTTGGTGCTTGCTGCGTCGCGGTGGCAGTACCCGAGACACCGATGCGGGTAGCGATCTCGGTCGCCGGCCCCTCCACCCGGGTGACCGCTGCCCGCGTGCCGCAGCTGGCCGCAACCCTGCAGCGCGCGGCCAGCCACTTGGGCGCGGAGGTCCACCGGGGCCAGGGCGTCAACGCATACCCCGAACCATGAGAGGTAGAGAATGACCCACGCACTGCGCTACGCCGCCAACTGCTCGATGCTGTTCACCGAGCTGCCGCTGCTGCAACGTCCTGCCGCGGCCAAGTCAGCCGGGTTCGACGCCATCGAGATCTGGTGGCCCTTCACCACGTCCGTGCCTGCCGACGCCGAGGTCGACGAGTTCGTCACGGCCGTGCAGGACGCCGGCGTGCAGCTGGTGGGGTTGAACTTCGCCGCGGGTGACATGCCCGGCGGTGACCGTGGGTTGGTGTCGTGGCCGGCGCGCAGCGACGAGTTCCGGGACAACATCGCGCTGACCGTCGGCATCGGGGAGCGGCTGGGCACCCGAGCGTTCAACGCTCTGTACGGCAACCGGGTCGAGGGTGTCACCGCAGCGGAACAGGACGATGTCGCCGCCGACAACCTCGCCCTGGCGGGGGCAGAGGCAGCCCGAATCGGCGGGGTAGTGCTGCTGGAACCGGTCAGTGGTGCCGAGCGGTACCCACTGCGCACCGCCGCCCAGGCAGTGGCGGTGATCGAACGGGTAGAGAGATCCCACGGCACCACCAACCTGGCATTGCTCGCCGACCTGTACCACCTGACCGTCAACGGCGACGAACTGTCGAGCGTCGTCGCCGAGCAGGCGGTGCGGATCGGACACGTACAGATCGCCGATGCGCCGGGCCGCGGCGAACCGGGCACCGGTTCGCTCGACCTCGACGAACACCTCACCGCGCTCGAAGCGACCGGCTACCAAGGCTGGGTCGGTTTGGAGTACAAGCCGACCGAGGCGACCGAGGCGAGCTTGGACTGGCTTCCCCGCCAGCGTCGCGCGGCCGGCGATCACGCCACACACCAGAAGGAGACAACTCGATGACCACGATTGCATTCATCGGCCTGGGCATCATGGGTGCCCCGATGGCCGGACATCTCGTCGACGCCGGCTACGACGTTGTCGGCGTCAACCTCACCCGCGCCCCGGTGGACGCGCTGATCGCCCATGGTGGTCGTGGAGCGGACACCATCGCCGAGGCGGTCGCCGAAGCGGATGTGGTGATCACGATGGTTCCGGACAGCCCCGACGTCGAGCTCGCGGCGTTGGGTGAGGACGGCATCTACGCCAACGCCAAGCCGGGAACGCTGCACCTGGACTGCACCTCGATTCGTCCGGATGTGGCCAAGCGCGTCGCCGAGGAGGGCATCAGCCGCGGTTTCCGGGTGGTGGACGCACCGGTCAGCGGAGGCCAGATCGGCGCCGTGCAGGCCAGCCTGTCGATCATGGTCGGCGGCCTTGCCGACGAGGTCGAGGAGGCCCGGCCGATCCTGGAGACGGTGGGCAAGACCGTCGTGCACGTTGGCCCGCACGGCGCGGGGCAAACCGTCAAGGCCGCCAACCAGCTGATTGTCGCCGGCACCATTGAGTTGGTCGCCGAGGCCATCGTGTTCCTCGAGGCATACGGCGTCGACACCGAGGCGGCGGTGCGGGTCCTGGCCGGCGGGCTGGCCGGCAACCAGATCCTCGAGCGCAAGGCCGCAGGCATGCTCGCCCGCGAGTTCGAGCCCGGCTTCCGCATCGACCTGCACCACAAGGACATGGGCATCGTGATCGCCGCCGCACGGGAGGCGGGCGTGGCCATTCCGCTCGGCGCGCACGTCGCGCAACTCATCGGCTCGCTGCGCGCCCAGGGCCACGGCGGCCTCGACCACAGCGCGTTGCTGCTGCTGGTCGAGCAGCTCTCCGGCCGTACCCCCACCACCTCAGCAAGGAACTGACATGACACGTATGCGCGCGATCGATGCGGCTGTGGCCATCCTGCAGGCCGAAGGCATCACCCATTGCTTCGGACTGCCCGGTGCGGCCATCAACCCGTTCTACTCGGCGCTTCAGGCGAACGGATCCATCACCCACATCCTGGCCCGCCACGTCGAGGGCGCTTCACACATGGCCGAGGGCTACACCCGGGCCAAGGCCGGCAACATCGGTGTGTGCGTCGGCACCAGCGGGCCGGCCGGTACCGACATGATCACCGGTCTCTACGCGGCCTCGGGTGACTCGATCCCGATTCTGTGCATCACCGGGCAGGCGCCGACGGCGAAGCTGCACAAGGAGGACTTCCAGGGCGTGGACATCGCGGCCATCGCGGCGCCGGTGACCAAGGCGGCGACGACGGTCCTGGAGCCCGCGCAGGTTCCCGGGGTCTTCCAGCAGGCCTTTCACCTGATGCGCTCCGGGCGCCCTGGACCTGTCCTGGTCGACCTGCCCTTCGACGTACAGATGACGGAGATCGAGTTCGACGTCGCCACCTACCAGCCGCTGCCGGTGTACAAGCCGGCGGCCAGTCGCGCGCAGGCCGAGAAGGCCCTGGACATGCTCCAGGCCGCGAAACGGCCCCTGATCGTCGCCGGCGGCGGCATCATCAACGCCGACGCCAGCGAGCTGCTGGTGGAGCTGGCCGAGCTGCTCGACGTTCCGGTGGTCCCCACGTTGATGGGCTGGGGTGCCATTCCCGACGACCACCGCTTGATGGCCGGGATGGCCGGGTTGCAGACCGCGCAGCGCTACGGCAACGCCACCCTGTTGGCGTCGGACTTCGTGCTGGGCATCGGGAACCGCTGGGCCAACCGGCACACCGGGGGTCTGGACACCTACCGCAAGGGCCGCACCTTCGTGCACGTCGACATCGAGCCGACGCAGATCGGCCGGGTGTTCGGCCCCGATCTCGGAATTGCCTCGGATGCGAAGCTGGCGCTCGAGTTGTTCGTGGAGATCGCCACCGAACGCAAGACGGCCGGGCAGCTGCCGGACCGCAGCAGCTGGGTCGGCGACTGCGCCGGGCGCAAGGCGTCCATGCAGCGGCGGACCCACTTCGCCGATGTGCCGGTGAAGCCGCAGCGGGTCTATGAGGAGATGAACAAGGCGTTCGACCGGAACGTCCGCTACGTCAGCACCATCGGGCTGTCCCAGATCGCCGGCGGCCAGTTCCTGCACGTCTACGCGCCGCGGCACTGGATCAACGCCGGGCAGGCCGGCCCGCTGGGCTGGACGGTGCCTGCCGCTCTGGGCGTGGCCGTCGCCGACCCGGACGCCACGGTCGTCGCGCTGTCCGGTGACTACGACTTCCAGTTCATGATCGAGGAGCTGGCGGTCGGCGCGCAGTTCAACATCCCGTATCTGCAGGTGGTGGTGAACAACTCCTACCTCGGGCTGATCCGTCAGTCTCAACGGGGTTTCGACATGGACTACTGCGTGCAGTTGGCCTTCGACAACGTGAACTCGCCCGAGCTCAACGGTTACGGCGTCGACCACACCAAGGTCGCCGAAGGCCTGGGCTGCAAGTCGATCCGCGTGTTCGAGCCCGACGAGCTGCCCACCGCCTTCGAGCAGGCCCAGAAGTTGATGGCCGAGTTCCAGGTTCCGGTCGTCCTCGAGGTGATGCTCGAACGGGTCACGAATATCTCGATGGGCACCGAGCTGGACAACGTCACCGAGTTCGAGGAGCTGGCGACTCTGGGCGAGCACGCCCCGACCGCGATCTCGATGCTCGACTGACCAGGAGGCGTCGTGAGCGAGTGGAGCGACGTGGGGGTGCAGCAGTGAGTACCGGGCACGTGTTGATCGCCCCCGACAAGTTCAAAGGGTCGCTGTCCGCGTCCGGTGTCGCGGCACAACTGGCAGCCGGGCTGAGCGCGGTGCGGCCGCACGTGCGGGTGCTCAGCACACCGGTGGCCGACGGCGGCGAGGGGACGGTGGACGCTGCGGTCGCGGCCGGCTATCTCCGCGTTCCGGTGGAGGTCACCGGTCCCACCGGGGAACGCGTGCAGTCGGCGATCGCGGTCCGCGGGTTGCAGGCAGTGGTGGAGCTGGCGGCGGCGTCCGGGCTGGACCTGCTGCCCCACGGGCGCCCGGACCCGCTCCGTGCGAGCAGTCGGGGTACCGGTGAGTTGATCACCGCCGCCTTGGACCACGACTGCACCGAAGTGATCCTCGGGATCGGGGGTAGCGCCTGCACCGATGGGGGAGCGGGGCTGCTGCAGGCGCTCGGTGCTCGGCTGCAGGACGCCGCGGGGGAGGAACTGGCGGCCGGCGGTGCGGCGCTGGTCATGTTGGACCGGCTAAACCTGCAGACACTCGATGGGCGGTTGGGGCGTACTCGTTTCGTGCTCGCCAGCGACGTGGACAATCCCTTGCTCGGACCGCGCGGCGCGGCGTGTGTGTACGCGCCGCAAAAGGGTGCGTCGCCGGATGACGTCGCGCTGTTGGAAAGTGGGTTGCAGCGGTGGGCGGAGGCGGTCGGCCCCGGCTTTGCCGACCTGCCGGGGGCAGGCGCGGCCGGTGGGGTCGGCTACGGCGCGCTCGCCGTGCTGGCCGCGCGGCGGGAACCGGGCATTGATGTGGTGCTCGGCCTCGTCGGATTCGCCGAGCAGCTGAGGGGAGCGCGGTTGGTCATCACGGGCGAGGGGTCGTTGGATGAGCAGACCCTGCACGGCAAGGCGGCGGTCGGCGTGGCCACGGCCGCGCGGGCCGCGGGAGTACCAGTCGTCGCCGTCTGCGGCCAGCAGCGCCTGGACCACGAGACGCTCGAGACGGCAGGCATCCTCGGTGCCTACGCACTCACCGACATCGAGCCCGACGTGCAGCGGTGTATCGCCGATCCCGGTCCGCTGCTGCACCGGCTAGCCGCGACGATCGCCGCCGACTGGCTGCCCGACACCACGGATTGAGGCAGGTGTGCACAGCTCGGTTGCCCCGGTGAAGGTCGGGCCGCTGTGGCGGGAACCGGGCATGCGCCAACTGGTCCTGATCAGTTTGCTCGGGTTCGCCAGCTTCTGCCTCACCCTGGCCGCTGTTCCGACCTGGGCCCATGCCGGTGGCGTCGGCGACGGCGCTGCGGGACTGCCGACAACGGTGATGCTGGCGAGCACCGTGCTGACCCAAGCGATTGTTCCGCAACTGGTTGCCCGCTTCGGTGTCGGCCGCACCTTGGCCGCAGGCCTGATCCTGTTGGGAGTGCCAGCCCCGTTCTTTGCGCTGAGCCATCAGCTCGTGGTACTGCTTCCCATCGCTGCTGTACGAGGCTGCGGTTTTGCCGTGCTCACGGTCGTGGGCGCCGCGTTGACCGCCACGGTGGCACCACCGGGCAGGCACGGCGAGTCGGTCGGGCTGTACGGACTGGCTATCGCCATCCCTAATCTGGTCGGGATTCCGGCGGGGGTGGCGCTCACTCAAGTCGGCCACTTCGGTTGGGTGGCCGCCCTCGCGGTGAGCCCGGTGTTGGCCGTACCGCTCGCGCTGTCCTTGGGCCGCAGCGCAGCGGACAACCGCATGGACTCGACTGCCGGGGCGGCGCCGGTTCGATCCCAACGACGCGCAGTCTCGGCCGCTGCCGTCCCGTCCCTGGTGTTGCTCGTGGTGACCCTGGCCGGCGGTGGAGTGATCACCTATCTGCCCATTCAACGGCCCTCCGGCCTGTTCGCCACCGCAGGCCTGCTCGTCTTCGGTGCCAGTGCCGCATTCACCCGGTGGCGCGTCGGGTCGATGGCCGATCGGATCGGCACCCGCTGGCTGCTGCCGGGCTCGATGCTCGCTGCGGTGGCTGGTATGGCGATCATCGCTGCCGCATTGGCCACCGGACCGTCGACCGACACGCCGGCCCTGGTGGGCGCAGCTGTGGCCGGGGCTGGCTACGGAGCGGTGCAGAACCTGACCCTGGTGATCGCCTTTGTCCGGGCGGGCCCGCGGCGCACGGCCACGGCGAGTGCCGTGTGGAATGCCGCCTTCGACTCCGGCACCGGTATCGGCGCGGTCGCCGTTGGAGTTACCGCGGCGGCCGGTGTCGGCGTGCCCGGTGCTTTCGGATTGTCGGCAGTGCTCATCGCCCTCAGCCTGCCCCTGGTGCGGTGGATGCGGAGGCCTGCGGACTAGCCGAGCGGGTACGCCGTTGTGCGCTGCTTAGCTGCACACGATTGGACACGTCCTCACTAGACGTCGTCTTCGCCGAGTCGGTGGACGCGGATGAGGTTGGTGGTGCCGATGGTGTTGGGGGGTGAGCCGGCGACGATGACGACGAGGTCGCCGCGTTGGTAGCGGCCGAGTTCGAGCATGGCTTTGTCGACGAGGCCGACCATTTCGTCGGTGGTCTCCACCATGGGGACGATGAACGTTTCGGTGCCCCAGGTCATGGCCAGTTGGGAGCGGACCTCTTGTTGGGGGGTGAACGCCAGCAACGGTAGCGGGGTGTGCAACCGGGCCAGGCGGCGCACGGTGTCCCCGGACTGGGTGAACGCCACCAGGGCGGTGGCGTTAAGGCGTTCCCCGATGTCGCGGGCGGCGTAGGACAACACCCCCCGTTTGGTGCGGGGCACATGGTTCAGCGGGGGCACCACCGTGGACTCCGCTTCCACCGCGGACACGATGCGCGCCATGGTGGCCACCGTTTCCATCGGGAACGCCCCCACCGACGTCTCCCCGGACAACATCACCGCATCCGCCCCGTCCAACACCGCGTTGGCCACATCCGAGGCCTCCGCCCGGGTAGGACGGGAGTTGGTGATCATCGACTCCAACATTTGGGTGGCCACGATCACCGGCTTCGCGTTCTCCCTGGCGATCTGGATGGCCCGCTTCTGCACCAACGGCACATGCTCCAACGGCAACTCCACCCCCAAATCCCCGCGGGCCACCATCACCCCATCGAAGGCCAACACGATGGCCTCCAAGTTGTCCACGGCTTCGGGTTTCTCCAACTTCGCCACCACCGGCAACCGGGCCACCCCCTTGCGGTCCATCACCGCATGCACCAAATCAATATCCGCCGGGGAACGCACAAAGGACAACGCGATGAAATCCACCCCCAAATCCAGGGCGAACTCCAAATCAGCGATGTCCTTGCCCGGCATCGCCGGCACCGACACGTTCATCCCCGGCAGCGACAACCCCTTGTGGTTGGAGACCTTGCCACCCTCTACCACCGCACACACCACGTCATCACCCTCCACAGCGGTGACCGTCAACGCGATGTTGCCGTCATCGACCAACAACCGATCACCCGCCTTCGCGTCCGCCGCGAGTTGCCCGTAGGTGGTGGACACCCGATCATGGGAACCCACCACATCAGCCACCGTGATCCGCACCTCCTCACCCGTGGCCCACAACTCCACACCGTTCCCGAAATTACCGAGCCGGATCTTCGGGCCCTGCAAATCCGCCAGCACCCCCACCGCCTTACTCGTGCTCTCTGATGCGGCCCGCACATAGGAATACATCTGCTGGTGATCAGCATGCGTGCCATGACTGAAATTCAGCCGAGCCACATCCATCCCACACTCCACCAACCGCCGCACCTTCTCCGCACCAGCGGTAGCCGGACCCAACGTGCACACAATCTTCGCTCGACGACTCACGGCTGAGCTGGTGGCGGGATGGCTGGCCTGCGACGTGCGGGTCGGGGTGATGCGGTCGGCCGATTCCGGCGACTGCCACCACCGCAGCACGTCGGACCGGCCTTCTCGGGTCGCCTGGCCCATCAGTAGCTGACCCTGTCCTCGTTGGCCAGCCACGCGTCGAACGGTGCTACTGCCGTCGGCATGGTGACGCCGACGACCTCGGTCGGCCACAGGGCCCGTTCGGTGGCGAAGAGCTCGTAGAATTCGAGGTCGTCGAACCCACCCCGGGCAGCATCGTAGCGGTCGGCGGCGAAGACCACCCGATCGAGCCGGGCCCACAGGGCCGCGGACAGGCACAGCGGACACGGCTCGCACGAGGTGTAGAGCACGGCGCCGCTCAACCGGAAGTCGCCGCGCTGCTGGCAGGCCTGCCGGATGGCGGTCACCTCGGCGTGGGCAGTCGGGTCGTTGTCCCTGGTGACCCGGTTCACTCCGGTGGCCAGAATCTCACCGCCCGCCACGATCAGCGCTCCGAACGGGCCACCGCCGTCGACGACGTTCTGGGTGGCCCTGGCCACGGACTCGGCCAGCCAGTACGTGTCCTGTTCGCAGTTAGTCGTGGTCTCGCGTGTCATGCCTGCTCCTTGGATAGGTCGAACCGTTGGGTGTGTGAAGTGGCGATCGGGTTCGCCTCGGCCACCAGGTCCTCGAACCGGTGATTGGCGATCTTGGCGATCTCGATCA
>JAABUR0100003753.1_pt1 | contig 20980 bp, 10 predicted proteins | sample 5560091 | NCBI WGS metagenome assembly JAABUR01 (sample SAMN10711879, study PRJNA513375) | rock metagenome | isolation source: Antarctica rocks | place: Antarctica: Victoria Land, University Valley sud
CGCAGGCCGACAGTATCCGGCCGGCGCCGTGCATGAGGTCGCGGCCGGGATAGTCCGTTCGCGAGGACAACCACCACAGTGACAGCGGCCATTCGATCATGGCCGAAACCGTAAATCCGGTTGCGACACCGACCACCCCGAACGTGCTTCCGCCCACGATGCAGACCAATTGGACCACGAACGATATCAGCGAATAGCGGAACAGGTCGGCGGCCATTCCGCGGGCCAGATATACCCAGTACCCGACGAAAGCCAGGATCTGGCAGCTGCCGGCGATGCAGAGCAAGGCGAAGATAGGGCTGACGCTCGTCCACCTGCTGCCGAGAAACACCTCGATCAACGGGCCCGCCGCCCCCGCACCGATGGCCAACGCTGCGACGATCGTGTAACCGAGCGCAACCTGGCTGCGCCTGATGTACTGCGCCGCACGGACCGGATCGTCCTTGAGCCGGGTCAGGATCGGTAGTGCGACGGTGGTCGCCGGCGATCTCACCTGGCTGAGTGGGCTCATCACCAACTGGAACGCACGGTTGTACTGGCCGAGCTGGACCGGCCCGAAGCGGAACCCGATGGTCAGCGTGTCCAGGTTGTTGGTCGCGTAGGACAGGATCTCGGTCGCCATGACGTTCCAGCCGAATCGCAGAAAGGCACTCAGGTCGATACCTCGGCGCGGCCGGCCGGGAATCCAGCGTGCCATCAGGACCATCGCCACCAGGACAACGCTGACCTGCGTGATCTGTTGGACGACGAGCGTCCAGTATCCGAGACCGCCCACGGCGCAGGCGATGGCGATGGCCGTCGCGATGACCTGGGCGGCGACGTCGGCCACCGACAGAGCCAAGAAACGTAACTCTCGGTTGAGCCCGGCGCGGTACTGCGCGGCGAGGCCGTTGATCAGGAAGGTGATCGAGAGGACCCGGGCGATCGGGGCCAGCAACGGCTGCCCGAACAGCGCGGCGATACCACCTGCGGCGGCAAAGACCACTCCGGACAGCAACAGGCCCAGCGCTGCGTTCCACCAGAACAGATTGTCCCGTTGCGGGTCGGACAGCTCGGGAGCCTGGATCGCGGCGGTGGAGAGTCCGAAATCCCTGAAGATCTCGCCGATCCCCACTACCACGATGATCAGGGCGAAGAGCCCGTAGTCCTTCGGCGTCAGGATGCGAGCAAGCACCGCGAGAGCGACCAGCTGGATGGCGACCCTGCTGCCCTGCCCCGCGAGCGTGATGACGGCACCCCGGGCCGCCCGGCCGCCGAGCCCGCGTGTTGCCATGTGTTCACGACCGGCAACGGCACCGGTTCCGGCCTCGACCCCTGTCGCCGCTGCTTCGTCTGCGTGCGGTAGTTGGCCGGCCGGTTCGGCCCGGTCGGGTGGCGGTTTGCCGAGCCCGACGCCGATTCCGATCCTTGGGATGATGTCGGTCGGCGCGTGGGCCTGCAGCATCGCCTCGATCGCGGACTTCGAGATCTCCGTCGTGTTCGCCACCTGGGCGACGTGACGGCCTTCGCGGAAATGCGGCACCTCGGAACGGGGCAGGTGCGCCGATTCCGTCGTGCCGTCGTCGGTCCAGCCACCATCGTCCGCCCGGTCATCGTCCGCTGCGTGGCGCCCCCGCCGGACCGTGGGAGTCATCGCCGTCTTCGGCGGCGCGACACCTGATCTACGAGGTCGGCCAGGTCGTGACGGTACCTCGTCGGAGCGTGCCTCTGCCCGGCTCTGACCGAATCGCCCATCGCGGCCCTCGGAATCGACCGCCAGTGGTCGACGATCCTCTCGACCGCATCGGCCCACGCCGACGCGTCGTCCGGCCGCACCTGCTCGGCCGTTTCGTATCCCTCCGCAGCCTCGCGCAGACCGCTGGTGTCGCTCACGACGAGCGGCCGCGCTGCCAGCATCGCCTCGACCGCGGTGTTGCCGAACGGCTCGTCGACTTGTGACGGCACGAGCACGATGTCGGAGGCGGCCAATTCGGGCCAGATGTCGTCCCGGAATCCGAGGAACTCGACCCGGTCGGTCATCTCGGCGGCGCGAACTGTCTCGAGTAGTTGCTTCTCGAACCATTCGTAACCAGGGAAAACCGCGCCCAGTAGGGAAAGGTGTGCGTCGAGGCCCCGGTGGCACAGATCCAGCAGAGCGGCGAGCGCCATCTGCGGGCCCTTGCGCGGCGAAAGGCGCCCGATGAACAGCATCCGGACCGGCCCGACGAGTTCGCTCCGAGCGAGGGTCGCAGTCGACGGACCACGCACCCCGTTGTAGAGCACCACTGCCTTGCGGCGGCTGGATGGGACGCTTTCGGCCAGCACGTCGGCGCTGAACCGGCTGTTGACGACGATCTGGTTCGACGCCAACACGGGAAACCCCATCAAACGCCGTAGCGTCGGCCCCGCTGACGACTCCGCCTCGTGCACGTGGCAGATCACCGGCCGTCCGAGCAGCCGACCCAGCAGTAGCCATGACGGGATGGTCGTGGTGTTGACGTAGACGACGTCGGCCGTACGAATCAGCCGCACCGCCGGGGACAACCCGAGGAGAGCATCCCGGACCAGGCCCAACGCGCCAGCCGGGCGGAGCACGGACTTCCGGAGAACGGGAATGCGACAGAGGGTGACGGTAGCGCCGACGGCCTGGAGTTCGGTGATCAGCGGGCCGGGTTGGGGAAGCGCCACTAAGACTTCCCACCCGTCAGCGACGAGCGCATGAGCAGTTTCGATCAACACCCGATCAGAGCCGTAGAGTTCCGCTCCGGGATGGGCGAGCAACGCTCGCCGGATCGGCCGCGCCGCCGGCGGTCGAAGGGGTGCCGACGGCGGGGCCACAGCTTTCATCAGGCCGACCGTCGTCCCTGCGATCGCTGCCGCGGCGGGCCACGGGGAGTGCAGGAGTTGTCGACGACCTCCGCGCACCAGGATCGCCCAGCTGGCCAACGGAGTGCTCGTGATCCAGCGGAGTCGCGTCCGACGGTCGAGCCGCTTTGCGGCGAACAACAGGCGATTGCGACAGTTGTAGTAGTAATAGCGGTTTGACTTGGCGCGACTCGACCGGCCCTGGGTCCCCCCCTCGTCGTGCACGGCGACAAGGTCGTGAGCCACGACGAGTCGACCGCCGGCTTCCATGACCCGGAAGCTGAAATCGACGTCCTCCCAGTAGAGGAAGAACGATTCGTCGAAGCCTGCCACGGCCGCGAACAGATCGACGTGCAACGCCAGGCAGGCACCGGTGAGCCATGGACATGAGCCACCGTCCGCACCAGGGGTGGTCGCTGTCGGGGCGCGCAGATGACCGGTAGCGAGTTCCATCACCGATCCAGCGAAGACCACCGATCCGGTCGAGTCCAGCAAAGTCGGAGTGATGAGTGCCAACGGGTCGGCCAGGCACCGAACATGCAATTCACGGATTGTCTCGCTGTCGATTTTCGCGTCCGGATTGAGGATCAACAGGGTTTTGCAACCCAGCTCGACCGCCCGTGTTACCCCCAGGTTCACACCGGCCCCGAAGCCTTTGTTGCCCGGTGGCAAGACTACTTCCCAGCCGTTGGCGGCGGCGAGCCGAACAACGGCCACACGCTCGGCCGCGGTCGACTGATTGTCGACAACCACGATGCGCAACCGTTCCGACGCCAGACCGGCCAGATTTGCCTCGAGCAGGCGGTGCGACGCGTAGTTGACGACGACGACGCCCATCACCGCGGATGAGGCGTCGATGCTGCCTCGGGTCGACTGGTCGGCATGCCGCCCCGTCGACCGGGTCCGGTCCGGGATGGAGCCGCGATTCGACCCAGCCTCGGTCCTGTCACTGTTGTCCACGGTGTTCCGGTTCTCCGTTCTGCGTCCAGCCGGGCACCGCACAATGGCGGCACCCTCCCTCAACAAGATGATCCCGGTGCCCGGCGAGCACGCCGTTCACCGGGATCATCTTGCATGCATCGTGGCTGGACTCGGGTCAGTTCGGAATGGAAGTCACCGACAGGTTGTCGAACGAGGCGATGACTGGAGCGTTGGTAGCAATGCCGGACAGATAGGACTGCAGCCCGACGGTGCCCGCGCCTTGCAAGGAGGCGGTCGTGTCCGTAGCGCTGATCTGGTTCGCCACCGGCTCCGTGATTCCGACCTTCCAGATCTTGGCCGCCAGCGTGGCGGTGGTCGTCCCGCTGACCGTGAGGCGAAGTCGTAGCTTGGTGCCTGCCGTATAGATCAACCCCGGGACACTGACGCCTTGCAGCGTGGTTTCGGCGCCGGCCACCAACTTCGTCAGGTAGAGGTTCACCGACCCGGACGGATCCAGCTGAACCTTGACCCGGTAGTCGCCATTGTTGGTGTGGCGAACCGCGTAGGAGACGAATACACCGCCACTCGCCGGCATCTTATTGATCGAAACATCCATCAGGAAGTTCACGTTGGATGCCGATACGCCCGAAAGGAACACGGACGGACCGACTCCCGGTCCGTTCATGTTGATCGCACCGGCGCTGCCGTCCACCGAGAACAACGAAGCTGGACCGGCCAGACTCCAGCTGCCACCTGTTGTCGCCGGGCCCCATCCGTTGGCAGCGGTGCGAGTGAACGCATCCGCGGCATACGTCGCCGGTGCCGGCGAGGTGACCGTCACCGTCTTGGTCAACGAGGTGGCGGCACCGGAGTTATCGGTGACGGTTAACTTAACCTGATAGGCACCGGAGGCAGCATAGGTGTGCGACGTCGTCTTACCCGTCGCCGTCGCACCATCCCCGAACGTCCAGGCATACGAGGCGATCGTGCCGTCCGGATCATTCGAGGTCGACGCATCGAGTGCCAGGGCGAGATTCGCGGCCGAGCTGGTGAAGGCCGCTACCGGGGGCTTGTTGACCGCAGCGCTCACCTGGACCGGATTGGTGGTCGAGGCGACGGCACCCTGGTTGTCGGTCACCTTCAGCGTGATGGTGTACGTCCCAGCCGCCGAATACGTGTGGCTCGCGGTTTTGCCAGTGGCCGTGCTGCCGTCGCCGAAGGTCCAGGCATACGAGGCGATCGTGCCGTCTGAATCCGACGACGTGGACGCATCCGTTGCGACGTTCAGATTCGTGACGGTCGAGGTGAACGCGGCTACGGGAGCCTTGTTGGTTGCAACAGACACCGACTGGCTCGTTGATCCGGTAGCGCCCTCGTTGTCGGTCACCGTCAGCTTCACGGTGTATGTGCCACCGGCTGCGTAGGTGTGCGAGGTTGTCCTGCCCGTCGCCGTGGCGCCATCCCCAAACGTCCAGGCATACGAGGCGATCGTGCCGTCCGGATCATTCGAGGTCGAGGCATCAGCGGCGACAACCAGGTTGGCCACCGAGTTGGTGAACGCCGCAACCGGCGGCTGGTTCGCGGCCTTGGCGACTGTCAGTTGGTTGGTGGTCGAGGTACTCGCATTTTGGTTGTCGGTCACCGTGAGCTTGACCGTGTAAGTGCCCGCGGCGGAGTAGGTGTGGCTCGCTGTCTGGCCTGTCGCTGTGGCTCCGTCGCCGAACTCCCAGGCGTAGGACGCGATCGTGCCGTCCGGATCCGACGACGTCGATGCGTTGGTCGACACCTTGAGATTGGCAATGACGGACGTGAAGGAGGCTACCGGCGGCTTGTTGGCCGCCACCGTCACCGACTGACTGGTCGATGCGGTGGCGCCCTGGTTGTCGGTCACCGTCAGTTTTACCGTGAACGTGCCGTCGGCGGCGTACGTATGCGCCGCTTTGGCACCTGTTGCGGCGCCTCCGTCCCCGAAGTTCCAGGCGTAGGAGGCGATAGAACCGTCCGGATCTTTGGACGTGGTTCCGTCCGTCGACAACACGAGATTCGCCGTTGTGGTGGTGAACGCGGCGACCGGCGGCTGATTGGGTGCGGTGACGGTGACACTCTGGCTCGTCGTGCCGGTCGCGCCCTGGTTGTCGGTCACGGTCAAAGTGATCGTGAAGGTGCCGCTGGCTGCATAGGTGTGCGCCGCTGTCTTGCTGGTGGCGGTAGCCGAGTCTCCGAAGTCCCAGGCGTACGAGGCGATGGTGCCGTCGGGATCCTGAGAGGTGGTTGCGTCAGCGGTGGCCGCCAGGCCCGCCGCGGTCTTGGTGAAGGCAGCAACCGGGACCTTGTTCGCGGCGACCGTGACCGACTGTGTGGCACTGTCCGTCGCTCCGAGATCATCGGTGACCGTCAATGTCACGGTGTAGGAACCGTCCGCAGCGTACGTGTGTGCAGCGGTCTTGCCGGTTGCCGTCGTGCCGTCACCGAAGTTCCATGCGTAGGACGCGATCGTGCCGTCCGCGTCGGACGACGTGCTGGCATCCGCGGTGACCTTCAGGTTGGCGATCACCGACGTGAAGTTCGCCGTCGGCGGCTTGTTGGCACCGACGGTGACCGAATGGGAAACCTTGCTCGTCGCGCCTCGATTGTCCGTCGCCGTCAGAACGACGACGTAAGTGCCGGCCGCCGTGTAGCTGTGGCTCACCGTCTTTCCTGCGCCGGTCGAGGAATCGCCGAAGTTCCACGCGTAGGACGCGATGGTGCCATCCGGATCGACCGTCATCGACGCGTCGACCGCAGCAGTGAGCGGAGTCACCGTCGCGGTGAATGCCGCGTTCGGCGGCACGTTTCCACCACCGGCGTTGAAGTGAGCAAGCACGGTTTGGGCGCTCAGTGCGCTGGGGTAGACCGCCGTCTCGTCGATGGTGCCGGCGAAATAGGCGCTGGTCGAGTTCCCGGTCGTATCACCGCCCACTCGCCAGTATCCGGTGTAGTTGCCGGCTGTAGGCACCGTGTTGTTGGCAGCGGGCTGTCCGTCGACGTACAGGGTCATCCCGGATGATGTCTGCGTCGCGGCCACGTAATGCCAGTTGCCATCGTTGTAGGTCGAGGTACTGACCACCATCGAGTTGGTGCCCGACATCGTCCTGAACGCAAGGTGCCCGTCGTTCTGCATATAGACCTGCCGGTCCGCGTTGCTGGAGGTGCCAGACGTCGCGTCGCCGAAACCGATGATCTCCCCGCCCCTGGTCGTAGTGGTGTTGAACCAGCCTTCCGCGGTGTAGACGCTCGGGTTTGCCACCTGGGTGGAACTGACTACCACGCCCGTACTCCCGTCGAATTTGGCGGCGGTGTCGCTCGTTCCCGTCAACGCCCCGGGCTGCCCGAGGGTGATTCCGCCGCGATAGGTGCCTACGTTGCCGGAACCGGACGCGTCGCCAGCGACCGTACCGGTCGACTCACCGAGCCGGTAGTACAGATCGGGGTTACCGCCGAAGACGGCGGAGCCGTAGGAATCGGTCGGCGCGACGACGGGCGAGGTGCGACCGGACTGGACATACTCGTTGAGCACATTCTGCTTGGTCAGCACATTCGGGAAGATTGCGACCTCGTCGATGTCGCCCTTGAAGTAGTTGCTGCTCGCCGCGCCCGGCCAGCCTCCGAGGTTGTCACCGCCGATTCGCCAGAACCCTGACAATGCCTGCGCACTGGTCTGATCGGTACGGCTGGCGATTCGGACGCCGTCGATATAGAGCACGATGCCGGTGGCGCCCAAAGTGCCGACGATCTGGTGCCACTGCCCATCGTTGTAGGAAGCGGTCGAGGTGACCGTTGCCGGACAGGCCGAGCCACACACCCCGAAATAGACCTTGCCGGAGTTGTCCATGTAGATCTGCCGGTCGTAGTTCCCCGAAGAACCGGTCCGGGAGTTGCCGAAACCGATGATCTTGCCACCGGTGGTCGACGTGGTCCTGATCCACGTGGACAGCGAGAATGTGTTCGGGCCGGGGACTGCCACCCGCGTCGCTGCGCTGGCCGTCTGCGACCCGCTGAAGGTCGAGGCGGTGTCTCCACCGGAGACCGCGCCGGTGGCTCCGCTGGTGATCCCGACGCCCGCGTCGGCGTCGTTGGTCCCGATGTGGTCGAACAGAGTCGTTCCAGTTGCCTCATCGAGCGGCAGATACGTGGCCGCGCCGTCGGCGATCAATTGCCGCGAATACGGGGAGTCGGCCGACGGCGAACCCGCGGCCGGGGTGACGATCGTCGCCGTGTCGCCGGCGACCAGGTTACCGCTCGGGTCGGTGACGAACAGACGGTAGTCGTACGACGTGGCCGGGGACAGGCCGGTGTCAAGGAAATTCAGGGTCGGCATGCTCCACCATGTGGAGTTACCGGTGATGGTCTTGACCGGGTGGTTGACATCGCCGTTGCGGACGATCTTGTAGGTCAAAGTAAGGTCGTCACGATCCCAGTTGGACGCGAATGTGACCCGGACCGACGTCGGCGAGAGCGGGACCAAAGTGGGCTTGAAGCTCGAGCCGGTGAGCATCGCTCCTTGCTTGGAAGGCGCGATGGGCTTGACCGCGAACCGAACCAGGCCCTGCTGGGCACCGTTGTTCACCGTGGGAAACTCCCCACCGAGCACGACGTACTGGCTGTTGCCCGCGACCGACCAGGCGGCCTGCGACTGACCCGTATAGGTGCCCTCGTCCATGTCCGGGAACCAGTCGATCAGCGTCGGGCTGGGTTTGCCGAACCAGTCGGCGTAACCACCCTTGGTGTTGTGCAGCAACGTGCCGGTGGCGTTGGTCGTGAACGCCAACGCATGCCGCATGTTGATCGAGTAGTCCGCGTCGGTCTGCGGGTAGCCGCCAACAGTCTCGCAGTAGTGGGCGTGGCTCACCGTGTAAAGAACACCGTTGGTCGGAAACGAGTCGTAGGTGTCGCCGTGGCAGTCCTCGATCCAGTTGATCGCGCCCGTGCTCTGGTTGGCCGAGAACGCACCCTCGAGATTGCCACCGGGCCCGAACACATATCCGGTCCCGAAGATCGATGTTCCGTCGGTCGACAAGCTGAGGATCGCAGCCTGGTCACCGGCGTCCTGGACGACATTGCCGGCCGCCCATGGGATAAGGGTCCCGTTGACCGGGTCGACCGCAGCTAGACCGTAGGCCGCGGCATTGTTGACGTTCTTGAAGGCACCGCCAATGATGAGCTTGCTGCCGTCCGGAGTCATCTGGATGGCGTGGACGATGTAGTCGGCGTTCGGGTCCCAGGCGGTCAGGGATCCGTCAGCGGCGTTGAAGGCGGCCAGGTGGTTGCGGGTGACGCTGCCAACCGCTGTGAAGAAGCCGCCGGCGTACACGGTGCTGTTGGTGGCATAGATGGCATCGACCCGCGCGTTGACCGGCGGAGCGAAACTGTTGATCAGCGACCCGGTCGTGGTGTTGTAGGCCGCTATGCGATACCGGTTCTGCCCGTCGGCCGTGGTGAAGTCCCCGCCGACATACAGTCGCGAACCGTCGGGTGAGGTCGTCACGACATAGGCTTGAGCGTTCAGGCTCGGCGCGAACGAGGTATTGAGTGCGCCGGTACTCATGTTGTAGGACAACAGGTTTGCCCTCGGCATGAGGTTCTGACCGGCAGCTGACCCGGCCGGTCGCGCATTGGCGAAGCTGCCGCCGACGTACACGGTGTTGCTGAGCACCACCTGGCTCCAGGCGACGCCATCTATCTGCACCGTCGGCAGCGCGTCGGCCGTGACGGCACCGGATGGTGGGGTGATGACCGGCGCAGGATCGGCGACGGCGACGGGCGCGGCTGCGGCACCGACGACGATTCCGCCCAGCACCATCGCGGCGACGGCGACCATCGACGTAAAGCGGCGAACTGGTCGGGATGCAGTACTCATCCAATTCTCCTGGATCATCGATGTCGCGTGGAAGTGGTGACTCATTGGACGTTTCCGGTGAAGACAGCCACCGGGGCCGAGCCCGTGTAGCTGACGGTCACGGTCACCGGGGTGCGATGACCCAGGGGCAGGGTGAAGACGTAGACGCCACTGGCCATTGCGCCCGCGTCGACCAAGCCCGTCAGCGGAGCTGCGGGGCTCGCCGACATCGGGCTTCCCGGCACTGCCGCCGCATCCTGGATATTGATCGATACGTCGCCGACGTTGATGGCCGAGGACGTTCCGTTGAAGATGCTCAGATTGATCTGGACGGCCGGACCGGCAACTTCGCCGGGACCGTGTGCGGTCGCGGTGATTGCGTGCGCCGAGGCGACCTTGATATCAACTCCCTTGACCGGCGAAGCCGACCCGGTCAGCGGCGCGGGCGCAAGTGAGGCGACGGAGCTGACCGATACCTTTTGGTGGATGTTGCCGCCGCCGGCTGCTGGAATTGGCGTGGTCGGCGCCTTCGACGGATCATCCGTGGTCGGTGGCGCGATGGTGGCGGAACTGGGCGCCCCGGATGACTTGGAGCGGTTGGCGGTGCCGTTGATTGTGCTGCCGGCCACAGATCCCTTGGCCTCGGTCGACCCGATGGTCGTAGGCGCAGCCGGGTTCGTTCCGGTAGCGGCGGTAGGTGAGCCTGACTGTGGCGCCCCGATGGAGCTGCCCTGAGCTCCGGCGCCGGATGCGCTGCATGCGGCCCCGCCGAAAAGCGCGATGGCGAGGATGGCTCCGCCTACCAGCCGCCGGCCTTGGATGCGGCTCATCGTCGTGTCCCTGTCACACTCAGCACCTTCATGTCGCGGAACCACTTGACAGTGGCGAGGGCGAGAAACCCGGCGTTACAGAGAAAAAGGCAGGTATAGGCACCGAAGAAGACGGTGGGGAGCGCGAGGAGTGGGAACACCAGACACATGACCCCGTAATCGGTAGGTATCACCGCCAGCGAGCGGAGCGTCGAGGAGTTGCCGCGACCAACGGCCTTCCCGGAGACGACCGCCTGCTGACGCCTCAACTGGTCGTTCAGGATCATCGCGAAGAACATCACGGCAGCAACGACGGTAAACCCGATCGGGATCAGCAGCCAGGCCGCCGATCCGAGGTCGAAGAAGCGGTAGGAAGCTATCAACACAGCGAGATGCAGGCTGGAGATCTTGGTCGCGTCGATTACATGGTCCAGCCACTCGCCGGAGGCACTCCCGCCTCCGCGTAGCCGGGCCAGCTGTCCGTCGGCGGCGTCGAAGGCATAGCCGATCACCAGGCACAGGCTGATAGCCAGGCCAACCCACAGAGCCGGGTGAACCGTCGCGATCAACACGATGCCGATACCGGAGAAGACCGCGCTTACCGCGGTAACCTCGTTCGGCGTGCGCCCAAGGAGAAACGCAACTGCGGCAAGTCGACGTCCGGCGGGTCGGTTCACGAACCGTGAGTACGCGGGTGCGCCCTTTGACGTCTTCTGGGCGTGAGCGAGCAGGACAACCGTCTCCCGGTAACGTCCCATGGTCTTGGACTGCCGGTTCCCTGGCCGTGGGATTGATCGGGTCGGCTCGACGTCGGTCATCGTGCTTCCCACGTCAAACCGCTGCACGGACGTGGATGGGCTCGTAGCCGTCAGCTGACGACTGAGGAGCCAATGCAGGATCGGCGCCGGGGAAACTTGAACGACCGAGCCTGGGAGCCAGCACCAGACCGACCAGCATCGCCACCAGACCAAGAAGAGCCCACACGATGGTCGCGGCGGAAAGTCCGAGAACCAGGATATCTTTGGTTGCGCTCGTGCTGACCTCGGTCGTTGCACCGGAGGTCGAATCAACCAGTGCTGACAGGGCGATCATCTCTGCTCTCGGTTCGCGCGGAAGCCGATGGCGGCTGCGGGTGGACCGGCGAAGATCGTCGGATCGAAGAACATGGGAATATCAGAGCTTGAATGCATGTGTCGGGACCCCCTTCTGGGCAGGACAAGGTAACGCTGGCCCTGGACTTCGGTGACCCCCGACGCGACACCTTGAGACTTCAGCCAATTGGAGTACGGCAAAACTAACACAAGGTAGTTCCCCGGCAAGGGCATCTGCGCATATCACACAAAGCTTCACTCCAAAGAGTTGCCCGATTATCATCGGCGACCAGGAATGTTGGCAGTCGGTCACGAGGTGGAGACCCTGCGTTGTCGGTCGCCGGGCGCGCGCTGCCGTCCCTGTCCGAAGCTGGACGTTCCCAAAACTCCCGGAGCCCATCTCGCGTCTTGTTCACAAGCCCGGCCGCTCTGCAAGTGCGGCGCTGACGAAGCGGATCCGGAATTGCACGCTCGGCCCTGCCGGCCGGCAGCGGTCTCACTGCTGGTATTGGGAACACCGCCGATGTCGACCAGATTGACACCTCTTACAGTGAATCTGCTCCGATCCGTCCACGGACAGTGAGCCCACCGGTTACAGTCCCGAAGTTGCAGGCCCGGCCGAGGGAGACGGACAGAGGAGGAATTGCGGTGGTTGGTCCCATGAACCTCGTCGGCCGGCTCGGCAGCCACGACGCCACTGCACCGCCACTCGAAGTCGTTGGTCCGGCGAACGGGCCGCCAGCCCCCCACCCGGCGTGGACTCCGGCGTGACATTCAGGGTCTGCGGGCGGTCGCGGTGTTAGCAGTGATCGGCAACCACATGGTCGCCTCGCCCATCGGGGGCTTCGTCGGAGTCGACGTCTTCTTCGTGATCTCGGGTCTCTCATCACCGATCTGATGCTCCGCGAGAAGGCCCGAAGGGGACGGGTGTCCTATCTTAATTTCTACCGGCGCCGTTTCCGCCGCATCAACCCCGCATCGACGCTCGTGCTCGCCGCTACAGTACTTGCTTCCTACTGGATCTATCGTCCGGCCGCGCGGACATCATTCGCACCGACGCACTCTGGTCTTTTGCCTTTCTCTCGAACTGGCATTTCGCGGCCGTTGGCACCGATTACTTCAACAATGAGAATCTCGTCTCACCCCTCCAACATTTCTGGTCATTGGCGGTCGAAGAACAGTTGTATATTGTCTGGCCGGTGGTCGTCATCGGCCTCGGCATTGTGCTTGGCGCTCGCTGGTATCGATCTGCCCTGGTAACGGTACTGGCGTCCACGGTTCTGGCCAGCTTCGCCTTTGCCGAGTGGGAATCCAGTACGGAGTCGACCCGCGCCTACTTCTCGACGTTCTCACGCGCATGGGAATTAGGGATCGGGGCCGGCTTGGCCCTCACGGCCGGCTGGTGGGCCAGGTTGCCACCGCGTTGGCAACCGGTCCTGTCGTGGTGCGGACTCGCCGGCATCCTTTCAAGCGTCGCATTCGTGTCGTCCCGATTTACTTTCCCAGCTCCGTGGGCTCTCGCGCCGACATTGTCAACGGCATTGGTGATCGCCGCCGGCCTGCAATTATTCCGACCGATTCCTATTTCTGCTGACCAACCGGGTGACTCAGTACATCGGCAATATCTCCTATTCGCTCTACCTCTGGCACTTCCCGGTCGTAATTCTCGGTTCGGCGTACTTGACCCAAGCCGCCCCGTCCCGAATCGTCGCCCTCGGCCTCGGGGCAGTCGTCTTTTCCGTGCTGTCGTTCCATTTCGTCGAAGATCCCATCAGAAGGTCAAATTGGCTGGCACGCAAAAAGTCTGCAACCGCCAGCTTTCGCTACCAGAACTGCTTTCCCTCAGAAATGATGAAGCGTCTGGGGGGCGGTGGACTGGTTGCGCTGGCGATCACCGTCGCCCTTCTGGTGCACAACGTCGAGAACGATCCAGGGAATACCCGTGCCATCGCTCTGTCCCTGCAGAATGTGCAGGCGACCACCGGCGCTTCGGGCGCAGAAGTCCCCACTCCGATCACCGGTTCGCCGTCGACCGCGGCGCCGGCTGCGCAGAGCTTGCAGAGCCAGTGGTCGTCGAGGATAGACGACGCGCTGACTGCGACTTCTTTTCCCGACTTGAATCCGAGCGTGGACGACCTGCCGCAGCACAAGGCCCCACAGTGGACCCAGAATGACTGCGGTACCACAGGCGCTTGGAACGCCACCCTGTGCGTCTATGGGAACAAGGATGCCAGGAAGACCGCCGCTGTGTTCGGCGATTCGATCGCGCTCAGCTACCTTCCCGGGCTGATCAAGGCGCTGAACGATCACGGCTACCTGGTGCACTCCTTCGTCGCAGGCTCGTGCCCCGGAGCCGACGTGGCCGTGGTCGCCGAAGGGACGCGAACGGTGTCCCAGTCATGTCTGGACCACCGGAAGTGGGCCATGAGCGCCATTGCGAGCGAGAAACCCGACTTGATCATTGCCGCTGATTCCGACCTGCTGATGAACAACCTTGTGAGCCGAGCGGCCGGCCAGGCCATGATCGAAGAATGGACACAGGGCGACGTGAGAACCTGGTCCCAACTCGCCAAAGTGGCCAAGACGGTCGTGCTGGCGTCTCCTCCGGGATCGAAGAGCCTGCTCGATTGCCGGACCGTCAACGCCGCGCCGGACAATTGTGCGCTCGAAACGAACAGCGGTCCAACCCGGAACGCTGCCAGGCAGGCGGAATCCGCAGCGAGCAAGCAGACCTCGGTGCCCGTTGTCGACACGTCGAAATGGTTCTGCGGAACCGACGGTCGATGCCCGAGCTTCGTTGGCACGGTCCCGGTCTACGTGGATGGCATCCACCTCACCCGCGCGTACAGCGCGTCCCTGGCCCCGTTGATGTCGAGCGCCTTGCAGCTGCCGGTGTGACCATCGCTTCCGCGGCGGCTCGACGAGCTCCCGTTGGGCTGCTCCGCTGCGGCGATTCTCAGCGCCCGAACCAGGCAGTCATCTCCGGACGGCCGGCTCGGAGTGCAACCGCAAGTGAGACGCCAGAGAGCCCGCGAGAGGCGAATGCCGACAATACGTCCCGAGCGAGAGCTCCCCTGTCGAGAACCGGCGGTGGACCGTCATCCGCCCCGTCCTCGGCCGCCGCGAACCCGTCGTGGCCAAGCAGGATCGAGCCGGACCGCGCCTGCAGCGCGGAGGCAAGCCGTTCCGCGTGGGCGATGTGACGCCAGTCCCACATCGTCGAGTTCCACATCACCGGCACCATGCCGGCCGCAGCGGCCAGGTATCTGGTGCTCAGCGTCTGTGCGCCGTAGGGCGGCCGGAACCACCGCACCTCACGGCCGATCTGCTGCTCGAGCTCGTCCCGCCCGTCGCGCAGCAGAATGCGGACGTCCAAGCGGGGCAGGTGGGTCAACCGCCGATGGTCGATGCCATGCAAGCCGATGTCATGACCCGCGTCGACCACCTCGCCCAGCAGCGCCGGGAATCTCCTGGTTCGGCCTAGCAGGACGAAGAAAGTTGCTGTGGCGCCCTTCTCGGCCAGCGCGGCGAGAATCGAATCGGTGCCGCCCGGCTCGGGCCCGTCATCGTAGGTGAGCACCACCTGATCGGTGACGCCACGCACTCCCGACAGCGAGCCGACAGGCCCAGGATGAGCCCGAAGCCATCCCTTGGCCTGCGACACGAACCTCATGGTTGCCCTCCGTCCGGGAGCGATGAATGATCGGCGTTGGTGTTGGCCACTTTGCCCCGCGGCGGCTGCCGCGCGAACTGCCAACGCCGATCGTTTCCCCTCGCGTACTCCTGATAGATCAGCCCCAGCGCTCCGGAGACCATCCCGGTCCCTCGCCACAGGATCCGCATTCCTCTGGCCTGATGACGATCCGATCGCAGGACCAGACCGGCGAGGTAGCGAGCACCGCCGAGTACCATTCGCGCGCCGCCGCGGCCCAGATTCCACGCTCGCACCTCCACCACAGCCCGGGACGTGCGTGCCAGTCGCGCGTCGATCAAAGCCACCGAGTTGCCGTGACTGCGTGACCGCTTCCGCACCCAGTCCCTGGTCATCCGATCGGTGGGCACGCTTTCGGTGGCCCGGCTCTCTTCACACCAGACCATCCGTGCACCATGGTTCACCAGCGTCCGGCTGAACAGGGTGTCCTCGCCGCCACTGAGACCGAAAGCGTTCTCGAACCGCGTTCCCCAGCGTCGAACCTGATTCAGGTCCAGAAGGAGGTTGCCGGCGGCCGCAACGTCGATCGCTGTGCCGGTTGGCATGCTGAAGCGCCGGAAGAATTCTCCGGCCGAGATCCAAGGGTCGAGTTCCCGCTCGAAAATCGAGATGACCAGACCGGAGACCGCCGCAGCACGGTGGCGATCCCAGGTGTCCAGAAGCGAAGCGAGCCAGTTCGGGAGCGGACGCTCGTCATCGTCGATGAAAACCAGCAACGAGGAACCGGCCGCTTCGTCCATCGCCCGGTTCCTGGCGGCCGAGATTCCGGGGGCGCGCTCCATCACGTACCGCACCAGCGGCGAGCCGCTCACGGATGCTCCGGCCGTTTTCGTGACGATAGTTTCAACCGTCCCACGCGCACTTCCGGCCGGATCGTTATCGACCACCAGCACCTCCACCCGGAAGGTCGTCACAGGAGAGCCCTGGTCGGCCTCGGTGATACCAGCGTTCTGTCCAGCCAGCCGCAAGCCGCCTTGGTTCACGGCGGTGGCCTGGTCGATGATCAGTGGTAAGCCGCCTATCACCTCTGCCGGGCGCCTGTACGTCAGCATCGCGATCGTCACGGCAACTGGGGTCACTTCATTCATCCGTCCCACTTTGATCATGAAATACAGCGGATCTGCGCTCGGAACCATCCAGTGGACCCTATACAACACCACCGGCGTTGGTGCTTCGGGAATCGGAAACTCGGAAGGTCATCCGCCGCATCCCAGTGCCTCAGAGCGACGACTGCTCACTGCTGAGCCTGATCCAAGAGCGTGAGGCTGATCCAAGAGCGTGATGGTTCGTACACATCCCACTCGGCAGGACGCAAGGTTCTCCATACGCGTGTACCCCGGTCGATCTCGGCGGCTTGCGGGCCTTCGGAGAACCAAGCCGGTTCGCCAGGGGTCGGGGCGAGAGCGGCGCGATGTGACACCATTCCTACTCGCACCGGACGGCGATCAGCCAGGGGCGCTAACTTGCCAAAGATCGTTGTACCCGACCGACCTTTTCGACATCACCGGTAATGTCGACTACGAACGTACCTTCTGCCATGTCCCGGTGCCCCACTCCTGCGCGACGTCAGGCCGTGGCCCAACCGACCTCGCCAGGGGCGCCAGTTCAAAAGGACCCGATGCGCTTGGTCCCGGCCGGCTGGCCTATCAAGGCCGCGAGGTCCGATGGCAGCGGTACTGCATGGTCGAATAACGGCCCGATAGCCATGGCCAAGGCCGTTCCGATCACCGGCACCTGCACGTTGTCCCAGGACTTCCCAAGGCCCGAGGCCAGCGCTGACGGCGTTTGGAACAGAGTCAACGTATGGTTGTCGTTACCGCCCCAACCGACCATATTGTCCGTGGTACTGCCCTTGGGATGGAAGGCGTTCCCGGCGATGGTGATGTTCATCGAATTGGCCGGGATGCCGGTGGCCTTGTCCAGGACGTAGACCTGGAAGCCATAGGGGCCGCCGTTCCAACCAAAAGCATTGTTAGCGATGGTGATGTTGCGGAGCAGCCAAGGGCAGGTTGAATCCGGAATCGGTTGCCGGGGATCATGATTGTTTCCCGGAGTCGACTCGCGGCGCTCGTCCTGGTTGAGGAACACGGACCCGAGGCCGTTATTGCCGAACGTGTTGTTGTAAACATTGATATTTCCGCTGTCGAATAGAAGGACTCCGGCGGAGCTGTCCGTGAGGACATTGTCGGCGATGATTCCGGTGTCGGAGAGTTCGGCCTGAATGTTCGGTTCAGAACCATTATTCGTCATGGTGTTGCGGGTGACGGTGAAGCCCACCACCGACTCGTCGAACCACAAACCCATGACATTGCGACCGTTGGAAAAATCGTTGTTGGTGACCGTGATGCCCCGGCTGCGGGTGATCTTGACGGCGGCCCCCGCCGGTTCGCCGTTGAAGTGCTCGGTATTGGTGTTCGTGATCAACGAATTGGTGATGCTGGTCCCGTCGACCTGAGCACCGGAAATTCCGGTCATACCGCTGTTGCTGATGGTGACGTGGTCGATGATGAAGCGACCCGACCAGAGTCCAACCGCCTGGGTGGCGCTGTCGCTCAACACCATGTTGCGCAGGGCGTCGCCGGACCGCGCCAGGTAGACGGTGCCCATCTGCGGCAGGGACGTTGCATACCTTCGCACGCCGAAGCCCTGGAGGGTGACATTGGGCGCTGAAACCACGATCGCCTTCTGCAGGTCGCTGGTCCGTACGTCGTGCCCGGACGGGTTAGCACCCATGATCAGTCGGTTGCCCGCTGTATCGACGTAGAATGAGTCGGCGTTGACTTGGCCCGTCGAGGCAACCTGGATGAGCTGTTTCCCGTCGATGAACAACTGGTCGGGGTGGGCAGCCATGGGGTACGACGAGTTGACGAAGCCGCCCGCATCGGAGCCCGAATCGAAGCTTGCGGAGGTGTCGAAATCGTAGTTGTAGCCGGTGGAGACCCAGGTGCTGCCCGACCGCGACCAGTTGGTCACCTGCGTCGACCCGTCGAACCACGCGGCCTCGCCGGGGTATGGCTGAATCACAAGTCCGGCCAGCGCATCCGGGATGAATACGGACTCGTGATAGGTGCCGCCTCGCAGCACGATCGTCCGGTTCGCGGCCGCCCTGGAGAGCGCCGTGGCCACCGTTCGCAACGGTGATGCGATCGTTCCGGGTGAACCGTCATCGCCGGACGGCGACACGAACAGCGCGTTGCCGGGGATCGCATAATTCGCTGAGCCGACGGCCATTGATCCGCGATCGCCGGTTTGGGACGGCGGAGCCGGCGGCGGCGTGGTTGTATTTGGCGCGGTCGTGATCGGCGGTGCCGCGGTCATGGTCGGCGCAGTTGGGACCATCGCTGTGGTCGGTGCCGCCACCGCCGACGACGTCGCAGAACCGATGACGATCGTGGTGGCCGGGGCGGGACCGGACTGGCTCGAGACGGTGGCCGTGGATGACGATGTGGTCCTGCCCGTCGGCGGTGTCGTCAACGGGGCGGTGGTCGCCGGCGGTTGCGCCGTCGAGGTGGTGCCCGGCGCCGTGTTCCCGGCACCGAGGGTCGAACTACTGGATGAGTAGACGGAAGGTGTCGTCCCGGCGGAAGTGCTGGTAGGCGTGCTGGTTGAGCTGCTGGTCAACGGGGGCGGCGAAGTCACCGCAGGGGGCGCAGTGGAGATCGAGATCGGCGCAGACACCGATGAGGTCGGCGCAAGGTTCAGCGGAGTGGCCGACAGGTCTCGGACGGCAAAGGATGTCGGCGACGCGGAACTCGACAGGTAGTCCCAGATCCCGATCCCGCCCGCCGACGTGATCCGCGCATCCGAATTGTCGTTATAGAGGAGCTGCCAGTCCGGTGCGCCCCCCCCTGCCGGCCAAGCCCGGACCTGCAGGGCGACGGGGTTGACTCCGGTGACCTGCATCTCGACTGCAATCTGCTGGCCAGCGGTAACGACCGTGGGAATCGCAGCCAAGGTCAGGAACGTCTCGCGGCCAGCCACGGACCGGGCAAGGCTGACATAGGCATGACCACCAGAACCGACGGTCATTCGACCGCGATACGCCGAGCTGTCACCGCTCCGCCGGGCCTCGACGCCGTGATAGAGACCGGAACCATTCCGCACCCTCGACAGCACAAGAGTGGATTTCACATCCACATCGGCTGCCTTGACGTCCATCAGTGATGCGCTCACCGAATTGCCGGGAGTCAAAGCCGTGACCTGGGCAGCTCCGTCCGCCACACTGAATGGATTGGGCCCTGCGTAGCCGAGCGAGTAGGAACCCCCGAGGTTGGCCGCACCGAGCCCGGACACCAGGGTTCTCGCGAAGCTGTCACTGGCCGCCGACGGGGTTTGAGCGGAGGCCTGAGCAGTAACGACGTTGGTCAATCCCACGATGCATATTGTCGCTGCGAAAGCTGCGATGGCAGTTTGAGCTCGACCGTGCTTCCGCTGGACCGACAACCGATGAGAACCCACAAGAACGACCTTTCAGAGGCGGATCGGCAGATCGACTGGCCTGCGAACAATCCGATTCGCCGGGTTGATTCGGAGAACGTCTCGGCTTGTGGCGGAACCGTAACCCGTTCGGGTCCTCTGGACCAGCGCACGAGTTGCACAGTGAGTGGCGGAATTGCAACTGACTGTGACGATATCGGCTCGATTCGCCAGATCAAGGCCCTCGTTCCGTGATGATTCGCAGAAGCCGCCACATTTGCCACGGAATCGATTAGCTTTCGCGTGCACGTTGCACTCCAAAGATGAAACAAGTTCAGCCGGATGGGTGGCGCCGAAGTGTTGCTGCTCAGCCTCACCTGATCGAAACGTTAAAATCACGAGCGTTGCTCGACCTGATGGATATCACGTTATCAAACTGTGATCCGAAGTCGGTAACGGTTGATCTGTACGGTCCGACTTACAGCGTTCTCCGGCTGCGTCGTAGTGGTGATGTCGTCTGCACTGCCACCATTTCAGCCATTTCAGCTGCCGTCATCCCGAGCGACGGGCGCGGCGGGCCGGCTAGAGGGCTAAAACCGGCGAAGCCGGAGATTCGAGTCAGGTTTTGGACGTTCGTGTGGGTTTCTGCCGTCATGCGGCGAGACCTGTTGTGCGGGTGAGGTCTTCGACGGCCTGTCGGTAGCGGCGGGTGGCCGTGCGGATCGAGGTCGGATACGGGGTGTGCAGGTCGGCCAGGCCGGTGGGTAGCAGTCGGTCGTGGACCGCGGACAGGAACATCGAGTCGGACAGGCCTTGGTCGGTGACCTGGTATCGGTTGCTGTGCGGGATCTTCTGGATGAGGCAGTGGCTTTTGAGGCGGCGTAGGTCGTAGGTCATCTGGCCCGCGGTGACGGTGTCGGGGTCAAGGCCGCGTAGCTGCGTGATGAGCAACCGGAGGTCGCGGTTGCGGAAGCCGTTGGTCTGCAATGTGAACATCGGCAACGCGGTGAGCAGGGCATGGCTGCGCTGTTCACCGATCCGCAGCCAGGTGATCCGGGTGCCGCTGGGGGTGGTGACGGGGTCGGTGATGGCGTGCAGGGCGTCGATTCCGATGATGGGGTCGTGGCTGATTGATTGGACGCGCAGCAGGCGCCGGTTGGCTTGAAGCCGATCTCCCGCAGCGCGGGCAGATTTGTCAGTCGTTTCCCGATACCGAAATCGTGGGTGTCGTTGATCGTCGTCTCGGTCCGCAGGGCTTGCCTTCGCCGGGTAGGCCGGACGCATTGCTGCGCCCGGCCCCCCTCAGAACCGG
>JAABUR0100003755.1_pt1 | contig 20979 bp, 25 predicted proteins | sample 5560091 | NCBI WGS metagenome assembly JAABUR01 (sample SAMN10711879, study PRJNA513375) | rock metagenome | isolation source: Antarctica rocks | place: Antarctica: Victoria Land, University Valley sud
CTGTGCCGTCGGACCTCGCGCAGACGCGCCTCGCCACGACCGTCGCAGCCGGTGGCCGGCTCCTTGACGAGTCGGAGGATCGCTGGCGGGTCGCCGACCCCGAAGGCAACGAAATGGTGATCGTCAGCGGCATGAGCCCGGTTGGGTGACGTCCAGGAGAGTGGTGTACGGATCCCGTGAGCGGATCGCAACCGACATAGGCGACGGCCGTCGGGAGATCCCGGAGGCCTGAGGGCCCGGCTGCCAGGGGACCGGGCGTAGGCGGGGGCGGACCGCAGTCAGCCGGCCGGGGCGACGGTGCGCCGCATGACGGTGTTCTTCATCCCCTTGGGTCGCACGAAGTCGAAGCCGCAGCGCTCGTACATCGCCCGGGTGCCGTTGTAGAGGAACGAAGAGGACATCTTCTTCTCGCCCGGCACGTGCGGGTAGCCCTCGACGACGCCACCGCCTGCCTGGGAGATCAGGTCGACCGCGCCGAGGAGCGCGATCTCGGCCAGCCCGCGCCGACGGTACCGCTTGTCGACGAAGATGCAGGTCACCCGGTAGTCGGGGGTGAGGTCGGCCTCGGCGTCATACTGCTTGCGGTGGTGGATGTTGGGCAGCTCGGCCGGCGTGCCGTACTCCGCCCACGCCACCGCTTCGCCGCCGTCGACGACGAGCGCCGCGTGGGCCGCGCACTGCTCGACGTAGCGCTTCTTCAGCGCCCGGTTGGCCTCCGCGCCCTGGCCGCGCTCGTCGCTGTCGGGGTGGAACCAGATGCACCAGCAGCCGCCGAAGATCCCGTTGTGGCGGGCGACCATGGCGTCGAACATCGTCCAGGTGTCGGGTGTGAGCGGGACGATCTCGAGTCCCTCGGGTGTGTCGCTCATGGCGGCACGCTAGCAAGGGTCCCGGACGACCTGCGTCCACTTTTCCGGTTTCGGGCTCGGGATCCCGGCCAGTCGGGGCACGGCGTCCTCGCGAAGCGGCGAGAGCGTGCGGGACTGTCGGGGGTGCCCCACGACGCCCTGCTGCTCGAGGCTCAGAGGAGCCCGACCGAGCCCGTCCTGCTGAATTTCTTGCGGACTCTGTGCGGACTGGGAGCACCGACACACCCTTTGACCTGCGCAAACGCGTCGATTCACACGTTGAAGCGGAACTCCACGACGTCGCCGTCGGCCATCACGTAGTCCTTGCCCTCGATGCGGACCCTGCCGGCCGCCTTCGCCGCGGCCATCGACCCACAGGCCAACAGGTCCTCGAAGGAGACCACCTCGGCCTTGATGAACCCGCGCTGGAAGTCGGTGTGGATGACACCGGCCGCTTGGGGCGCCGTCCACCCCTTGCCGATCGTCCAGGCGCGGGTCTCCTTGGGGCCGGCCGTGAGGTACGTCTGCAGGCCGAGCGTGTGGAACCCGACCCGCGCGAGCTGGTCCATCCCCGACTCGTCGGCGCCGACCGACGCCAGCAGCTCCATCGCCTCGTCGGCGTCGAGCTCGGCGAGGTCCATCTCGAGCTTGGCGTCGAGGAAGACGGAGTCCGCCGGGGCGACCAGCGACGCCAGCGAGGACTGCAGGGCGGCGTCGCCGAGCTGGTCCTCGTCGACGTTGAACGCGTAGATGAACGGCTTCGTCGTCAGCAGCTGCAGCGCCCGCGCCTCGGCCATGTCGACGCCGGCGGCCGCGCCACCGGCATACAGGGTCTGACCCGCGTCGAGCACCCGCTGGGCGGTGAGCGCGTTCTCGAGCGCGGACTTGCGGTCCTTGTTCACCCGGGCGTCCTTCTCCAGCCTCGGGATCGCCCTCTCGAGGGTCTGCAGGTCGGCGAGGATCAGCTCGGTGTTGACGGTCTCGATGTCGTCCTGGGGGCTGACCCGGCCCTCGACGTGCACGACGTCGTCGTCGTCGAACGTGCGCACCACCTGGCAGATCGCGTCCGCCTCCCGGATGGTCGCGAGGAACTTGTTGCCCAGCCCCTCGCCCTCCGACGCGCCGCGGACGATCCCGGCGATGTCGACGAACGACACCGTTGCCGGAACGGTCCGCGCACTCTTGAACACCTCGGCGAGGCGCGGCAGCCGCGGGTCCGGCAGCGCGACGACACCGACGTTCGCATCGATCGTCGCGAACGGGTAGTTCGCGGCGAGGACGTCGTTCTTGGTCAGCGCGTTGAACAGGGTGGACTTGCCGACGTTGGGCAGTCCGACGATGCCGATGGTGAGTGCCACAAGACGAGGAGTCTAGAGGTATGCCGGGCGCCCACCTCCGCACCTACGCCGCCCCAGCTCCGCGCCCGACCGGCTAGCGTGGGACCCGGCGAGCCGGGCCGTCTCGAGGAAGCAGGTCGGCGGCTGAGGCAAGCAGGGGGGTGGGCGATGGCACGCAGGCTCGTCACGGTCACGGCATCGGTCGTCATCGTCGTCAGCGTCCTCGTGGCGGCTCACGTCGTCCTGGCCTTCCGCGGGTCGGGCACGGACAGCCGGCGGGTCGGGGCCCAGGTGGCGTGGCTGGACACCCAGCTGCGCGACGGGGCCGCTCGGCGGATGCAGGCGTTCTTCCCGGAGGGCGAGCTGTTCACCAACCTTCTGACGGGGATCGCGGCGGCGCAGCTGGCGACGACCGGCTCCGGCGACACCCGGGCCGGCCAGCTGACCACCGCCCGCTACGCGCTCACCGAGGTCGACCAACCGCGCAACCGCGACCTGTTCGGTGACATCCCCGTCCCGCCCAACGGGGTCTTCTACCGTGGCTGGCGGCTGCTGCTCCTCGTCGACATCGCCGCCGCCAGCGGCAGTGCCGGCGACGTGGCGGCCGTGGACGCTGAGGCGCGCACGCTGCGGCAGGCCTTCGACGCGTCGCCCACCGGGCTGCTCGAGTCCTATCCCGGCCAGTACTGGCCCTGCGACAACGTCGTCGGCATCGCGGCGCTGGTCCGCGCCGACGCCCTGCTCGGCACGCCTGGCGCATCGGGCCGCCCCACCGGACGCGCTCTACTGGGCCGCCTCGATCCGCTGCGGGACAGGGCGACCGGCCTGCTCCCGCACCGGACCGACGCCGCCGGTCGGCCGCTGGACGGCCCCCGGGGCAGCTCGCAGTCGCTCATCCAGGTGTTCCTGCCCGACATCGACGACGCGCGGGGGCACCGGGAGTGGACGGCATACAAGAGCGCGTTCGTCGTCCGCGAGCTGGGTCTGGTCGGGGTCCGCGAGTATCCCGTCGGCGTGAGCGGGCCGGCCGACGCGGACTCGGGCCCGCTCCTGCTCGGCGTCTCGGCGAGCGCATCGGCGGTGACGCTCGGTGCCGCCCGGCGCAACGGTGACACCCGGCTCGCCGCCAGCCTCGACCACGAGGCCGAGATGCTCGGCGTCGGTCTCCAGTGGGGCGGGAAGCGGCGGTACGCCCTGGGAGTGCTGCCCGTCGGGGACGCCTTCCTCGCCTGGGCGCGCAGCCGTCCCGCGAGCTCCGAGCGGGCCCTCGACCCCGGTCCCACGCCGTTGTGGCCGGTGTACCTGCTCCTGGCGCTGCTGCCCGGGGCCGTCGCCGCTGCCCTGCTGGTGGGGCGTGGCCGCGCCGCGACCCGCCAGCAGGGCAGCCCCACCACGCCGACCCGCCGGTAGCGACCTCCCGGCCATGTCGGTGGCGCCTGCGATGGTGAGGTCATGGAGATCTTCCTTGCTATCGTCCTCGGTGGCCTGCTCGGAGCGGCGGTTGCCGGGCTCACCCTGAGGATGACGTATGCCGCCCGGCTGGCCTCCGCCGCAACGGAGAGCTCGATGTTGCGCCAGCGGGTCACCGACCTGACGGTCAGCGCCGCCGACGACCTCGAGACCGCGGCGCTGGTCCAGCCGCTCGCGGCGGCGCTCGAGCGGGTCGAGCGCCAGGTCCAGACGCTGGAGAAGGAGCGGACCAGCCAGTTCACCGCGGTGAGCCTCCGGCTCGAGGACGTCGTCTCGTCGACCTCGGACCTGCGCAGCCAGACGGCGTCCCTGGTCGGGTCGCTCAACGCGTCGAGCGTCCGCGGCTCGTGGGGCGAGGTGCAGCTGCGCAGGGTCCTGGAACACGCCGGCCTGCTCAGCCGCTGCGACTTCGACGAGCAGGTGACCGGCACCAACGCCGACGGTGCCACGGTGCGCCCTGACGTCGTCGTCCACCTGCCCGGCGGCAAGAACCTCGTCGTCGACTCGAAGGCCCCGATGACCGCATTCCTCGCGGCCCAGGCGGACGGCCTGTCCGCGCCGGACCGGGAGGCCCAGCTCAAGGCCCACGCCCGCGCCCTGCGCGGTCACCTCGACGCGCTCGCCGGCAGGGGCTACTGGTCGGCCCTGCCGGCCACGCCCGAGATGGTCGTGTGCTTCGTCCCCGGCGAGGCCATCCTCAGCGCCGCCCTGGCCCGTGACCCCGAGCTGCACGAGTACGCCATGCGCAAGCGGGTCGTGCTGGCCTCCCCGGCGACCCTGCTGGCCCTGCTGCGCACCGTGGCCTTCACCTGGCAGCAGGATGCCCTCACCGCGAACGCCCGCGAGCTGCTGGGAATGGCACGCGAGCTCTACGACCGGCTCGCCGGTCTCGGCGGCCATGCCAGCAAGATGGGGGCGGCGCTGCAGCGCTCGGTCGAGGCATACAACGCCCTGATCGGGTCGCTGGAGACCCGGGTCTTCGTCACCGCCCGGCGGATGAAGGACCTCGACCTCGTCGAGGACCGTCTGGTCGAGCCGGCCCCCCTGACGACCGGGCCGCGGCCGCTGTCTGCGCTCGAGCTGCTCGACGCCCTCGAGCCGGAGGTCGCCCGACCCGAGCTGGTCGTCGACGGGCGGTCGTCGGGCCCTGGCCAGGCCTCCGGCGCCCAGCGCGGGGCGTGAGCACGCCGGGCGCTTGGGGACCGGGACGGCGGGTATCCCCTTCGCGTGACATCTGTGGCTGGGGTCGAGCTGTTGAGCGAGGACTCTCTGCGGACGGCGGTCAACGCCCTCGTCCGACTCGTCGAGGCGGCCGGGGCGCTGGTGATCTTCGTCGGCGCCGTCGTCGCCATCTGGAAGTTCGCCCGCGCCCTGCCCCGTCGCGATCCCGAGGCCTTCGTGCCCGTGCGTCTGAGCCTCGGGCGTTACCTGGCGTTGGGCCTGGAGTTCCAGCTGGCCTCGGATGTGCTGCGGACCGCCATCGCCCCGACATTCGACGAGCTGGGCAAGCTCGCTGCGGTCGCCGCGATCCGGACGGCGCTGAACTTCTTCCTGGCCCGGGAGATCAACGAGGAGCGGCGGGTGGTCAGGTCGGCTGAGCACGGAGCGGACGCCGGGCGCCGCGCCGCTCACGAGGACCCGTCGTGAGCAGCATCATCGACATGGCCGTTCCGCTTCTTGTCGCCGTCGCCGTCCTCATCGGCGGCGGCGTCCTTGCGACCACCCGCGCCGTCAGTGCCGCGTTGCCGGTGCTGCTCGACCTGCTGCTCGTCGCCGGGCTCCTGCGGCTGGGTGCCACCTCAACGTGGCAGACGATCGGCTCCGCAGCGGTGGTCGTGCTCATCCGCAGGATCGTCAGCTTCGGGATCGCGACCAGCCACCGGAGCCTGGACCACACCGACGGGAGGCGCTCCGTCAACCGCCCGCGGGCTCGCTGATGCCGAAGTCGATCGGCTTGCAGACCCCTCCGTTGGACTTCTCCGCCGAACAGGCAGTGACGCCGACGTGCAGGTCCATCTCGGCACGCACGACGAACCGGTCCCCCGCCACCGAGGTGGGCGGGTCGATGTGCAGCTCCCCGGCCGCGTCGGTCCAGACGTTCATGAAGACGTTCAGGGTCGTCGAGATCTGGTCGGGAACGATCCCGAACGGGGCCAGTCCGACGAAGAGATTCTCGAAGCAGCTGGGGTGGTAGGCGCCGCCGAGCTCTGGGTAAAGGACGTCGAAGGTCTGCTGGCTGCACGGCGTCAGCAGGAAGTCGTGCCGCCCGCAGGTGTCCTCGACGATCGTCGCCATCGCCCGGCTGCGGTTGCTGTAGAGCACGTCCCCGGTGCTGAGCAGCAGCGTGTTGCCGTAGTCGATGCTGCGCCCGCTCGAGAGCCACTCGCCGTGGTCCGCGGCGCTGAAGCAGAACACGTCGCTGACCTGCCCGCCGGTGGGGTCCACGATGGTCAGCGTCTGTCCTGCCGCCAGCGCGAGACCGGCCCCGGTCTGGGGGGCCAGTCGGGTCAGGCCGGCGCTCACCGGTGGCGCGGACGTCAACGGGCTGCCCCCTCGTCGGGCGCCGCCCACGGGGCCTCCCAGCCGCCCGGCACCACCCGCCCGGAGTACTGCCGGGCTTCCGACACGGTGCCGTGGTCGGCGACCATGGGGTTGATGCTGCCCTGCAGTGCCTGGTCGCGGCGGCGGATGGTGTCCCTCATCCTCGGGAACCTGCCAGACGAGCGCAGCTGCTCGAACTGCTGGTGGAGGTTGAACACGAGGGTCGGCAGGGGTGCCCGGCGCGCGATCCGGGAGGCCAGGGGGTGCAGCCCGACGATGAAGAAGGCCGTCCCGGCGACGCTGAAGGCGAAGTGGGGGTCGCCGGGGTCGGCTGACACCCCAGGGTTCCACGGCTCGCCGTCAGCCTCGTGCAGCTGCCGCAGCTGCGCCCACAGCAGCTGCTCGAACTGCTTCTCGCTGTGCAGCGCAGGCTCCCGGAAGACGGCGACGAACGAGGCGAACCCCTCTTTGACGTCCGTCGACCTCGCGAAGGCGTCGAGCTCACGGAGCACCTCGAGGGCGACGCCGTCTCCGCCCAGACGCGCGAAGACCCGGACGGTGGCCCGGTCCTGGTTGAAGACCGATCTGGCGCCCAGGCACGGGTAGTCCGGCTGCCCGATCAGGGCGCGGACACCGGCGACGGCGCTGGCGTCGGTGGTCTCGAGGTCTGAGGTCACGTCGTGTCACTTACCCGCCACCGGGGACGCACAAACGGCCTCGGAAACACGCCGAAACCGCACCGAAACCTCGGCGCGACCGCACCGATTCGCGAGCACGCGGCCGGTCAGTGCAGCGAGCCGGTCGGTAAGGCGCCCGGCTCGTGGCGCAACTGCTCGGGGTTGCTTCCGGACATCGCCTTGAGGTCGCGCCGCAGCTCGGTGGGGAGGGAGAAGAGCAGCGACTCGGTCGCCGAGACCACCTGCTGCACGTCGGTGTAGCCGCACGCCGCGAGCCGGGCCAGCACGTCGCGCACGAGCACCTCCGGGACGCTCGCGCCGGAGGTCACCCCGACCGTGCTGACACCCGCCAGCCAGGCGTCCTCGATCTCGTCCGCGAAGTCGACGAGATGGGCCGACCGAGCACCGTGCTCGAGGGCCACCTCGACCAGGCGCACCGAGTTCGAGGAGTTGCGGGAGCCCACGACCACCATCAGGTCGGTGTCCGGGGCCATCTGCTTGACGGCCAGCTGCCGGTTCTGGGTGGCGTAGCAGATGTCGTCGCTGGGCGGGTCGACCAGGTGGGGAAACCTCTCCCTCAGGCGGCGCACCGTCTCCATCGTCTCGTCAACCGAGAGCGTCGTCTGTGACAGCCAGATGACCCGCTCCGGGTCACGGACCGTCACGTTGACGACGTCCCCGGGCCCGTCGACGATGGTGATGTGCTCGGGAGCCTCCCCTGACGTGCCGACGACCTCCTCGTGTCCCTCGTGCCCGATGAGCAGGATGTCGTAGTCCTCGCTTGCGAACCGGACCGCCTCGCGGTGCACCTTGGTGACCAGGGGGCAGGTCGCGTCGATCGTCTTCAGGGCCCGCGCCCGGGCCTGCTCGTGGACGACGGGGGCCACCCCGTGCGCGCTGAGGACCACGGTGGCGCCCTCCGGGACCTGGTCGGTCTCCTCGACGAAGACGGCACCGCGCTTCTGCAGCGTCGTGACGACATGCCTGTTGTGGACGATCTCCTTGCGGACGTAGACCGGGGCTCCGTACAGCTCCAGGGCCTTCTCCACCGTGACGACGGCCCGGTCCACACCGGCGCAGTACCCGCGGGGGGCAGCGAGGAGCACACGTTTGGTCGCGGTGTCGCTCCTGTGGCTCATGCCCCCATGGTACGCGGGGCAGGCCTGACGCCGTCCGCCGCCGCCGACGGCAGGCGCCGCTCGGCCAGCCAGGACTGCCAGGCGTCGATGCCCTCGCCGGTCCGCGCACTCACCCGGATGACGGCGGCGTCCGGGTTGATGCTCCTGAGGTTCCTCTCGAACAGATCCATGTCGAAGTCCAGGTACGGCAGCAGGTCAAGCTTGTTGACGAGCACGAGGTCCACGGAGCGGAACATCACGGGATACTTCAGCGGCTTCTCCTCGCCCTCGGTGATCGCGAAGACCATGACCCGGTGGTGGGCGCCGACGTCGAACTCCGCGGGGCAGACGAGGTTGCCGACGTTCTCGATGAACAGCAGGTCCATCGCGGCCAGGTCGAGCCGCTTGAGGGCGGAGCCGACCATCGGCGCGTCGAGGTGGCACTCGCCGCCGAACCCGGCACTCGTGTTGAGCAACGCGACCTGGGAGCCGTACCCGGCCAGCCGGTCGGCGTCGATGCTGGTCTCGATGTCACCCTCGACGATACCCACGCGGGCCGGGTCGTCCAGGCCGGCGAGCGTGTGCTGAAGGAGACTGGTCTTGCCGGCGCCCGGGGAGGACATCATGTTGATGCCGACGACGCCGGCCGCGTCCAGCAGATCCCGGTTGACCTGGGCGGAGCGGTCGTTCTCCTCGAAGATCCGCTCGAGGACCAGGACGCGCTCCGGCCCGGTGCGGTACCCGGACAGGTCACCGTGCTCGGTCGACAGCGGCGGCGCCGGGTCGTGGTCGTGGTCGTGGTCGGGCCCGTGGTCGGGCCCGTGGTCGGGCCCGTGGTCGTGGTCGTGGTCGTGCCCGTGGTCGGGCCCGCCCTCGTGCTCGTGCTCCGTCCCGTCGTCGTGCCGGTGGAACCTGCCCATCCTCATACCTCCGTGAGCTCGAGGGAGGCGAGGAGGAACTCCTCGCCTCCGGTGACGACGACCTCGGTCGACTCGCAGCTGCCGCACAGCAGCAGCAGCTCCCTGGCGACGGTGGTGTCCGCCTCGCACAGCGTGCAGTGCAGGGTCACCGGCATCGACTCCACCACCAGCTCCGAGCCGCCGAGCGCGGTGTCGTCCGACACGAGTGTCCAGCAGTACGTCAGGGTGTCCGGGATCACCTGGCGCAGCCGTCCCACCTGGAGGTGGATGACGGAGACCGGCCGTCCGGCGGCGGCGCGATCGACGATGTCGTAGATCGACCCGCACAATGAGAGCTCGTGCATCTCCAGCTTCCTGTGCTCCAGCTTCCTGTGGTCCGGCGGTCCGGCGTCCGGCGTCCGGCGGCGCGCCTCCAGACTGTCCTACGGTGGGGGGCGCCGCAAGGGCCGCCCCTCTGGCCCCGGGGGGCCCGTCCCGCCCCGGATGTCGCAAGTCCGCGTCCGCGCGCGAGCGTCGTAACGGGTGACGATCGCCCTGCGGACGGAACCGGAGTGTTCGAACGCGATCGTGCTGACGTCGATGCCGTAGAGCGCGGACAATGCCTCGTCGGTCAGCATCTCGTCGGACCTCCCGACCCGGACGTCGCTCGGACCCATCATCAGCACCACCGTGTCGGCGACGTAGAGCGCCTGGTCCGGATGGTGCGTGGTGAGCAGGACCGCCATGCCGTCGTCGACCAGCTCGCGCACCAGCGTGAGGATCTGCGCCTGGTTGTGCAGGTCCAGCCCGGTTGACGGCTCGTCGAGCACCAGCACGGGCGACTGGGCCGCGATCGCCCGGGCGATGAGCACGAGCTGCTGCTCGCCGCCGCTGAGGGTCGGGAACTGCCGCTCGCTCAGCCGGGCAGCACCGACACGCTCCAGCGCCTCGAGCGCGACCCGCTGGTCCTCCCGGCCCGGTGTCGCGAACAGCCGCACCTTTCTGGCCCGGCCCATGAGCACCATGTCGACGACCCGGTACGCAAAGGCCCCCCCGCGCGCCTGTGGCACGAAACCGACGTCGCCCCCGGACCGCACGACGCCCTCACCGGGCGGCAGCAGTCCAGCGGCGCAGCGCACCAGTGTCGTCTTGCCGCGCCCGTTCGGTCCGAGCACCGCCGTCGCCGTCCCGGACGGCACCGACAGGTTCACGCCACGGAACACCCACTCGCCTCGCCGGTAGGTGAACCCGACCCCGTCCAGCTCAAGCACGGTCCCAGATCCGGTGTCGGTTGCGCCGCAGCAGGACGAAGAAGGCAGGTGCCCCGATCAGGGCGGTGAGGACCCCGAGCGGGATCTCGCCGGCTGTCAGCGTCCGGGCCACCGTGTCGATGGCGATGACGTATGCCGCTCCCATGAGGAAGCTGACCGGCAGCAGGATCCGGTGGTCGGGTCCCACCCACATCCGCGCCAGGTGCGGAATGACCAGCCCGACCCAGCTGATCACCCCGCTGACGGCCACCGCCCCGGCGACGACCAGCGCAGCGGCGCCCAGCACCACCCACCTCAGCAGAGCCGGTCGCACCCCGAGGGCGGCCGCGTCCTCGTCACCGAGGGAGAGCACGTTGATGCGCCAGCGCAGCAGGAGGAGGACCGCTGCTCCCGCTGCGATGGGGACGAGTGCGACGAGGACCTTGGTGAAGGTCGCGGCGGCGACGCTGCCCAGCAGCCAAAACACGATCGCCGGCAGCTGGGTGTAGGGGTCGGCGACGTAGGTGACGAGCGAGACCAGCGCCGTGAAGAACGAGCCGGTCACGACCCCGCCGAGGACGACCAGCAGCATCGGGGTTCCCTCTCGGCTGACCGTGACGGCGAACAGCACGCCGAGGGCCAGCAGCCCGAAGACGAACGCGCTCGTGACCAGCAGCAGCGACCCCATGCCGAACAGGATGGCGAGCGCGCCCCCGAGCGACGCGCCCGAGGAGACGCCGATGATCTCGGGGCTGACCAGCGGGTTCTGGAAGGTCGCCTGCAGGGCCACGCCGGCGCTGGCGAGGCCGCCGCCGACGAGCAGGCCAAGGAGCACCCTGGGCAGCCGCACGAGGAGCACGACGTTCTGCTCGGTGTCACTCGCCGTGGTCTGGACGAACGAGACACGGGACGCGAGGATCTGGACGACGTCCGGGAAGGGGACGCTGTACCGTCCCGCGGACAGCGCGACCACACCCACCGCGGCGAGCACGGCGGTCATCGCGACCACCGGGAGGACCGACGCGGCGAGCACGCTCCCCCGGCTGCGCGCCGACGTGGGCCCCGCGCGCCTACGGAGCACTGAACTGACCGTAGCCAGCCGACTTCCCGTTGGCGTCCGTCCACAGCATCCTGTCGATCTGGGCCCCGGTCGGTGCCCGGCCGTAAAGGAAGGTGTAGTACCGGCCGATGTCCTCGCGCAGACCCGACCCCTGCGCAGGGAACGCGACCTCGGACAGCCACCGCCACATCAAGGGGGACTCCTGCCCCGGCGGGTCCCACCGGTAGCCGCCGAGCGGCACCTTGTAGACGCGGCCGGACCGGACCGCCGAGAGGTTCTTCCACACCGGGTTGGCGTACATGTCTGCCGGCATCGCCGCGTCGAAGTTGCCGAGCAGCACGATCTCCGGGTCCCAGGCGAGGACCTGCTCCTTGTCGACGGGCACGAGCCCCGTGCTCGGCGCGCCGGGCACGCTGGTGGCTGGGTTCTGGCCCCCGACGAGCTTGATGTAGAAGTCGTTGTAGCTCTTCGCCGTCGCCACCGTGAGGCCGTCGGCGAACCGGAGGAAATAGAGGATCCTCGGCCCGGGGGCGGCCCGCTGGGCGGCCTGTGCCTTCACCGTGTCGAGGCGGGAGCCGATCTCGGCGAGGATCGCGCGCCCGCGCTCCGGCTTGCCGAGCATCGCCGCGAACATCGTGATCCAGGCCGCGACGTCCTCCTGGGTGCCGTACGTGAGACCCGCCACCTTGAGGCCGGCGTTCTCGAGCGGCGCGGTGATGCCCGGTCCGCGGTCGCCCCACTGGACGACGACGTCCGGCTTCAGGGCGAGGATGCTCTCCACGTTGGGAGCGAAGTCCTGGCTGGCGACGTCGTGCGGGATCTTCAGCGCGTCGGGGAACAGCTCGCCCATGAGCCCGTCGCGCACGGCCACCCAGGACGCCTGGTGCATCCCGGCAAGGCGGGCGGCGCTCTGGTCGACGGCGATGAGCATCGAGGCGGCCGGCTGCGGCAGGGTGACGATCCGGTCCGCCGGTCGGTCGAGCACGATGGTCTTCCCGCGTTGGTCGGTGACGCTGAGGCCACGGGTGCTGCTCGTGGCGGCGCCACCGGTCGGGGCGTCGCCGGCGCTGCCGCAGGCTGCGAGCAGTGCCGCCCCCCCGAGCGCCGCCGCGCCGTGGAGCAGAACCCGCCGGGGCACCGTCGCGGGGACGGGCAGTGCGGCAGGGACGGGCGGTGCGGCAGGGACGGCATACCGCCCGGTTCCCGCAGACAAGTCCGCTGGTGTCCGATCCTGGCCCGGCCCCTGCCGATCCCCACTCATGCGAGTCGGGCCCTCATCCACTCAGCCGATGGCCAGGGCGGTGCCCCGGTGCTCGACGCCGGAGTTCGCGATCGCGAGGTGGCGCGAGGTGAACAGCTTCAGCTGGCTCAGCTGGTAGGGGGTGAGCCGGTCACACACCCAGTGCCAGTGCAGCGACACGACGTCGCCGGGCTTGAGCCCGCCGACGAACGCGGCGCCGCCCATGGCGCACTCCGCGGTCTCCAGCACGGGCTCGCCGAGCGCGAGCACCCGGCCGTCCCACTCCAGCAGGCGGGTGCGCACCGTCGCCTGGTCCCCGACCACGCTCTCCACGGTGCCCCAGCGGATCCGGCAGCGGTCGAGGACGCTGACGGCGGTCGGCGACTTGCGGTCGTCGCGGAGCAACCCGACCCACGGGTAGACCTCGAAGACGTGGAAGCTGTGGTGCGGCACGCCGCCGGCCACGACTCCCTCGGCCAGGTGCGAGAACTGGTGCCCGGTGCGCATCCGGAAGCGGTCCTCCATCGAGTTGCCGATGTGGACGGTGCCGACCGAGTCGAGCAGGGGACTGCCGACCCAGTAGGCCTCCACGACCCGGCGGTCCAGGGGGTCACGGATGCCGGTGGCGCCGGCGATGAGCTCGAGGTAGGGCCATGCCCCGGCGAACCCCTTCGCGAGCTCGACCAACCCCTGGTCGGTGACTCCGGCGGAGCCGTACTGGAACAGCGCGAGGTGGTCGGCCGGACCGCAGTAGCCCAGGGCGTTCGGCGGGTAGGCGTAGCGGGCGAACAGCTGCGGACCGCTGATCATGAGGAGCTCGCTTCCCGTCCCAGCAGCTCGAGACCGCTGCGGACGTCGGCGGCCTTCTCGGCGTCGATCCGCTCCATCACGAAGCCCATGTGGATGAGCACCCAGTCCCCGGCCGCGAGGGTCCCCTCGTCCAGCAGGCCGATGTTGACCTTGCGCGCCGCGCCCTCGACGTTGACGAGGGCAAGCTGGTTGCCGAAGCCCTCAACCAGCTCGACGACCTGACCGGGGATCCCCAAGCACATGACTCAGCCCACCTTCTCGGTATTCTCGGCCGCAGCCAGGAGCTGGGGTGCCCTGACGAGCAGCTCACGGACCGCGGCCACGGCCGGCGCGACGGCGGCGGCCGCCGTTGTCGACAACCCTATCCGCTCGTCGACGTCCGAGAGCCGGGCACCGACGAGGAACGCCAAGGGGAGCTGTCCGCCGAGCGCCTCCAGACTCGTCAGAACGGCGACGGGATCCATCGCGTGCGCGTCGAGACGTGCCTCCGGCAGCCCTCCGGTGGTCAGCTCGAGGACCTCGAGCCGACCGGGGGAGCCACGCTCCGGCACGGCGTCGACCAGCACCACCATGTCCCAGTCCTCGAGCAGGTCGTAGGCCAGGTGCATCCCACGGATCCCGTAGTCGACCAGCCGCACCCCGTCGGGGAGCGCGCCCTGCTCGCCCAGGGCGCGCACCACCGCGGGACCGAACCCGTCATCACCGAGAAAGATGTTGCCGATCCCGGCTACGAGCACACGTCGGGGCGCCGTCAGGACTTGTCCTCGGCGCGGCCGGTGCCCGGGGTGTGTGACGGTCCGACCATGTCGTCGTCGAGGTCCGTCTCGGGCATCTCGCTGGCCGGCTGCTCGTCTGAGGGCGTCGCCACGGCGCCGCCCTCGGTCTCGCTGGGCTCGGGAGCCTTCATCTCGTCGTCGACGACGGGTCCGGTCGCGCCGCCGACCTTGGCGTCGTCCTTGGTCGACTCCTCGGGGCCGTCGACGTCGGCTGACTCCCGGCGCCCTTCGTACGGCGGGACCGTCGTGTTCTCGGTGTCGATCCCCTCCGGGCCGTCCGGGCTGTTCGGGCTGTCTGGGTAGAAGCTCATGTCTGTCCTCCTCGGTTCGTTGGGTCAGCCGCCGCCGGACTGCAGGTTCGGGGCGTCCGGGTGCTCTGCCTCCTGGGGGTCGATCTTCGTGTCGGCCTCGGCGTCCGCCGTGCCCGCTGGACGGTCGACCGGTCCGCCGGACGGCTCGTCCGACCCGGTGTCGCGTGATCCCTCTGGCCCACGTTCCCCCTGAGGCTCTTCCTCGAGGTGCTCGCCTGCCTGCTCGCTCATGACATCCTCCTTCTCGCGCTCACATCGAACGGATCTTCAGGTACCTACGCACGTCGGGGATGGACTTCACCCCGACGACGGCCACGGCAGCGGCAGCGGCAGCGGCCAGGGTCGCGGTGATCACTCCTATGGTTTTCACGATCGGCTCTCCTCTCGGTGTTCTGGTTGGACTCCGGCGGGCAGCGGCTCGAGCTCGTCGGGAGCAAAGTAGAGGTAGCGGCCGTACCAGTCGTGCATGTCGGCCGCGGGGTCGTCGACGAGGACGAGCGCGACGTGCACCTCCCCGTCGACATCGGAGAGCACCGCGGTGACCCGGCCGACCTGGCCGTCGAAGAAGAGGTCCTGCGCGTCGGCGCGACGCGACGGGTGCACCCGGACCAGGCTGCCCTTCGCGACGCTCGTGCCGTTGATGACGACCGCGTCCTGCTCCGGCTGCACGCTGGCGTCCGCCTCCGGGTCCCACCAGGGGACGTCGCCGGTGTCGAACGAGGGCAGCTCCGCGTCGCGCAGGTCGGCGTGCCCGCCTGCCGGCGGGGTCATGACCGGCAGGTGCGGGTCCCGGAGTATGCCGTGCAGCTGCTGCAGGTCCGCGGCCGACATGTCGTCGCACCGGTCGATGATCAGTCCGGCGCGCGGGTCGGTGGCCCTGGCCTGCGCCTTCTCCTCGTCGGTCATGGTCATCACCCGCAGGCTGAGGATCTCGTCGATCTCCGTCGAGTCGAACAACGCCCCCGGGCTCTGCTCAGCCACCTCGGGGTAGTCATAGAGGATGATCGGGGCGCCGAGCACGACGTCGGTCGATCCCGTCGGGCCGGCGAGCACCGGCCAGCACCGCCGCTGGTGACAGTGGGACGCCGCTGCGGCGGCCTCGTCCGGTGGTTCGAGCAGGGAGACGAAGTCCGCACCGCGGGCCTCGATGAGCAGGTGGGCGCCGATGAGGGAGGTGCGGATCGCGGCGTCCTTGTCGCCGGCGACGTCGGGGTGCTCGTTGTCCACGGACACCGACAGGCGCACGAAGCCGTCCTCGGCGGTGGTGTGCCACCGGACGCGGGCCCTCAGCGGCCAGCGGCGCCGGACGAGCCGTCCCGTCGCAAGGCCCCGGGAGCGGGTCAGCACCTCCACGTCCTCGCCACCGGGCACCTCGAGCACCGTCTCGAACGGCTCGAGCAGCGGTTGCTCGGGCAGGGTGATCTCGCGTTCGACCGCCTCGTCCCAACTGAGGACCGAGCCCCCGTCCACCGCCAGCTCGTCAACGGGGAGGAACTCTCCCGACTCGTCGAGCTGCTGCGCCTCGCGGACCTGCAAGTGGAGGAAGCGCAGGTGCACGGTCAGCGTCGCCGGCGACCCGCCGGTGGCCAGCAGGCACTCCATCGACATGCCGGGGTCCTCCCCGAAGCTGGCCGTCGACGCCCCGGGCGGACCGAGGACCCCGAACTGCCAGCGGGACTGGTTCTTGCTCGAGCTGGCCCGGTACGGGTAGAGGAGGTAGCCCTCGTAGAGCACCGCGTCCGCGACCGCGCGGACGTGTTCGAGGCTCATGTCGACGCCCCCTCGGCCGCGAGGAGTGCGCGCACTGTCTCCTCCCAGGTCATCAGCCCGTGCCGGGCCCGGTAGTCGGCAAGCAGGTCCAGGACGTCCTGGTCCAGCCGGATCCACCCGGAGCCGGGGAAGTAGGACGTCATCATCTGTCGCCACACCGACACCGGCAGCTCATACCGGGCCTCGCAGTCCCAGGGGATCTGCTGCACCCCGAACCCGTTGCTGCCCCTGGTGAACACGGTCCCCGAGAACAGCAGGTTGAGCGGCATGTCCCCCGCGTCGAGGGCGTGCAGGTAGCGTGACCCGGTGACGTCGAAGTCGTAGGTGCACGGCAGGACCAGGTCGACCTCGGTCGCGTTGGTGAACCCCTGCACGGTGGTGTTGCACTGCATCCACAGGAACGGCTTCAGCGTGTCGACCCAGCGGTCGCGCTCGCCGAACAGGCCTCGCAACGCGTCCTGTTCGGCCGTGTCGTAGTGCCGCCGCTGCGGCTCGATCCGCACCTGGCAGCGCAGCGCGACGGCGTGGATCACCTGGCCGGTGCGCTCCTCGATCCGCAGCCGCGCCGTCAGCTGCGGCGCGACGGCATACGGCTCGGCGAACATGTCGAGCACCGTGAACTGGTAGTCGCTCATGACGCCTCGACCGTCGGCGCCGGCCGGCTCCGGTCCTGCACGTGGGCGAAGAACTCGTCCATCGCGTCGTGCGCCTCGCGGCCGCCGTCGAAGCCGCGCCACAGTGCGCGCAGCCGCCCGACCAGCTCGTAGCAGGCGTCGATGGGCACGAGGTGGCATGACCCACCCGGCCCCTGCGAACGGCGTACCAGCAGTGCCTCGACGTCCGGGCGCAGCACCGCCAGCCCCGGGTTGTGCTGGACGATTCGCTCCCACGCCTCCAAGGGCAGCTCGGACTCGGTCGCCCCGGCCGGGCTGGGGTAGAACGCGATCGTCCGCTCCTGCACGGAGTTGCGGAACAGGAACGCCAGCCCGACCGGGATCTGCAGCTCGTCCCACGCCCGGGCGTCCAGGACGAGGTCCGGGAAGGAGAGGTAACGCTCCGGGACCGCGCGGTAGCGCAGGTGGGCATCCTGGTCGGTGAACAGCAGGTAGCAGGGCCGACAGGCGCACATCAGCGCCCGGCTCTCGAGGTTGACCACGTGCGAGTGGCTCTCGCCGATCGGCGCCGCGCACATCTCGCACCGCTCGCCGACGATCTGCTCCGGACGGGTGCGGGTGACCCGCCGCAACGAGGCCAGCGGTGCCCCGGACCGGCCGACGGTGCTCATGCGCGGACCCTACGCCGAGACCGCAGAGGGCACGGCCACCGAGACGGTGACACCGTCCGCCAGCAACGGCAGGGGGTCCAGGTGCAGCCCCTCGACGTCAAGGCACGCCCCGGCCTTGCGCACGTCGTAGTGCGCGCGACAGGCGGGACACGCCAGCACGGCGTCCCCCACCGCCCCGCCCAGGCGACGGGCCAGCACCGCGCCGGCCATCGACTCCCCACATCGGGCGCACTGGTCACGGAAGGCGAACAGGTCGGCACCGACGCGGCAGCCCACGATCTGGATCTGGCCCACGACCGCCTGCCGGACGGCGCCCGGTTCCATTCCGACCAGGTCCGGGACCTGCTCCCACGACGAGCCGGCCGCGCCCCCCGGGGGGCTCTCGCCGACCCGGGAGAACAGCGACTCCACCGGGAACGTCTTTCCCGGAGTCTTGTCCGTGGCGGCCTCGACCTCGATCGTCGTGACCTCCGGGGCAGCTGCCTCGATAGCCCCCTCGACGGCCAGCTTGAGGGTGACCGACGACGAGGGGCACCCGTCGCAGCTGCCCAGCATCCGCAGCCGGACGACCCCGTCGTCGGTCACACTGAGCAGCTCGACGTTGCCGCCGTGCGTGCCCAGGTACGGGCGCACGCTCTCCAGCGCCTGCTCGACGCGTTCCCGGACGTCGTACGGATGCAGCCCGTGCACGAGCAGCAGGCTGGCCACGAGGTCATCCTTGGCGAGGGCGTCCAGGACGCCCTCGCTGAGATGACCCTGCTCGTAGAGGATGTCGAGCAGCCGCTCCAGCCCGGCGCCGTACAGGTCGGCGACGAGCCGGACCAGCTCCTCGGCTCGCTCGCGGGCGATGGGCCCGGCCGAGGCGCTGGCGTTGATCAGCGTGTCGATGCGTTCACCAGCCGCCCGCCAGTCCGCTGGCGTGCGCCCGGTCTCCTCCGACACGGTCACTCAGTGCCCGTCGGCGAGTGCAGCAGCTCGAGCTTCTTGCCCTCCCCGAGGTACATGTGCACCCCGCACGGCAGACAGGGGTCGAAACTGCGCACCGTGCGCATGATGTCGATCCCCTTGAAGTGCTCGCGGTCGTTCTCCTCGAAGATCGGCTGGCCCTGCACCGCGTCCTCATAGGGGCCCGGCGTGCCGTAGGAGTCACGCGGGTTGGCGTTCCACGGGGTGGGCGGGTACGGGTGGTAGTTCGCGATCTTGCCGTCCCGGATCACCATGTGGTGCGAGAGCACGCCGCGGACCGCCTCGGTGAAGCCGCAGCCGATGCCCTCCTCGGGCACCTCGAACTTCGTCCACGTCTTGGTCCGCCCGGCCCGGATCTCGACGAGCGCCTTCTCGGCGAAGTGCAGCGCGCATGCCGCGGCATACGCCTGGAAGTAGGTGCGCGCCCGGTTCCGCTCGATCGTGTTGCTCCACTGCGGGATCTTCCACTCGAACTCGACCGGGCCCTTGAGGGCGGTCTTCGGGAGGTTGATCTGCACGCTGTTGCCGGTCGACTTCACGTAGCCGATGTCGACGAGACCGGCCAGAGCGGTTGCCCAGAGCCGCGCCAGCGGGCCGCCGCCGGTGTCGAGGGCCAGGTAGTCCTTGCCGTCGAACCAGCGGGGGGACATGACCCACGAGTACTTGTTGTCCAGGTCACGCTTCTGCGGCCTCGGGTTGGTGTGCTGGTTCCAGGGGTGGCGCCGGTCGACCGGGTTGCCCAGGGGGTCGTTCTTGACGAACATCTCCTGGTCCTCCCAGTCGTCGTAGTACGACGAGCCGAGCAGGATGCGGATGCCGAGGTTGATCTCGACGAGGTCCGTCGTCACGAGCTTGCCGTCGACGACGATGCCGGGGGTGACGTACATCTTCCGGCCCCAGTTGGTCATGTCCTTGTACTCGAAGTTGCAGTGCTCGGGGTCCTGGAAGGAGCCCCAGCAGGCGAGCAGGATGCGCCGGTTGCCGACCATCTCGTAGCCCGGCAGCGCCTCGTAGAAGAAGTTGAAGAGGTCGTCGTGCATCGGCACGACCTTCTTCATGAACTCCACGTAGCGCATCAGCCGGGAGATGTAGTCCGTCATCAGCTGGATCGTCGCGACCGTGCCGACGCCGCCCGGGTAGAGCGTCGACGGGTGGACGTGCCGGCCCTCCATGAGACAGAACATCTCGCGGGTCATGCGGCTGACCTGCAGGGCCTCGCGGTAGAACTCCCCGGTGAAGGGGTTGAGCGAGCGCATGATGTCGCCGATGGTCTTGTACCCGTGGGCTTCCGCGTGCGGTGCATCGGTGCGGTTGGCCTGCTCGAGCACGCCCGGGTTGGTCTCGGAGACCATCTTCTCGCAGTAGTCGACCCCGACGAGGTTCTCCTGGAAGATGTTGTGGTCGAACATGTACTCGGCGGCCTCGCCGAGGTTGACGATCCACTCCCCGAGGTGCGGCGGCTTGACGCCGTAGGCCATGTTCTGCGTGTAGCAAGAGCAGGTGGCGTGGTTGTCGCCGCAGATCCCGCAGATGCGGCTGGTGATGAAGTGGGCGTCCCGCGGGTCCTTGCCCTTCATGAAGATCGAGTAGCCGCGGAAGATCGACGAGGTGCTGTGGCACTCGGCGACGACCTTCTGGTTGAAGTCGATCTTCGTGTAGATGCCGAGGCTGCCGACGATGCGGGTGATGGGATCCCACGCCATCTCGACTAGCCCGTTGCTGTCCTGTCCTTTGGTGCTGGGCCGTTCGGTCGTCGACGTCATCGCGTCGCCTCTCTCTGGGTACGACTGTGGGTACGACTGCGGGTATGACTCTGGGTGAGACTGCGTGGGACGGCTGGTCGCTGCGGCATGGTGGCGCCCCGGGCTACCACGTCCGGGTGGCTCCGGTGGTGAGCTCGCGGCCGCGCTTGCGCCACTTGGGCTCGGTGTCGAGGGTGTGCGTGGTCATCTGCCGTAGCCGACGCATCGTCGAGCCGTAGATGCCCACCGCGTTGGTGGAGAGCTTGCCGCCGGGGGGCTCGTCCATGAACGGCATGAACTTGTCGGGGAAGCCGGGCATCGTGCATCCGATGCAGATGCCGCCGACGTTCGGGCAGCCGCCCATCCCGTTCATCCAGCCGCGCTTGGGGACGTTGCACTTGACCACCGGGCCCCAGCAGCCGAGCTTGACGATGCACTTGGGGGAGCCGTACTCGGTGGCGAAGTCGCCCTGCTCGTAGTAGCCGGCACGGTCGCAGCCCTCGTGCACCGTCTGGCCGAACAGCCAGGTCGGGCGCAGCGCCTCGTCCAGCGGGATCATCGGTGCCTGGCCGGTGGCCATGTAGAGCAGGTACGTCAGGGTCTCCGACAGGTTGTCGGGCTGGATCGGACAGCCGGGCACGCACACGATCGGTATGCCGGCCTTGGACTTCCAGTCCCAGCCCAGGTAGTCGGGCACGCCCATCGCGCCGGTCGGGTTGCCGGCCATGGCGTGGATGCCGCCGTAGGTCGCGCAGGTCCCGACGGCGACGATCGCGGTCGCCTTGGGGGCGAGCCGGTCGAGCCACTCGCTGGTCGTCATCGGCTGCCCCGTGGCCGGGTTGTTGCCGAACCCGCACCAGTAGCCCTCGTCGTGCAGCT
>JAABUR0100003761.1_pt1 | contig 20954 bp, 20 predicted proteins | sample 5560091 | NCBI WGS metagenome assembly JAABUR01 (sample SAMN10711879, study PRJNA513375) | rock metagenome | isolation source: Antarctica rocks | place: Antarctica: Victoria Land, University Valley sud
CCGCACGGAACGCTCGAGCGCCGCGCGCGCCGCCCCCTCGATCTGGATCAGCCGACCGAGGGCGCCGCGGGCGAGGAGCTCGTCCTGCCCGAGCGTCGTCCGGCCAATCCCATCGGCACCGAGCAGGACCCTGCCGACTTCCACCCGGTCCCGCGGCTCGCCGATCGGGTTGGCCCCGTGCACGATCGAGCACACGGAAGTAGGAACCATCGCCACGGTCCCATCCGGGCACAGCACGACGATCTCACGGCAGGAACGCGCCCAGGGAACCCGCTCCAGGACGCCGCTGACCTGAAGACCATGGGATGTCCGTTCAAAGGTCAGGTCACCGGCGCAGGCCGTTGAGGGCCCCTTCGCCAGCGGGATGCCGGCCTGCGTCAGCAACCAACCGGCCAGCCACATGTGCTCCATCAGTGGGATGGCTGCCGCAGTTCGCCCCGACAGGGACAGCAGTGTGGCGGCATCTGCGGCCGTCCCACCGGATCCGCCGAGGTGTTCATCGATTCCCACCGCGATGAAGCCATTGGCGGACAAAGCGTCCCACAGCTCGGCGTCCAGGCAGGCTTCGGGTTCGCACGACCACAGCCGGCGATCGCGCCGGGCATCGAAGTAGCGCGCCGCGACGGTCTCGAGCTCCACCTCGTGGCTGCTCAGGAACATCCCCACGTCGCTTCGCTCGCTCATCGCAAACCCAGGTCCCGCGCCACCATGCTGCGCAACACGTCGGTGCTGCCGCCGCGCAAGGTGAACCCCGGTATCGCGACCGCGGCCTGCGCGAGCATCCGAGCAAGGTTGTCCGCGCTGTCCGGGTCCGCCTCGACGCCGGCCGCAGCGCGGATCGACTCGACGATGTCCTGCTCGAAGGCGGTGCCTGCGTCCTTGACCAGCGCGGCAGCGACATCCGGGCGCTCACCGCGATCCAACGCCCCCGCAATCGAGAGACCGGCCTGGCGGAGGATGCGCATCCGCGCGACCGCGTCGGCCAGCACCCGTCTGTCGGCAGCACCGGCCGTGACCGCGAACGCCCGGACGAGGCAGAACACGCTGAGATACCGTTCGGCGCCGCTGCGCTCGTAGGCGAGCTCGCTGGTCACCTGCGTCCAGCCTTGGCCGACCTCCCCGACGACGCGGCTCTGCGGCACGAAGGCGTCGTCGAAGCTGACTTCGTTGAAGTGGTGCTCACCGGTCGCCCCGTGGATCGGTCGGATCTGCACACCGGCGCTCGGCAGCTCGACGATGACCTGGCTCAGTCCCGCGTGCCGGTCCGCTCCCCGCGGCGCTGTGCGGACCAAGGCAAGGATCGCGTGCGCACGATGCGCCCAGCTCGTCCACACCTTCTGTCCGGTGATGCGCCAACCGCCCTCGACCGCACGGGCCCGCGTGGTGACCGAGGAGAGGTCGGAGCCTGCGCCCGGTTCGCTCATCCCGATCGCGAAGAAGCACTGCCCGGACGCGATTGCCGGCAAGAACCGGGCCTGCTGTTCCTCGCTACCGAAGCGCAGCAGGCTGGGGTCCACTCTGGCGGTCGGCGATCCAATGCGCCGCGACCGGTGCGCCGGCAGCGAGCAGCTCCTCGTTGACCACAAATCGCTCCAGGGCGCTGCGCTCGTGCCCTCCGAAGGCGCGCGGCCACGTCATCCCCAGCCACCCGCGTGCGCCCAGCTCACGAGAAAACCCCGGATCGAAGCCCGACAGCCAGCTGTCCACGCGCGGCGTGAAGTCGTATCCGTCGAGGAACTCCCGGACCGCACGCCGCAGCTCCGCGGTGTGCGGGGGCAGCTCGGTGTGCGCCAACAGCACGCCGGTCACGGCTGTGTCCGGTACTGCTCGCGCAGCGTGCGCTTGAGGATTTTGCCCACGGCGGAGAGCGGAAGCTCGTCGACCACCTCCACCGTGCGCGGCGCCTTATACCGGGCGATCCGCTCGGCGCAGAACTCCCGGAGCTGATCGGCATCGGGACTGCTACCGGCCGTGGCGACGACGACGGCGTGCACGCGTTCACCCCACTGCTCGTCGGGAACCCCGATCACGGCGCAGCTGGCTATCGAGTCGTGCATGGCGAGCACCTTCTCCACCTCGGCGCTGTACACGTTCTCCCCGCCGGTGACGATCATGTCTTTCAGCCGGTCGACGATGTAGAGGTAGCCGTCCTCGTCGAGGTAGCCCAGATCCCCGGTGTGCATCCAACCGCCACGCAACGCAGCCGCGGTCTCCGCCGGCTTCTTCCAGTAGCCGAGCATCAGGTTCGAACCGCGCACGATGACCTCACCCACCTCCCGGGTGGCGACGTCGGTGTCCATCCCGTCCACCACCCGAAGCTCCGCGTGCAGAGCTGCCCGGCCGGCCGAGCGCAGCCGTTCCGGGTGAGTCTCGTCCCGGTGCTCCTCCGGGCGCAGCACCGTTGCGACGGGGCCGAGCTCGGTCATGCCGTACCGCTGGCACATCTGCAGGTCCGGCAGCATCTGCAGGGCCTTGCGCAACACCGGCTCGAAGATCGGCGACGCGCCGTAGCCGAGGTGCACCAGACTGGACAGGTCAGCGCCCGTCGCCTCGGCGTGGTCGAAGAGCCGCTGAATCATCGTGGGTACCAAGGTGACCGCTGTGATGCCGTCGCGGGCAATCGACTCGGCCACACCCTCGACGGTGAACCGGCCGAGGACGAAGTGCGTCGAACCGAGCTGGACCTGCTGGTAGAACGATCCCAGCGAAGCCAGGTGGTACAGCGGTGCGACGTGCAGGAATCGTTCGCGTTCGTTGGACATGCCCGCGCTCGCCAGCGCGCCCAACCCGGAAACCAACAGTTGCGAGGGGCTGACCATGACGCCCTTGGGCTGCCCTGTGGTGCCCCCGGTATAGAGGATGCCGGCCAAATCGCTCCCGTTCAGCCGGACGTCGTCGATCGCCGACGTCCGGGCTATTAGGTCCTCGTAGCCGAGCATGCCGTCGGGTGCGGGGTCGAGTCCACAGTGGATCAGGGTGGTCAGCCCCGGGCATTTCTCCTGCAGTGCCACCGCCGTGGGCGCCGCCTCGTCGTCGACGATGAGGACGGCGATGTCGGCGTCGAGGACCTGGTAGGCCATCTCGCCGACGCTCCACCGGGAGTTGACCGGGGCGACGGCGAAGCCGCCCCACGGGCAGGCCAGCGCGTACTCGAGGTAGCGGACGGAGTTCGCGGCGAGCATCCCGATCCGGTCGCCCTTGACCGCACCGACGCCGGCCAGCGCGGCCGCCAACCGCGCGACACGGTCGGCCAGCTCGGTGAAGGTGACGTCAGTGCCGCGATCGACGACCGCAACCCCGTTCGGCGTCTGCTGCAGGCTGCGGTGCAGCCCTTGGGTGAGATACACATCTGCTCCTCTCCCCGGCCCCTACAGGGAGCGGGCAATGAGTTCCTTCTGGATCTCGTTGGCCCCGCCGTAGATCTTCTGCGCGCGCGCGTCGGCGTACATCCGGGCAATCGGGTACTCGCGCATGTATCCGTAGCCGCCGAACAGCTGCAGGCACTTGTCGATCACCCGGCACTGCACGTCGGTCAGCCACCACTTGCACATCGCCGCAGCCGCCGAGTCCAGCTCGCCGGCCATGTGCGTGGCGATGCAGTCGTCCAGAAACACCCGGGACACACGGGCCAAAGTGGCGCACTCGGCGAGCTCGAAGCGGGTGTTCTGCATGCTTATCAGTGGAGCACCGAAGACCTCGCGCTGCTTGACGTAGTCCACCGTCAGCTGGACAGCGAGCTCCGTGGCGGCGACAGCGCTGATGCCGATGATCAATCGCTCCTGCGGGAGCTGGCTCATCATCATGGCGAATCCGCGACCCTGCACGCCGAGCAGGTTGTTCGCCGGGACGCGGGCCTCGTCGAAGAACAACTCGGAGGTGTCGGCGCCGTGCTGCCCGATCTTGTCCAGCACCCGGCCACGAGTGAAGCCGGGGCAATCGGCGGCTTCCACCACGATGAGGGACACACCCTTGGCCCCGGCGGCGGGGTCGGTCTTGGCCGCGACCACGATCAGATCGGCCGTCGCACCGTTGGAGATGAACGTCTTGGCACCGCTGATGAGGTAGTCCTCGCCGTCGCGGTCGGCGCGGGTGCGGATCGCTTTGAGATCGGAGCCGGCCGAGGGCTCGGACATGGCGATCGCTGCCACCAGTTCGCCGGTGGCCTTCCGCGGAAGCCACCGGTTCTTCTGCTCCTCGGTGCCGTAGCTCAGCAGGTAGTGGGCGACGATGCCGCTGTGCACGGAGTTGCCCCAGGACCGGTCGCCGATGCTCGAGTACGCCTGCTGGATGGCGGCGTGGTGCAGGAAGGTCCCGCCCCCACCGCCGTAGCACTCCGGAATCGAGGCGCAGAGCAGTCCGACCTCGCCGGCCTTCTTCCAGAACTCCCGGTCAACGTGGTGTTGCTCTGCCCACCGCGCCACGTTCGGTACGGCCTCCCGGTCGAGGAAGTCGCGGGCCAGCTCATACAGCGCGGCGACGTCGCCCTGGATCCAGGCCGAGCCGCGTCCGGCCATCACTGCACCGGCCCGTCAGCGACGGCGACGGTGGCCGAGCCGAGCAAGGTGATGGTGCCGTCGGCCAGGGTGACGCTGAGCTCGAGCACCGCTACCCGCTCTCCCTCGCGTTCCTCGATCGAAATTACGGTGCCGCGGCAGGTCGGCTGCCCGTGCACCGGAGTGATGGCGGCGAAGCGCACTCGGAACGTGCGGAGCCTGCTCTGGGGGACGCAGGCGCCCAGCAACCGGGCGAGGTAGGCCATCGAGAGCATGCCGTGCGCGAACACGTCGTCCAAGCCGGCGCTACGGGCAACGTCGAGGTCGATGTGGATCGGGTTGTGATCACCGGAAGCCCCGGCGAACAGGGCCAGCGTCGTGCGGCTGATCGGCGGCAGCGCCAAGGTCGGCAGCTCGGTGCCCACTGTGAGCTCGGCAAGCTGGGCGCGCATCAGACCAGTTCCAACTGTCGAATGACCAGGGTGTTGCTGAGGGTGGCCACTGGTTCGCCGCCCCGGCTCACCTCGGTCCGGCGAACCAGGAAACGCAGGGCGCCGTTCTTCTTCTCGTAGTAGTCACTGAACCGGGGCGCGAAGTCCAGGCTCTGCCCGGCGAAGGCGAGCGCCTGGTAGGAGAAGGCCTGCTCCCCGTGCAACACCTGGCGCAGATCCACGCCGAGCTCGGCGAGCACCCCATGCGCATTCGGGCGGCCCAGCTCGAGGCTGAAGAAGAACGTCGGCGGGACCGGTAGGTCCGGGTAGCCGGACGCGCGCGCCGCGTCGAGGTCGAAGTACGTGCGGTCGGTCTCGCCGAGCACCTCGGCGAACAGCTGCAGCCGGCCACGTTCCGCCGTCGCCGAGAATGCCGGCAGCACCCGGCCGATGAGCGTGTGCGGGTCGGTCATGCGGACATCTCAAAGGGAGACGGTCCGGCGGGCAGCTCGCGCAGCGCAGCACCGATCTCGTCGACGGTCCACCTGCGGTCCTTGTCGAACGACTCCTGCTCGACCCAGCCCTGCTGCCAGCCGATGTGGCCACCCATCACGCTGAAGACCTGACCGGAGACCGCGCAGTCCTGCTGCGCCAACCAGGCCACGAGCGGGGTGACGTTCTCCGGCGCCCACCTGTCGAATCCGCCATCGCCGTCGGGGCCGATGCGGTCACCCAGGCCCGGCGTCGCCATCGTGAGGCGGGTCCGGGCGACCGGGGCGATCGCGTTGACTCGAACGCCGTAGCGATCGAGCTCCCTGGCGGCCACCACGGTCATCATCGCGATCCCCGCCTTCGCCGACGCGTAGTTGACCTGGCCGGGGTTGCCGCGCAAGCCAGATCCCGAGGACGTGTTGATCACCGACGCCGAGACGGTCTCGCCCGCCTTGGCCTGCGTGCGCCAGTACTCGGCGGCATGGCGCAGCGGACAGAAGTGGCCCTTCAGGTGTACGTCCATCACCGAGTCCCACTCCGCTTCGGACATGTTCACGATCGTGCGGTCCCGCAGGATGCCAGCGTTGTTCACGAGGATGTCCAGACCACCGAAGGTGTGGACCGCCAGCTCCACCATGCCCCGGGCGCTGTCCCAGTTGGCGACACTGCCGACGTGGGCCACGGCCTTGCCCCCCCGAGCCTTGATCTCCTCAACGACCTCGTGTGCCGGGCTGCTGTCGTCCCCGCTGCCGTCGGGACCGGTGCCGTTGTCGTTGACGACCACCTTCGCGCCGAGCTCGGCGAACAGCAGAGCGTGCTCGCGGCCCAGACCCCTGCCTGCGCCGGTGACGATTGCAGTTCTACCTTCTAACGTGGCCATACGTTCATTCCCATCGTCAGGTGTGCGCGTTTTTTGCGCAATCGGTTCGACGCTGACGCGGCTATTCGCATCGATGAGCAACCAAGTTCAACGCTATTCATTCTAGTTGACAGTGTCAATGTCCGTTAACAAATTGGCGACCGTTACTCCATGTAGCCCGCGCCGCGGTGGCACCGCAGCGAGACCGTCCGTCGGCGCGGGTTCGGCTACGATGACGCGTCCGTGCCGACACGATGACAGGACCGACGGTGAGCCAGGAGCAGCTTCGGCGTTCGACGGAGCGACGTGGACAGATCCTCACCGCGGCCGCCCGGTTGTTTCGGCAACGGGGTTTCGCCGGGGTCGGCATCGACGACATCGGCACGGCGGTGGGCGTCAGCGGGCCCGCCGTCTACCGTTACTTCCCCAGTAAGCACGCGCTGCTCGCCGCCATCGTCTCCGGTTACCTTCGCTCCGTCATCGACGAGGGCGGGTTGCGTGGCGACGCCGAGAGCCACGAGCGCGGTGACCGCTTCCTCCACTCGGCGATCACCGTCGGCTTGCGTGACCCCGACAGCCTCGTCGTGTACCTGCGCCAGCTCGCACATCTCGACCCAGTGGACCTGGCGGCGGTCCGCGGGGATCGCGAAAGGGTCGCACTCGCGTGGGACTCCGTACTGCGCGCGCACCACATCGACAAGACACTTCCGTCCAAGCAGCTTCGGCTGCGCAGCGCCGCGGGCGTGCTCATCCATGTGGCGCTCACCAGGGTGTCCGGCGCACAGGCGCGCCAGCGACTTGCCGAGCAGATGATCACGGTGATCCTCGACGCGTCGCTGCCGGAGTCGGCGGCGGAGCCGAGCCCGCACGGCAGGCCCCACGCGGCTCCGCGCCTGCAACACGCGTCTCGTCGGGAGGCCATCCTCGCGGCGTCGACCAGTCTGTTCCGCGAGCGCAGCTTCACCGGGGTGTCACTGCGCGACATCGGGGCCGCGGTCGGCATCAGCGCGTCTGCGGTCAATCGGCACTTCGACAGCAAGGAGCAGCTGCTCGCCACCGCTTTTAACCGGGCGGCCGAGCAGATCGCGGCGGGGATCGCCGGCGCCATCGGTCGATCCGGCTCTCCCGCGCAGGCCGCCGTCGAGATCGTGCGGATCTATGCCCACTTGGCGATCGAGTGCCGAGACCTGATCGTCATCAACGCCACCGAAACGCACTTCCTGCCCGCCTCCTACCGTGATCAGCGGCGACGTAATCAGCGGATGTACGTCGAGGAGCTCGCGCAGATGCTCGCTGCCGCCCACCCCGAGCTCGGCATGGCCGAGTGCAGAATCCGGGCAGGCAGTGCGTTCGCGGCCGTCAACGAGGTGATCATGAACGACCGGCTTGTGCAGCGCCCCAACCTTGTTCAGGAGTTAACGGACTTGGGCCTGTCGTTGCTCCAGCTGGAGTGCGAGGTGACCGCCCAACATCCTTCGTGACGCCGGTTTTCCGTCCGGACGATTGCTACCTGGTTAACGGGCATGTACCTTCGCGTGTGACACTCATCCTGCTCTCCGGAGGCGGTATGCCTGGCGTCGGTATCGCAAGCTACGCAACCCACATCCCGTATTGGCGTCTGCAGCGCGCCACGATCGACGCGGCGCTCGGCGGTAGGCCCCGAACCGGAAGCCGCGCGGTCGCGCGTTCGACGAGGACACCACGACGATGGCGGTCGAGGCAGGCCGAGCTGCCCTCGCCGGCTGGTCGGCACCGGGTTCGGTGGATGGCGTCTTGTTCGCCACCGCGCAACCGGCATACGCGGACAAGACCAACGCCACCGCCATCCATGCCGCGTTGGGGCGGGGTCGGAACGCGCACGCCGCCGACCTGGTCGGCACCATCCGATCGGGGGTCTCGGCGCTGCTCGCCGGCAGCTACCGCCCCGGGGTCACGCTCGTTGCGCTCTCCGACGCCCGCACCGGACCGGCAGGCAGCGTCGACGAGTCCACCGGCGGGGACGCCGCGGCCGCGTTCGTCCTCAGCTCGACAGAGCGTGGGCCCATCATCGCCGAGCTCCTCGGCGCGGCATCGACAACCGAGGAATTCCTCGACCGGTGGCGAGCTCCCGGCGAACCCTGGGCCGCGAGCTGGGAAGAACGATTCGGCGAAGAGGTCTACACCGGACTGGCGATCGACTCGTTCGATGATGCGCTGAAATCGACTGGGCTGAGCACCGGTGACGTTGACCGGATCGCGGTCGCCGGCCTCGCGCCGCGGGCCGTGCGGGCGTTCCTCAAGCGCTCCGGCGTGCCCGCCGACAAGGTCGCTGACGACCTGACGAGTGCCATCGGCAACACCGGCACCGCGCACGTCGGATTGTTGCTCGCCTCGATGCTCGATCAGGCCGAACCCGGCGAAGTCCTCGCGCTGACCGTGCTGTCCGACGGTGCCGAGACGCTGCTGTTCCGTGCCACCGATCATCTCCTCGACGCACGGCAGGGGCTGTCCGTCGACGCACGGATCGCCAACGGCAACGATGGGCTCTCCTACGCAGACTTCCTGACCTGGAAGGGCCAGCTGCGTCGCCAGCAACCACGCAGACCCGATCCGGACCGGGCAGCGGCGCCTGCCACGCACCGGTTGGCGGACTGGAAGTTCGGGTTCACCGGCAGCCGGTGCACCGCGTGCGGTACTCGCCACCTGCCGCCCCAACGGGTCTGCCTTCGTTGCGGCGCCACGAACCAGATGGAGCGCGAACGCCTCGCCGACACCGGGGCCACCATCGCGACATACACGGTCGACCATCTGGCGCTCTCGCTCGCCCCGCCCGTCGTCGCCGCGGTCATCGACTTCGACGGCGGCGGCCGCTTTTCCTGCGAGCTGACCGACGTCGATGCCGACGCCCTCGCCGTCGGGCAACGCGTAGAGATGACCTTCCGCCGGCTGTCCTCGGCCGACGGAGTGCACAACTACTTCTGGAAGGCCCGGCCGAGGAGCGAAGGCCGGTTCACGAGCGAAGGGCAGGACCAGTGAGTTCACACGGAATCAAGGATCGCGTCGCCATCGTCGGCATGGGATGCACCAAGTTCGGTGAGCGGTGGGACTCGTCGACCTCGGATCTGCTCGTGGAGTCGGCGACGGAGGCGTTCACGTCGGCGAACATCGGCAAGGACGACGTCGATGCGTACTGGCTAGGCACCATGAACTCGGGGTTCTCGGGGCCTGACTCTGTCCGCGGCGTTGAAGATCGATTACAAACCGGTCACTCGCGTCGAGAACTTCTGCGCCAGCGGATCCGAGGCCTTCCGAAATGCCTGTTACGCAGTGGCGTCCGGCGCCTATGACGTGGTGATGGCCGTGGGAGTCGAGAAGCTCAAGGACTCCGGCTACTCCGGACTCACCCGCGCGAATCCGCCCTCGGACGGCACCGCGAGCACTCTGTCCGCGCCGGCCCGATTCTCTATGCTCGCTCCCGCCTACAGCGCCAAGTACGGCATCGCCCGCGCAGAGTTCAAGCAGGCCATGACCCACGTTGCCTGGAAGAACCACTACAACGGTGCCCGCAACAATCGGGCGCAATTTCAAGCCGAGGTGTCCGAGTCCAGGATTGCCTCGCCGCCGCAGGTCGCGGGCGATCTGGGCGTCTTCGACTGCTCTGGCGTGAGCGACGGGTCTGCGGCGGCGATCATCGTCCGGGCCGAGGACGCCCACAAGTACACCGACAACCCGCTCTATGTGAAGGCGCTCGCCTTCTCAGCCGGACCGGGTAGTGGACGATTGACCCCGAGTACGACTACACCACCTTCGAGGAAGTCGTCCGGACGGCGGCTGACGCGTATCACCAGGCCGGCATCGCTGTCCCGGCTGCGGAGCTGATGATGGCCGAGGTCCATGACTGTTTCACGCCCACCGAGCTCGTCCTGATGGAGGACCTCGGTTTCTCTGCCCGCGGCGAGACCTGCCAGGACACGCTGGCCGATCGGTTTGTCCTGGGTGGCGACCTGCCGGTGAACCCCGATGGCGGGCTCAAGAGCTTCGGGCACCCGATCGGCGCCTCAGGCCTGCGCATGCTCTTTGAGTGCTGGCTGCAGCTGCGTGGTGAAGCACCCGCAGATCGGCAGGTGCGCAGCAAGGGCAAGAAGTACGGTCTGACCCACAACCTCGGCGGTGGACCGGGCGAGTGCGTGTCCTTCGTCTCGGTCGTCGGGGCCTGACTGGGGCGATCGCCTATGCGATCAACGGCATCGTCGCGACCAACCCAGAGCTCGCAGGCCCAGTCGATGGACTGCTCAACCAGCGCGGACGGGATGTGCTCACTGCCACCAAGGGCCAATGCGCGGCCGAGACCGCGCTGCGTTACGGGTTCCAGCACTCCAGCGACTACACCAAGAACGGCCAGCCGGGCAGCACATTCCTCGGCCAAGACCCGTTCAAGGCGGTGGTCGAGGCCCAGCGCATCGGCACGCTGACGCCGACGGCCCCGGTGTACATCTGGCAGGGCCGCAACGACGATCTCGTTCCCTTCGGCCAATCGCTACAGCTGGCCAAGGACTGGTGTGGCAAGGGTGCCACGGTGCAGTTCAAGGAGTACGACTTCACCGTGGTGTTCCCCGGCTACGCGATCGGTCACGGGCTACCCGACGTCCTCGGTCTCCCCGAGGCGCAAGGCTGGCTCTACCAACGCTTCGCCGGTGCTACGCCGGCACCGAGTAACTGCGGGAGTTTGCCCACCGCCTGAACCTCCGGTGGGGCAGCGGCCTTCGGCGGCCTGCCGCCGGCGGATTGTGGGCGGTGGAGGATGGGTGCTGTGACGACGAGCAGCACGAGCAGGACACCGCGGCGCACTCAGCGGGAGCGCCGGGAGGCGACCGTCGCGAAGTTGGTGGAGGCGACGATCGAGGCCATCGGTGAGGTGGGGTATCAGCGCGCCACCGTGCAGGTCATCTGTGCGCGGGCCGGGCTGTCGGTAGGGGCCATGTTTCGCCAGTTCGACGGCCGTCTGGAGCTGGTGGCCGCGGCGTTGGAGGAGGTCGTCGCCCGCCACCTGCAGGGGTTCCGGGACCACGTGGACCGCCTCGATCCCGATGGAGACCGGCTGACCGCTTCGTTGGAGTTTCTTCAGCGCGCCACGGCGGCCCCGACGACCGCCATGCAGCGCGAGGTCGTCGCCGCCGCCCGCGGCGATGCGGAGCTTCGCGCGCGGATCGCCCCCGCTGTGACCCGCTACTACGCCGCCATCGCGGCCGACGTCGAGCGGGCGGGAGTGTTCGACCGGTTCCCGCCGGCGCTGCGCGAACCGCTGCTGTTCATGATGATTCACCTGTTCTCCGGTGAGGCACTGATCCAGACGGTGTACCCACGGCCGGACCTGGCCGCATCCACCCCCGCGCTTGCCCACGACATGCTCCTGAGCCTCGCGAGCACCCTCGAGCACCGGACGGCATCACCTCAACCGTGAGTCCGGCGCCCGGATGGGCGGCTCAACCCTTGACAGTGCCGCGCAATTCGATGCGAACGCGTGGTGCGTCCCGACCACACCTCAAGGACAGACATGCGCAACTCACGCTCTGCCGCAGGCACTCCCAGTCCCGCACTCGCACGCCGATGAGCGCCTCAGCTGTGCGCGTGCCGGTGGGGCTGACCGAGCTGGCGGCCTCGGCCGCACACCAGTTCGGGGACGCCGTCGCGCAGCGCTTCCTGGTAGATGGGGAATGGAGGCAGCGCAGTTTCGTCGAGCTGCACGACGTTGTCGCGGATGGCTCGGGTCCTGCACGAGGGTGGGGTGCGGCCCGGGATGCGGGTGGCGTTGCTGTGCGCGACCCGCCCGGAGTGGACGATCTGCGATCTGGCGATCACCAGGCTGGGTGCGGTCTGTGTGCCGATCTACCCGACCAGCTCGACCGGTCAGATCCAATGGGTTCTGCGGGACTCAGCGGCCACGGCCGTGGTCGCCGAAACGGCACAGCATCTCGAGCAGATCGCCCAGCTCCGCGACGAGCTCCCCGACCTGAGGCTGGTGTGGGGCATCGAGGCGTTCAGCACGCTGGGGGCCCGCGCTCGCGGACCTGACCGCCGCACCAGACCCGACCGCCGGCGCACCAACGGGGTTGCCGCAGGCCGAGGCGGACCCCGACGAGGTCTTCACCATCGTCTACACCTCGGGGACCACCGGGAATCCCAAGGGCTGCATGCTCACCCACGCGAACGTGAACACGATCGTCGCGACGCTGCAGAGGATGACCGAGACCGCTCCCGGTGATGTGCTGTTCGCCTACCTGCCGTTGGCGCACCTGCTCACCCGCATGCTGCAAGTTTATGCCCTGCACACCGGGGCGACGATCGCCTATTCCAGCGGCAACATTCGCGCCATCCTCGGCGAGCTCGCCGAGGTGGCACCGACGCACCTGCCCTCGGTGCCCACCCTGTTCGAGAAGATCTACTCGGTTGTCACCGCCCAGATCACCGCCGAGGGGAACATTGATCGTGCCGGGTTGGCGGGGTTGGTGGAACTCGGGTTGCGGGTGCGCAACGCCCGCGATCACGGCGGCACGCTCACCGAGGAGGACGCGAGGCGCTTTGCCGAAGCCGATGAGCGCCTGTTCGCCCCGGTGTGAGCCGCCTTCGGCGGCCGGCTGAAGGAGGCGTTGACCGGGGCGGCGCCGATCGCGGCGAATATTCTCGAGTTCTTTTTCGCCGCCGGGGTACCGATCTTCGAGGCCTACGGGATGACGGAGTCCACCGCGATCATCAGCGCCAACACCCCCGGCGCCTGGCGGGTCGGAACGGTCGGTCGCCCGGTTCCCGGCGTGGAAGTGCGCATCGCCGAGGACGGTGAGGTCTGTGCGCGCTCGGCCGGGGTCTTTCCCGGCTACTGGCACAACGAGGCGGCCACCGCGCAGACGATCGTGGACGGGTGGCTGCACACCGGCGACCTCGGAGCGCTCGACGCCGACGGATTTCTGCAGATCACCGGCCGCAAGAAGGACATCATCATCACCTCGGCCGGCAAGAACATCACCCCGGCGAACCTCGAAAACGATCTCCGCCAGTCCTCGCGGATCGCGGAGGCCGTGATGCTCGGCGACCACCGCCCCTACCCCGTCGCGCTGATCGTGCTCGAGCCTGAGCAGCTGGCTGTGTGGGCCGAACACGGCGAAACCGACGACGACGCCTGGGTCCGCGACGAAGAGCTGCACGGCATACTCGCCGTCGAGATCGACGCGGTCAACGCTCGCTACTCCCCACCGGAGCGGATCCGCGCCTTCGCCGTCCTGCCCGCCCCGTTCACCATCGAATCCGGGGAACTGACCCCGACATTCAAGATCCGGCGCGCGGTCGTGGCCCAGCACTACGCCCAGGTCGTCGACTCCCTCTATCCCTGACCGCTCACCTACGACCAGCCCGTCCGGTTCGGTCGAAACCCACGAAAGGCACACATCATGAGACGAAGAGTCCTTCGAGCCGCGGTCGGGGCAGCACTCGCCCTGGCGCTGGCCACCCTCGCCGCCCCCGCGGCGCAGGCCACCACCAGCAGCGGCACCAACGACGCCAGCTGTAAACCGAGTGCCGCTCACCCGAACCCGGTGGTGTTCCTGCACGGCTTGGGTGCCACCTCCTATGAGGACCTCAACTTCCTGCAGTCCGACGTGGCGAGCAAGGGTTACTGCACGTTCAGCACCACCTACGGCGCCTACCCCGGCTTCCCCTTCGTCGGCGGTCTGCGCCCGATCGCCGACTCGGCCACCGAGATCAAGACGTTCATCCAGCAGGTGCTCAACGAGACCGGGGCAGCGAAGGTCGACATCGTCGGGCACTCCGAGGGGGCGTTTCAGTCCCTCTACGTCACCAAGACCCAGGGCATTGCCGACAAGATCGACAAGGTCATCCCGATCGCCCCGCCCACCCACGGCACGACGTTCGCTGGTCTGTACAACCTCGCCTACATCTTCGGGCAGGGTGAGCGCGCCCTCGTCGGCCAGGCCCTGTATGCGTTGGGGTGCCCGGCGTGCTCGGACCTCGGCACCGGCGGTGCCGCCGTCGCCACCCTCACCAACGGGCCCATCGCTCAACCCGGCGTGCATTACACCGTGATCACGTCCCGCTACGACGAACTCGTCACCCCCACGAACACTGCCTTCGTCCGCGAACCCGGTGTCACCAACGCCTACGTGCAGGACACCTGCGCCTTCGACCCGGTCGGGCACATCGGCGAAGCCTACGACCTCAACGTCTGGCGCCTCGTCGAAAACGCACTCGATCCGGCTCACGCCAAGTCCTTCCTGTGCACCGTGGGCTCGCCTGGCTGATTCGGTCGATTTTTCTCGGGTTGCCTGCGCGTCCGGAGCAGCACCGTGCGTGATTCGTTCTACACCGACTTCTGGTGTCTGTTTGTCGCCGAGCAGGGGGCCGAGTCGCAGGCGCTGAAAGACCGGCTGGCTCACATCGAGGACATTGCGCCGATCGTCCGTTTCGCCAACGGTGGCTACAGCACGCGCTAGTCCGGAGGCGATAATTGCATTTGTCCCACGTGGTCGCACGGGGCCATCGGCAAGAGTGAAGGAGACCTCATGCCCTTGGCGGGAAGCTTGCTCCGGCACGAAGGCGACGGTGGGCAGGTCACCCACATCGAGCTGTTCTTCGACCTGGTCTACGTCTTCGCGATCACCCAGCTGTCTCATCATCTGCTGGCGCATCTCACCGTCAGCGGGACCTTGCAGACGGTCCTGCTGCTGGCCATGGTGTGGATGGTGTGGGTCTACACGACCTGGGTGACGAACTGGCTCGACCCGCAGCGGATCCCGGTTCGGCTGATGCTGGTGGCACTCATGCTCGTCGCCTTGGTGATGTCGGCAGCGCTACCCGAGGCATTCACCGACCGAGGCCTGTGGGTGGGTGGTGCCTACGCGCTGCTGCAAATCGGACGCAGCGTGTTCGCCGTCGCTGGGTTGGCCGGGGAGCGCCTGCAGCGCAACTTTCAGCGCATCCTCTGCTGGTGCATCCTGAGCGGTGCGTTGGCCGTGGCCGGCGGGTTCGCCCACGACGAGACCCGCATCGGGTTGTGGATCGCCGCGGTCACCGTCGACCTGCTCGGCGGTGTCGTCGGCTTCTACACCCCTGGGTTGGGTCGATCGACGACGGTCGATTGGACCATTTCCGGGAGTCATTTCGCCGAGCGGTGCCAGGCGTTCGTGCTGATCGCGTTGGGCGAGTCCGTCGTCGTGACCGGGAGCACCTTGTCGGACCTGCGCGAAGTCTCCTTCGCCGAGGGTGGCACTTTCGTGGCTGCCTTCGCCGGAGTCGTGGCGCTGTGGTGGATCTATTTCGATCGCAGTGCCGACGCGAGCGCGGACATCATCGCCCGATCCTCTGATCCGGGGCGCCTGGGCGCGCGGGCCTACCACCTGATCCACCCGATCATGGTCGCAGGCATCATCGTCACCGCGGCCGCGGACGAGCGCGTACTGGCGCACCCGACCGCCACGACGGAGACATCCACTGCCTGGCTGGTGCTGGGCGGGACCGGGTTGTTCCTTGCCGGGCACGCGGCGTTCAAGGCAACGGTGTGGCGCACGGTGCCCTGGACACGGCTCGGGGCCATTGTCGTGCTCGCGTTGCTCGGTATCGTGGCTACCTCGCTGTCCGCGCTGCTGCTGAGCCTTCTGACGGCGGTCGTCGTGGTGGTTCTGGCCGCCGCCGACCGACTGCTCTCATCCGGGCGCGAGGCGCCGCACAACGCCGCGTCACCGCGGCGGCTGCAGGCCGGTAACAGTCAGTAGGTCGCATCGACCTGTTCACAAGGTGCGGCAGCGGGCCAAGAAATTCGCGATGTGGTGAGCGCCGGTGTTGACGAGCGCCCGGCTGGCCTCGTCCGTCGATCGGGGCCCGCACTTGCTCGTGGAGTCGAGAAGTTTGTTCAGAGGCGTTCCGTAAGTGCGCATCTCTGCGTATGCACCGGCGAGCTTCGGCCGCTCGCTGACCGCCCGTTTACCCGTCACCCCGCCAGATCGGCGTCGATGAGGTGCTGGAGGAATGCTGGCTGCAGCTGCATGGCGAAGCACTCGCAGAACGCCAGGTCCGCGCCCCGGGAAAGAAGTACGGACTCACCCACAATCTTGGTGGCGGACCCCGGTGAATGCGTGTCATTCGTCTCCGTCGTCCGGGCCGAGCTCGGCTGAGCTGGTCGCACGCGGCTAGCTCACGTTCTCCGACGCGGAGCCGGATGCCATCAGCTGGGCGAGGTAGTCACCGAGTACCCGCTCGACCGCATGCTCGATAGATGCGCCGATGCTCGCTGTCACCGACGTCATCGCCAGGGTGCGGAAGGCGACAAGTGTGGTGATCAGCTCAGTCACCTCCGTGCTCGTTGGCTCCAGGTCAGGCTCGAACTGTTTCGCGACGTGGTGAGCGCCGGCGTTGACGAGCGCCCGGCTGATCTCGTCGATCGGTGCCTGCACTTGCTCGTGGAGTTCGAGAAGCTTGTTCAGTGGCATTCCGTACGTGCGCATCTCGGCGAATACTTGGAGAAGCTTCGGCCGCTCGGTGACCGCTCGTTTGCCCTTCAGCCGCACCAGGTCGGCGTCGATGAGGCGTTGGAGGTCATCGCTGCCACCGGCCAGCTCGCGTGCCTCAGCAATGGTCATCGTTGTTGGGCGCTCGTGTCCCCATGGCGTGACCAGTGCCTTTTCCAGTCCCAGGACGTCGGCGAGGTCTTTGCCGTGTTCCCACGCGGAGAGCATCTCCAAGATGTGTGCGCTGGAGTAGCCCCGGTCGAGCATGGAGCCGATGAGCCGGAGGCGAGCGAGGTGGGTGTCGTTAAACAGTGTGACCCGGCCAGAGCGGCGGGGCGGATGCAGCAGCCCACGGTCCTGATAGGCGCGGACGTTGCGCACCGTCATGCCGGCCGCACGCGCCAGATCGTCGACGCGGTATTCGGTGGAGCTTCTGTGCGTCGCCGGGGCGGGTAATGCCGCGCGGAGCAATTGAGTGACTGCTGATTCGACGGCAGCTCTGGGGTTACGCGCAAGACTTCGCGGCGCTCGACGGAGCGCATCCAGCACCGCCTCGACGGTGGGGTTGGTATCGGCCATGGCAGCGGAACGCCCTTCTACCCCGCCATGCTGCGCGAGATACGTCCGGCAGTCGGCGTGCTGTTGGCAACGAGTTCGTAGTCCCGAGTGCGAAAGGTCCCCATCTGCCTAAGGTACTGGGTGGCAAAGCCGGGGTACATCGAGGCGTTGAAGCCGTCCGCGGTGAGGTACCAGCTGGAGCACCCGGACATCCAGGTGGTACGGGTAAGACGCTTCTGGATGTGCTCGTTGTAGCGCTCCTGGACCTCGGCGCGTACGTCCAGGTAGCGCAGGTCCCGCTTGAGGATGGTCGTGATCCCTGCGACGGCGTAGTCGATCTGGCCTTGCACGTAGACGAGGAGCGAGTTGTGTCCCGGCCCTGAGTTCGGACCGGTGGTGAAGAACAGATTCGGGTAGCCGTGTGCGCTGGCGCTCTTGTATGCCTGTGCGTGCCCGGCCCAGTCCTCTTTCAGTGTTCGGCCGCCGAGGCCCGTGACGGGATAGGGAGGGCCGTCGAGGTGTACGTCGTATCCGGTGGCGAAGACGATGCAGTCGAGGTCATGTTCGACTCCGTCACTAGTCCGCAGCCCAATCGGGCTGATCGTGGCGATCGGCCACGTGATCAACTTGCAGTTCTCGCGCTGCAGCGCTGGGTAGAAGTCGCTCGACATCAGCATCCGCTTGCAGCCGGCCCGAAAATCCGGGGTCAGCTGTCGGCGCAACCACGGGTCTTTGACGCTCACCCGCAGGTGCGCCAGCCCGATCTTCTGGATCAGCGTGGTGACCGGCGTGTCCCAGACCAACCCCGTGGCGGCTACCTCGTGTGCGAGGAACAGGGCCGTACGGGCCGCTTGCTGCAGCGCCGGCACCTTCGTGAAGGCCGCTTGGGCCACCTTGGGCGTAGCCATGTCCAGTCGGGGCATGACCCAGCCCGGTGTGCGCTGGAAGACCTTGACGGACTCGGCGACCTTCACCAGCTCGGGGACGATCTGGATCGCACTGGCACCCGTGCCGACGACGCCCACGCGCTTACCACGCAGGTCGTAGTCGTGGTCCCACCTCGCCGAGAGGATCTTCTGGCCTGTGAAGGTGTCGATGCCGCGGACCTGCGGGAAGCTGGCGTCGGCCAGCGGCCCCGAGGCAGCCACGACGGTACGGGCGCGGTAGGCATCGCCGCCGGTGGTAGCGATGTCCCACACGCCCTCGGCCTCATCGAAGACCAACCCCTCGACGTTAGCGTCGAAGCGGATGTGTCGGCGCAGGTCGAAGCGGTCTGCGAGCTCCTCGATGTGGCGACAGATCTCGTCGCTCGGGGAGTACGCCCGAGACCATTTCGGGTTCGGCGCGAACGAGTACGAATACAGCAGCGACGGGATGTCGCACGCGGCACCGGGGTAGTTGTTGTCCCGCCACGTGCCACCCACCCGATCGGCGCGCTCCAGGATCACGAGGTCCTCGACGCCGGCCTCGCGGAGCTTGATCGCGGTCCCCAGCCCGGTAAAGCCGGCACCGATGATCAGCGTGTCGTGGACGTGCGTGCCCGCGCTGCGGCGCGCGGGTGGGCGTTGTTTCAGCGTGGCGGTCATGCGGCGAACTCCGTCTGTTTCGTGGTCTTGCTGACGGGTTCGTAGGTGAGCTCCTTGAACCAGGTCGGAATCGGCTTGAGCAACGCCCGAGGGTAGTAGTCACTGAGCCGTACCATGGTGTTGGCGAGCAGATGGTAGGGATGCTTGGGGTTGACGACCATGGCCGAGTGCCACTTGAGCACCTGGTAGAGCGGCACCCGGTTGGTGTTCTCGCCGCGTTCGCCCAGTCGGGTGAAGCGGTTCATCGCCGCGTAGAGGCGTTCCGGCTCAAATCCCATGCCGGTGACCTCGTTGCGCACCCGGTTGAGCAGCGGGATGTACATCAACGCACCGACGATCAAGGCCGGGGTCGCCACGGTGCCGACGAACTCGATGGCCAGCTTGCGCACGTTGGCATGCCCGAGCCGGTTCAGCACCTCGAAATCGACGGCAATATGCCGAGACTCGTCGTTGTTGATTTTCGCGAACACCTGGTGGCAGACCGGGTCCTGGACCTCGTCCAGCAAGAACTTGAGCAGCGCCCCGTCGAGGGCGACCTCCAGCATGGGGATGACGGTGCCGAGTACTGACAGCGACATGTCGTCGGCGTACTTGTCCAGCCACTCGATCGCGAGCCGGATGTTGACGTTCGGTTCGGGCATCTCGCCGTGCTCGATCATGCCCCACCGCTTGAGCAGGGCGAGTTCGGCATTGGCGTGGCGCTGTTCCTCGGCGTGGAAGTAGCGGTAGATCTCGGCCAGCGTCGGGTCGTCGGTCTTCTTGGCCATCGCCGCGAAGCCGCGCGCACCGATGTTCTCGATCCAGCTGAGGTCGGCCATGAAGGCCTTCAGCTTGGGTCTGAACTCCTCGCTGATGGTCTCGACGCCGGGCGCGTCCCAGTCGATGTCGGCGAGTGCCCACTGCCGATCCTTGATCTTGTTGAGCATCTCGGTCATGTCCATGGCCACGGGTTCAGCCTTTCGTTGAGTCGAGGTCGGGTCCGAACCGTTCGAGCAGTCCGATCCCGCGGGTGTAGGCGCCGGGTGCGTAACGTTTGATCAGCCAGCCGAGCTTGGCGTCGAGTTGGGGCATGACGTAGAAGCCACCGCGATCGTGGGTGTCCAGCGTTGTGCGTGCGATAGCGCGAGTGACCCCAAGTCCGCGTACTCACTCACCCAGCACCCGCCGCCCATCGGACGTCACACCCTCGACATCCGACACCACGCGGTACTGGCCCGAAAACCGCGAGGGAACGGGCGATGACCTGTTGCGAGACGGACGAGTCCCCATGTGTTGGACGGCAGCGCATTCGTGACCGGGCGGAGCGCCACCTGCGTCAAGGTCGCAGTGCTGCGCGAGCGGAATGAACCTCGGCGAGGAACAAACCCAGTGGCGGACACCCCGCAACTCCACCACAAACAGTGCCAGTTGGCAATGGTGCATTTATCTGTGTGCCACTCGCTCAGGTCTCAGTACGGCCTCCCGACCCGCTCGGCGTGCTGCACGGCCACCGTGAACGCTGTCCTTCGCACCTGGAACAGAAACGATGACGAGGCCACTACGCGTAGGTGTAGTCACCGAGCGGGAACCGGCTGGCCTCGCGGAAGGCGTTGATGGTCGAGGTGGGCCGGAGGATGGCGGCCTCCCCGTGCTGGTTGAAGTAGTAGCTGCGCGAGCCGGCGCAGTTGCCGAGGTAGAAGACCGAGTCGCCCAGTTTCCCGGTGACCCGGTCGAGGAACGCGTCGTTGGCGTCCTGGGTGACCTCGAACGTGCGGGCGTCGCGTCGTCGCAGCTCGGTGAACAGGCGGCGGATGTGGCGCATCTGCGACTCGATGGTGGTGAAGTAGGACAGCCCGCTGTAGGAGTAGGGGCTGGCCAGCGTCAGGTAGTTGGGGAACTCGGGCACTGCAACCCCTTCGTAGGCCTGGAACCGGGTGTCCCGCCACCATTGCCCGAGGTTGCGGCCGCCCCGGCCGAGGATAGGAAAGGCCGGGAAGTTGATGTCCCAGATGTTGAAGCCGGTGGCCAGCACCAGGGTGTCTATCGGGGTACTGAGCCCGTCGGAC
>JAABUR0100003762.1_pt1 | contig 20942 bp, 16 predicted proteins | sample 5560091 | NCBI WGS metagenome assembly JAABUR01 (sample SAMN10711879, study PRJNA513375) | rock metagenome | isolation source: Antarctica rocks | place: Antarctica: Victoria Land, University Valley sud
CGATCCGGAGCTTTGTGCGCGCGCACGCGAGCACCGTCTCCTCGTCGTCGACTGCGCCGCTCCGGATCCGCTCCCAGAGCCTGCCTCCGGCGATCAGCGCGGTCTTCACCACCTCGGCGTAGCCCGCAGCGCGCTCCTCGGCGGGCAGGCTCGCGAGCGTGGCGGGGTCGAGCAGGACGGCAGCGGGCTGGTGGTAGGCGCCGACGTAGTTCTTGGCCTCGGGCAGATCGACCCCGGTCTTGCCGCCGTAGGCCGAGTCGACCTGGGCCACGAGCGTGGTCGGGACGTGGACGACCGGCATCCCCCGCTGGTAGGTCGCGGCGCAGAACCCGGCGAGATCTCCCACCACGCCTCCGCCGAGCGCCACGACGTGGTCGGCGCGGGTGGCGCCGCGGCGCGCGAGCTCCTCCCACACGAGCTCGGCGTAGGCGATGCTCTTGCTCCCCTCGCCGGGCTCGACCGCGATCCCGCCCGCGAGCGCTCCGACGTGGTCGGCGTGAAGGCGGGCGACCGACTGATCGGTGACGAGAAAGCGGCGAGAGTCGAGCGGCCAGAACCCGGACTCGAGCAGCCCTCGCTGCGCCCACACGGGGTACTCGCTCGCGCCGCCGCGCGCCCACAGGAGCTTTGCGCCCGCCGGCCGCCCGTCGCCTCGCAGCGCGTGCGCCGCGCCGGGGAGGCTCTCGGAGGAGAAGATCACCGCGTCGGCGGCCTCGGCGTAGCTCGCCTCGCGCTCGGCGTGGAGGGCCCGAAACGACGTCTCGTCGCGGGCGAGCGGGCGTTCCGAGCCGCGCACGCGCTCCCAGGCGAGCCCCGGCTCGACGTCGAGCCACACCACGGGATGGCGGCGCAGCGCCGCGCGCACGCGCTCGGAGGCGAGGGCGCCCCCGCCGAGCGCGAGGGTGCCCTCGCCGCTCGGGTCCAGGAGCCCGAGCACCGCCGCCTCCTCGCGGGCGCGAAACGCCGCCTCGCCCTCGCGATCGAAGAACGCCTCGATCGGCTCCCCGAGCGCGGACTCGAGCTGCTCGTCGGAGTCGCGGGCGCTCGGGTCGAGCGCGCGGGCCGCGGTGCTCTTGCCCGCGCCCATGAAGCCGATGAGGACGAGGTCGGCCACTCAGCTCGAGCCGCGGCGCCAGCCGATGCGCTCGCGGTAGGCCCCCAGCGCCGCCCGCACGTCGTTCATGTGATCGCCGCCGAACTTCGCGCGGTAGGCGTCGGCGAGGACCAGGGCGACCATCGCCTCCCCGACCACGCCCGCGGCGGGGATGGTCGCCGAGTCGGTACGCTCGCGCAGGGCTTGGGCCGGCTCCTTGGTGGCGATGTCCACCGAGCGCAGCGGCTTGGTCAGCGTGGGCAGGGGCTTCATCGCCGCGCGTACGATCAGGGGCTCGCCGGTGGTCATGCCGCCCTCGACCCCGCCGGCGTGGTTGCTCTCGCGGAAGTAGCCCCGCTCCCCGTCGTAGAAGATCTCGTCGTGGGCCTCCGAGCCCGGCACGCCCGCGAGCTCGAAGCCGTCACCGATCCCCACGCCCTTCATCGCCTGGATGGAGAGGATCGCCTGCCCGAGGCGACCGTCGAGGCGCTCCTCCCAGCTCACGTGGGAGCCGAGGCCGGGCACGAGCCCGAAGGCACGCACCTCGAAGACCCCGCCGAGCGACTCGTTGCGCTTGCGCAGCACGTTGATCTCCTGCACCATCGCGCGGCTCGCCTCGGGGTCGAGGCAGCGCACGGGAGAGGAGTCGACGTCGGCGAAATCGGCCGCGCTGAGCGGCTCGCTCACGGGCGAGCGCACCGAGGTGATCTGGATTACGTGGGAGAAGACCTCGACTCCGAGCGCGCGCAGGAACGCCTTGGCCAGCGCTCCCCCGGCCACGCGCGCCGCCGTCTCGCGGGCGCTCGCGCGCTCGAGGATGTCGCGCACGTCGGAGAGCCCGTACTTCTGGGTGCCCACCAGGTCGGCGTGGCCGGGGCGCGGGAGGTGCACCTCGGCGACCTCCGCCTCGACCGGCCACGGGCTCATCCGCTCCTCCCAGTTGGCGTAGTCGCGGTTGGCCACGCGCAGGGCGATCGGGCCGCCGAGCGTGCGCCCGTGGCGAACGCCCGAGGTCACCTCGGCGGTGTCGCGCTCGATCTTCATCCGGCCGCCGCGCCCGTGACCGAGCTGGCGCCGCGCGAGGTCGCGGTCGAGCTCTGCCCGGTCGAGCTCGAGGCCGGCGGGCAGCCCCTCGAGGACGCAGGTCAGCCCGGGGCCGTGCGACTCGCCGGCGGTGATGAGGCGGAGGGTGCCCATGACGGCCCACAGAGTAGGCGGCGGGCCGGGCGCCGGCCCCTCCGCTCGGGGAGAGATTGCGCCCAATCGTCACGGAGCCGTGACGTTCCGCCCCCCACCAGCGCTGGTTTCACAGCGACGATGGGGAGCATGGCGCCCCAACGTACGATTTCCCCACGATACCGGGCAAATCGTCCCCTCACCACCTCGATCGCCTTCTGGCCGACCTCGCGGGTCGGCAGCACGGCGTCGTCGCCCGGCGGTAGCTGCTCGAGGCGGGAGCCGGCCCGCGTGCGCTTGAGCTGCGGCTCGAGCGCGGCCGGCTGCACTCCGTTCACGCGGGTGTCTACGCGGTCGCACCGTTCGCTGTCGCCTCAGGGCCGGTGGATGGCGGCGGTCCTGGCCGGAGGCGTCCGAGCCGTGCTCGGCATCGCTCTGCGGCGGCGCTATGGGGGATCCGACCCTCCGCGAGCGCCCGAGTCGAGGTCATCGTCTGGCCACGCCGCCACCCTCGAGCGCTCCTCGACTTCCACGGCATCTCCCTTCCGGGCGACGAGGTCACCGAAGCCGAGGGCATCCCCACCACCACGCCCGCTCGAACGCCCTTCGACCTGGCCTCGCTCCTCGACCCTCCGGCCCTCGAGCGCGTGATTCACCAAGCCGAGATCCGGCGCCTCAGCGGCCCCCTCTCCCTCGAAGACCTCATGGACCGTCACCCGGGGGGCCCGGGGAACAAGGCGCTCAGAGCGATCCTCGCGAAGGGTCGCATCGGCGCCGACATCACCCGCAGCGAGCTCGAGGACCGCTTCCTCGCCTTCCTCGACGGAGCAGGCCTCGCCCGGCCGCGCGTGAACATGCTCGTCGACGCAGCCGGACGGCAGCTCGAGGTCGATTGCGCCTGGCCGAGCCGGCGCCTCATCGTCGAGCTCGACGGTCACGCCACCCACGCGACCGCCCGCGGCTACGAGGGAGACCGCGCCCGGGACCGCGCCCTCGCGGCCGCCGGGTGGCGAGTGGTCCGAGTCACCTGGCGAGCGCTCCACGAGGACCCGACCGCGCTCTCAAGCGAGCTGCGGTCCCTCCTCGTGGTTTCCTAGTAGGGGTCGTTCCCGGATTCAGGCGGCCGCGCTGCCTCGGCGCTCAAGGGCTCGGCAGGAGTGGAGCCGCGCCGGGAGCCGGCGCCGGTGCGGGCGCGAGGCCGGGAATGGCCGCCACCGCCGCGTCGGGAGAGATCTGGGCCTCCCACGCGGGATCGGGATGGAGGCTCCCGACCGGCTGCTGCGGGGTGAGGGTTCCGGTGGTCTCGTCGTAGTTGAGCGTCCGGGCCACCGGCGCGTGGCGCAGGCGGGAGCGCAGGAGGCGCGTATCGGCGGACGACGGGCCCTGCGCGGCGGCCCGTGCGGCGCGCACGGAGAAGGTCTGGTGGCGGTTGATCCGGAGGAGGTCGAGCTCGTACTGCTTGACCGAGCCGTCGGCGGCGGTCACGTCGAAGAACTCGGTGTTCCCGGCCTGCAGCCGCACGACCTGGCAGGTCTGGGGGCTGGGGACGCAGCGCCCGTCCCCGTCGGCGTGCGCGTCGGAGGAGGTGAGGAACACGGCGGTCTTGTTGTCGCTCAGGAGCCCAAGGTAGATCAGGACCGGGTTGGCGCGCGAGGGCAGCGGGGCGAGCCGCTCGAGCGTGCGCCGCTGGCCGGGGTCTCCCGCCGGCCCGAAGCGGACGTCGAGGCTCGAGACCACGAAGGAGCGCGGCTGGTTGGGAGCGGGCGGCCCGACCTTCGGGGTCAGCGTGGGAGCGACCGAGCCACCGCCCGAGGACGGTCCGGGGCCGGCAGAGCCCGCGCCCGACGGGGAGGCCGCTCTGCTCGCGGAGGGTCCGTTGCCGATGGCGTTAAGGGAGCCTCGGGTGGCCGTGACCGCGCTCGGACTCGTACCCGCGGTGGCGGGTCCGTTCGTCGAGGTCGGACCGAGCACCTTGACGACCGGCGCCAGGTGACGCTGGACGAAGGGGTTCATCGCGCGCAGGTGATCGAGGCGACCGGCGTGGCGCCCGACGCTCGTGAGCTGCACGGCGGGCTGGCTCACGAACGAGGTCATGCTCCCCGCGGCGGCCGGCACGCCGGCGAGCGCCGGCGGAGGAGTGGGCGCCGGGGCCGGTCCGGCGGACTTCGCCAGGACCACGGGAACCGCGAGAAGGGCGAGCAGGAGCACCAGGGCCACCGGCCACAGGCGGCGCTCGAGAAGGTCTTCGTAGATGTTGCGCAGTGTTTTCATCGAACGGGAGCGGTTGCGGTGGCAGGAGCAGGGGCGGGTGGCGTGCCGGCGGTCGAGGCCGACTGGGGTGCGGCGCCGGGCGCCGCGGGGCTGCTCGGCGAAGCGCCGCCGGTCAGGCCCTGGTTGGCCGGTACGAGGTAGGCGGTGGAGGCCACGGAGGCCTTGACCGACGGGAAACCGCCGCGCCCCTGGGTAAGCGAGAAGCCGTCCACGCTCAGCAGGCGGCCTCCGACGGCCACGGGCCGCTGGTTCGATGCCTTCACGAACGCGTCGAGGCGGTGGAAGAAGTCCCCCATGTGGAAGAACGATCCGTCGAAGGTGAGGGCGAAGGGCATGGTCGGGAAGCCCGCCACGCCCACGCTCGCTCCGGGGGGAAGGCCGGCGGCGGCGCTCTGCGCGGCGGGCGCCGAGCTCGTCGCCGAAGCGGAGGTCGAGGCGGCCGCCGCCGCGGCCGGGGGCGCAGCGGCCGCCGGTGCCGCGGCCGCCACCCCACTGGCCTGCACGAGCTTCACCGAGCGGAAGTCCACGTTGGCCGCGTGCGCGGCGGAGTCGAGCTGGTAGACGAGCGAGGGTACGTTGTCGTCGGTGGGCACCGCCTCGCCGAGCCGCGCCACGGCGCCGTAGTTCGAGGCGTACTCGCGACGCGCGGCGAGCCCGGAGGCGATCGAGCTCTGGGCCGTCTGGTAGCGCTGGGTGGTCTGGGAGACCTGCTGCTGGAGGTCGGCGGCCTCCTTGCGCTTGGGTGCGAGCAGCAGGAACCAGTAGCCGGCGATCAGCGCGAGGGCGAGAACCACGATGATCACGGTGCGGTCGCGGCGGGTCACTTCGCCACTCCGGTGGAAGCGGGAGCCGAGGCGCCCGGCGCGGGAGCCGAGGGGCTCGCGGCGGGGGCGGCGGGCGGCCCGGAGGGAGCCGGCGTGGTGGACTGGGCGCCGGGAGCCGTGCTCTGGCCCGGCGCGGTGGTCGGCGAGGTGGTCTTCGGGGCACCCGCCGTCGCGGTCGCGCTGGCGGCCTGGGTGCTGCCCGGTGCCGCGCCGGCGCCCGCCGGGGTGCCGGCGACCGGCGCGAAGAAGACGACGACGTCGAACTGCGGGAAGCGATCGCTGTTGTGGCGGCAGTCCGTGCTGCTCGCGCTCGCACCGGCCGAGGCGCCCGCGGAGGCTCCGGCGCTCGAGCTTGCACCGCCGCCGGTCGTGGTGTCGGCCTTTTGCGAGTCGCCGAGGGCGACGCGGACCACGCCGTTCATGGTGCGCAGGCGCGAGACGAAGTGGACGACCTCGTCGGTGGAGACCGCACAACCGGTGATCGACATCGCCGGGTTGGGCATGTCGACGCGCAGGTTGGTCGGGTCAGAGCCGCCGTCGACGGTCACCTTGGGCGCCACCGTGCCGGTGAGCTGGGTCAGCCAGACGTTCTTGTCCATGACGCGCGCGAGGTCGTGCAGCGACTGATGCCAGTCGAAGCGGCTCGTGGCGAGCTGACGGACGGTCTGGGTGCGCTTCTGCGCCATCCCCGAGAAGTCGACGTAGGGCTTCAGCTTGGCCACCGCCGCCTCGGCGCCGGCCGCCTGCTGCTGTACGCGCGCGAGCTGGGTCTTGCGGTCGGAGACCTGGTTGGAGACGAGCACCCACACGGTGAGCGCGACGAGCAGGAGCGCGAGACCGGCGAGCAGGCCGTAGGTCGGGGCGCTCGAGGACGAGCCGCCCGCGCCCGCGCGGCGCTCCTCGACGGGGATGAGGTTTACGGCTCTCATGCCGCACGCTCCTCGACCGCCAGGCCGGCGGCCACGGCGAGCCGGCCGGCGTCGACGCCGCCCAGGGCGCCCGGCGTGGCCTCGTGGACGACGCCCGCGACGACGGGCACGCCGACCTCGGCCCCGAGTCGCTCGGCGAATCCGGGCACGGCCGAGCCGGGACCCGTGAGCACGGCCGACTCGACCGACACCATCCCCGACTGGGCGCGGAAGAAGTCCAGCGAGTTGCGGATGTCGTCGGCGATCCGGCGCACGCCCTCCTCGAGCACGGAGCGGGCCTCGGTGAGGATCTCGGGATCGCCGTCGAGGGCGTCGACCGGCTCGCTCAGGCCCACGTGCCGCAGCCACTGGTGGGAGTGCTCGAGGGTGAGACCGCGTCGCTCGGCCAGCGCGCCGGCGAGCGACTCGCTGCCCGTGGCCACCACGCGGGTGAAGAGGCAGCGGGTGCCCTCGGCCAGCGCGAGGTTGGTCATGCCCCCGACGTTCACGTAGAGGACCGCCTGACCGGGGCTCCCCTCGCGATGCAGAGCACGGATCATGGCGAAGGCCGAGAGGTCGATGCCCTCGGGGCGCAGCCCGGCCTGGCGGGCGGCGCCGAGCAGCCGCTCGATCATGTCGCGGCGAGCGGCGACCAGCACCACGCGCGCCCGCGGACCCTCGGGGGTCTCGACGATTCCGAGCGACTGGTGCTCGAGCACCGCCTGCTCGAGCGGCATGGGGATGTGCTCCTGGGCCTGGAACTGCACCGCGGCGGCGAGCTCCTTGGGGTCGCTGATCGGCGGGAGGTCGACCGTGCGCACGACGATGCGCTGGTTGGCGACGCCCATGCGCACCCGCTTGGGGAGCTTGTTGTCGCGAAAGAAGTCACGCAGCACCGCGGCCAGCGCCTCGACGTCGGCCACCTCGCCGTCGCGCACCACGCCCGGCTCGAGCGAGACCGTGGCGGCGCGCTCCACCGCGATGTGGGCGCCGTCGCGCGCCTCGACGGCGGTGACGTAGCCGGGCTCGATGTCGAGGCCGACGAGCGTGCGAGAGGATGAGCGGGGGGCGTTGGCCATTGGACGGGTAAGGAGTGGTGGGAGGAGCGTCCAGCCCGCCCCTCGGGTCTATCGGCGGGGGGCGGAGGAAGGTTGAGCGGCTTGACTCAGCCGCGCCGGGAGTGCTTGAAGCGAGCCTCTCCTAGCCGACGAACGTGTTCAGGTACCAGCTCACGACCGAAGATCCGGCGAGCAGCGCCACGACGCCCCCGAGGGCCAGGAACGGCCCGAAGGGCACCTTGGTCTTGCGGCCGTCGGCCACGCCCTTGCGCGCCATGACCGCGGCCCCGACGAGGGTTCCGGCGAGCAGCGCGACGAGGATCGCCACGCCCACCGAGGCGCCCAGGAAGAGGCCGAGCACGGCGGCGAGCTTGACGTCGCCCATGCCCATCCCACGGGGATAGGCCAGGTTGGCGAGGAGCAGGAAGCCGCCGGCGGCAACGCCGGCGATGAGCTGCTCGGGCAGGTGCTCGGGGCGGGTGAGGGCCCCGATCGCGATCGCGGCGAGCGCCGCCGGGCCGGTGATCCGGTTGGGGATGAGCTGATGGTCGAGGTCGATGAGGGTCACGGGAACGAGGACGAGGACGAGCGCGAGCCCGAGCCAGGCGTCGCGGTCGGCGCCCTTGACGAGCACGACGGCGACGGCGAGCGCCGCGGTCGCGAACTCGACGAGCGGGTAGCGCCACGGGATCGCCACCCGGCACGAGCGGCAGCGCCCGCGGAGCAGGAGCCACGAGAGCACGGGCACGTTGTCGTAAGGCCGGATCGGGGTCTCGCATCCCGGGCAGCGCGAGGCCGGACGCGAAAGCGACTCACGCCGCGGCAGCCGGTAGGCGACGACGTTCAGAAAGGAGCCGAGGACGAGGCCGAAGAGGGCGGTGATGGCGATGGGCATGAGCGCTTGAGCGGTATAGGTCGCGGGAGGCCGGTTCTCGGCCCTCTCGGGGTCCGGTGCGGGCGGCCTGAACCCAGCATCGGTCCCCCGCTCGGAGACCTTGAGCGCCCCGCGCGGACTCGCCGCCGCGGCCTACTTGGCGATGAGCTCGCGCCAGGTGTTCTGGACGACGCCGGCGTTGCCGTAGCCGCTCAGCGCGCTGAACGCGTTCGGGTCGTAGTTGATGTTGAGCTTGCTCGAGCCCGCGAGCATCCCGCCGTTGCCGTCGATCGCGATCGAGCCCTGGATGCTCGCGTCGCCGGTGGTGGTGACGAGCGTGCCGGAGGAGTTGGTCGGGTTGGCGACGTAGATCACCCCGTAGAAGTTCGAGGTGCCGCCCAGGACCAGGCTCCCGTTGGCGATGACGAGCACTCCGGGGGGCGCCGGCGGCGCGTTGTACTGCGCGTTGGCGGTGAAGGAGCAGTTACCGCTCTCGACGAAGACCAGGCCGTTCGGGAGGGCCGCGGGGCAGGTGGCGAAGTAGAGCCCATTGGCCTTGGCGCGCGCGCGCAGCTCGTCGAGTCGCTGGGGGGAGAGCGCGTTGCCGCCGGCGTAGTTGGGCGCGGCGGTGTCGGGCGAGACCTGCCCCTTGGCCGCGTCGTAGCTCAGGCAGCCGGTGGTGCTGCGGTCGCAGCGCACGGCCAGGGGGGACGGATAGGCGGCGGTTCCCTGCGTGTTGACGATGACCTTGTTGCCGCTGTCGGAGGTGGCGAACCTCCCGGCCGTGATCACGTTGTGGGGAAAGACGATCGAGTCGTCGGTCTGCTCCACCTGCACGAGGGCGATCACCGTGCGCGTGCGTCCCCGCACCGTCGCCGAGGCGCGCAGCCAGAGCTTGCCGTTGTTGTTGGAGTCGTAGGCCGGGCCGGCCTGGGTGACCGCGTCGTCGTAGAAGTTGAGCGAGGCGTTTGAGTCGTCGCGCACGGTCGCGCTCCACGAGGTGCCCTGCGCGTAGTCCGGCGTGGTGAAGGAGCGGGCGACCGCGCTCGGGTCCGGGCACTGCTGCGCCATGGCGGGGCTCCAGGCGCTCGAGGAGCAGTTCGGGTAGGAGATCTGAGCCCCGCCGAGCTGATTCAGGCCCGGCCAGTTGCGCGAAACGAGGAAGAGCTCCTCGTTCAGCGCGCTCTCGGCCAGGTTGAGGGAGGACTCGCGGATGCGCTCGGTCGCCGAGGCCTTGCCCTGGGAGTCAACGTACCCGTAGACCCCGAGCCCGACACTCATGATCACGGCCATGACCATCATCGCCACCACCAGCGCCCATCCGCTCTCTCCACGAGCTCGAGTGCTCACCTGATCACCACCGTCTGGGTCGCGTCGCCCTCGAGGCCGGCAGGGTCGAAGACCCGGAGCTGGAGCGTGTGGCTCGAGCCCGAGCAGGGAGCTCCCGGGGGGGAGGGGCAGGGGACGTAGTCGAGCGTCACCCCGGCGCCGACCTTTTGCGCGCCGTCGTACCAGACGTAGTTGAGCGCCTGGTTCTCGGGATCGCCCGACGAGGAGCCGTTGAGCAGCACGTGGCCGTTGCCGGTCGCCTGGGCGGTCAGGGACGCGGTCGGCGGCCGGTTCTGGTTGCGCAGGAAGATGCCCGTGGTCAGGCGGGTCTCCCCCGGCTTCCTGCCGGGCTGCGCGTCGACGTAGAGGTCGGTCTCGATCGACGAGATCGTCGCCAGCGTCGGGGAGTTGTAGTACCAGACGGGGCGGTTCTGCCCGGCGGACCGGTTGACGATGTTCGTGGCCACGATGCGCTTGCCCGCGTTCCAGCCGTTGGTGTCGTCGGGACAGTTGGCGGTGGAGGGAGGGGGCGGAGGAGTGGGGCTGACCCAGGTCTGCGTCTGGCGCCAGAGCACCTCGTTGGTGGGCGAGCTCGCGTTGAGGCAGTAGCGGATGCGGCGGCTGTTCGTCCCGTTGGGCGCGATCGCCGGTCCGACCGGGTTCACGCTCAGGAACACGAGGTCGTAGGGGTCGTTCTTCTCGACCGCCTGGGGTTGGACGGGCGTCGGGCTCGCGAGGTTGCGCAGCTGGCGCGCGAGGATGTCGATCGTCGTCCGGGCCTGGTCCTGTGCCTGGTTCTGGACCTGGTTGGCGTTGCTATTGACCGTGAACTGCTCGAGCGTCCCGAGCGCGGCGGTGAGCATGATGACCATGAGGCTCATCGCCATGAGCAGCTCGACGAGCGTGAAGCCCTGCTCGGCCCGGTGGCGCCTCATCGCGTCACCGGTCCGAGGAGGGGCGACTCGGCGAGCTGGGTGTCCACCGCGGTGATCGAGTAGGAGTGCGGCATGCCGCCGGTGCGGGTGTCGACGTAGCTCGTGTCCGTCCCGAGCCCGGTGCGGTCGTAGCGGTTGGCGTAGGCGACGCCGTCGCGGTAGATCCGGTAGAAGGCGATGTGGTCACCGGTGTCGGGATCGCCCGGACTCGCCGTCCAGATCAGGGTCGTCGAGCTCCCGTTGTTCGAGGCGAGCAGGTTCGTCGGCGGGGACGGAGGACGGTTGGTCTGGCTCGCGGTGACCGTCGCCGACGCCGCGCCCTCGCGCTTGCTGCCGTTCTGGTCGAGGTCGACCGCCTGGACGTAGTAGGAGACCGCCACGCCGCTCGGAGGGTTCGGGTCGATGCAGTCCGAGCTCGCCGTGTCGCAGACCACCACGTCGGTACCGCCGGGCACCACCCGCTTGACGTGGTAGCCGATGATGTCGCGCTCGGCGTTAGGAAGCCACTCGAGGTCGACGACCGCTCCGTTGCGGCCCGCGGCGAGTCCCTTGGGAGCGAGCGGAGCGTTCCGGTTGAGCGTCACGGTCAGCGAGCGCGAGGCCCCCGGCTGGTCGCCGGTGTCGTAGGCCTGCGCGGTGATGGTGTAGGTGCCTTCGCTGAGGCCACCGATCGCCCAGGGAAAGCTCCACGAGGTCCCCCCACCCGACGCCTGCCCCGCGGAGCTGCCGTCGACCGACCAGGCGACGGTCGCCGCGGGGCTGTCGGTGCCCACGTCGAAGGAGACCGTCGCGATGTTCGAGGTGATCGGCGAGACGTTGGGCTTCGCGATCGCGAAGCTCGTCACCGCCGGGCCGGCGGCGTTGCCGGGGTTGTCCACGATGCCCGTCTGGCGCACGGACTTCGCGCCCGAGGCGTCGCGCCAGCTCACGTCGACCGTCACCCGCTTGTAGTCGTCGGGGTTGGTGTCGCCGGCTCCGGCCGGAGCGCTGTCGGCGCAGTAGAGCGCGCCGGGATGAACGCCCGTGCCGTCGGCGGGGTCGTCCATGACGCACACGCTCGCCACCACGGAGTAGTTGATCGCGCGCCGCTGGATCGTCCAGCCCGCGCCGGCACCGGCGTCGGAGAGCCCGGGCTGCGCCTGGAGCTGCGCCGTGATGCTCGTGGGGAGAAGCTGTGAGTAGGGGATCGAGCGCGAGGACTCGAGAAGCTGGCGCGCGACGTTGGTCGCCGCCTCGCGGGCCTTGGTCATCGAGGTCGTCCGGTTGGCCCCGTTGACGAGGGTCACCGCGCCGGCGACCCCGACCACGAGGACGAAACCGGCCACCATCACCTCGATCAGCGTGAAGCCGCGCTCATTGCGCTTTCCCATGCTCTCGTGGTCGGCACCTGCCCCACGGGCTTGAGCTCGACGGCTGGTTTCCGACACATAGGCCGAGGCGTCGGGTTGCCGACCCGGCGGTTAACGCGGTGAGGCGGCCCCGAAGGGCCGCCTCACGCGTGCGGCTTGCTGCTTGGGTGAGCTGACTACCACTTACCCGCGTTCACGCCGCCCGGGCAGGCGCCCTGACCGGTCGGGGTGCAGGTACGGGTGATGGCGCCGGTGGTGGTCGCCTTGGCGATCGTGAACTCGCCGCCCGACTTCGAGTGGGCGACGATCGTGTAGGAGTCGGTGCCCGCGAGGGTGATCTCCACGTTGCCCGAGCTCGCGCCCGTGCCGACGGGAAGGCCCGTGGCCTGAGCGGTGAGGCTGGCCGGGCAGTTGGTGTAGTCCTGATCGGTCGAGTAGCACGACTCGATCTGGGAGACCATGTTGCGCGCGTTGGACTTGGCCGCAGCGTCCTGGCCCTTGGAGCGCTGACCCAGGAACGACGGGAGAGCGATCGCGGCGAGGATGCCGATGATGAGAATGACGACGAGGAGCTCGATCAGGGTAAAGCCCTGCTCCTCCTCGGCACGACGACGCAGCTTCTGAAGCATGAAAGAACCCTCCTTCAAAGGGAACGAATTGGGCTGAAAGACCAGCTCCGCAGTCCTGCCTCGAAGGAGACACTCCCCGGTGGCAGCCCGGCATTCTCCTGACAGCGCGACAGAAGACCCGTTGGCTTTGCGCCCCACCCTCACAGATGGTTTGCCCTTGGCACCTTGGCACTGGTAACCACCTAATCGACCGCGTCTCACCGTGGCTTTAGCGACGATCGACTGAAGACCGGTCCGGGCGCGGACGAGCGCACGTGTCGTTATGACTACCTCGTCCAGCGCGCTTTTTAGCGGCGCAGGAGAAGCGTGCGGGTGACGCCGACCGAGTGTCCCGAGAGGTCGCGCACCACACCGGTGACGCTCACCCGCAGAGTCCGCATACGCATACGAGGCAAGGCCCGGCGCGCCGCTCGAGTGAGCACGAGTCGTACGGCGGCGGGGCGACCCGGAGCGAGGGCGACGAGCGCCCTAGCCACGACGACGGGGCGGCGGCCGCGACGTAGAAGGCCGAGGGTGCGGGCATCGCGCGCGGAGAGCTCGAGCGCGAGCGAGCACTTGGCCGCCCGGTTGGACGCGCAGAGCACGCTCAGTCCGCCGCGCAGCACGATGCGTAGCTTCTGGATCGGATGCCCGACGAGGCTGGCCACGAAGGAGGCCGGCGTGCCACCGGAGCTCGAGCCGCCGCCCGTCGAGCCGCCGCCCGTGGTGCCGCCTGAGCCGGTGTCGCCGCCGCTCGTGCTCCCGCCGCCCGCGCCTCCGCCGACGGGCGCCGGGGTCACGACCTGGAGCGCCGCGCTCGTCACGGCGGTCGAGCCCGAGTCGTCGGTGACCCGCACGGCGACCCGCACCGGCCCAGCGTTCGGATAGGCGTGGGCGAAGGTCGGCGAGCTCGTCGTGGCGTCATAGGTGCCGTTGCCGTCGAGGTCCCAGGAGTAGGAGACGACGTGGCCGTCGGGATCGCTCGAGCCACTCGCATCGAGGGTGACGAGCTGCCCGGTGCTTGCCGGGTTCGGCGCCACGGAGAGCGACGCGACCGGCGGGCGGTCGGTGCTCGTCACGTTCACGACCTGCGAGACGGCGGGCGAGGTGTTGCCGCTGTCGTCGGTCACGCGCACGGAGACGGTGACCGGGCCGATGGAGGAGTAGGTGTGGCTCACCTGCGGCGTGGTGGTGGTCGTGTCGTAGAGGCCGTCCCCGTTCAGGTCCCACTCGTAGGAGACGACCGAGCCGTCGGGGTCGCTCGACGCGCCGGCGTCGAAGGTCGCGGGCTGACCGGTCAGCACGGTGGCCGGAGTGCTCAAGCTCGCGACGGGGGCGCGGTCGTTGACGGTGAGAGGGATCGTGTGGGTGGAGGTGGCGCCGGTGTCGTCGGTGACGCGCAATCCGACGTTGACCCTGCCGGCGCGGGCGTAGCTCGTGGACACCGTCGAGGTCCCCTGGCTGTCGCGCTCGTAGGTGCCGTTGCCGTCGAGGTCCCACTCGTACTTCACGATGGTTCCGCCGGCGTCGGGAGAATGGGAGGCGCTCGCGTCCAGGCTCACCGTCTGACCGGTGTCGGCCGGTGAAGGGTTGGCGCCGAAGTTCGCGACGGGAGGGTTGCCCACGCTCACCGACAGCGTCTTGGTGCCCTGGCGGCCGTGGTCGTCGCTCACGCGGAGGCCGACGAGGTGAGAGCCCCGCGTCGCGAAGGCGTGGGAGAGCGTCGGGGTCGCGCCCGTGTCGGTCTCGTAGGTGCCGTCGCCGTTGGTGTCCCACGCGTAGTCGGTGATCGTCCCGCCCGGATCGACCGAGTTGCCGGCGTCGAAGTTCACGGCCTGGTTGGCGAGCACCGGGTTGGGGTTGGCGGTGAAGCTCGCCAGCGGGTCGTTGGAGCAGGTGGCCGGCGAGGCGTCCATCCCCCACGACACGAGCGTGCCCGTGTCCTGCTGGCGCTGGTCGGTGACCCGCAGCGCCCAGTCGCCCTGGGTCGGCTTGCCGTCGAAGACGCTCAGGGGCTGCTCGGGGCGGTAGGTGCCCGTGAAGGGCGCGGCCTGGCCGTCGATCGACTGCGTCGCTCCGTCGTCGAAGACCGTGCCGAGGTAGTTGTGCCCGCTCCCGCCCTGCCCGTTGACGAGGGTGGCCGACGTCCCGTCGGGAGCGACGAGCTCGATCCGCAGATCGGCGTCGTAGGTGTGCTGGATGTTGCCGATCCGCACGCTGAGGTGCTTGACGCGGCCGGTGTTACCCACGTGGAGGACCGAGGTCAGCGTTCCGTTGTCGGGGATCGCCTGGGTTGCTGCGGTGCTGTCGTAGGACTGCTTGGGTCCGACCGAGCCCGTGGGAATGGAGTAGGGAAGCTGGGCGGAGCCCTGATCGGTGCCGAGCGCGAGCGAGAGCGGGACGTCGGCGCCGCACTCCGCGGCGGCGGCGAGGGTGCCGGCGAACGCGGTGTCGTTGGCCGTCGGCGAGCCGAACTGCAGGTCGGGGAAGGTGGAGGACGCCTGGGTGAGGCTCAGCCCCGACGCCGCGCTCGAGAGATCTCCGTGAGCACCTGTCAAGGTGGGCTGGGCGGGGTCGCCGTTCTCGACGCTCGTCTTCACGCTGAAGCTGTCGCCCGGCCATACGACGTTCCCGTGCGAGGAGCCGGAGACCGTCACCGTCGCACCGCGCGGCTGCACGCTCAGGGCGAGGGCGTCGCCCGGTGCGGCCACGGCGAGCGGCGCGGCCAGCGCCGCGGCGGCCAGGGCTCCGCGCAGAAGGCGCCCGGCGCGAGGGCGAGAAGAGAAAAGGAGGGACCGCCGGAGCATGCCTTCCCGTGATCGGCATCGCCCTGCGGAACTTGACCGGGAGCCGCTCGCGTCCGTACGCCGTGCAGGGCGGCCCGCCGTCAGTCCGGGCGCTCGGCCTCCGCGCGCCGCGCCGCCTGGGCGTCGTGCCCGGCCACGCGCCGCCCGGTCCCCTCACACCAGGGACAGGTCACCGGGTGCGGCTCGCCGCCCTGGCCGGAGAGCACCGTGCCGGTGCCCCCGCAGGGGCGGCAGGCATCGTCGGGCGCGGCGGCGTCGTTCGAGCTCGGGGTGGCGGCCATTGGCGCCGCCGAGCCTACCGAGCCCTCGGCGACGGGCGCTACTTGATCGCGTCGTAGACCTTGAACATCGGCATGTACATCGAGATCACGATGAACCCGACCATCGCGCCGACGAAGATGATCATCACCGGCTCGAGGATCGAGGTGAGGGCCTTGACCGACGCCTCGACCTCGTCGTCGTAGAAGTCCGCGATCTTGGAGAGCATCGTGTCCAGGGCGCCGGTCTCCTCCCCCACTCCGACCATGTGCACGACCATGGTCGGGAAGACGGGCGCCTCCTTGAGCGGCGCGGCGATCGTGCCGCCCGACTTCACGGAGTCGACGACCGATCCCATCGCCCGCTCGACCACGGTGTTGCCGGCGGTCTTGCCGGTGATCTCGATGGCCTGGAGGATCGGCACGCCAGCGGAGGTCAGCGACGCGAGGGTACGCGACCAGCGCGCCAGCGAGACCTTCTGCACGATGTCCCCGATCTTGAACGGGATGCGCAGGCGGAACGTGTCCCACTGCCGGCGCCCGCGGGTGGACTTCTTCCACTTGAAGAATCCGACCGCGAGGCCGACCACGCCGACGATCAGGAAGTACCAGCGCTTGGTCAGCATGTCGGACATCGTCACCGTGACCTGGGTGATCGCGGGCAGCTTGCCGCCGAAGTCCTTGAAGATCTTGACGAAGACAGGGACCAGGAAGGCGATCAGCGCGAGCAGCACGACGATCGCGAAGGAGATGATCACCGTCGGGTAGATCATCGCCGACTTGACCTGGCGGCGCAGCGAGTCGTCCTTCTCGAGCTGATCGGCGGTGCGGGTCAGCGACTCCTCGAGCATCCCGCCCGTCTCGCCGGCGCGGACCATCGAGACGTAGAGCGGCGAGAAGACCTTGGGGTGGCGCTCGAGGGCGTCGGAGAAGAGCAAGCCGGCCTCGACGTCCTTGCGGACGGTGACGAGCGTCTCCTTGAGCTTCTTGCTCTCGGTCTGGGCCTCGAGCACGTAGAGGGCACGCAGCAGGGTCATGCCCGAGGAGACCATCGTCGCGAGCTGGCGGCTCATGACCGTGAGCTCCGCGGGCTTGACCCGGGACATGAACTCGAGGTTGATCTCCTTGGAGGAGTGCTTGTCCTTGATGTCGATGACGATCAGCCCACGCCCCTTGAGCTGGTCGGCGACGGCCTGCTTGGACTCCGCCTCGACCTCCCCCTTGGCGTGGCTGCCGGCGAGGTCGATCGCGCGGAAGACGAATGCGGACATCAGGCGGCGAGCGAGGCCACGCCGAGCAGGCGGCGCAGCTCCTCGGGCGTGGTCGAGCGCGACTCGGCGAGCTGGCGGGTGATCTGCCCCGAGCGCACGAGCTGAGACAGCGAGGCGTCCATGGTCTGCATCCCCACCGCGCCACCGGTCTGGAGCACGGAGTAGAGCTGGTGGGTCTTGCCCTCGCGGATCAGGTTGCGCACCGCCGGGGTGGGCACCATGACCTCGGAGGCCACGCAGCGCCCGGCGCCGTCGGCGGTCGGGAGCAGCTGCTGGGTGACCACGCCCTGGAGGGCGACCGCGAGCTGTACCCGCACCTGGGACTGCTGCTCGGAGGGGAAGACGTCGATGATGCGGTCGATCGTCTGGGGCGCGTCCTGCGTGTGCAGGGTGGCGAAGACGAGGTGGCCGGTCTCCGCCGCGGTGATCGCGGTGGAGATCGTCTCGATGTCGCGCATCTCTCCGACGAGGATCACGTCGGGGTCCTGGCGCAGCGCGGCCTTGAGAGCGGCGGAGAAGCTCGTGGCGTCGGAGCCGACCTCGCGCTGGTTGACGATGCACTTCTTGTGCTGGTGGAGGAACTCGATCGGGTCCTCGACGGTCATGATGTGCTCTTCGCGCGTGGAGTTGATGACGTCGAGCACCGAGGCGAGCGTGGTGGACTTGCCCGAGCCGGTGGGTCCGGTGACGAGCACGATCCCGCGCGGGCGCGTGGTGAACTCGGTCACGGCCGGAGGCAGCCCGAGCGTCTCGAGCGGGACGATCTCGAACGGGATGAGGCGGAAGGCGGCGCCGAGCGCGGCGCGCTGGAAGTAGGCGTTGACGCGGAAGCGGGCGCGTCCCGGGATCGTGTAGGCGAAGTCGAGCTGCCAGTTGGTCAACAGGCGCTGGCGCTGGTCGTTGGAGAGGATCGAGTAGACGATCTCCCGCGTGTCGGCCGGAGTGAGCAGGGGGTAGCCCTCGAGAGCGGTGAGCCGCCCGCGGACGCGCACCATGGGCGCCGCGCCGGCCGTGAGGTGCAGGTCGGAGGCGCGCCGGTCGACGACCTCCATGAGGATGTCCGCGAAGTCGATGTTCATGACACGCGGGTTATCGGCAGCTCAGCCCGATCCCGTTACCCGGGGCCGTGACTGCGACCTCTGGTGGCGCAGAACGCGCGCGCCGACGGGCTTCGGTCGGGGTTAGGCGCGGAGTCGACCGCCGCGTGCGGCGACGCCCTCGACGCCGCCTCCGCCGCCTCGGCCGCCTCGCGGAGTTGCCCCCTCGACGGGGGGCGGACCACGGCGACCGCGAACGTCCGTCCACCGTCACCCGAGTCACAGTCCACGGACGTTCGCCGCTCCTTCGCCCCCCGACGCGCCCGAGCGCCGGCCGCAGAGCGGCGGTCATGGCGCCGAAGGGGCTGACACGCCGGGGCGTTTCCGTTACTTCGGACGTGCCGCGCCGTGAGGGCGACCCCGACGCGAACGTGCACCCACCGTCACTGGGGCGACAGTCCACGGACGTTCGCGCCTCTGCCGGCCTGGTGGCGCCCCCGGCCCCGAAGCTCTAGCCCGACCCCGTTACCCGGGCGACCTCAGCCATGGAGGTGAGGCCTGCCTTGACCTTCTCCAGGCCGTCGTCGCGCAGGCGGCGCATCCCGTCGCGCGCGGCCGCCGTGGCGATCGCGTCCGCGGGCGCGCGCTGCAGGATGAGGGCGCGGATGTCGTCCGTGACGAGCATCACCTCGTAGAGGCCGATCCGGCTCTTGTAGCCCATCCCGTTGCAGCGTGCGCACCCCGCCGGCTCGTAGGCCTCGAGGTCGAACTGGGCGTTGAAGCCGTGGTCGCGGAGGATCTCGGCGGGGACGATCGAGCGCTTCTTGCAGCTCGTGCAGAGCTGGCGCGCGAGGCGCTGGGCGACCACGCAGTCGATCGCCGAGGCGACCAGGAACGGCTCGATGCCCATCTCGATGAGGCGCGCGACGGCGGTCGGCGCGTCGTTGGTGTGCAGGGTGGAGAGGACGAGGTGGCCGGTGAGCGCGCCCTCCACCGCGATCTGGGCGGTCTCGCGGTCGCGGATCTCGCCGACCATGATGATGTCGGGGTCGGCGCGCATCATCGAGCGCAATCCCGCGGCGAAGGTGAGGCCCGCCTTCGGGTTGACCTGCACCTGGGTGACGCCGTCGAGCTCGTACTCCACGGGATCCTCGATCGTGATGATGTTCTTCTCGGGCGTGTTCAGCACCCCGAGCGCCCCGTAGAGCGTGGTCGACTTGCCCGAGCCGGTCGGGCCGGTGACGAGCACGGCGCCGTGGGCCTTGGTGAACGCGCGCTGGAAGCGCTCGCGCTCGTTCGGCGCCATGCCGAGCTTGTCGAGCTCGAGCACGACGGAGTCCTTGTCGAGGATCCGCATCACGACCGACTCGCCGTGCACGCTCGGGAGCGTCACCACGCGCACGTCGATGTGGCGGCCCTCCACGGTGAGCCCCACGCGGCCGTCCTGGGGCAGGCGGCGCTCGGCGATGTTCAGCTCGGCCATGATCTTGATGCGCGAGACGACCCCGGCCACCATCCGGCGGGGAACCGTGGTGGCGTGGGACATCACGCCGTCGATCCGGAAGCGCACCCCGAGATCGCGCCCGTCGGGCTCGAAGTGGATGTCCGAGGCGCCGCGCTCGGCGGCCTGGGCGATGATGGAGTGCACGAGCTTGACGACCGGCGCGTCGTCGGCGCCCTCCTGCAGGTCGACGACCTCGGCCTTGCCCTCCTCGGCCTCCTCGTCCACCGCCTCCTGGACGGCGTCCTCGAAGCGGTCGAGGCGGCGCACGAGCGCGCGGATGTCCTCGGCGGAGGCCACCGCGGCGCGGATCTCGAGCCCGGTGAGCATCGCGATGTCGTCGACGGCGACGATGTTCGCCGGATCGGACATGGCCACGAGCAGCGTGTGCTCGTTGACGAAGGCCACGGGCACGGCCTCGTAGCGCTTGGCCGCGGAGGAGGAGAGGAGGTTCGCCGCCGACATGTCGATGGAGAACGCGTTCAGGTCGAGGTGGTCGAGCCCGTAGCGCTCGGCGGTCGCCCGCGCGAGCTGGTCGGGGCTGATCGCCCCGGTGTCGAGCAGAACCCGTTCGGGGGCGCGCCCCGCGGTGCGCGCGGCCTCGACGGCGCCCTCGACGCGCTCGCGCGCGACGAAGCCGAGGTCGACGACCACATCGGTGAGAAAGCGGCCCGAGCCGCCGCGCCGTGAGGGCGGCGTCACGCCCTGGGGCACGGGTGCCCGCTGCGGGGGCGGCGCTACGGCGGCGGCGCTCGCGGCGCTCGCGAGCTCTGGGTCGACGGCGCGCAGATGCGGCGCGGAGGCTTCGGGCACCGGCTCCGCTCCCCTACCCGGCCCGCGCGGCGGCGCGCATCGCGTCGAGGGGGGCCGGGCGCCCCGTCCAGCGCTCGAAGGAGAGTGCTCCCTGGCGCACGAGCACCTCGAGGCCGTCGACCGCGGGCAGGCCGAGCCGGCGCGCACTCGCGATGAGCGGCGTCGGACCCGGGCGATAGGCGAGATCGATCACGTGCTGATACCCCCCGAGCTCTTCGGTCGTGAGGGGTCCGATCTGAAGCTCGCTCAGACGTTCGTCCAGACCGACCGAAGTGCAGTTCACGAGCAGCTCGGCGGGCTCGAGTCGCTCCACGGGGCGCCCTCCGAGCTCGGCGCACAGGCGCCGGGCGCGCTCGGGCGTGCGGTTCCACACGCGCACCTCGCTTGCGCCCGCGTCGAGGAGCGCCCACACCGCGGCACGCGCGCTCCCCCCCGCGCCGAGCACGAGCGCGCTGTGCCCCGCCGGCGCCTCGTCAAGCGCGGCGATCAACCCCGGCGCGTCCGTGTTGGCGGCGTGAATCGAGCCGTCGGGGAGAAAGGAGAGGGTGTTGGCCGCCCCGATCGCGCGGGCCTCGGCGTCGGCCTCGTCGGCCAGGGCGAGCGCCGCCTCCTTGTGGGGGATCGTCACGTTGGCGCCGACGAAGCCGGCGGCCGGCAGCGCGCGGACGGTCTCGGCGAACAGCGCGGGCGGGACGGGCAGGCGTCCGTAGCTCCAGTTCTCGAGGCCGAGCGCGGCGAAGGCCGCCGTGTGCATGGCGGGCGAGCGCGAGTGCGCGACCGGGTGCCCGAGGACGCCTAGCCGGGGCACTTCTCCGGCGAGCGCCCGCCGAG
>JAABUR0100003764.1_pt1 | contig 20936 bp, 24 predicted proteins | sample 5560091 | NCBI WGS metagenome assembly JAABUR01 (sample SAMN10711879, study PRJNA513375) | rock metagenome | isolation source: Antarctica rocks | place: Antarctica: Victoria Land, University Valley sud
TAACGCTGTCGGCCATCAGCGGCCAATCCATTGCGCACCAGATTTGTACTGGCGCAGTGTTGACATCGTAAAGTAACAGTAACCATAGGTTGATTCTAACATGTCACCCATACTTGAGCCACTATCCCCCTTGATTCTCCGAACTGTACGAGCGAAACTCGATAGCTCAATTCTACCCGTTCTCAATCGCCGAGTTTGCGATCTTCGTAAGCGTTTCTATTTTGGCGGCCTTAAGGCCAACTGTGTAACGATAGCCGTCTTGCTTCCAACTCAATGTTGAGTCCGTGCAATTAGCGCCGCATGTCGCGTCAACAAAATAGCCGGTGATGCCCTTCGCTAACTTCACAGCTTTGCCCTTCAAACGTCTGGCACTCGCTGCGCCAACTTGACCGGCGACGAATCCATAGCGGCAAGCGTTTCCGCCATTGCATTCGGGATCGAACGCGAGCTGCACTCCGTAACGCGCGGGCGTCGCCGATTCGACAATCGCATACAATTTGTAAGTTTCATTTTCCGTAGCAAGGTATGTCGGCAACCGGAGCGGCACACGAGTTTTTTTCTTGAGCGATGGCAGAACGCTTTGAAAAATCGTTTTGTCATCGAAAGACCCTTGCGCAATTGGTTGCTGCGTGCCGTAACTTAAAGTCGGCGCGAAGAGTGCGAATGATAGAAATAAACTTGTGAGAAGTCTCATGACTTTGCCCTTAAAGATAAAAGTTTAAAGCGATGAATTCAGAATCCGCGCGAACTGCACATCGCGCAGTGATCGCAGGGCTTGCCGCCCGGTTCAAGTTCGCACATCTTGGCATTCTCGAAAAAGTCTACGAGTTCGGAAACTGCTGACGCTTCATCAATCTCGAATCGCTCCGCGCTCGGATGCGTCGCCGGAACATACACGCCGCTTAACCACTGTGAGCGAGTTTGCGATGCCGCAGAAGTCACGCTTTGCGGCGGGCTGTTTTCTTTCGGCACGTTTGTTTGGACGTTGCTTCCGGCATCCTTCGTTTGATAAACGGAACGGCTTTCGTCGGGCGTAATCCGCGCTTCGATTTGCGTGAGTCTTTGTTGCAGTTCACGCAAGCCCGCGCGCAAGGCCGCCACTTCAACAAAAGATTCTGCTGCGCCGTTGTTGTTCACAGTTTTTTCTTCAGCAGAATTGTGCGCCACGCGCCGCGCGATGCGTTCCGCGATCAAACGAACTTGATCTTGCTCGCTATTATTACTCAACGCGCTTCGCCCTTCGTTTCATTTGCTGTTTCGTCTGCCAGCAAATCCACTCTGTCCACCACGCCGACAATCGCTGAATCAATCGCCGCGCCCGCTTCCTTTGTCGCCGCCGTTGATGCTCCCCAGCCTTCCTGCACGATCAACACCATATCGCCCGCGCCCGCGTCAACCGAATCGAGCGCCAGAAGTGTCGCGCCCGTCTCGATGCCTTCCGGCGTGACAGGCTGGCAAAGCATAATCCGCGCGTCTTTGTAACGCACATTCTTCTGCGTTGCGACGACGTTTCCGAGCACACGCGCTAAAATCATTTTCTCAAGTTACTGTTCAAAACATGTGCGTCCGAATCTACGATGCCGACGATTGTGCAATCCGTCGGTGTATCTTCGCGCTTGAATGGAAAGCTCGCTTCCTTGCCGCGACACCAGAAAACCAATTCGCCCACGCCCGCGCCGATTGAATCAACAGCGACGAGCGGTGTTCCCTGCGGCTGAAGCCTTGCGTCAAGCGATTGCACGATGAGCAGCGTGCGGCCTTCGAGTGAATCATTCTTCACTGTCGCCACAACTGTTCCGATGACGCGCGCTAATTGCATAACAGATGACGAATCGTCAGTCGTTCATTACGTCCACCGTATCTATGACGCCGACGATGGCCGCGTCAACCGGCGCGTCTTTCATCCCTTGCGCAAGGCGTGCGCTAGAGCCTGCGACGACAAGCACGCGTTCGTGAAAGCCCGCGCCGACAGTGTCAACGGCGACGACATAGCCGCTTCCTTCCGTCCCGTCTAAATTGAGCGGGCGCACGATGAGCAGCTTTTTTCCCGTCAGCCGTTCATCTTTTTGCGTGGATACGACCGTGCCTAAAATGCGCGCGATAATCATCGCTTACCCGTTGCCGTTCCCGATGGGCAACGCGTCATCAACGCTTCCGTGCGGGCGCGGAATAACGTGTACGCTGACGAGTTCGCCGACGCGACGTGCGGCGGCAGCGCCCGCGTCCGTCGCCGCTTTGACCGCCGCGACATCGCCGCGCACAATCGCCGTCACGAATCCTGCGCCGATTTTTTCGTAACCGATGAGCGTGACGTTGGCTGCCTTGACCATCGCGTCCGCCGCTTCGATCATTGCTACCAAGCCTTTGCATTCCACCATGCCGAGTGCTTCCTGCATTAAATTTTCTCCTGTGTCGCTGTTATCGAATGATAAATCAATGAAGCATTTGATATGTGTAACTCAACGTAAAATCCTCGAACTTCAAATGCTGTGGGAAGAGTTTACTACGATCTTTGCAATCGCGCCGCTTCGCTTAACAGTTCTACCAATTCTTCGCGCGTCAAATTGATTTTTCCCGCGCCGTTTGACGAAGCTTTCGCCGCGCCGTTAGATTTCTGCGTCGCGTGCGCCCCATCGTTCGTCGCACATGTAAACTGCGTTTCGTGCAAGTAGCCGCACGATTGACAACGCGCGTTCTCGTTCAAGTAACCGGCTTTTTCGCGGACGTTAATAAGTTTTTCAATCGCATCAACGGGCAAACTTTTTGAGCCTCCGAGCAGGCGCGAGAGAATAGTAATCTTCGCCGTGTGCTCTAAAGTTTCAAGACGATCAAAAGCTTGCCACACATCAGCGCCATAAGCTACTGCGCCGTGATTCGCCATCAAGAGCGCGTTGTGATGCTTCACTAACGGCCGCATCGCTTCGGTTAATTCGTTTGTCGAAGGCGTGCCGTAATCCGCGAGCGGCACGCAGCCCAGAGTCAGGATCACTTCCGATAAAATCGGCTGGTCAATGGCGAGTCCGGCGACGGCGAACGCTGTTCCATTCGGCGGATGCGCGTGGACGACTGAGTTCACATCCGCACGCTCCTGATAAATTAACAGGTGCATCAAAAGTTCGCTCGAAGCCTTGCGATCATTGAGCGGCTTGCCTTCAATGTCCGTCAGCGCAAGCGAGTCTTCGGACATGCGCCCCTTGGACATTTGCGTCGGCGTCGCGAGGATGCGCCCGTCGTCCAGACGCACGCTGATATTGCCGTCCGAAGAAACGACGTAGCTGCGTTCATACAACAATTGTCCGACGCGCACGATCTCGCGCCGCGCCGTTTGCTCATCCATTCAACATCTGCTCCGTGCCAGATTTTTTAGAAGTCAAATTCGACATACTGAATTGTATCAACGGGCATGTCGCAAACAATTGCGGGAATAAACTTAATTCCCGCCGCTGCTTTGATAGCTTCTTTGTTTAATCCGTCGGGCAATCCTTTAACAACTGAAATGTCCGATATGGAGCCACTCTTATGTAGCACCATGCTCAATTCCACCGTGCCTGAAATGTTGTGGCGGAGCGCTTCTTCCGTGGGTTGTACTTCGGGCTTGAAGGTAATCTGAAGAGGCGCATCGCTAGGATAACGAGAATTGTGTCCACAAGATGAATACGAATCTTTCACTATAAGCAATGTCGTATCACTCGAACGCAACAGGCTCGTCAATGAAATTCCTGCGATTAAAGTTAGCAGAAACGGCAAAATTCTTTTAAGTAAATTCATCGCAAACATTCCTTTTCCGATGACGGATTAGAGCGGACTGTTTTCAAACTTTTCATCTTCTAATTTTTCGACGCGGGCGCGCTCAACGATTCCTGTTCTTCACGTTGCGCGATTTCTTCGTATGGAAGAATGCTGCGCGGGTTAGTGACGCAAGTGATCTGCGGGCGCGTGAGAAAGTACGATAGGCTCTCTAAGCTAATTGTCAAGTCAACGGTTTTGACTTTGACGCCGAGCCGCGCATGAAGACGCACGGGCGCGAAATTCAACACGGCTTTGATGCCCGCCGACATCACTTGATTCAAAGCTCTCTGCGCGACGCGCGCGGGCACTGCAATCACCGCCACATCAATCTGTTCGTCGCGTACAATGCGCGCAAGCTTCCGCACATCATGCACCTTAATGCCGCCGTCGTTTGGCCCGACCTCGCGCCCGATCTTTGCTTTGTCGTTATCGAAGAGCGCGACGACCGTAAAGTTAGACGAAGTAAAACCATTATAATTAGCGAGCGCCGTGCCCAAGTTTCCCGCGCCGATGATGCCGACGCGCCGCGCCGTGTCGAGGCCGAGAATCTTTGTGATGTGCTGGCGTAACTCTTCGACGAAGTAGCCGACGCCGCGCACGCCGAACTCGCCAAAGTGCGCGAGGTCTTTTCTGATCTGCGCGGAATTTAAGTTGAATTGATCCGCAAGCGCCTGCGACGAAATGGTTCTGATTCCGGCGGCTGTTAAAAGATTCAGGCAGCGCAGGTAAACGCTCAGGCGGTTCGTCGTTAGCTCTGAGATTTTTTCCGATTTCATGGGTTATCTCTCTTCTTGCAAGGTTTAGTATAACGCGGACGCGTCGCTCGCGGAAAGAGCATTTCCGCCGCCAGCGCTGTTTGACGTTTCTATTATATAGACTGCTAAAACCCGCCCGCGCGTTGCCGAACATACGCGGCATCAACTACAATTCGTTCTTGCATGAGAACGCTCCCGAAATTCATTTCTCGTTGTTTCGATAATTAATGATCGCACATTTATCAGGCACTCTACTCGTTAAACAGGCAAACTCTGTGATCTTGGACGTCGGCGGCGTCGGCTACGAAGTGACGATTCCGCTTTCGACCTTTTACGATCTGGAAGACGCGGGTGCAAGCGTACAACTTCGCATTTATACGCATGTACGCGAAGACACGTTGCAGCTTTACGGCTTCAAAACTGCGCGCGAACGTGAACTTTTTCTGCGGCTTATTTCCGTCAGCGGCATCGGCCCGAAACTCGGCATTGCGATGATCGGCATAATGAGCGCAGACGAAATGATCGCCGCGATTCGCACAGGCAATCTCGTGCGCCTGACTTCGATTCCCGGCGTCGGCAAGAAAACGGCGGAGCGGCTCGTCATTGAACTGCGCGACAAAATGGCTGCGCTTTCATCACCCGCGCTCGAAGAAGAATTTGCGGCGCAGGCCGGAACGAGCGCGCAAAATTCCGAAGACGCCGCGCGCGAAGATGCGCTCTCGGCCTTGCTCAATCTAGGCTATCAAAAAGCGGCGGCAGAGAAAGCCATCAACACCGCCATGCAGGAAGGCGGCGACCTTTCCGTGCAAGTCATCCTACGCCGCTGTTTGCGCACGTTGGCGAGAAGTTAGAAACAGTTTTGAGTTCCCGGTTTTCAGTTTTCAGCACCACGCAAGCAGTTCTTCAGTGAAAGCTTAAAATTGCTATACGGCGGCGGAATGAGAAGACTAGCAAAAATATTAATTGCTTGTGTCATCGTTATTTCGTTGGCAGTGGCATTCGTACTGTGGACAGTTAGAACTTCTATTGAGGAGTTTTATTCTCCAATGCAAACATCTTCCTCGGCGGCTATGGCACGCACGAGAGGAGTCTTGATTTCGCAGCCACACCTTGAGAACAGTGAAATCGGACTTGGAGACTTTAGATATAGTATTCGTGAAGTTTGGGTAGAACAATCTACTCGCATAGAGTATCAGTGGCTTTTCTTTCGTAAATCTATTCCGACTGGCTATCGCTTGATGTTGAATATAGATATTCCGTCTGACTCTCGCGCTGAAAGAAACATGATTGCGCACACAGGAAGATGGCCTGTTTGCAATGGCTCTATTAAACTCACTACAACCGTTCCTTCAATCACTCCTAGCACTTGGCTTTACTATGGTCAGGTTCAGCAACCTTTTCCAAGCTCAGTCCGCTGCGCTTTCGAGGAGTTTCAATAATGTAATGATACAGGCGACGCTTCGCGCCAAAAGCTTGTCGCTGATTCACTTTGCACAAAAACATAACTAGCAAACTTAAAACTGATTTACCTTATGTCTGATGAAGCAGCTAATACGCATGACGCGACGATGATGGACGACGAGCAACAATTCGAGTTGTCGCTGCGTCCGACGCGGCTCGCCGAATACATAGGTCAGCGGCGTGCGACGGACAATCTCGCTATCTTCATCAAAGCAGCGCTGCGTCGCCATGAAGCGCTCGATCACGTTCTGTTAAGCGGCCCGCCGGGACTCGGCAAAACGACGCTCGCCAACATCATCGCCGCCGAGATGGGCGCGGAACTTCGTTCGACTGCCGGGCCGGTCATCGAAAAAGCCGGAGACCTTGCAGCGCTCCTGACGAACTTGCAGGAAGGCGATGTTTTATTCATAGATGAAATTCATCGTCTCAATCCGGCCATCGAAGAAGTGTTGTATCCGGCGATGGAAGATTATCAATTAGACATTATGATCGGGCAGGGCACGGCGGCGCGTTCCATTAAATTAGAGTTGCCGAAGTTTACTTTAGTCGGAGCGACAACGCGCGCCGGTATGATTACCGCTCCCTTGCGTGGACGCTTTGGCATTCCGCTGCATCTGGATTTTTACAGCCACGACGATCTGGAAGTAATTGTTAATCGTTCGGCGGATATTTTAGGCGTCTCGATTGACGAGGGCGGCGCGAAAGAAATTGCGCGGCGCGCACGCGGGACACCACGCATCGTTAATCGCCTTCTACGTCGTGTGCGCGATTACGCGGAAGTTTTAAGCGACGGGCGCGTGACGCAGGAAGTTGCAGGCGACGCGCTCAATCGCATGGAAGTCGATACTTACGGTCTGGACGAAGTTGACCGCAAGCTGCTGATGTCAATTATCGAAAAGTTTGGCGGCGGCCCCGTCGGGTTAGGCACAATTTCCGCTTCGATTAATGAAGAAAAAGATTCCATCGAAGAAATTATCGAACCGTATCTGATTCAGATAGGATTTCTCAATCGCACGCCGCGCGGACGCATGGTGACGCGTCACGCATATGAACACTTCGGCATCGCGCCGCCGCCAACGAGACACGGCCTTTTCGATTCCGTATAAAACATTCGCTGAAAATTCAAGCAAGGACGTCTCAAACTTTTCCGCATGATTCGTCGTATTTTCTTTCGCATTTTCTTTTCTGCTTTCGCAGCGCTTGTGTTCGCGTTGCCTGCGCTGAATGTTTTGGCGCAGCAACAATTGAAACGGGATCGCCCGCACGCTAAACGAACAACGGCGACTGCGGCAGAGAATGCCGCGCTTGCGCAGAAACGACGCGCGCAAGGTGTCTCGCTGCTTGACGAGACTGCCAATGCAGCGCGTTCGTTTGCGTCGCTTGATGATCGTGTGATGATTCAAACACTCGCCGCCGATGCGATGTGGACGATTAATCCCGAACGCGCGCGTGCCATTTTTCGGCGCGCATGGGAAGCGGCGACCGCAGCGGATCAGGATGAGAGTGAAGAATCGGCGCGCGACGACGGCGCACAAACAAAAGTGGGCGCGCTCCTTTTCACAGAATCGCGCGACGAAGTTATCGCAAAAGCGGCAACGCGCGATTCATCGCTCGCAGAAGTTTTCCTGAAAGAGCTATCGCAGGAAAAGGCTGACGAACAAAGCACATTGCCGACGCAGCCAACTCGCCGCACTTCTTGGGGACAATTAAGCGCGAATGGCACGCGACGTTTGGCGCTCGCGCTTGATCTACTTAAACGACGCGACTACGATCACGCAGCGCAAATCGCCTTGACGCTGACGAGCGAAGAACCAAGTGCAGACTTGATTGCGTTTCTCATTAACCTGCGCTTCTTCAAGCAAAGGGAAACAGACGCGATCTATTTGCGCTTGATAGAAAGAGCGACGACAGATACGGCGGCGGACGCTAATACTGTGCTGCGTCTGTCATCGCTTTTTGTTTCGCCGGAATTACTTGTCAGCGTAGACGAACGTGGGTCTTTACAGTTTCGTCCCGTCCTTTATGTTACATACAACCCGGACAATCTTAAATCCACAGATGTTTCGCGTGCGCCCGTGCCGCAACCACTGCGCGATGCTTTCTATCGCTTCGCGGCGAACGTGATACTGCGTCCGACGACTGCGTCCGGCGTGAACCAATCGGGTGAAACAACTGCGCTTTTCTACGTAGCCAATCGCCTGCTTCCATTCTTTGAAAAAGACGCGGCACAGTTTGCATCAGCCGTGCAGGGGAAAAGCGTTTTGCTTGCAAGTGAAATTGAAGCGAATCGCCGTGATGCGCTCGGCGCGCAAACAAACGTGCGCAGCCTGACAGGGGAACGCGGTATTGATCCTTTGCGTCCGCAGACAGATAGGCTTGCGCGTGCGCGCGATAAAGTCGAAAGTGAACAGGCGAGTCTTTCCTTTATCAAAACAGCGACGCGCTATAGATTATGGGATCGCGCCAGACGCGCCGCAGACGAGTTGGACGATACGGAAGTGCGCCGCGCTGCGCTCTCGTTCATCGCTGTGAGCCAGGTGGCGGATATTTCGCGCGCCTTTGCAGACGAAGATGAAGAAGCGGAAAAAATCGCGCAGTTTGTCGCAAACGCTGATCTGCCATTGTTCGCCAGAGCATGGGGATTCGCCGAAGCAGCCCAAATCGCTGCGCGTCGAAAGAGCGGCAAGCGGCGTGCGGCAGAATTGCTCGACATCGCCGCGCGTGAAGCGGCTCGCGTTGATACCGGAACACGCGAACGCATCGCCGCTTATACGGTCGTGGCGAAAGCTGCGCTGCGTCTGAACGATTGGCTGCGCGCGTGGGAAGTGCTTCCAGAGATTGTCAAAGCGTCGAACGCAGTGGAAGATTATATGGGCAACGAAGATTCGCTGCCCATCGCGTTGAGTAAAGATCAATCAAACGAAATAAATGAAGCGACGGATTTCAGCGTCGCGTCCGCAGACTTTCGCATTGACGCAATTTTCAAGCTGCTCGCGCGCAAAGATTTTGATCGCGCGGTCACGCAGGCCAACACATTGCATGGTGAACTGCCACGCGCTCTTGCACGCATCGCCATCGCTCGCGCCGCGTTTGAATCTTAAACAGTGAATCCGCATTTGTCTTTGTGCGGTATAGTTGTCGCATGAAACGATTCCGGCAATTTACGCGTGGCTCATTCGGTGTGCGCAATCGCGCGCCGTGGCCTTCGATGTTCGCGCACGCCTTTCATCAATTTCACGAAAATGATCTGTACACGTCCGCCGCAGCGATGAGCTATTTCGGATTGCTAACGCTTTTTCCGGCCTTACTACTAATGCTCGCGGTGAGCAATTCGTTCACGGCGGGAAGCGAAATGCTGGCGCGCGTGATGCAAGTCTATCCGGGTTCGGCAGAGTTTTTACGTTCGACGATTCGTTCGCTCTCTAATTTGGGAACAAGCGTGATTGTAAGTTGCGTGATGGTCGTGTTGTGGGCTGGCTCATGGGTCTTCGCAGTCGTCGAGCGCGCGCTTAATCGCATCTGGAACACGCATTCGCGCGCGTTTCTGCACGGGCGCGCATTGACGCTCGGCATGATCGGCATCGTCGGTTTACTGCTTTCGATGTCCGTGCTGGCGACTTCGGTGCTCGTCGCCTTGCAACAATTAGCGACGCATCTCTCGCCGCGTGCGCTGCAACGCGTAACATTTCTCGCAGTCGCCGGAAGTTGGTTCTGGCAAACGCTTTTTGCAACTGCGAGTATCCTCGTCACCATCACGCTCTTTGCGCTCGTCTATCGCTTTATGCCGAACGCGAGCGTGAGTTTACGCGATACTTTGCCGGGCGCGCTCGTTGGCGGGCTACTCTGGGAAGCGGCCAAATATTTTTTCGCGTGGAGCCTGCACTATTTTCACTACGATCAAATTTACGGCTCGGTTGGCGCAGTCGTCGCCGTGTTGACGTGGGGTTATGTTTCTAGTTTGATCCTCTTGTTCGGCGCGCAATTAACCGCCGTTTTTCACTACGAGCATCCGGCGGAACAAACGAACATCAACGCCGCAGATTCAAACGCAACCGTAAACGCTGCGCTGCGCGCGCCCAATCCATCTCATCCGTCCTGACGCTGATTCAATCGCAAGGCGCAATTGTGCGCGCACGTATCTTTCATGCGTATCGCCGAATTTGATTACGAACTGCCCGCCGAACTAATCGCGCAGCACCCGCTCGAAAAACGCGACGCGGCGCGTATGCTTGTGCTCGACAGAGCGCAACAGGCTTGGCGTGATTCACACTTCGCAGAATTGCCGACATATATTAGCGAGGGCGATGTTATTGTCGTTAACAATACGCGCGTGTTTCCGGCGCGGCTTGTCGGCAGGCGCGAACCGTCAGGCGGACAGGTGGAGTTATTTCTGATACGCGAGTCCAAGCATGGCGAGTGGGAAGCATTAACACGTCCCGCAAAGAGATTACAAAGGGGCGCGCGCATTTCTTTCGGGAATCGTTTGTGCGCAGAAGTAATTGAAGTATTAGAAGAAGGGCGACGCGTCGTGCGCTTCGAGGCGACGGAACCTTTCGACGTGGTGCTCGAAGACATCGGGCGCACGCCGCTTCCGCCGTACATCAAGCGCGATGATGTTGACCACACAGGACACGCGCATGAAACGGCGAATGATCGCGCGCGCTATCAAACTGTTTACGCGCGCCACACGGGAGCGATTGCCGCGCCGACCGCCGGGCTGCATTTCACTCCGCGCGTGATTGATGAACTTACGCGGCGCGGAGCACAGATTGTTGAAGTCACGCTACACGTCGGTTACGGCACGTTCGAGCCTGTCCGCGCAGATCAGATCAATGAACACAAAGTTGCGCCGGAACGGTGTGAGATTACAGAAGCAGCGGCGCAAAAGATCAATGACGCGCGCGTTGAAGGAAGACGCATCTTTGCAGTTGGCACGACGACGACGCGCGCATTAGAATCGGCGTCGGACGAAGCGGGACGCGTCGCGGCGGGCGCGCGTGAAGCGAACTTGACCGTCACGCCCGGCTATAAATTTCGTGTGGTGGATGCGCTTTTGACAAACTTTCATTTGCCGCGCTCGTCGCTCTTGCTGCTCGTCGCGGCCTTTGCCGGACGCGACTTTGCGCTTGCTGCTTACACTCACGCCGTCGCCGCACGTTATCGCTTTTACAGTTACGGCGATTGCATGTTAATAATTTAGAGTGAAACAGTTTTGAGTTTTCAGTTTTTAGCAAAACAACTTATTCTTGCCGAACACTGAGAACTGAAAACTCAAAACTTAAAACTGATTTTATGGCCGTCCTGAAAAAAATTCGTTCGAGGTTGTGGTCGCAGGGTGAGAGCGACTCGGCGGCGCGCGAGAGGGCTGCGGAATATGTTGCGGAGACGACTGCGAACGAAGCGCTTGAGCTTTTCGAGTTGCGGTATGACGTGCGCCCTTTGACGCTCGCGCAGTTGGATGAATGCTGGCGGCTCGATCAACGTTGCTTTGTGGACGGCGAAGCGTACAGCCGCGAAACGTTTGAGTATCTATTGACTGCGCCGGAAGCAGTCGCCTATCGCGCGGTGACGCAGGGCGGCGCGATGTCAGCCTTTATCATCGGCCTTGTCGAACCGGATCATACGGGACACATTACGACGGTTGCCGTTGCTCCCGAACATCGCCGCCGTCGCCTCGCGCATCGCCTGATGGAAAAAGCCGAAGACACTTTTAGCCGCAGAGATGTCCGCACCGTCCGCCTCGAAGTCCGCTCGATCAACACAGGTGCGCAAATGCTCTACAGGAATTTAGGCTACACCGTCACGCAACGGCTGCCGCGTTACTATTCAAACGGCGGCGATGGTTTGTTAATGGTCAAGGCGTTGGATTGATCTTCCGGGACGCTTTCCTCCGCCTCTTTTCTTTTACCCGTTACACGAATTGAGAAAGCAGTGTCGCTCGACACCTCCAAGCTCCAATCACCTGTTTCCGGCGCGTCAATGGAAGAAACGCTTCCCATGCTCCATGAAACACTGCGGACACCCGTGTCGTTGGTCTGAACTATGGAGCCATCGGGACGCTTGATGGTGACGGATGAAGCGCAAGCCACAGTGAATCTGACAAGGCTGACGCTTAAATCAACGGGCACTTTATAGACTTTCGTTTGTTCTCCCGGCAGCGCATTGTTTAGCGAAAACAAATTAACCGGAAGGGTCACGGAGGTCAGGCCAATCACCTCGAAAGCTTTCTCTTTGTCCATCGGAGCGAAAGCGAAAGCTTGGCCGCCCGTGTCATTTGCTGTGCGCGTGTAAGCAGAATCCATCTGTGAGCATTTGGTAATCGCTTTTGAAGTGTTCTGGTCGGCAGCAGTTTGAGCCTGCGCTGCGGTAAGCGCAGGATAAATCGCAAAGGCTGCCAGCATAACTATGAATGTTGCAAAAGTCCGTCTTAACATGAGTGATTCTAACTCTTACGCAATTCTGTCAATACTTGCTTGGCGACTGCCTTGAGCGTGTCGAAGACGCCGACGCCGGTTGAAGCGACGGCTTCGAGAACGGGTTCGCCTTTGCGTTGGAGTTCACCCGTGAGGTCTGCAATGGGAAGCGCCGTCGGTAGATCGCGTTTGTTGAGTTGCAGCACATAAGGGAGCTTCATCAAATCGTAGCCCTGCGTCTGCAAATTCTCTTCGAGGTTATGGAGCGATTCGATGTTGGCGTCCATGCGCTCTTCCTGCGAGTCTGCGACGAAGACGACGCCGTCAACGCCCTTAAGAATCAGTTTGCGCGAGGCGTCGTAGAAGACCTGTCCCGGCACTGTGTAGAGATGAAAACGCGTTTTGAAGCCGCGCACGGTGCCGAGTTCCAAAGGCATAAAGTCGAAAAAGAGCGTGCGATCTGTTTCCGTCGCAAGACTGATTAATTTGCCCTTCGAGGCGGGCGCAGTTGAATCGAAAATGAACTGCAAGTTGGTCGTTTTGCCGCACAGTCCGGGGCCGTAGTAAACAACTTTGCAATTGATTTCACGCGAAGCGTAGTTGATAAACGTCATAACAATTAAGGCAGCAGGTGAAAAGCGGTGGGCGGAATCCTCTGATATGCGTCCGCGTGTTCGCTTCGGGACGCTTCAGTTAAATAAACTTTCGATGTCTTCGTCTGTGATTTCGGCGAAGGGCGACGCAGCGTTTGTGTTGGATTCTTTGGCGGCTTCGCGCGCTGCTTCGGCGAAGATTGCGGCCATTTCCGTCGAGGACTGTTTGACTCGCAACTTAACGAGGCCGAGGCTCGAACGTTCGTCAAAAATTACGACGAGTAACATGCGCCCGATCACGCAGATGTGTATGCTTTCTCGCTCGCCTTCGTGCGAAAGCGTCGGAAATTCTTTCTCGCCAATCAATTGCGCCATGCCGCTGGTGGCTGCAACGTTGCCCGCCGTGAGCGCCGCAAGGCTCGTTGTGTCAAGATCACCCACGTCGCCCTGCACGGCGATTTGCTGGCCGTCTTTATCAACAAGAAACGCGACGCGCGCAGATGAATCAAGCCGTAGCTTACTCAGTGCGGCGGTTATTCGATCATATTCCTGCTCGCGCATTACGATGGGAGTGTCTGCCATGAAAAACGCTTTCTGTCAGAAATTTGTTGCCGGATGCGCAGTGGAAGGCTCTCGTGCGGTTACACAGAAACGACGCGCTTGAAGGCTTAAACTGTAGAGATAAGGAGATTTCGGCCCGTCCGCACAGTTCCCGCGAAACCTCTCTTTGCAGCTTGATGCGAGAGGCTACGCGTCAAGCCCGATTTCTTTATGCACTTTAGCACGGTGCATCGCAGCCCTTCAAGTGTTTTCTGGTGTTCAAGAAAGATTAAAGTAATTTGTAACTTCGGCTGGCTCACGCAAATTATAGTCAGGCGTTGATTTAGCAAAAAACGTGTGGTAGTATGCCGTCGTTGCGGGCGGACAAACCGCCTTGATGATAACTGCGGAACTTTTGAAAATTAGGACTTCGGATGAGCGATCCCAATCTCAAGGGTGTGAAAAGGTCTTCGGCACGCCAAAGTTCTTCGGCAGCTTCTGCGAAGAACCGCTCGCTTACGGGCAAATCTTCTGCGCATCCGAAACCGATGGTCAAGCGCTCCGCGACGGAAAAAGCGCCTGCACGCAAAGCCGCGAAAGCCAAACCTGCGGCGGCATCCGCCAAAACCAAAACAACGAAGCAATCTACGCAGTCTGCCAAGAAATCAACGGCACGCAAGCAAGCGACGACCAGCAAACCGTCCACGAAGCGACCCACAGCTGCGACGTCAATTAAATCTTCTGCGTCGCCAACTAAATCTTCCAGGACTGTGTCTGCACGGACTGCGCCAGCCCGCACCGCGAAAACTCGTGTACCGCAAACAAAATCTGTGGCGCGACCATCCACTTCACACGCGCGCAAACCGTCTGCGCCGCCGCCCGTCGTTCCCCGTCAGCCAACACGCGACGAAGCCGCCGCACTACGCGCGTTTGAGCGTGCCCACAAAGAATTTGCGCGCGGGCATTTCGCAGAGGCGCGAACGCTTTTCCGTGCCCTTGTCGAACAATATGCCGGAGTCTCCGAGGTAACGGCGCGGTCACGCACTTATCTTGCCATTGCCGAAACGCGTCTGCGTGTGGCACCGGCGCTGCCGCGCGATGCCGATTCTCTTTATGATCGCGGCGTGATCGAACTTAATCGCGGCGAATTTGTGGCGGCGCAGGAATTGTTCGAGCGCGCTCTGAAACGCGAACCCGAAGCCGCGCATATTCATTACGGACTGGCGGCGACGCGCTCGCGCCTCGGCTCCGTTAGTTCGGCGCTTGAATCCCTGCAACGCGCGCTTAATCTCCAACCCAAACTTCGCGTTCGCGCCCAACACGATCAGGATTTGACGGCGCTACGCAACGATCCTGAATTCGATACGTTGGTCTTTGCTCCCCGTTCGTAAGCCTGCTTTCTTCACCGGCCTTGCTTGCCACACGCGATATTTTTATGCGCTCCGCTTTATCAAGCCTTCACTTTCAAGGTATGATTTTCGTGTCGCGCGGCGCACTAAGCGTTGATGTGCGTCAAATGTTTTGAGGAGTCGATAGGAAAGTGTCTCTGGCGGAAACGAATCGCGGTCTTAAGGTAGTTGCCATCGGCGGCGGCACGGGACTCTCCACGCTTCTTTCCGGTCTCAAGCAATCAGTCGGTACAAGCGATTCGGGCGAGGCGTGGATCGAAATGCTGTCGGCGATTGTCGCCGTTTCCGACGATGGTGGAAGCAGCGGGCGACTTCGTGAAGAGCTACAAATACTTCCGCCCGGCGATATACGCAACTGCATGGTCGCGCTCTCGGAAGATTCAACTTTGATCGCGCGCCTTTTCCGCTACCGCTTTCGCGGCACAGGCGAACTCGGCGGCCACAGTTTCGGCAATCTCTTTCTCGCTGCGCTCACGGAAGTTACTGGAGACTTCACTGAAGCCGTGCGACTTTCATCCGAAGTGCTCGCCAGCAAAGGACGCATTTATCCGGCGACGATTAATGACGTGCGGCTTGTCGCAGAACTTGCGGACGGCACAGAAGTTTTGGGCGAAACAGAAATCACCGCCTCGCACGCGCCAATCAGACGCCTACGCCTCGACCCCGAACATTGCCTTCCGCTGCCGGAAGCGCTCGACGCGATTCGCTCGGCAGACATCATTACAGTCGGTCCCGGTTCGCTCTACACAAGCCTTTTGCCGCCGCTTCTCGTCGCACGCGTCGCCGAAAGCATCGGCAGCTCAAACGCCCTCAAAATCTTTATCTGCAACTTGATGACACAGCCCGGCGAAACAGACGATTACACAGCGCGCCAACATCTGGCGACCGTGCTTGAACACGCGCCGGAAATCGCTTTCGATTATGTCATTGTCAACAATCGTCCAATTAGCGAAGAACAGGCGGCGCGTTACGCTTCGGATGGCGCGCGACAAATCGGCTTGAGCGATCACAAGCTTGAAGAAGCGTTCGGCGCGGAAACAGAAATTGCGCGCGCAGACCTTTTAGATGAAGCGAAGAAAGTTCGTCACAATCCTGAAAAGCTGGCGCGCGTCGTCGTGGCCTGTCACGAACAAGCGCACAGCCGCGCCGCAACCATCACATCGCGCACATCCGTAGTCGCAACCATCAACACCGCATAGCGTTAAATCGATGGACAAACAACCTCAAACACCAACACTTGACACACATGCGCCGCTCGATGTGTTGATCCTCGCCGCCGGACTCGGCACGCGTATGCGTTCAAGCACCGCGAAAGTTTTGCACAAGCTCGGCGGGCGTCCGCTCATTGCGCACGTCTGCCGCACGGCTGCTGCGCTCAGCCCACGCAACATGTATGTGATCGTCGGTCATCAAGCTGAAACAGTTGAACAGGCTGTTCGTAACGAAGCGGGCATGGAAAACGTGCATTTCATCAAGCAAACAGAGCAACGCGGCACGGGTGATGCAGTGATGGCCGCGCGCGAAGAATTGCAGAATACGAATTCGACCTTGCTCGTTCTCTCCGGCGACGTGCCGCTCGTGCGCGCTGAAACTTTGGGCGCGCTCGTTCACCAGCACCGCACGCATCGCGCTCGCGGCGCGGCCTGTACGCTATTGACCGTGCGCTTGGATGATCCGACAGGGTACGGGCGCATCATACGCGACGAAGAAAATCGCTTTCTGAAAATAGTTGAACAAAGGGACGCTACCGCAGAGGAGCGCCTCGTCCATGAAATCAACGCGGGCATCTACTGCTTCGACACGCGCCTTCTGTATCTCGCGCTGGCACGCGTCGAACCGACGAACACGCAGGGCGAATATTATTTAACGGATGTGCCCGGCATCATGCGCGCCGATGGTGAAGATGCCGGAATATATCTTCACCCGGACGCGCGAGAAGTTTCCGGCATCAACACACGCGCCGAACTCGCGGAGTTTGAGAATATCCTGCGTCGCCGCACGATTCGCCGTTTGATGCTTGATAGCGGCGTCACTTTTATTGACCCAACGCACGCTTACATTAGCGCCGACGCGCAGATCGGACGCGACACCGTTATCTACCCGGACGTTGCCATCGAAGGCACTTCTAAAATCGGTGACGATTGCGAAATACGATCTGGCGCGCGCATCACAAACTCGCGCATCGGCAACGGCGTCCAGATCAAAGACCACTGCGTAATCGTTGATTCCGACATTGCGGACAATTGCTCCGTCGGCCCCTTCGCTCACTTGCGCATGAACACGAAGCTTGAAGAGCAAGCGGCTGTCGGCAACTTCGTCGAGTTAAAGAAGACGCGCCTCGGCAGAAAATCCAAATCCATGCACTTGGCTTACCTTGGCGACGCGACCATCGGCGACAAAACGAACATCGGCGCGGGCACAATCACTTGCAACTACGACGGCGTGAACAAGCACCCGACCGTTATCGAAGACAACGTGAAGATCGGCTCCGACACGATGCTCGTCGCGCCCGTCAGCGTCGGCGCTGGAGCGATCACAGCGGCAGGCTCTGTCGTCACTAAAGACGTGCCGCCGAACTCGCTTGTCGCAGGCGTTCCCGCCGTTGTTAAAAAGCAATGGAGAGAGGCAAGCAATGCTCAACCGGCGAACCAGCGCCTACCGGAAAATAAGAACGATTCGGAAAACGTACCGGAAACAACGCCCGTAGAGACTCCCGCATAATAACCGTGTGTTCGATTAACTTTCCGAACGCTTTTTACATTTCATTATTTTCAACTTACTCGCAAAGGACTTAAATATATGTGTGGCATTGTTGGTTATGTCGGCAACAAACAGGTTGTGCCCGTGATTATCGACGGCCTGCGCAAGCTCGAATATCGCGGTTATGATTCGGCTGGCATCGCCGTCGTGGATGAAGCGCACGATCTGGAAGTTCGCCGCGCCGAAGGCAAACTGCGCAACCTAGAAGAAGCGATTCGCCTCTCGCCGCTCGACGGCACATACGGCATCGGTCACACGCGCTGGGCGACGCACGGGCGTCCGACAGAAGAAAACGCACACCCGCACCGCGACTGCACTGGGCGCATCGTCGTCGTTCACAACGGTATCATCGAAAATTATTTGCAACTAAAAGATCGCCTGCGCGCGAAAGATCATCGCTTCGTCACCGAAACGGATACGGAAGTCGTCGCACATCTAATCGAAGAGTATCTAAAGGAAGATATGACGTTTGAGCAGGCCGTGCGCCGCTCGATACACGACTTGCGCGGCATCTTCGCGCTCTCGATTATTTCAGCCGACGTACCCGACACAATTATCGCCGTTCGTCAGGGGCCGCCCGTCGTCATCGGTCTAGGCGACGGCGAATACTTTGTGGCTTCCGACATTCCGCCGATTCTGCAACACACGCGCGATGTTTTCTTTCTCGGCGATGGTGAAATCGCTGTCCTCACGAGAGACGCCGTGCGCGTCACGGACTTTGACGGCAACGCAGTCAAGCCGAACCAGCAGCGCATTACTTGGGACCCGATCATGGCGGAAAAAGGCGGCTTCAAGCATTTCATGCTAAAGGAAATCTATGAGCAGCCCCGCGCCATTCGTGACACTGTTCAAGGCCGCATCTCGCTCGACACGGGACATGTTTTCTTTGAAGAAATGAAGAACATTACCGCCGAAGAATTCAAGCGCTTCACTTCGATCAAGATTGCTGCGTGCGGCACAAGCTGGCACGCCGGACTCGCCGGAAAATATATGATCGAACAACTCGCGCGCGTTCCCGTCGAAGTCGATTACGCGTCCGAGTTTCGTTACCGCGATCCTGTGATAGACGAAAACGTGCTGCTCGTCGTTATCTCGCAGTCCGGCGAAACCGCCGACACCATCGCCGCGATGCGCGAAGCAAAGGAGCGCGACGCGAAAGTTCTCGCCATTTGCAACGTGCAGGGATCGATGATTATGCGCGAAGCGGACGGCGCAATCCTGACGCACGCAGGCCCCGAAATCGGCGTTGCTTCCACCAAAGCTTTCACGGCGCAGATGGTCGCGCTTTATCTTTTCGGTTTGCATCTAGGCAATCTGCGCGGCACGCTCACAGAAGAACAGGCCAAGCATCACGCGCAGCAACTCGCAGAGCTTCCCGTTAAGATCGAAAATCTGTTGAGCGAATCCGATGACATCGAAGACCTCTCGAAAGAGTTTTTCCGCTCGCAGGATTTTCTTTATCTGGGACGCGGCATCAATTTCACCGTCGCACTCGAAGGCGCACTGAAGCTCAAAGAAATTTCCTACATTCATGCCGAAGGTTATCCGGCGGGCGAAATGAAGCACGGGCCAAACGCGCTGATCGACGAACGCCTACCCATCGTCGTCATCAACACGCGCGAAGAAGGCAACACTGCTTCCGAACTTCGTTACGAAAAAACGCATTCCAACATCGTCGAAGTCAAAGCGCGTGAAGGCATCGTGCTCTCCGTCTTAACCGAAGGCGATGCGATGTCTTCGCTCGTCTCCGATCACATCATCGAAATACCGGAAGCAAGCGATTTGCTATCACCGATCTTAAGCGTTATCCCTTTACAGCTTCTCGCCTATCACATTGCCGTCCGCAGAGGTTGCGACGTAGACCAACCGCGCAATCTGGCGAAGTCCGTGACGGTGGAGTAGCCGCGCCGTGTGAAACTGTCAATGTTCCGGTAAATTAAAAACCTCGTAATCAAAGAATTTCGTGCTGTTGGAATACATACCGGCATTTTATATCGTCGAAAATTTCGGCGATTTAGAATATCAGATCGCCGGATTGTAGATTCGAGCGCAACCCACCCTGCCTTAATTCCTTTTTAAGAATCTTCAAACAAATTCTTACCGCAAATGTAACTTTCCTAAAACCCAGGTGTTTTCATAACAGACAAGGAGATAGTCTGTTATGAATCATCGTGTCTTACGAATGTTGGTTACATACCCGGTTTTATTAATTCTGGTAATTCATAAAGAGAGTTTTATGAAACATCTTTATTTAATAATTGTTGTCATGGTCGTCGTATTTTTGTCGGCAAGTAATGTATCGGCGCATCCAGCGTGGGGCATCGTCGTTGACCGACAAGGACAAATCTACTTCAGCGATTTGGAAGCCGTTTGGAAAATTGACACGCAAGGAAATCTTTCTATTTTTCGTGAAGGCGTGCGCGGTCGCCACGTTCACGACATTACGATTGATGCGGAAGATAATATTTACGGTTTGGATAATACTTACAATCCGCAAACCGAAAAGTATCCGCGTTCGATTTGGAAAATGACTCCGAAAGGAAATTTTTCCTATCTTGTTCCGATGACAAATAATCTGCCGCTTGGGAGAAGCATCTGGCGTGATTCCGACGGAAATACATATTCGGTCGAGCCTTACAACAACGAAAAAAAAGAAACGAAAATAATAAAACGCACGCCCGATGGAAAAACGAGTCTTTTCGCGGGCGGAAAGTATGGCTATCTTGACGGGCAAAAAGACAAAGCCGAGTTTAGCGTGATTACGGATATGGCTTTTGGAAAAGACAAGGCGATTTATTTAACCGATACCGATAAAGTCAGAAAAATAGACAAATACGGGATGGTCACGACAATTTATCGTAAGGAAGTTTTGGCTAAAAATCAGAAAAGCCCGAAAACTTCTTCAAGGCTTTATGGATTAATTGTTGACGAGCAAAACAATATTATTGTCGCTGACTCTGAAAATCGGCGTGTTCTTAAAATTTCTCCCGGCGGCCAAAGCACGGCATTGTTAAGTACGGAACAGCCTTGGTCGCCGAACGGAGTCGCGCTCAACAAAAGCGATTTCTACGTTTTGGAAGGCTGGTACGATCTAAGCTCGACTTTATCCATTTTGGAAACAGGGGACGTAAATAAAAGACTTAGCGTCCCAATTATTCGCCAGACTTTTTGAATCTCGGTCAAAAAGAGGACATTCAAAAAGTCTGACGTTGAAAA
>JAABUR0100003771.1_pt1 | contig 20910 bp, 16 predicted proteins | sample 5560091 | NCBI WGS metagenome assembly JAABUR01 (sample SAMN10711879, study PRJNA513375) | rock metagenome | isolation source: Antarctica rocks | place: Antarctica: Victoria Land, University Valley sud
GAAGCAGCAACTCCAGGAGCGCCTGTGCGAGGAGCGAGGGCTCACCGTCACCGTCTGCCACTATCCGCCCGGCTGCTCTAAATGGAACCCCATCGAGCATCGCCTGTTCGGCCCGATCAGCCTGAACTGGGCCGGCCAGCCCTTGCGCACCTGGGAGGCGTTGCTGGCCTTCATCCGGGGCACGACCACCGCGCCAGGCCTGGCCGTGCGCGCCGAGCGGCTGGAGGGTGCCTATGACACCGGTCTGCGCATCTCGGACGCGGAGATGGCCACGCTCAACCTCACCACCCATGACGTCTGCCCCTCCTGGAACTACACCATCCAACCCCGCTCCGGTGCCGCGTGTCCCCCTGCCACACCCCTCCCAAACCGGGAACTAATTGTTTAACGAGTCCTTAACGGGGGCAATTCCTTGGCAACCGTCGCCGTCCACTGCGATACTGCGTCTGGATGGGCCATGCATCTCCTCCTGTGTGCATCGTTGTTTTCACACCTTTGATGCTACACCAGAGCGTACTGGCCCATCCTTTTTCGTTGTTTCTCTCCCATACCTACCCACGAAAGGGGGGGAGCGGGACACACAGCGCCGGCTGGGCGGCCGTGAGAAAGAGGAGCGACAGGTCTCTTCCGCGCGGACTTGCACAAGCCCCTTGTCGCTCACACAGGGATTGTATAGGTATGCAAGCGGGCGGCACACAGGCCACCCGGTGAGGGCAGCGACGAGGACGGCGGACAGACCGTGTGGGCGGACCGTCACGGCAGGTGGTGGGCGCGCATATCTATCATCACGCCGTTGCCGCGTACACGTCAGCACGTCTGGATGGACTTTTCAGCCAACACAGCCGCAGCTTGACGGCCTGCAGCACCTCTGCTGCGTCTGCTTCGCCGAGAGAGCGGCGAAGCAGACGCAGCAGAGGTGCTGCAGGCCGTCAAGCCCTAGCCGGAGCGTGGGTGCTCGTCTAGGCCCGATCAAGGCTGTCGCTTACGCGTAAAACAGGAGAAAGACGTGCGACCTGTACAATCCTTGCCACGCCGATGCCCTACCAGTCGCGCCACGGCGAGGCACCGCGCGGGCGCATCTATACTGGCAGCATCGGGGTGGTGGAGTACCGGCCCACATTCCAGGTCTGGAGAGTGCAACAGCCAGGGGCATCAGGGCTTGACTTCAATCCCGCGTGCGGGAGCGCCGCTCTCCGTTGTACCAGATCCACCCCCGTATACCCATCTTCCTATGCTCGTGCCATTGTCATGATGCGCTTGCAGCAGCCATTTCACCGGATTCGCCCCAACCCCTTGACACGGGAGGCTCAGGATGCGGACTACAATATGTCGTGCATCCTATCCTTCATCTCTCCCTGCTATCGTCCTCCCCGGACGTAGACAGGTTGATCGCGGCACGAGCAGCGCTCTCCGCAGGGTGCGCGATGATGGCCACCTGGGACACATCCCAGTGGCGCCGCACGCGCTCCAGGACCAGCTCCCGGTAGTCCGCCGCGTGCGTGAGCAGGCCCCCGGCGAGGGCCAGGGGCAGCCCGGCGGGGAAAGCGAGTTGGTCCGCCACCGTGAGCGCGGCCAGGGCCAGTTCCTCCGCCCCGCGCGTCACAATCTCCCCCGCGACCTTGTCGCCCGCGCGCGCGGCCTGCAAGACGAGCGGCGCCAGCCGCGCGATGGCGCGCTTGTCGCCGTCGGGATAGACACGGCCGATCAGGTCGGCGGGCTGCGCGAGGCCCCACTCGCGCACGACGAGGTCACGCAGCAGCGTCGCCGGGCCGCGGCCGTCGTCCGCGCGCACGACCGCCCGCAGGCCTAGCCTCCCCACGTCGTATCCGCTGCCCTCGTCTCCCATGATATGCCCCCAGCCCCCGGCCCGTACCGTGTCGCCGCGCGCGTCGCGACCCAACACGATGGAGCCAGAGCCCGCGATGACGGCCACGCCAATGGTGCCGTCGAGGGCGCTCAGGATCAGCTCGGCGTCGTTGGTCAGCCGCACCACGCCGGCCAGCTCACACAGGTAGAGGTGTAGGACGTCATGGTCAGCGGGGCGGTCGACGCCGGCGAGGCCGACCCACGCGGCGCGCACCGGCGGCGCGCACCCGGCCAGGCGCGTCGCGTCCGCGACGGCGGCGCGAATATTGCCGACGGCGCGATCAAGCCCGATAGCCGCGTAGTTCGACCCCGCAGCCGCGCCACGCCCGCGCTCTCGGCCATGCGCGTCGACGACGACCGCGAGCGTCTTGCTGCCGCCGCCGTCAATGCCCATGTAGAGCCGTTCCCCCCGCCCCGTCGCGGACCTCTCGCTCGCCTGCTCGCGCGCGGTCACAGCGCGGCTTCCGCCTTGATAGAGGCGCATGCGATGGATACCCTCCAAAATGTAGCGTCGGCCTGTCCATACCAGTTAGTCAGGAATATAGCAGCATATGCACGGGTCGTCAACCAATGACTGCCGTCATGTGACTGCCGTCGTGTGACTGCCGTCGTGTTGACACCCCACAAGAAAGGTGCTATAGTTGGTGCTAACTGGTACAGACAAGTCGGCCCAGACCTATGAGGTGGATGCTCTGGAACCGATCCTGATAAAGGAGGCGCTTGCGACAACACAGACCGGCGAGTCCTAGTCAACCGGGTTAAACTGGTATTGTTTCTTTGCCCTCGATCCGCCGGACCCATCATAATCTGAGAGGGTACCCCGGTCAGGGAATAGAGGAGTGGCTCATGAAAAAGCTCTCAGTAGTGGCTTCAACCGCGGTCTTATCCACTGTCATTGCCGGATCCAGCCTGATCGCCCTGCCACACGCGGCGCACGCGGGGACCAGGGCCGCCGATTCCAGCCAGCCCTTTGTAAGCATCGCCATACTCAACCCCGGCGCTCCCATGAACCTGTTCAACACGAACGCCGGACTGGCCTGGGGCGGCTTGAACTCGATGCCACTGGGGTTCTTCAAGAACGGGACCGACCAGAACGCCTTCTATCCGGCCCTGGCGCAGCGCTGGACCGTGTCGAACAACGGCCGCACTGTGACCATCTCCTTGCGCCCCACCGCGCGCTGGTCGGACGGCGCACAGATCACCGCGCAGGATGTCTACACGACCATGGAGCTTGACTTCGCCACGGGAGCGGCGCAAGCATTCTCCCTGGGGTCGATGACCATCGTCAACGACAAAGAGATCGTGCTCAAAGAAGCGCCCTCGAGCAGCTATAACCAGTTCCTGCACGGAGTGCTGTTGCAGACGGTAGCCCCCGCGTCCGTGTTCGGGCATCTTCTGCCCAAGAACATCCTGGCGACGATCAACGCCTCGCAGTACACCGGGACCAACGCGGCACTGCTGGCCAAGCAAAAGGCCGCGCAGACGACGCTGACCGCGCTGGGCAAGACGGTCACTACCTATGCGCCCGCGCAAGACGTGGCTTCCGGCCCCTTCAAGATCAGCGCGGTCAACCCAGGTGAGGCCGTTCTGGTCAAGAACCCCGACTTCTACGGCGCGTCCACGATCAAAGTCAACCAGGTGACGCTGCGCAACTACTCCGGCAACCAGCAGATCTGGAACTACATCATCGGCGGCCAGGTCTACCAGGCCACATCGGGCGGCATGTCGACGGACCTGGTCAACCAGATGAAGCGTACGCCCGGCAACGTCTTCTACAGCGTTCCGTCGTATGCCACCACTCAGATGGTGTTCAACGAGAGCACTGCTCCGTACAACATGCTGCAGGTGCGCCAGGCCATAGCCTATGCTATGAACCGGCAGGATGTGCAACGCGTGGGTGAGCCCACGGGCGGCAGCGCCTCCAAGTGGTCCACCGGGATGATTGACGCCGCCGCGCAGCAGTGGCTGACCCCGGCGCAACTGTCCGGATTGAATACGTACAGCCAGAATCTGGGCAAGGCGGCCCAGCTCTTGCAGTCCGTCGGTTTCAAGAAGTCGAACGGCCACTGGATGCTGCCCAACGGGAAGCCGTGGGAGATGACCATCTTCGTGCCTAACGGCTTCAACGATTGGGTCGAGGGGTCGCAGATCCTGGCGACCGAGCTGTCGACCTTCGGCATCAACGCGCACCCCCAACTTGTCTCCAGCTACGCGCAATACCTGAGCGAGCTAGGCGACGGCAAGATCCCGGTCGGCTTCTGGGTTGGCTCGTTGGGGCCGAACCCCTACTCCACGTTCGACCGGCTGTTTGGCGTGCCCGATGGCTACAGCCTGGTCGGCGGCAAGTTGACCTATGCGCCTCCGTCGAAGAATGGCGGTAGCTCCGTGGGCGCCGCGATGCAGACCGGCGGCGGCAACTGGCTCGGTTTCCCACAGACGGTCAACGTGTCGGGCTACGGGCAGGTCAACGTCGGTCAGGTGACGAACGAGTTGAACTCGACCACTGACCAGGCGACGGTCAAGCGCGACATGCAAAAGCTGGCCGTCGCCAGCAACCAGTACGTTCCGGCGATCACGCTCTGGAACTACCTGCAGGCTGGCTTCGTCAACGATAAGTACTTCACAAACTTCCCCCTGCATGACCAAACGGCCTTGCTGGCGGGACAGGGCTACTATCCCCCGGTTGGGGTGTGGATGGTCCTGGGGTACGTCCAGCCACGGTAACAGTTCAGAGGGGGCGCCTCACTCTCACCCTTCTCCCCTACGCGGGAGAGGGGTGAGAGTGAGGGCCTCGCGGGAGACGCCGAGCGTGAAAACATTTGTCTGGCGACTGGCCCGCCGCTTGATCGGGGGCCTGGCGATGATCCTGGTCGTCGCCTCTTTCACCTTTTTCCTGATCCACTGGTTACCCGGCGACCCCGTGCAAACCAGGCTGGAGACGCTGGTGCAGCAGGGGGTTCCACTCTTCCAGGCCAGGGAAGAGGTGCAGTCCATGTATGGCTTTGTCCCGCATCAGCCGCTGACGACGCAATACGTTCATTATCTCGGGCAGCTCGCCCACCTCGATCTGGGCCAGTCGATCTCCTACACCGGCGTCCCCGTGTCGCACCTCCTGCTGTCGGCGGCGCCCTGGACGGTGTTGATGGTGTTGAGCGGCCTCGTGATCAGCTTTATCATCGGCGTTCTGGCCGGTGTGTTCGCGGCGGTCAAGCGGGCCTCGCGGGTTGGCAGCGGCGTGACGTTGTTGTCGACGTTTCTGCACGGCATCCCGCAGTTTATCCTGGCCCTGCTGCTGGCCTATCTCTTCACCACCCTCTGGCCCATTTTCCCGTTTGGGGCGCCGTATGACGCGGCTATCCGGCCTGGCGTGAGCTGGCCCTTCCTGTCGTCACTGGGTGTGCACGCCGTGTTGCCCGTGCTGGCCTATGCTATTTCCGGCTATGGTGGGTGGGCCTTGACCATGAAGTCGAACGTGGTCTCGGTGCTGGGCGACGACTTTATCCTGGCCTCGGAACTGCGCGGCATCGCGCCGCGCATCCGCTTCTGGTACATCGCCCGCAACGCCATCTTGCCGCTCTTCACTGTGTTCGCCCTCTCCCTGGGCTTCCTGTTCGGCGGCGCCATCTTCATCGAGCAGATCTTCGATTATCCGGGCCTGGGCTATATGCTCTTGCAAAGCCTAGGCGCGCGCGACTATCCCCTGATGAGTGCGGCCTTCCTGGTCATCACCGTCGCGGTCATCGTCTCCAATATCCTGGCCGACCTGTTGTATACGGCTATCGACCCCCGCATTAGAAGGTAAGCGCCATGTCAGTGACAGCCGCCACCGTCCCCGTCCCGCCCGCCACGCCGTTCCAGCGGCGCGGCCCGTCCTTCTGGGCGGTCGCCTGGCGGGTCATCCGCCGCAAGCCGAGCCGCCTGCTGGGGCTGTGCATCATCTTCTTCTTTGCCGCGATGGCGCTGGTGGGGCCCGCGCTCTATCCCAGCCCGCTGCCCACGGATGTCGCGGCCATCTACGCACCGCCGAGTTGGAGCCATCCCCTGGGCACGGACTTCGAGGGCACCGACGTGTTCGCCCTGATCGTCACGGGCTCGCGCTATGTGCTGTATTCGGCGTCGCTGGCCGCGCTCTTCACGGTCGTGTTCGGGACCGTCTTCGGGCTCGTGTCCGGCTATTATCTTGGCGTCACCGATTCCATCATCATGCGCGTGACCGACTTCTTTTTGACGGTGCCCGGCTTCCCGCTGCTGGTGGTGCTCTCCACGATTTGGAACTTCGGCTCGCCGCTCGCCATGGGCTTCGTGCTGGGCATCACCGGCTGGGGCGGCCTGGCGCGCGCGATTCGCTCCCAAACCCTCTCCTTGCGCGAGCGCGACTTCATCGAATCGGCCAAAGGGTTGGGCCTCTCCCCGCTGCACATCATCGGGCGCGAGCTCATGCCCAATGTCGCCCCCTTCATCGCGATGAATCTCCTGTTGTCGGTGACCGGCAGCATCTACGCGGAGGTCGGGCTCTTTTTCCTGGGCGTGGTGCCGTTTTCGGTCAACAACTGGGGGGTCATGTTGAATCTGGCGTTCTCGCAGGCCGGCGCCATGTATAGCACGCGCTCCCTGCTCTATCTGTTATCCCCGCTCGCCTGTATCCTCTTGTTGACCCTGGGGATCGTTCTCTTTTTGGATGCCGTGGATGAGTTGTTGAATCCGCGCTTGCGCCGGATATAGTCGACGCCGCTGTCGGGAAGCGCCGCGAGAAGGTAGGACGCATGGGTGGATGGATCGGGTCGGGGCTGCGATTCGTGCGCGGGAGCGGGGCGCGCCCCCTCTTTCCCGCTGGGGACCGGCTGGAGGCGTCGTCGCCGCGCACCGGTGAGGAGCCGCCGGCGGCTCCGGCGGTGACGGACGCCACGGCCTGCCGGATTCGTGACCTCACCGTGGCCTATCGCGTCGACGAGGGCGAGTTCGCCGCGATCAGGGATTTCAGTCTGGATGTCCCCGCTGGGGATATCACGGCGGTCATCGGCGAATCCGGCTCGGGGAAGTCGACCCTGGCCCTGGCCATGATGAACGCCGTCTCGCAACCGGGCCGCATCGTGCGCGGATCGGTCCGGTATGAGCAGATTGGCGACGTGGTCCAGGTGCAGGGGGATCGGTTGCGCCGCCTGCGTGGACCGCATGTGGGCATGGTGTTTCAGGCCTCGCAAAGCTCGTTGAATCCCCTCAAGCGCGTCGGCGCCCAGATATTGGACCTGGGGCGCTCGCATGGCTATAAGGATCCGCGAGTCCTCTTGCGCGAGGCCAGGACGCTGGCGCTGCGCATGTCATTGAACCCGGAGCGCGTGTTGAGCGCGTATCAGCATCAATTATCCGGCGGGATGCGCCAACGGGTGGGCATCATCTTCGCGTTGGTGCTCCACCCCAAAATCCTCTTGCTCGACGAGCCGACCACCGCCCTCGACGTGCTCTCGCAGTCGGCCGTGCTGCAAATCGTGCGCGACATTCAGCGCGAACGACAGCTGACCGTGATCCTGGTCACGCACGATATGGGCGTGGTGGCGGAACTGGCCGATCGGGTCGTGGTCATGTACGCGGGCCGCTTGGTCGAGCAAGGCGCCGCCCCCGAGGTTTTGCGTGAGCCCAAACATCCGTATACGCGGGCCTTGATTGGGGCGATCCCCCGCCTGACCGGCGATGTGTCGCTCGCCAAACCGCTGCCTGGGCTGCCGCCGAATCTGGCCTCGATCCCCACAACGGGCTGTGTCTTCCGCGACCGCTGCGCGTATCGCATGGACATCTGCGACACGGACGACCCCATCTTGCAGGACTGGGACGGCGCCCATGACCACCGGTTTGCCTGCCACCTGGGAGGGGTGTTCGATGATTGAGATCGTGGGCATCGAGAAGACCTACCCCGGCAGCGGCGGCCTGCTGGCGGCAAGCGCCGTGAAAGCCTTGCGCGGTGTCACCCTGACCTTACCCACGGGGGGCGCGATCGCGTTGATCGGGGAATCGGGCTGCGGTAAGACCACGCTGGGGCGTATCCTGGCCGGTCTGGAGACCTACGACGCGGGGGAGTTGATCGTCGATGGCGTTGCCGTGAGCCGTCTGTCGCGCAAAGAGCGGGGCGCCGTGTTTCGTAAGGTGCAATTAATTCACCAGGATCCCTACGCGGCCTTGAATCCCGCGCGCACGCTGGGGCAGGCCTTGTTCGATCCGCTGAAACTGCGCGCCCGCACGTTGGGGAAGGATGGGACCTGGATCAAACAGCGCGCCCGCGAGTTGCTGAATCTGGTTGGCCTGGAGCCGGAATCCACTCTGTATAAGTATCCGCATAATCTCTCCGGCGGCCAGCGCCAGCGCGTCGTCATCGCGCGCGCCCTCACCGTCGATCCTGAGGTCCTGGTGGCCGACGAGGCGGTCTCCATGATCGACGTCTCGCTGCGCCTGGGCCTGCTGCAGGTGTTGAGCGACCTGCGCGAGCGTCTGGGTATCGGCATCGTCTTCATTTCTCACGATGTGGCGGCCGTGCGCTACGTGGCGCGTGATGGGGCTATCTGTGTGATCTATCGCGGCGAAATCGTGGAATATGGGGCTATCGACGACGTGATTCAAGCGCCTGTCCATCCTTATACGCAAGCGCTCTTGAGCGCGATGCCGGTGTTGCGCGGCCTGGAGGAGCCGGGGCCGGATCGCTACGTCCCGAGCGAGGTGATGGAGGCCGGCGCCAACGACATCGGCTGCCTCTTCGCCCCACGCTGTCCGTTCGCGACCGATCATTGCCGCGCTACCCACCCATACCTGGTGATGACCGAGAACCCGCGCCGGCTGAACGCATGCTTCTATCCGCAGGCGCGGCGGGTGGTGGCGGTTCCCGTGCGGCGCCCGCCCTCCGAGCGCGACCGCGTAGGCGTCTCACCCGGCCCCGCGTCCACTGGGAGCGCGGGCGTCTCGCCCGGCCCCGCGTCCACTGGGAGCGCGGGCGTCTCGCCCGGCCCCGCGCTCCCAGCTAATGCGTGAGCCCTACGCCGCTAGTCGTGGCGCGGGAACAATGACGACACTGCTTCATCCTGAAAGGACAATCCTATGCGGCCCACGGCGCCTCTCTTTCCGCGCATACCCCGGCGCACGTTCCTGCGGAGCTCACTGGCCGGTACAGCCGCCCTGGTGAGCGGCGGCGCGCCGGCGCTGGACGCATGGGCGCGGCAGCCCGCCGCCCGCGCGGGCCTGGCGGTCCCGTCCGTGCGGGGCCAAGGCCTCCCGCGCACGCTGCGCGAGAAGGTGGGACAGCTCTTTATGGTGGGCTTTGGCGGCATTTCACCGGAGCCGGGGTTCCTGTCCCTGCTCGAGCGCTACGCCCTGGGCGGCGTGATCCTATACGCGCGCAATGTCGGAACCACCGACCAACTGCGCGCCTTACTCGCCGGCCTGCGGCAGGCTGCCCCCTTCCCTTTGCTGGTCTCGACCGATCAGGAGGGGGGACGGGTGGCGCGTATCCGCCATGCTGTGACGGTCTTCCCATCCGAGGCCGCCTATGGCGTGGAGGGGTCGGCCGCCCGCGTTTACGACGACGCGGCGACGACGGCCCGTGACTTGCGCGCGCTGGGGCTGACCATGAACCTGGCCCCGGTGGTCGACCTCTTGACCAACCCGCGCAGCCCCATCGGCGCCCGTTCCTACGGCGCTGACCCGCGTGTGGCGGCTCGCCTCAGCGTCGCGGCCATCCAGGGCTACCAGCAGCATGGGCTCGCCGCCACCGCCAAGCATTTCATCGGCCTGGGCCATGCGTCGATCGATTCGCACCACGCGTTGCCGACCGTGACGCTGACGCTGGATGAGCTGGAACGCGACGATCTGATCCCCTTCCGCGCGGCCATCGCCGTGGGGGTCTCGACGGTGCTGGTCGCCCATGTCGCGCTGCCGGCCATCGATCCTGTGTACCGGCCGGCCTCGCTCTCGCCAGTGGTGATCGAGGGGCTGCTGCGCCAGCGGCTCGGTTTCACCGGGGTGATCATGACGGATAGCCTGGTGATGGGGGCGTTGCCGGCCGGGCACGAGGCGGAGGCGCCCGAGCGCGCCTTCGCCGCCGGGGCCGACATCCTCTTGCTGGGTGGCGACCAGGCGAACCCGGCGTCCGTGATCGACGAAGCGATCGAGCGCATCGTGTCGTCCATCCAAGCCGGGCGCATTCCAGAGAGCAGGCTCGAGGCCGCCGTGGCCCGTATCACGGTGCTGAAGGGGCGCTACCCCGCCCAACCGGCGGCTAGCGCTATCGGGTGAGGCGTGTGGAGAAGATAGTGGAGGGCAACAGCGCGATGTCCGCGGCGGCGATGATCGATCGCACGATCACGGAAGCGATCACGGCGGGGGTTTTTCCCGGCGCCGTCGTCCTGGTCACGCGCGAGGGCGCGGTGTGTAAGCGAACCGCGTACGGGCATAGCCTGCTCTACCATGACCTATGCCGGCGCCAGGAGCAGCCCATCCCCATGACCCCGGAGACGATCTTCGATCTCGCCTCGTTGACCAAGGTCGTGGTCACGACGACGGCGGTGCTGCAACTCGCGGAGAGGGGCCGGATCGCGCTTGACGCGCCCGTGTGTACCTACCTGGATGGCTTCGCGCGCCCGGACAAGCGCGCGATCACCGTGCGGCAGTTGCTGACCCACACGAGCGGCCTGCCGGCCGATCGGCCTTCCTACCGGCGCTTCCACGGCGCCGAGGCCATCGTCGCCGCCGTGGGGCGCGCCCGTCTGGCCGGCGCGCCGGGCGCACGGGTCATCTACAGCGACCTGGGGTTCATCGCGCTCGGCGCCATCGGCGCCATCGTCGCGCGAGTCTCGCTCGATCGCTACGCCGCGACGCATATTTTCGCGCCGCTCGGACTCCGGCACACGGGCTACCTGCCGCCCCCAGCGGCGCACGCGCGCATCGCCCCCACCGAGTATCGACGTGGCCGTGCGCTGGTGTGGGGGGGCGTACACGACGAGAAGGCGGCGGCGATGGGCGGCGTCAGCGGGCACGCCGGGCTATTCGGGACGGCCGACGACCTCGCTGTTTTTACCACCATGTTGCTCAATGAGGGACGGCACGGCTCACGCCAGATCGTGCGGCCGGAGACGGTGCGCGCGATGTTTACCGCGCAGACAGGCGCGCTCAGCCCCTCGCGCGGCCTGGGGTGGCTGCGCGACGACCCATCGTTCATGGGGACGCTGGCGTCGGAACACACCACCGGCCATACGGGTTTCACCGGCACGTCAATCGTGCTGGATCTCGCGCGCCGCTTGAGCGTCATCTTGCTGACGAACCGTGTCCACCCCAGCCGCAACGGGCCCGCTATCGGGCCCACACGCGCCGCCGTAGCGGGGGCGGCCGCGACACTATCGACGCCATCGACGCCATCGACGCCATGACGGGAGGATCACCAATGCACTCTGTCACCGCTCGCACGGCCGTCGAGGTGGGCCTCGAACGGTTCGTGCGGGACGGACCGGCGTGGTCCCAGCCGCGACGGGCCGGCCTGCTCACCAACCAGTCGGCCGTCGATCATCACCTCGACCACGCCATCGACCTGCTCCGCGCGTGCGAGGGCGTGCGACTGGTCGCGCTCTTCGGGCCGGAGCACGGCGTGCGCGGAAGCGCGCAGGCCGGGGAGGCGGTAACGTCGCGCGTCGACGAGCGCAGCGGCCTGCCGGCCCACAGCCTCTATGGCGCGACGCGCCGTCCGGCCCCTGAGACGCTGCAGGATCTTGATATCTTGCTATATGACGTCCAGGATGTCGGTGTGCGCTATGCCACATACGCCTCGACGCTCTTGGAAGCGATGCGCGCGGCGGCGGACGCCAAGATCGGCTTTGTCGTGCTCGACCGGCCCAACCCGCTCAACGGGCGCGCCGTGCAGGGCAACGTGCTGGAGCCAGGCCACGAGTCGTTTGTCGGGGTGTTTCCCCTGGCGGTGCGCCACGGACTGACAGTCGGCGAGTTGGCCGCGCTCATGAACGACCGGCTCGACCTCGGTCTCGATCTCACCGTTGTCCCGCTGCGGGGGTGGCGGCGCTCCTTGTGGTACGACGAGACCGGCCTGCCGTGGGTAGCGCCGGCGCCCAACTTGCCGACCCTCGCCGCCCTGACTCTCTATCCCGGTACGTGTCTCATCGAGGGGACGACCCTATCGGAAGGACGTGGGACGACCACCCCCTTCGAGGTTGTGGGAGCGCCGTGGCTCAATGCCGACGCCCTGACGCGGCGGTTGCGCGCCGCGGCGCTCCCCGGCGCCGGTTTCCGCCCCACGACCTTCGCGCCAATGTTCTCCAAGCACGCGGGGGACGTGTGCCAGGGCGTGCATATACATGTGATCGACCGCGGTCGGCTCGATAGCGCCGCGCTTGGCGTCTATCTGCTGGACGAGATCCGTGACCTCCACCCCGACGAGTTCCAGTGGCTCCCGGCGCGTGAGGGCAGCGCGCCTTTTATCGATCTCCTGGCCGGCGGCCCGGCCCTGCGGCACGCGCTCGACGCGGCCACGCCGGCGGCGGATATCGTGGCGTCGTGGCGGGCCGACCACGCGCGCGTTGCGCGCCTCTGTGCGCCGTATCTGCTCTACCCAGAATAGGATTCCACTGATGATCACTGAAGAGAGGAACCCGCGAACCGGCGACATCGACACGTTATCCGTCGCCGAGATTTTGCGCCGCATTAATGATGAGGATGCCATGGTGGCCGCGGCGGTGGCCCGCACACTCCCGGCGATCGAGGCGGTCGTGGAGCGGGTGGCCGCTGCCTTCGCGGCGGGTGGGCGTCTGATCTACGTTGGCGCCGGGACCAGCGGGCGTCTGGGCGCGCTCGACGCCGCTGAGTGCCCGACCACCTATGGGACGGACCCGCGTCAGGTGCGGGCGCTGCTGGCCGGCGGTCCGGCGGCGATGACGGGCGCGATCGAGGGCGCCGAGGACGACGAGGCGGGGGGCGCGCGCGACGTCGATGCCCTGGAGGTGGATGGGCGCGACGTCGTCGTGGGGATCGCCGCCAGCGGCCGCACGCCGTACGTCGTTGGGGCGCTACGGCGCGCGGGCGCGCGAGGCGCCTGCGCGGCCGCACTGGTCGGTGACGGGGCTGTCCCAGTCGCCGCGGTGGCCCAGATCGTGATCTCTCCCATCACAGGGCCGGAAGTGGTCACGGGCTCGACGCGTATGAAGGCGGGAACGGCGCAGAAGCTCGTCCTCAACATGATCTCGACCGCGGCGATGATCCGCACAGGGCATACCTACGGCAACTTGATGGTGGATATGCAGGCGCGCAATGACAAGCTGCGGGAGCGCGCGGCGCGCATCGTGGCCCAGGCGACGGGCGCGTCCGCCGCCACGGCGGCGGACGCGCTGGCCGAGACGGACGGGGAGGTCAAGACAGCCATCGTTATGCTGGCGGCGGGGGTGACGGCGGCGGCGGCGCGGGAGCGGCTGGTCGGCGCGCGGGGCGTGGTTCGCGCGGCGCTGGAGGAGACTGAGGAACGAGCATGACACAATCGTCGTACGCCCGGGATAGGGACTAGCATGACACAATCATCGTATACCGGAGAGGTGACGCTGGACGAGCGGGTCGGCCAGGTGATGGTCGTCGGGTTCAGAGGGACCAGCGTCTCGCCGGACATCGTCGATCTGATTCAGAACGACAAAGTCGGCGGTGTCATCCTGTTTTCGCGCAACGTGCGCGACGCCCATCAGCTACTCGAACTCACACAGGGGTTGCAGGCGGTGGCCAAAGCCGCCGGTCATCGCCATCCGCTCCTCATCACGATCGACCAGGAGAACGGGATGGTGCGCCGCCTTGGGCCGGGGGCCACCGTTTTCCCTGGGAACATGGCGGTGGGCGCGACGGGCGCGGAGGACATCGCCTATGATATCGCCCTGGCCACGGGGCGCGAACTCATGGCGCTGGGCGTCAACCTGAACCTGGCGCCGGTCGTCGACGTCAACAACAATCCTGCCAACCCCGTCATCGGCGTCCGTTCGTTCGGTGAGGACCCAGGACAGGTCGCCCGCTTGGGCGCGGCGGCGGTCAGGGGATATCACAAGGCCGGCGTGATGACCTGCCTCAAGCACTTCCCCGGCCACGGCGATACGGCAGTGGATTCGCACCTGGCGCTGCCCGCCATCCCCCATACGCTGGACCGCCTGGAGGAGGTGGAGCTCGTGCCCTTCAGGGGCGGCATCGCGGCGGGGGCCGACAGCGTGATGGTGGCGCATATCCACTTCGGGAGCCTGATGCCGCGCGACGCGCTGCCCGCCACGCTGGCGTCGGCTATCGTGCGGGGGCTGTTGCGCGAGCGGCTGGGCTTCGCGGGGGTGATCGCGTCCGATTGCCTGGAGATGGCGGCGGTCGCGGAGACGGTCGGGACGGAGCGGGGTGCCGTGCTGGGCCTGCAAGCGGGGTTGGACCTGATCTTCGTATCCCACACCTACGCGCGCCAGAAGGGAAGCGTTGCGGCCATACGGGCCGCTGTAGGGTCCGGCGAGTTGGCGGCGGACGACCTGCGCGCGGCGGTGGAGCGTGTGGCGCGCCTGAAGGAACGCTACCTGTCGTGGGATGCGCTGCCAAAGCCGGTCGTTCCCGCCTGGGTGGGGGGCGACGCGCATCGCCGGCTGGCGGATCGGGCGTACGAGCGCGCAGTCACGCTGCTACGCAACGACGAGGGGCTCGTGCCCCTGCGTCCGCGCCCCGAGGAGCGGCTGCTTGTCCTCTACCCGCGCGGAGGAGCGGTGACACGGGCCGAGGATAGCCGCGGCGCGGGGAGTGGGTGGGCCGCGGCTATCCGGCGTCGCCATTCACGCGTGGAGGATATGGCCGTCTCTTTATCTCCGGCAGAGGACGAGCAAGAGGTGATCCTGCGCGGGGCGGCGGAGAGTGATGTGGTCATCATGGCGACGGTGAACGCGCATCGGTATCGGGGACAGGCGGAGGTGATGCGGCGCCTCGTGGGATCGGGCCGCCGCGTCATCGGCGTTGCCGTGCGCGATCCGTACGACCTGCTTGCGTTCCCGCGGCTCGGGACCTACCTCGCGCTCTACGAGGACACGGCGCCGGCGCTGGAGGCGGCCACGCGCGTGCTGTTCGGCGAGGTCGAGCCGCGTGGACGCCTGCCGGTCAGTCTGCCGGGCCTCTATGACGCGAGCAGCGGGTTGGGGCGCGGCTAGGGCGGGGGCACGGATAGCCAGACCAGGATAGCAGGATAAGCGGGGGTGCCACCACGATGACAGATACCTTGACGCGTCAGGACGGACAACCACCAATCTACGTGCAGATCCAAAATCTCATCCGCGAGAGGATCGAGCAGGGCGAGTGGACAGCGGGGACGATGCTGCCGTCGGAACGCGAGTTCTGCGAGACCTACGGCATCGCTCGCATGACGGTGCGCCAGGCCATCAGCGCCATGGTGGCGGAAGGTCTCCTAATGCGTGTTCACGGCAAGGGAACCTTCGTGATCCGCCCCCCGTTGCGGCAATCGCTCAGTAAGCTGACCAGCTTCAGCGAGGATATGCGCGACCGCGGATTGGTCGCCACGACCCGGTTACTGGTCAAGGAACAACGGGTGGCGACGGACGAAATGGCGGTGGTGCTCGCGCTATCGCCGGACGCGCCCGTGCTCTACCTGCGGCGCCTACGCCTGGCCAATGGGCGGCCCATGGCCATCGAAACGTGTACGCTACGCGGCGACATCGGGCTGACGCTGTGGCGGGAGGACGTGGAACACCAGTCGCTTTACCGCCTCTTGCAGGAACGGTGCGGGCTGCGGCTGTCGCGGGCCGGCCAGGAACTCGGCGCCGGGATCGCCAACGGCGAGGAGGCGCGCCTCCTGGATATCCCCGAAGGAGTGGCGGTGCTGCATATACAGCGCATCAGTTTCGCGCACTGGGGCGGGCAAGAGCTGCCCTTCGAGTGCGTCCGTTCAGTCTATCGGAGCGACCGCTATCGCTTCTATGTCGAGTTGGAGCGCTGATAACGCACGAGCTTTGGGCCGATAACGGTCGAGGAGCGCCGCGCGTCACCCTGCCGGGTGTGCGCGTAATCACGGCGCGACAAAAAGAAAGGACCACGTAGGGTCTCCAGTATGATTGGAACGCAAAACCGGTTTTAGGAACGTACGATCTTCAAGAGATCGATGAACTCTTCCAACTCGCGTACGGTGTATGACCGTTGCCCGACCTGGTTGAGATGGTTGCTAAACCGGAGGCTCCATGTCATGAGCGTGATCCGCGGTTTCAGCGTATCAAGCGCCTCGCGATGTCTTGTCCTTTCCTCACAGGGCAGGTCGGGCGGGATGGCGGTGGTGAGGATCTGAAGCCAATAGGCGGCTTCGTCACGGACGAGGTGATTCTCATCGCGCTGCAATCCTTCCAGATAGCGTCGTCTTCTCGGATCATAGACGTCCTCATCGGGTGCCACACCGTGTAATCCGTCCAGCCGGACGATAATACTCCAGCGCGTCGGATAGACACGGCACGCCCACCGGTGGCGACATGGTGGAAGCAGATCTGATTGCCCAGGATAGTCTTCCCGGCGCCGGGCGGCCCGACGACGGCGTAGACGCCGCCCTGCAGCACGCCGCCGCGCAGGATGGTGTCGAGGCCGACGATGCCAGTCGGGACGCGGGGCGGGAGCGTCGGTCTCTCGGCGGCCTCGGTCATGCGTTTCTCCTTGCACGTCTGGTGTCTCTTATGTCAGCGTACATGATACGAGGGGTGAGCGGTGGTGACGCACGCTGACGGCGCTGGAGCTGTGGCGCGATACGAGATCGCGCCGGCACGATTGATGTTAGGAGACCGTGCCTCGCCGACCAGCTCAACCTTTGTGGCGAACGGCGCAATCTTTACGACAACTGACAAGACGACCCCCACGCGCATCTGACAAACGGGGGTCAGAGATGCTATACTGAAGAAGCAGCGAGTTTGACGGATCGAATCCATCCGGCGGCTCGTTTTCTTTTGGTCCAAGCGCTTATCCTAACTACCATTAGGTTGAGCAAATTGGTTGGAATAGAAAGACCTTCTATGTCAAGGGTAGATAAAAATGTCGTTCTCCTTTGAGGCTATAAGGGGCGGGAGGTGTGCGGTGGGAGCAGGCACGCTCCGGCTGGGGCTTGACGACGCCCGGCACCCCTGCTGCGTCTGCTGCGCCGAGGGAGCGGACGGGACGACGGGGCGCTGCGCTGCCGTCCGCTCCCTCCGGCTCCGCAGCTTAGCAGGGGACCCCGGCGGGGTCGTCAAGCCGCGGCGCCTGCGCTTGTCGGGGGCACGCCCGTGGGGGCTGCGCGCCCCCACACCCCGCGTCCTCGGGAGCGCAGGCGGGGTGGCGGAGGGCACGACGGCACGCCCGGCGCGCGCGGCGCGGCGACGGGGGGTGACGACGGGGCGGCGGGACGGACGTTTCCTACGCGGCGCGGGGCGCGTGGGCCTGCTGGGCCGCTTGGAAGATCGCCGGGTCGTACGTGTCGTGGTTGGTCCACAGGGCGTAGATGAGGCGCACCCACTGATTGGCCAGGGCGCGCACGGCCATGGCGTGGCTCTTGCCGTCGCGCCGCTTCCGTTGATAGTAGGTCAAGGCCCAGGACTCTTTCTGCGTGCTCTGCCAGGCGAATTGCTGCAGGGCGTTGCGCAAGGGCTTGTTGCAGGCATAACGGCGATGCGCTTTGGCGAAGTTCCCGCTCTGAAAGGGCACCGGCGACGTGCCGGCCAGGGCCTGGACGCTGGCCGCGTCGGTGTAGCGCCCCCGGTCATCGCCCCATTCCGCCAGCAGCCGCGGCGCCAACCGCGTCCCGGCCCGCGGGAGGCTCGCGAAGGCCCTGCTGTCGGAATGCAGCCTAAAAAGGCGGGTAATCTCGTCATCATAGGCGGCGATCTCGGGGAGGAGCACCCGCAGTTGGGCGGCCAACGTCAGCATCAGGCGCGTTTTGGTGCGCGTCACCACTGCGTCACCCCGCAACTGCGGCTGGCTCATGCGTGCGTGGATCTGCCGCGCCTTGACCTGCGCCGTCGGGTGACCGGCTGCCTTGAGCACGGTGGCAATCTGCTCCACCGTCGCCGCCCGCGCCTGGTCGGGGGTCGGGAACGCCTGCAAGAAAGCCAGCGTGGTCGGCTGCTGCAGTTTGCCGAACAAGTCCAGCGCCACCGGGTAGTACGCCTTGAGGCAGGCCGTGAGTTGGTTGACCAGGCGGGTTTGGCTCTGGATCAAGGTGTCCTGGTCGCGCGTAAGCGCCTTGAGTTCGGCGATCAGGGGGCTATCCGGGGTCAGGCGGCGCAAGTCGGCCAGGTCGCTCCGTCCGGTGCGCGCCAACAAGTAGGCGTCGATGGCGTCGGTCTTGGCCCCCGCAGGCTTGCGGTGCCGATCGACCGTCTTGGGATTGACCGGATAGACGGGCAGGCCCGCGTCCAGCAAGGCGGCGATGAGCAAGCCTCGGTTGGTCTCGACGATGCAGGCCAGATGGTCGGGGTGGTCGGCGACCTCCCCGATTCCTTTAAGGAACGTCACCAGCGTGTCCAGCCCTGCGGCGGTGTGGGCCACATGGGTCGTCCCGACGCGCTTACCCGCCTCGTCGATCACCACGGCGTCATGATGTTGATCGGCCCAATCGATGCCGGCATACCACATAGTCATAATCTACGGTCGCTTTCTAGAGATAGAGATAGGGGAGAGATCCTGGGATGTCGTGGCCTTATACACGGCGCTCGCAGCGCATCCTTCTATGGTCGATTAGCCCCAGGACTGACGAGGAGGAAGGTCAATCTTTCTCAAACGGTCGAGCCGCTAGGAGAGGGTATCCTTTCCTCCCTCGCCCACCATCCGGTGGCTGTACGGTCCACCGCGTCCCTCCGTTGAGGGGGGACAATCTTAGTTTAATGTATAAGGAGGGAGTCCCATGCCGCTACCCGTAATCGTCGTTATTGTTGGGGCCCTGCTAGCATATTTCCTTAAGAACCGTCAGGATACCAGGGCTAGAGTGAGCGCCGCAAATGCTGCAACATTGAAGCAAATAGAGCCAGCCTATGGGACGGTGCTCATCAAAGCAAGCGCGGCGCAGGGCGCAGCTCATTCGCTCTTCGTCGTCGCTTCCAATGGGTTCAACCCTCAGCTGGGTCATATAGCGCAGTTGCGAGAGCGATACAGCGTCCCTGCGAATAAGCATCAACAGGTTCAAGCGGGCCTTAGCTCCTTACAAGACCTCGTTGCCACATTCAAAGAGTCGCAGGCGCTATTACATGGGCGCTCGACCGAGAAGTCCGTCGTGACTCGACACGAGGAGCTGGGTACTTGCTTCGATTGGTACATCGAGGACGTGGAGAAGGCTCTACGCGGGAATCCCAACAGCTTGCGAAAGACGAGCACATCACTCATTGACCGATCCTATGCCGCTTTACAACAGGCCATAGACTACCGACGAAAGTCGTTGGACAAATTAAGCCAATAGGATAACGAAGTCTCAATAGCATGAGTACTCTGCCCAAAGAAATAGCCACTCGATCGGCTAAATCGCTCCCCGATATCCTCCCGCAGCGCCCACTGGTCGACCCGCTGACGGCGTACCTGGCGACGCTCGCCCCCAAGAGCCAGGCGGTCGTGAAGGAGCGCCTCGCGACCGTGGCCAAGCTGATCGGCGTCGATCCCGCCGCGATGCCCTGGCACGAGCTGCGCGCCCACCACCTCGACTATATCCGCGGCCGCCTGGGTGAGGAGGATCCGCTGACCAAGAATAAACGCGCGCCGGCGACGATCAACCTGACGCTGGCCGCGCTGCGCGGCGTGCTCAAGCAGGCGCGCAACCACAACCTGCTCACGGATGAGGAGTACCGCCGCATCGCCGAGGTCAAGGGGGCGCGCGGCTCCCGGCTCCCGGCCGGCCGCGCCGTGCCCAGCGGCGAGCTCAAGGCCCTCGTCGAGGCCTGCCGCCGCGACCCGAGCCCCGCCGGCGCCCGCGATGCGGCGATCCTGGCCGTCCTCTACATCGGGGGCGTGCGCCGCACCGAGCTGGTCGACCTCGGCCTAGCCGACTACACGGCGGACCCGCCGACGCTGCGCGTCCGCCATGGCAAGGGCGACAAGGAGCGCCTGGTGCCCCTGACAGCCACCGCCGGGGCGGCCATACACGCCTGGCTCGCCCGGCGCGGCGACCGCCCGGGCAAGCTGTTCCTCCCGGTCTCGCAGGTGGGCGCAGTCCACGGCGACGGCCTCAGCTCCATCGCCGTCTACAACATGCTCCAGAAGCGCGCCGCGCAGGCCGGCGTCCCGCACGTCTCGCCGCACGACCTGCGCCGCTCGTTTGTGTCGGATCTGCTCGACGCCGGCGTGGACCTCTCGGCCGCGCAGCAGCTCGCCGGCCACGCCTCCGTCGTCACCACCGCCCGCTACGACCGCCGCGGCGAGGCCGCCAAACGCCAGGGCGTCGAGAAGTTGCACTTCCCCTTTCGATAGCGCCCTTTCCCCCGCGCCCCGGCGCGGTCCTGTGTAAATGTGTACGTGCCTGCGTGTGTACGTGCCTGCGTGTGTACGTGCCTGCGTGAGTACGTGCCTGCGTGTGTACGTGCCTGCGTGAGTACGTGCCTGCGTGTGTACGTGCCTGCGTGTGTACGTGCCTGCGTGTGTACGTGCCTGCGTGTGTACGTGCCTGCGTGTGTACGTGCCTGCGTGTGTACGTGCCTGCGTGAGTACGTGCCTGCGTGTGTACGTGCCTGCGTGTGTACGTGCCTGCGTGATGATTATTTACTGGACGGGTTAGGCGCTCCCTCCTGTTCCAGTGTACGGCCATACTCCTGCAACCATGCTAACGCCGCCTCATACTGCTCGATCCTCAGGTTCTTGTAGCTCGACACGCGGAAGCGCCGATGAAGCTCACCGAAGAGGGAGGCGTAATAATTGGTCTGTACTTGACCGCTCGCTGTACTCTGGCGCGTCAGCTCGTGCGCGACCGTCTTGACCAAGTTCTGCAGCTCGGCCGCCTGCTCGTCGGTGATAACGTTGCCTGGATCGAGACGGGCCTTGAGCGCCTTGACCTCTCGTACGGTCGCG
>JAABUR0100003774.1_pt1 | contig 20904 bp, 27 predicted proteins | sample 5560091 | NCBI WGS metagenome assembly JAABUR01 (sample SAMN10711879, study PRJNA513375) | rock metagenome | isolation source: Antarctica rocks | place: Antarctica: Victoria Land, University Valley sud
TGAGCGTGGACGACATCGACGCTGTCGTCCGGCAAGTCGAGGCTGTGCACGTCTCCCAGCCGAAACGTGATCCCAGCCTGCTGACGACGGGCCGCTTCTTCACGAGCACCGCGGAGGGCCTCCTCGGTCACCTCGATAGCGGTGACTTCGCCAGGTGTCACCAGCCGAGCCAAGTCCGCAGTGATGGTGCCCGGGCCGCAGCCGATGTCGAGAAGCGAGAGGCCGGGACGCAGGTGCGGCAGCAAGTAGGCCGCAGAGTTTGTAGCAGTACGCCAGCGGTGCGACCGCAGCACCGGTTCGGCGTGGCCATGGGTGTAGGTTCCAGGCGTCGTCGTCACGGCTCCTCTCAAGCAGTCCCCTGGACCCTAACAACATCTCTCACGGATCGGGATGGCTGTCTCATTCTATGAGATAAACCTGCACGCCTACTTCATCAGCAAGACGGGCGGGCGACCAAGGGACTCGTGCCGAAGGCCGATCGTCTAGCCGACAGCAACGTCGCTTCCTTGGCTACCGACGGCCGCGGCGCGGGCGGCTCTTCGTGACTGGTGTCGAGGTGACCGCTGAGGACCAGTGCCGGGGGCGCGCGAGCGAGGCCGGGATCGTGGTAGAGGTGTCCCCGTTCGCCGCGTCGAGCTGGGGCTGGGTGAGGAACAGGCTGTTGCTGAGTCGCGCCCCGCGCAGATCGGCGCCCCGAAGATCCGCGCCCAAGAGGTCAGTTTGCTGCAGGTCCGCCCCGCGGAGGTCGGCGCCGATCAAGTAGGCCCCGCGCAAGCTTGCGCCGTGAAGGTCGCTGCCACGGAGGTTGGCGCCCATGAGGTCGGCGCCCTGACGGTCGGTGGCGCGATTTTGGACTTCGTTGCGGACCGCTCGACTGACCTTGTCCAGCAGCGGGCCCACCTGCTGCCGGTGGGCAGCCGCATCGAACTGCCGGAGCTCGTCGGGCGCGGATCCGATGACCTTCTCTGTCTGCTCCTGCGCGCGCTGGACCTCGTCGCGTAGGGCGCCATGGGACAGCAGGGTCAATGCCTCCGCCAGGTACCAGAGCAACTCCTTGAGTTGCCGCATGACCGGGAAGACCGCGAACATCGCCTCGGCGGTCTCCGGGGACTGCCGCCAATCCCCGACGCCGAAGGTCACTTGCACGACGTGCTGGCCCGCTCCAAAGCAATCGAAGACGGCGCAGCCGGGGAAGCCCTGCTCGCGCAGACTGCTGTGGATGCTGCAACGGGAATCGGGACGCAACTTCGGGCAGGGTCGGCCGGCCGGCTTGTCGATGGCGAAGTCCGCCGACGCTGCGAAGGCCGGCGCAACGCAGCACAGCCCGACGCAGCGGCTGCAGTCCGCGCGCAAGTCAGCGCGAGCATCGGCCATCGACAACACTTCGCGATCTCTCGGTCACGGACAGGGCGGTTGCCCCCACACGGAGCACGTCACCAAAATAGGCACCAGCACCAGGACCAGCCGATGCCCTTTAGACGGTATGGAGGTGGGCCCGGTCGTTTGGGCCGGGACCTCGCTCGCAAGTTGTCGTGGGTTGCCGGTCAGGCGGAGCCTGACCGGTAGAGCCAACAATTGCGGGAGGTCCCGGTGGAACGTGAGCGTACGAGCGTCGGTCTGGATGTGCACGCCCGGTCGGTGGTGGCGTGCGGCATCGACGACGACACGGGTGAGATGTTCCGGGCCCGGCTGGCACCCCAGCCTGAGGTGATCCTCGGCTGGCTGCGGGAGTTGCCCGGCCCGCTCGCGGTGGTCTACGAGGCGGGGCCGACCGGCTTCGGGCTGGCCCGGTTCCTGACCGGCCAGGGGGTGCGGTGTGTGGTGGCGGCGCCGTCGAAGCTGCAACGCCCGGCCGGCGATCGGGTCAAGACCGACGCCAAGGACGCCCTGCACCTGGCCCGGCTGCTGCGCCTCGGTGAGGTGACGCCGGTCGCGGTCCCGACCGTGACGCAGGAAGCGGCCCGAGATCTGGTCCGGGTCCGGGAGGACGTGCGTGGTGATCTGATGCGGGCCCGGCACCGCACGTCGAAGCTGCTGCTCCGCCAGGGGATCGTCTACGCGGGTGGGACGGCGTGGACCGCGGCGCATCACCACTGGCTGGGCCGTCAGAGGTTCGCCCAGCCGGCGCTCGCCGCCGCTTATGACAGCGCGGTGGAGACGGTGCTGCTCACCGCGGACCGCCGGGACCGGCTGGACAAGGCGATCGTCAAGCTGGCAGAAGATCCGGCGTGGTCGCCGGTGGTCAGCCGGCTGTCGTGCCTGCGGGGGGTGTCGACGCTGACCGCATTCGGCCTGACGGTGGAGGTCGGCGACTGGTCGCGGTTCACCGGCTCGAGCATCGGCGCGTTCCTCGGGCTGGTCCCGACCGAGCATTCCAGCGGAGCCAGCCGCAGCCAGGGCTCGATCACCAAGACTGGCAACACCCACGCCCGCCGGCTGCTGGTCGAGGCGGCCTGGCACCACAAGCGGCCCTACCGCCCGTCGAAGGCGCTGCGGACCCGCTGGGACGCCGCCCCGGCGGCGGCCCGGGCCCGCGGTCATGCCGGCAACCAGCGGCTGCACCAACGCTGGCAGGCCTTCGATGAGCGGAGCAAACGGCCGGTGGTCGCCAACGTCGCGGTCGCCCGTGAACTCGCCGGCTGGTGCTGGTCGCTGGCCATGCTGGACGACACCACGGCGGCCTGACCGCCCCCTGACCGGGGCCGGCCGGTAGCACGGCGACGGCAGCGCGTGGAGCGCACCCGCGGCTAAGCTATGAGCAGCTTGAGAGAAATCCCAGGTCACGCTCGATTTTTAGACCAGCGGAGCGCTCCAGCCGAACAGCCCGTCCTGCGGTAACCAACCCGCGAATATCAGTCTGACCGCGCGTCGCCCTGACACGCACGCCGCCACTACCGGCCGGCCCCCACCCACTTTGTTCTGTTCTCCGCCGCCGCCAGCCTGCCGAGGTGCTCGGACAGGTCAAGGGAACAACCGCCCTTGACCTCTCCTGCGCTCCCCGCACCAACGGGCTATCGGAGGAACAGCAAAGAATGCTCACAACGCGCCAGGCCAAGAAACATCCAGGCACGGCGTCGATTTCGCACGCCCCCTTGACAGACTGACCTCCATATCAGTTTATCGGCTGGCTCGTCCCGTTAGCCGAAAGGCCAACCGGGACACGTGTCGCAAGGGAGTCCGCCTGCGCTGCCGTCGTAGCGACGGGCGGACCGTTCTGACTGGGGTCAGCTGTGCGTGAGCCGGAACTCGTTGCCGTCGGGGTCGGCCAGCTCGACGGCGCCGTCCTCGGCGCTGCTCAGCCGAGTCGCCCCCAGCGCCGCCAACCGGTCGACCTCGGCTCCCAGGTCGCCGTCGACCAGGGCGAGGTCGAACCGCTGCCGATTCCTCCCGTGCTTGGGCGCCACGGGCGGACCGCCCCACGCGACCTTGGTGCCACCGTGCGGGGACTGAACCGCCGTCTCCTGGTCCTGGTCCCACACCAACGGCCAGCCCAACGCCTCGGCCCAGAAGAGCCCAACCTCCCGGGTGCCGTCGCAGGCGAGCTCGCCGAGGAAGCCGCAGCCGCTCAGGAAAGAGCTGCCTGGCTCGATCACACAGAACTCGTTGCCCTCGGGATCGGCCAGCACGACGTGCCGCTCATTGGGGAGCTGTCCGACGTCGCGATGGCTGGCGCCGAGCTCGAGCGCCGTCGCGATCGTGTGCTGTTGGTCGGCGGGGCTGGTGCTGGTCAGGTGGAGGTGCACCCGGTTCGGACCGACCCTCTCAGCTTGGCTCGGGGCGAACCGCAGGCCGACCTGGGTGTCGGAGCCGAGCAGCAGCGCACCGCGGAGGTCGTCGGCGACCATCCGTCCCAGGACACCGGCCCAGAAGCTCGCCAGGCTGGCCGGGTCGTGCGCGTCGAAGGTCAGAGCCAGCAGTCGGCAGGACATCCCCGCAATCTAAATGCGGGCGAGGCACTGCCGCACGCGCTTTGCGGCGCAGCCGACTCTTTGCCGTACGACGACGTGTTGGTCAGCTACTCCGGCCGGCGGGTCGCGTCCGCGAACCGCGGAGGGCATCGTGACGGGCGTCCAGTAGCCGACCGGCTAACGGTACGGTCCTACGCCGCCTAGCCCGGGCGTGGATGATGCCGAGATGCGTGCTCCCTCGCTGACGGTCGCTGCCGCTCAACCGGCCTGCCAGGCGCTAGACGTCGCCGGCAACGCAAAGGCGCACGCGAGAGTCGTGCTGGCGACGCAGGCGCGTGTCGTAGTGTTCCCGGAACTGTCCTTGACGGGCTACGAATTGGACGCGGCTCCTGTCCAGTGCGATCACGACGCGCTGACTCCGATCATCGATGCCTGTGCGGCGACTGGCTCGATCGCCCTCGTCGGCGCCCCCGTCGAGGAGCAAGGACAGCGCTTCATCGCAATGCTGGCCATTGACGGGGCGGGTGCGCGACCCGCCTACCGAAAGACTTGGCTAGGCGGCAACGAGCCGACGCAGTTCCACGCGGGGGACGGCCCGACGGTGCTGGAGGTCGACGGGTGGCGACTCGGGCTCGGCATCTGCAAGGACACCGGCGCTCCTCAGCACGTGGCCGGGACCGCGGCGTTGAACGTCGACGCCTACCTCGCCGGGCTGGTGCACCTGCCGCAGGAGCTCCCGGAGCAAGAGGCCCGTGCCGTCGTCATTGCGCGCGCCTGCCGAGCGTTCGTCGTCTTCGCCAGCTTCGCTGGCCCGACGGGAGACGTCTTCACGGAGACGGCCGGTGCTTCGGCGATCTACTCGGCAGAAGGCCTTGCCCTGGCGCGGACCGGACCGGACCAAGGCGGCGTTGTCCGGGCCACCCTCGGTTGAGACCGTCCCACTGCAGGAACGTCTATCGGGAGGGCCGCAGGTCAGCGGGGGTGCTTTGTCGATCTTGTCCCGTAAGACCCGTCCGGTTTGGATTCCCGTTCAGGGACGGCGAATTCTGACGATCGACGCAACAATAATGGTTGCAATCCTCTGGTGAGAACGTAGCGCATGACTGCCGGGGAGTCCAGTATTCCCTGCTCAGGAAGCTTTTGCTGCGGCTCGGAAGCGGGCGGTGGGCGTTTGGTAGCCGAGGGTCTTGCGTGGCCGTTCGTTGAGTAGGACGTTAATGCTGTGGACGTGGTCATAGCTGTGCAGGGAAAGGTCGGTGTTCTTGGGGAAGAACTGTCGGGCGAGGCCGTTGAAGTTCTCGTTCGCGCCGCGCTGCCAGGGACTGCTGCGCTCGGCGAAGTAGATGCTGAGGCCGGTGGTTGCGGCGAGGTCCTGGTGGCGGGCCATCTCGCTGCCCTGGTCCCAGGTGAGTGTGCGGACCAGGTGCGCTGGGAGCTGGGCGAACGCCTGGCGCACCGCGGCGTTCACGGTCAGCGCGGTGTGGTCTCCGGGCAGGTTGACGATGATCCCGTAGTGCGTGACCCGTTCCCGCAGGGTGATCATCGCCGACCTTGAGCCCAGCCCGATGATCAGGTCGCCTTCCCAGTGCCCGGGCTCGACGCGGTCCTGGACCTCTGCCGGCCGGTCTTTGATCATCGTCATGTTGCGGACCGCCCCGTCCTTGCGAGAGCGGGTGTTCACGTGCGAGCGACGCAGTGCGCGGCCGGTGCGTAGCTTGGCGGTGTAGCGGGTGTGCAGGCAGCGAGCGCTCGGCACGATCAGCGCCCGGTAGATCGTCTCGGTGCAGACGGTGCGGGCCGAGTCGCCGGGATGCTGAGCGCGCAGCCATCCCGCGATCTGCTCGGGCGACCAGTACCTGTTGAGCTTGCGCTGAACGACGCCGCGCAGCCGGGTGTCCGCAAGCAGCTTGGGCTCGCGAGCTCGCTCGCGTTGCTGCCTGGCGGCCTGCTCGGCCTGTTGCGGCTGGTAGCGGCCATGTTCGTCGGTGTGCCGGTGCAGCTCCCGGCTGATGGTGGACGCCGAACGGCCGAGCTCGCGGGCGATCATGCGCAGGCTCGCCCCATGACCAAGCAGGTCCGCGATCTGCAGCCGCTCCGGCAAGCTGAGGTACCGGCCGGCCCCCGTCGTCTGCTCGGGGCGTTTGGCCGGGTCGCCGCGGCGCCGGATGTTCCGACCGGTCCTGGGATGACAGCTCATGATCTTGCAAGCCTCGGCGTTGCTGTGTCCCTGGCCGATCAACTCCCAGTACCGGGCGTGTCGGGCCTGCATCGCTGCGCTCCCGCGCGGCTGCAGCAACGCCTGCACGTGCCGGGCCGCGGTCAGCACCGCGTCGTGCTGAGCGGCCCGGCCGGCTCGCTCAGCGCCTACCAGGGCCCGGTGGCGCTCTGCCTCCCACCGGGCCGCCCGGTCGGCGTCCAGGCGCAGCGCCAGGGCTGCCGCGCGCACCGGCACCTGGTCCTCGCGCAGCTGCAGGAATTTGCGGTGCAGCCACCGGTAGCCCGTGGACCGACCCACCCCGGCCAGTCCCATAGCAACCCGCAACGACGCGCCGCTCTCGAACGCCGACCAGAACGCGGACTCCACCTCGATCGGACGTCGCAGGTGATGACGGCTGTCGCTCACCAGCCGGGCGTGGTCCCACGCCGGCATCAATGACGACGCGAAGCCGAGCAATTCCTGCGCCTCGAGCACGCTCAAGCCCGCGTCGCGCAATTCGTTGAATTCCTCCCGGATCCAACGCTGCGCCGGTCCCTTACCGACTCCGGCCGCTCGGGCCGATCTAGTGAGACTCCGTCCCGACCTCAAGGAGGAGAACAAACGAAGCCCCGTGGGAGAACTCTTGTCCAAACGCATGGGCGACACCCCTGGTATTCGGGTGTTGCGTCGGTCAGTAGAACTCGCCGGACGTCATGCGGTACATGATCGTCGTCCCACTTCCTAGGAAGTGGGACACCCCGCCGCCGATCCACCGCGGACCGTTCTGCTACACCCATGTGCCTCTGTCAGAAACGGTCGTATTCGGTTTCATCTCGGCCAGCGCGCCCGGCGCTTCGGTCATGATCGAGCGGCTTTCCGGTGGGCAGCCGCCCGGGCTCGAGCGCGGGCCAAGGCTCGCTGTCGTGGTACTTGGTCTCCAGGCGGGCGACCTCGCGCATGACCGCGGCGGAGATGAAGTCCGAGAAGCTGCGGTGCCCTTCCTGCGGCCTGGTCCAGTCGTAGGCGGCTCGGGCCCGGGCGGTGTCGTCCGGAGCCTGGTAGAAGCCGACCTTCGCCTTGCCCGCGGTCGAGGTGACCCGGTCGCTGGCAGCAACGCGGCCTGCTGCCGGACGGCGGACGGGCCGAATGGCCGCGGCCTTGGGGGGGTTGACCTCGGTTGCGCTGCCCGCGCTCGGGCTGCTGGCGCTGAGCACCGGGTCGTCGCTGGGGGCCTTGCGCAGCCGGCCGGCGACCTGCGGGTCTGGCCGAGGCTCGTCGAGCGCCTGGGCGTCGGGGTCGGGCACTGCGGCGGCGGGTGGGAGGGGGCATGGCGGTCTCCTCGGGTTGGGGTCAAGCGGGAGGCAGCACGCGGGCGGCGATCGCGGCCAGAGCGTCGGTGACGTCCCGGGCCTTCGCCCCGTAGGCCGACAGCGGCGCGGCCGCGGACGCCGCGGTGGCCACCACCTCCCGCTCAGGAACGAACGGCTCGATCAGGTGCTCGGCGTAGTCGGTCTGCAGTTCGCGGCCGTACAGCATCGGATGAACTCTCAGTGGCGGCTGGGCGGCCTCACGACCGCCCAGCAGGAGGAGCTGACCGGGCTGGCCGACCTGATCGTCTCGGCGCAGACGACGGAGGCCGCCGTCGACGGCGAACTGCAGGGCCTGATCCCCCCCCCCGCCCCAGGACAGCGGGGGCTTGAATCTGACCCCGCTCTGATCCGGGTGAGCGCCCCCAACGGCGCCAACGTCCGCGGCCGCCACTGGCCCGCCGGCAGCGTCGTCGTGGCCGACAACCTCACTGCGACCGCACTGCTCAGTACCGGCATCGCCTTTCCCGTGGCCGACGAGGGATGACCGACGCCGAGATGCTCACCGGTCGCTAGCGCGACACGCCGGGCGCCCGGATGGGACCACCTCCCCGGCATTGGCCTGGTTACCGGTTTCTATGCCTACATGGACAACGCGCCATCAAAGCTGCACCGGCGACATTTCAAGGGACCACGGCGCTTCCTCGCGACCCGGGTTCCTCTCGAAGACGCAGCCCGCGCCAGTGCCGCGGCAGCCGCAGCAGGGCTGACCGTCAGCGACTACATCGCTGATGTCCTCGCACAAGCGCTCGCCGAGGAGGAGCGCCGCGTGACGGCTTGAACAGCGAGAAAGGGACGGACCCGTAGGTCCGCCCCTTCCCCAACTACGCCATCGGATCGAGTTGCCGCTCGATCTTCCTGAACCACTTAACCCCCTGTGGAGGGGCCCTCGCTATGTCCGATTCTAATCGTACTCCCCAGGCAAGCCGTGGGCTTGCACCCCCGGCGACAGACACGCCGACGCCAAGTCCGCAGTTGACGGATGCCAGCACGGAAGGCTCCACCGATCTGCTCGAGTCCCGTGCCCCTGACAGCCGGCGGAGTTGGGAAGCAGCCGTGTATGCAACCGGCAAGACGCTGCCTGCCGGGTGCCAGGTGCGACGCACAACCTTCGTGGCCGTGCTGTTGCTGTGGGCTGGCTACGCCAGCTGGAGCGGCGGCCGTCACGGCGTCAACGGTCGTCCGGCTGTGACCACGCTGGCTGAACAGTGCGGCGTCAACGAGAAGACCGTGCGCCGAGTGCTGGCCGTGGCCATGAAGGCCGGGGTACTGGTCTGCACCGCGCATCGGCATGGCGGCCTCTCGCCGGCGCCAAGCACGTACGCCGCCGCCATCCCCTCCCAACAGCTGCTGCCCCTGGCGACGATTCAGAGCGGACATGATGTCCGGTCTAACTCGGATTCAGAGCGGACATTGCGGCCGGTCAGAGCGGACATTGCAGCGGTTCAGAGCGGACATAGCTATGTCCGACAACCCCATGACCTCATAACCTCCACCTCCTCCCCACCTCCGGAACCGGTGCAAGCCGCGATCCTCGTTGCCCTTCCCCGCGGAGGTGGAGGAGGTCAACGTGACGCCATCGAGGACCTCCGGAGTCGACCCATCACAGCCACCCGGCACGAGCCGGAGGTGGATGCCGCCTGCGACGCGACCCTGACAGCTCTCCAGCCCTCGCCGGCCGCGTTCCGGGACTGTCGCCTGCACCGCTCACGCTGGCGCCCCGATGTTGTCAAGGCCGTAGCCGCTGGCTGGTCCGCTGAGACCATGGCTCCGGCGGTGACCGCCGGCTCCTGGGAAGGCGTGAAAAGCGCAAGCGCGGTTCTAAGCAGTCGACTTCGGGACGCCGTAAGCGCCGGGCCGCCGCCCGTCACGGTCGTCTCGCCGCCTCCCAAGCGGTGTGGCACGCATCCGAACTCGGGGAGACGGCCAGACGATGAGTGCGCAGGCTGCTGGTCGGACCGCCAGAGCCAGGTGGCGTGGGCATGACCGATGCCGTAGGGGCGGCACAGCAACCCTGTGAGTCCCCGAAACCGTGCCGGTACTGCGGTGCAGCAGTCCGCTGGCTCCCCATGCTCAGCGCCGCCATGTGGCCCTTCGAGGCCCCCGTGCCCGCAGAGCTGGTCGCAGCTGGCGACGCGTACGGCGTCAAGCGGCTCGGTGGTGTTCTGACCGCGGTACCCCTCGACGGCAGGCGTGCCCCGGGAGGGCGCGTGCTCCGCCGGCATGACTGCGCCGAGCGCCGGCACCACATTCCCGGGATGGCAGCAGCATGACCCGCGTCGCCGGCCCATCGATCGACCAGCCGGACCCGGACGAAGCCCTCGCCCAAGTGCGAGCCCGCCTGTCGGCAGCCCAGCGCGCGAGAGGCCCGCTCACCGTCCGCCGTGTCGGCCCTACGGCGTGGGTCATCGAAGGTAGCTGGGGCACCGTTGCTGTCGCCCGTACCGAGCCCGACGCCCAGCTCGTCGCCCATGCCAGCGCCGACCTCCTGCTCCTCCTCGGCCGCGTCTCAAACCCCGACACCGACAAACGCCCAACCCGGCAGGCGTCGTGACGGGGTGGAGCTGCGGCGCGGCACGTGCCGTCCCCAAAGCGCGCACGCGTTAGCCCACATCTAAGCCTCGATCCACGTGCGTCCAGTAGTCCGGGCGCCATGACTGAAGGAAACGTCATGACGTAACCGGGCGCCAAGTTCGCGGCAGCCAGCCGGTGAGAGTCCAGTCCGGGGCATCGACAGTGCTGCCGAAACGCTCGACGAGCTGACGGACCCCGCTCGCCAGGCGGCGGCGGCGCTAGCGACGCTCGACGAGCTGGCGAACCCGGAGGCGATGCCGCACCACGATGAAGGGGCACAGGGGGCCGCGGCGGGCGGCGACTGCGTACCTGGCCCCCGGGAACGCCGCTGAGACCCCGGGCAGGAACCCATGTCACCGGAACGGCGAGGGCGCGAGCTGACAGCCACCGACGCACCGACTTAGAGTGCGCGCGAGGGACTCAGTGCGTCTAGCCCTGCTCTGCGAGCTGCAGAACCTCATCAGGGATCGGTCGCCCAGTGCGCCGCCGCACCTCGACTAGACCTTTCGCAGCCGACACCTTGGCAGCGTGTCCTGCGCTTGCGGTGTTGCTGGTGCCGTCGACCGGGACCCTCGACAACGACGCTGCCGTCTTGCCGCTCTCGTCCCAAATACCCCGGATATCGAGGGGAGCGTGGGCCCGTGCGATGCTCGCGCGCAGCTCCGCCTCACCAAGCGCGACCTCGTGGAGCGGCACCTGTTCGGCTGCGGCACGCTCCGGCTCGGTCATACCACCCATGGTCCGCCTGATATCACGATCTGTCGACCGCGCGCACAAACGCGGCATCTAACACGTCGAGGTCCGCGGTCGCCGCCGTAGCATCCGCCGCGAGCACTCGCATGGCCTCAGTGCCGACAGTCCTGGTCCGAGGATCGTCGCTCAAACTGTGGTCGATTGCCCATTGGGCTCGCTTCCACCAGGCGTCGTGGCGGTCGGTGCGGGCTTTCTGCGCAAGCGCGAGCATCGCGCCCATAAATGCCAGGCCAGAGGTCAGGACACCGAGGCCAGCTGTCACCTCGAGCGGCGTCAAGTGGAAGGGCACCGCGTCATCCTCGCTGACAGTCGGCGTCGGGGTGGCCGCGCCGCATGCTCGTGACCCTGGCTCAGCCGACCGGCTGGCTCTGCTCAGCCCCCTGCTCTCGCAGGTCAGCCCGGGTCACAGCCTTGCTCACCTGACCGTCACGGCGTCGCCGGCGTCTCTCCCACCAACCCTCCCGTGGTTGCTCAGCGGGAGTCGGTGCAGCTGCAGGCGCCGGCTGAGGAGGAGTCCACCCAACGTCGAGCATCCGCAGCGACGTGCGCAGGTCCTCGACGCGTGCTGCCCGTTCGGCCGCCAGCCGCTCGGCAGCGAGCCGGCGCTCACGCTCGACGGCCAGCTCCAGCTCGAGCGCGCCCACTCGGGCATGGAGCACGCCCGCGGGGCCACCCTGCTCATCAGTCTCATCGTCCTGGTCAGCCCCACGCTCAGCGGGCGCGCTCTGCCCCTGGCCTGCCGCCCCGCTGGGCGCGCCCATGCGGCGCAGGTGCAGCCCCGCGGCGAGCAGGTCGTCGACGGGGATGCGCCAGGCCCCGGCTTCGTCTTGCACTGCATTGGGGAACGCGCCGTCCTCACGCCGCCGGCGAATCGTGGACCGGCTCACTGAGCAGGCCGCGGCCGCGTCGGACAGGGTCAGCGTCGGCCGCTGCAGCGGTAGGTGAGCAGGCGCCTGGTCAGGCTGGGCGGCCTCGCTGGGCGCGGTCATGGCGCGACGATGACGGCGGTGAGCAGGGCAGGCCAGTCGCCACGCCGCAAGCTCTGGGCTTACTGCGCTGGCTGGTGGTACTGCGGTGCGCCGGGGGGCACAGTGCCGGTCATGGTGACCATCACCGTCATGGCCAGCGGCGGAACACACAGGTTCGGCTTCAGCGGCTCCATGGAGGAAGCACGACAGCTCGTGGAGGCGTTCAAATCCAATCGCGGTGCTGCCGACCGGCCCTTGCTGGAATTCACCTCAGCGGAGGGGGCGCACGTCGTCTTCGACTGGCTCCGCGTAGACGGTCTGTCGATTCAGGATCAGGGACAGGAAGCGCGCAGGGGTGGGATTCTTGGCGGCGCGTAGCAGAGGGGCGTTGCCGCAGTAGTGCCTATGCGACGAGCCCGAGCCTCGCTGGCAGCCAGTGCCAGCCGCGGTCTCCCGGCCGGCGAAGCTCGTCCACGCAGGCGAAGCACACGAACCGCGAGTCTGCCTCGGGCAGCATTCGGGCCGATGGCGCGACCGGCTCGGCGCAGCGCAGGCAGCGGTAGTCCCCGTCGGCGAGCGTCACGCCGCTCTGCCACTGCCCGGCTCGGGCGGTCAGCACCAGCTGGGCGGCCATATCGCTACGCGGCCAGAAACGGGAAGTGCAGCAGTCCGGCTGCCCGCCGCTTGGCTGCCTCCGGCCGGCGGTCGTACCTGGCGGTCGTCGTGACCGTCGCGTGGCCCATCAACCGCTGCACCGTTGAGATGTCAGCGCCCGCGTCGAGCAGGTCGCCGGCGTAGGTGCGCCGGGCATCGTGCGGTGAGAACGCTGCGACACCCGCCTCGGCCGCCCGCTTCCCGAAGGTGGCATAGACCGCGCGCCCAGTCATCCGCCGGACCGTGACCCGGCCGCCTCGATTGACCGGGCAGAACAGCGCGCCAGCTTCGTCGCCCCGGACTGCCAGCCATGCCTCGAGGGCGGCCTGCGCGCCGTTCTGCACGTAGGACAACCGCTCGACCGCGCCTTTGCCGCGCCGGACGTGGACCTCGCCGGTGCCCGCGTCGTAGTCGGCCAGGTCGAGGTCGACCAGTTCGGCCAGCCGGACCCCGGCGGTGAAGGCCACGCCGAGCATCGCCGCGTCGCGGGCACCGGCCGGGGAGGGGTCGGCCTTGCATGCGGCGACCAGGGCGACGACCTCGCCGGCGCCGACGTTGCGGCCGCTGGGCAACGTGGTGCCCTTCACCGTTGGCAGGTCGGCGGCGCGGTGGTAGTCCTCGGCGCTCATCAGTCCGAGCCGCCAAGCCTCCCGGAGCACTCCGCGCAGCGCAGCGAGGTGCTTATTGACCGTCGCAGGCTTCAGGTCCTCGGCGAGCGCGGCCCGGATGGCTTGGGTGTGCATGTAGCGCAGCTGGTGCCAGGCAAGCTCGACGGCGGTGCTCTGTCCGCCGCTGGCGAGGTCCGCGATCCGCTCGAGTGCTCCCCGCATGGTCCGCTGCGACCCGGAGCCGAGCCGGGCGAGATAGACGGCGGCCGGGTTGAGGTCGGCGCGCTCGACGACGGCGGGCAGCAGGTCGCTGGCGAGGGTTACGGCGGCGCTTCCGGTGCTGGGCTCCATAATCCAGAGAAGATACATTCTCTGAACCTATCTAGCAAGGATCGGGCATAGCCGACAGTAAATCCGGCATAGCACCCCGTGATCGACACCCCTGACGAGCTGGCGCCAACGCTCGCGCTCTACGTTCATCCGGTCGGTGCTGGGCGTCAAAGCCAGCCCTGCCGGGCCCATACACCCGGTAGGGGCAGCCAAGGGCAGCGCGATGCGCGGGGGCCGTCCCCACGCTGCCTAGACGCGCCCCTGCGCCCGGCACCGACCCTTAGCCCCCCGTTCGGGTTACCCGCAGTCGGGGCGGGGTGCCGATAGGTGCTGGGCCGCCGGACTCATGGGTGGGCCCGGCGGCCCCCCGGCGCAACGTCGAGCGGGCCGGCGCGGCCCCGTCTGCACGCAGCGGAGTTCAGCCGCCGAGTTGTTCCAGTAGCGCTAGACGCCGTGGCACGTACGCACGCGGGATCGATCCTTCGGCTCAGTACTTCCACTCGGCGGTGTCGACGGCAGACCCGTTCGGGGTGTAGATAAGCGTCCCGTGAGTTGGAGCGTCGAAAGTGACGTTTCCCGTGATCTGACCGCCGGGGTTCAGGGCCTGGTTCGGCTCAAGGGGGTCGCTCGCTGATCCGTCCTGGTCGTGCATCCGGCCGTCGCTGTCCTGCAGGCCGAAGGAACCTCCGCCGTAGGTGAACGGCTGGTTGCCGGTGTTGACGATGTGCACCACGAAGGTGACGTAGGCGCCGTTGGTCGCGGTGACGCTAGTGCCGTCGCTCTGGCTCATGGTCGGCGGGCGAACCGTGATGGAGGCGCTCGCGTTGCCTTCCTCGGTCACGTTCACCGGCTGACCGAACGTGCCCGCAGTCGGCGTTGGAGCTGGGCTCGACGATGGAGTGGCGCCCTGGTTCACCGGAGGGGGTGTTGGTGTAGCCGCCGGCTTGTTACTGCTACCGCCACAGCCAGCGAGTAGAAGCCCGGCCACCGGCAGGACGGCCATGATCAGGCGCCAACGCATGGCCGGAGCCTAGCGGGCAGCACTCCCAGCTAGACGAGGAACGGGAAGTGCAGGAGCCCCGCAGCGCGCCGCTTCGCCGCCCCCGGCCTGGGTCGATCACGCGGCAGTGGCGCCCCGGAAACCGGACCCCACCCCTTGCATATGAAAGATCAAGTCAGAAGGATCGTGCACTCCCGCAGATTTCACGGTGCACTTTTGCAACTTCTAGTCATGCTCCTGGCTTGACACAGCAGGGTCGGTGCGTCGGTGGCTGTCGGCTTGGGCCCTTGCCGTCCCGTCGACGTGGGTTCGTGCCCGGGGTCTCAGCAGCGCGCCACCGGTGTCCAGGCAGGTGATCCCCGCCCGCCGCGGCCACCCCTGCCCCTTCCTCGTCAATGCTGATTGCGGCCGTCTGCCAGCTGGTGACCCCTGCCGCAGGAGCGGTCGTGCCGTCTGCCCGCCCAGGGACGGGCTCGGTAGCAGTGCGCTACCTGCCTTGCGGCACGTCCCCGGGGGCAGGCTGGGCCACCACCACAAAGACCTCCTCTATATGCACCCGCGTATTACGTGAAACCGAACTTTAGGCTCGCGGCGCGGAGCCGGCGGACTACGTCCAGATGGGGTCGGAGGCGATCCTTGCGCTCTTGCGCGATCATCACGCTGCCCCTTGGCTTGAGGTGGAGGCGCGGATCGCAGACCAGGCCTATCCCGGCTTCCCGATGCACGTCGAGCCCTGGCCGTTGGGTCAGGCCCGATCGAGGCTCATCGAAGAGGGTGTCATCCAACGAACCCAAAGCGCTACCCGCGGCGGCCGCTCGGTCGCCCTGTGGCAGCTGAGGGGAGTACGCCGGAAGGCGACGGTGACCGAGGCGGCCGCGGCGCGCAAGCGGCTGCTGATGACCCGGTATCTGTCCTGGGCGTCTGGAACCCGGACGCGGCGCGCAAGCATAGGTGACGCTGGCGAACGCGTCGTGCACCAGGCGCTCCTGAAGGCCGCCCCCTACGGGTACACCCTGGCAAACCCGGACGGTGGGCAAGCCGCCACCTTCCTTGGCGATCCGGTTCCGATCGGACCTCTCGACAACGCGGCTGTGTACGCATTGACAGCCGGCGGCATCCCCGTGGGCGGGGTAGCCCTGCCGGTCGAGGTCAAGAACGTCCGGGAGTGGATTTACCCCTCGTCGAACGAGCTTTACCAGCTCCTCGACAAGGCGGCCCGCATCCAGGCAGCGCGTCCAGCGGTTCCCGTCGTGCCCCTGTTCGTGTGCCGCCGAGCGAACATCACCGCGTTTCGGCAGGCGAAGACTCTCGGGTTTCTGATTACCGACACTCGTCGGCAGTACGTCCCGGCCTCTCTCGCCGGGCCAAGCTTTGACGAGGTCCGGCTGGAGCTTGGCTTCCTCGACCTCGTGCCTACTGACGACTATGACGAGCGCATCCTCCGGCGGCTTGTCAGGGTGCTGCCGAACCAGTACGAGGCATCTGCAGCCGCATGGGAGGCGACCACCAGCGAACTCGGCGGCATACTCGCCGCTCTACGTGAGGCTCAGTACCCTGACGAGCGCCGTGAGCTGCTCAACAAACTCCGCAACGGGGCCCGGGACGTTCACGGGCTTACCGACCTCGGCTGGTAGCGCTGGCACCGGGCAAGCGCACGCGGCTACCGTCGCTGCCGGACGATCCTGGGCGGCTCGACCGTGACGGCCGGCAACTCGACGACGGCCGGCGCCGGGTCAACGGCTGTCGCTGCGCGCTCCTCGGCGCGGTGCCGCCAGCCCAGCTCGCGGCCGGCGGACACGGCTCGCTCGAGCGGCTCGCTGTGCGCGGCGTCCCAGGCGTCCCTCGGCGTCGTCCCCAGCTCGGCTGCTGCCACGGTGGCGCGGACGCCGGTCAGCTGTTCCTCGAGGCGGCCGAGGGTGCCGGTCTGTCGGTCGATCCGGTCGGCGAGGACCTGGCGCTGCGGGTTGGGCAGCGTCTACGCCACTGCCGAGGCGGTGCTTGACTGCTACACCGACCCGGATGTGGCGGCATCAGCCGAGAGCTGCCAGATTGACCCTGCCGCGCTGCTCGACGGCGACGGCACGCTGTACCTGGTCGCCCCCACCCACGCCCAGGACCGGCTACGGCCGTTGTTCGAGGCCCTGGTCATGTCCGTGGTCCGGGAGGCTCAGAACCGCGCTCAGGCCGGCCGGCCGTGCGACCCCGGGCTGCTGCTGCTGCTCGACGAGGCGGGCAACGTCGCCCCGCTGCGGGACCTGCCGTCCATCGCATCGACCGGGCGCGGCCAGGGCATCCAGGTCGTGTCCGTGTGGCAGGACTTGGCGCAGCTGACTGACCGGTACGGCCGGCTGGCGTCAACGGTGGTCAACAACCACCGGGGGAAGCTCGCCCTGTCGGGAATCACCGACCTCGGGACCCTCGACTACCTGTCCAAACTGCTGGGCGAGCAGGACGTGGACCGGGTCAGCGTCACCGACCAGGCCGGGGGCGGCACGTCCACATCGTGGAGCCAACAGCGGGAGCGGCTCGCGCCGGCCGACGTGCTGCGCCAGCTTCCGTTGGGCTCCGGCGTGCTGGTCTACGGCAGCCTGCCGCCAGCGCGCGTCCGGTTGCCCAGCCGCCGGGCTGAGGGTGCTCGTGGGCCTGGCTCAGCCCGGAGCTGGGGCGCGCTCACGACCTGCTCACGCTGGTCAAGCGTGGTCACACCGTGAGCCTGATGCGGCTCAGGGCGAACCGGCTGAATCGTGTCGGTCCACCCCTATCTGAGGGGCTGTAACTACCGTGAGTAACGACAGGTGTTCCTATTCGTGACCAGGGAGTTGTGCCATGGCGCCAGCTATTGCCACCCGGACTGACCAGGCGACTGACCCGCTAGCCGGACGGTTCCGCAAGCTGAAAGATCAGCAGGCGAGGGCCGGTCAGACCCTCGCCGCGGCCCGCGGGCAGCTCGCCGCCGTCCAGGCGCGGATGAACTGCGAGTGGCGGCTGGGCGGCCTCACGACCGCCCAGCAGGAGGAACTGGTCGGGCTGGCCGACATGGTGGTTGCTGCGGAATCCGCCCAATTGGCGGTCGACCAGCAGCTCGGCGCACTCGTGCCCGTCGCGCCCGGCCAGCGCGGGGACGCAGCCGACCCGACCCTCATCCGCGTAAGCGCCCCCGGCGGTGCCAACGTCCGCAACCGCCACTGGGCCGCGGGCAGCGTGATCGTCGCGGACGCCCTGACAGCGGGCGCCCTGCTGGGTGCCGGCATCGCGTCCCCAGCGGAGTGACCGGCAGTCTTGCCCGTGGCATATCCGTCGCGACTCGCCAGGCCGGCGGCTGAGGCGACACGCCGGCAAACTCAAAACGGGCAGGTCCCAACTTTCGGTGCCCGCAAGCCGAGGGTGTGCTACATGGAGACCCCCCCGCGCCGACCGGCGCATCGCCCCTGGCTCGGCGTCCGGGAACGTCTGGTCGTCAGAGTCACGCCCGCGGAAGCTGCGCGGATTCAAGGCGCCGCAGCCGACGCCGGGTTGACAGTGCAAGACCAGCTCGCGGGGATGCTCCGCCGGCTCTTCGCCGAGGAGGACCGCCAGCTGACGGCCTGAACGAGAAAGGGGCGGACCCGAAGGTCCGCCCCTGCCCCACGTCATTGGAAGTCGAGTTCCCCGCTCGGCCCCCGGTGAACAAGATCATCTCCGATGAAAGGCGCTCATGTTCAACCCTGACTGTACCCCCGTAAGCCGTGGGCTTGCACTACCAACGGCGGCAGACACGCCGTCGGGCTCTAGCCGGCGACGGCCCAGTGCCCCGACCGAGCACTTCACGATGTTGCGCCACGATGCGCAGGCCGCACTGCTGGACCGTCTGCGGACTCGCTGTGGTTCGAGCCGCGCCTACACCGCGCTGGGGCTCATCGCAGAGTGCTTCCGTATCGCCGACTGGAAAACAGGCGAGGTCCTCGGCAGCGACGTTGCCATCGCGGCCCAGCTCCACGTCAACCGCAAGACGTGGATCACGACCGCCGCCGACCTGGTCGCAACCGGCGTCCTCGAGCGCATCGGCAAGGCCGTCAACGGCGAAGCCGGCCAGGTCGTCGGGTGGCGGATTACGCCGAGCGCCTACGCGCGGCTAACGGGACGCCAGCTGGCATCACCTGTCCAAGGAGCGGACAGCCGGAGCGGACAGCACCTGTCCAAGGAGCGGACAGCACCTGTCCAAGGAGCGGACAGCACCTGTCCAAGGAGCGGACAGCTGGTGTCCGAGGAATGGACAGCCACACCCCCTCCCACCAGCGAAGATGCGTCCTCAGATGTAGAAGATGTAGAAGACCCCCCTACCCCCACGGCACCGGCGGGCGAGCTGGCTGGCTCCGTAGCGGGGGGGCTTCAGCCCGACCAGCAGAACCCCGGTGCGCTCGCTGAGGCTGCGCCCAGCGAGCCGCCAGCCGCCGTACCGCCCGACGCGGTTGATCTCGTCGACGAGGTCGTCGCCGCACTGCCCGGCCCCCTTCGCAAAGAGGTCACCCTCCAGGGCCGGGATCGTCTGCGCGACGCCCTCGCCCCCAATGCCGAGCTGTTCGGGTCGGGCCAGCTCACCCGCTATGTCGGCGCCGACAACTGGGGCGTGGTCCGCGATCCCGTCGCCTGCCTCGTGAAAGCGAAGCTGCCCGCGTACGTCGATGACGCCCACCGCCAGGTCCGCGACCTCCACGCCGCCCGTGAACGTCTAGCCCGGCAGTTCGCCGCCCGTGACCAACGCGAACGCGAAGACGAGCGGCGCCGGGTCGCCGCTCCCAACGGAGCCGCCCGCGCACGTGCCGTCCTAGCCGCCATCGAAACCCGCAAGCGTCTCGTCGAACCTGCTGGTCTTCGCGAGGAAGCTCTAGTGGCCGCAGCGTGAGCGCCCCGACCGAGACTTCGCACCGGCCGACAGGCGCCACGCCCTGCCGCTACTGCGGGACCGAGCTGCGCTGGCTGCCCACCCTGGCAGGAGCGCAGTGGCCGTTCGAGGCCCCCCTCTCGGCAGAGCTGGTAGCCGCCCCTGACCAGTACGGGATCAAACGTCGCCGCGGCACGCCGACCGCCGTGCCGCTCGACGGCCGCCGCGCCCCGGGCGGCCTCGTCCTCCGCCGGCATGCCTGCGCGGCCCGGCGGTACCACCCCCCCGGATCGGCCGCAGCGTGATCGACGACGACGAGCTGCCTAGCCCGCCCCAGGGCCTCCAGGCCAACACCGGCCGGTACCGCCGCGCGGCCAGCGAGTGGGCTGCCGTCGAGGGCGTCCGAGCCCGGCTCGGGGGAGCTGAGCGGCTCCGCGGTCCCCTTGAAGTCCGACAGACCGCCCGCAACACGTGGATCGTTCAAGGCGGGCAAGGGCCCGTCGCGACCGTCAGCACCCACGGGGACGCCCTCTTGATCGCCCACGCTGCCGCCGACATGATCATCCTGATCCGCCGGCTCCTTGACACAGCCCTCGGCGACACCCACCACCGGCCCATCACGTGAGGGTGCTCAGCCGCCTGTCACGTTCCACGCCGAAGCGCGCGCGCCCGCGCTGGCCCACACTTGAGCGGTTCCAATGACGACCGATGATCAGCGGCACGCGCTCGGCGCCCGGCTCCGCCAGCGTCGGAGCGCCGCCGGCCTGTCCGCGGAAGCGTTGGGCCGTGCGGCTGGTCGTAGCGGCCCATACCTGCGCGAGATCGAGCGTGGCGAGCGCCGGCCTAGCCCTGGCACTCTGCGTGCTGTGGTGGCCGCCCTGGGCGGCTCGAGCGAGCTGCTCGAGGAGCTGGTCGCACTAGGCCAGGTAACCGGCCAGCTCGCCGACGAGCGGCCTGAGCGCCGCAGGAGCCGAAGCCGCGCCATCGCTCGTGACGATGCGGCCCGGAGTGCTGCCCTGGCCCGCGGCGACTGGCCCACGGCGCTCGCCGCGGCGGACAGAACACTGGCCGCGCTCGGCAGCCCCGCGCTCACCACAGACGAGCTGCAGGCGCAGATCGACGAGTGGAACAGTCCCGCTGAGCTGGCGAAGCTGCAGGCGCAAATTGAGGAGGCTTGCAGCCCCGCCGTGCTGGCCAAGCTGCAAGAGCAAATTGACGAGTGGAGCAGCCCCACTGCGCTGGCCAAGCTGCAAGCGCAGATTGACGAGTCGCTTGGCAGAGCCACCGGGGACCGGAGACTGAGGCCGTTCACTCAGTGATCAACTGTGCACTAAGGTATCCCCTGGGATACGCGTGCGGTGCGACCATGAGGCATGGCAGAACCGGCCGAGCCGCCGACCGGTCGGCCTCATTTGGTGATGACGGCCCGGGCGGGTCAGTGGCAAAGCGGCGTCAGCCTGGCTGACGGGGACTACCGGTGTCTGCGTTGCCGCGAGCCTGTCGCTCCCTCGGATCGCACCCGGCCAGAGCCCGGCACGCTGTTCGTGTGCTTCGTCTGGGGTCAGCTGAGTAACGGTGCCAAAGTGGCCAACAATGCATCCACTAATGCGGGTTGCTAGCGGCGGAGGGGTCGTCGGGACCGTCTGAGGACGCCGGCGATGTCGAAGGTGAGCGTCCCGTAGGG